>Ga0075429_100000487_pt1 | contig 29700 bp, 38 predicted proteins | sample RhiMetdeltSRZDD3_FD_75295 | JGI IMG/M metagenome (GOLD analysis project Ga0075429, IMG submission 75295) | Populus rhizosphere microbial communities from Tennessee, USA - Rhizosphere MetaG P. deltoides SRZDD3 | ecosystem: Host-associated > Plants > Roots > Rhizosphere > Soil | place: USA...
CCGAGGGCCTGGTGACCGCGTCCGAGCAGGAGGTCCGCGTGGCCAACCTGTACGCCCGGCTGCGGGCCTACGCGGACAGCGGCGGGGACCTGGGCCGGGCCGGCGAGCGGACCGTCCTGGCGCTGCTGAACGGGGTGCTGCGGGAGCAGTTCGGGGCCCGGGAGGAGCCGGAGGTCACGCTCCGGGAGGCCCGCGCGGTGGCGGCCATGGTCGCCACGGCCTCGGGGGTCAGGGTACGCGGATGACCTGCGGAAACATGCTTGGTGAAACGTGAGGATCGTTCGTGTATGCCTCAACGGGCATGTGCGTTGAGGTCACCTCAACGCGTTGAGCGTTGAGCCTCAACGGGGGCGTTGAGTTGGGAGGAAAGATGCAGGTCAAGGGCACCTCAACGCCTCAACGCACCTCAACTCAACGCCTCAACGCGTGCCCGGCCCCCCTGGAACAGGGGCCGGGCGTTGAGGTTCCCAACAAACGATCATGGCGGAGGCGGGTGACGCCCGGTGGGTGCTACGGTGCGCGGCATGTCGGAGGGGCAGCGGAGGGCGACCCGGGCGGCGGCCCTGGCGAGGGCCAGGCACCTGGCCGAGTGGGCGGCGCCACCGTGCTGGGTGACCCGGGCGCAGGCGCAGGAGATCCTCGGCCTGAGCCGGGCCAAGGTGGACAACCTGCGCCGTGCCGGGGTGCTCGCCAGCGAGCGCAACCCGCACACTGGGGCCGTCCGGGTGTCCCGGTCGTCGGTGGAGGCCGAGGCCGCGAGGAGGGCGGGACAGTGAGGGACCTGCGGGTGAAGGGACGGGCGGATGGCCGCGAGACGGGCACGCAGGCGGGTGCGGCTGACGAGAGACCTGGCCCTGTTCCTGGCCGGGCTGGGCATCCTGCTGCACCAGGCGTTCGTGGCGGAGCCCGTGCACCCCGAGCTGGTGACGGCCGCCGTGGCGCTGCTGCTCGCCCCGGCGGTGACGCGGGTGGACGACGCCAAGCGGGACCGTGACCAGGAGACGGAGGTGGGCGACGGTGGGCCTGATCGGTAGGGAACTGGTCCCGGGCGGCTGGACCGTGGCGTGGTTCGCGCTCTGGGCGTACGTGGTCGTGGTCATGCTGGTGGTGAGGTGACGTGCCGGCGCGCAGGGCGTGGCGCTGGCTGGCCCGCCACCCGTGGGTCACGAGCCTGGTCATGGTGGCCGCGTTCGCGCTCGCGGCGGGGTGGCGGGACCTGGACCGCTCGGCCGACCAGGACCGCTACGACCGGTGCGTGTCGGGCTGGGCCGGGGAGCTGTCCGCGCGCTCGGTCGTCATCGGTGAGGCGCGCCGGGAGGTGGACGGCACCAACGACGCGCTGTGGCGCGGCATGGCCGAGCTGCTGGCGCGCCCGAGGCCGGACGCGCAGCAGGTATTCCAGGGGCTGCTGGGCGGGTACGTGCGGGCCAGCGACCGGTACCGGGACGCCCTGCGGGACAACCCCGCGCCGCCCCCGCCCGAGCTGCGGTGCGGGCGGTGAGCGCGCGTGCCCAGGGGCCGGGCGAGCAGGGCCAGGTACGAGCACCGCAGGCGGGCCGCCCTCGGTCGGGTGGGGAACTGGGCCTGGTCGCGCGCCCGGCCGGCGGCCCTGGCCCGGGACGGGTGGCGCTGCCGCGTGGCCGAGGTGGCGGCCGGGACCTACCGCCCCGAGCTGGGGCCGTGGGCCGGGACGCTGGTGGTCAGCCCCGAGTGCAGCGGAGGGGACCGGGCCCTGCTCCAGGTCCACCACGTACGGGGCACGGAGGTGGGCGACGACCCGAGGTGGCTGCTGGCCGCGTGCCGGGCGTGCAACCTCGCGACGGGCGACCCGCGAGCGCGCGACGCGCGGCCCGACGTGGTCACGCGCTGGTGAGCCGGCGGTTTTTTCCGGGGTCACACCGCCACCAGTACCCGCCCGTCCCGAAAGTCCCTCTCCCCGCGCCCACCGTTTGACCTGGAGGTTTCGTCGTGACGCTGATCATGGGGCGCCCCTCGCTGCCCCTGGACGCGCTCTCGCTGGCCGTGGCGGCCCAGGAGCCGGACCCGGAGTTCTACCGCTCCGTGGTGCCGGCGCTGTGGGCGGCCGCCCTGCGCTACGGGGTCGATCCGCTGGCCATGGTCGCCCAGTCCGCCCACGAGACGGGGTGGGGCCGGTTCGGCCGGGCGGCCTCGGCCTGGCACCGCAACACGTGCGGCCTCAAGGTGCGCGACCTGGACGCCGTGCTCGCCCTGCTGCCCCCGGGCGCCACGTCCGAGCACCCGCTCTGCCACGCCCAGTTCGCGGACTGGGCGGCCGGCGCCGAGGCACACGCGCAGCACCTACGGGCCTACTGCCAGGTGCCCTTCGCGGACACCGTGACGGACCCCCGCTACCGGGTGGTGACCTCCATCAACGCCTCCACGCGCCGGCCGCCGGCCGTGCGCCTGGCTGACCTGGACCCGTGGGCCGGGCGCGCCGGGTACGGCGCGTCGCTGGAGCAGGTGGCGGACCGGCTGCTCCGGGCGGCCGGGGCCTGACGTGGCCGAGAGGACGGTCCGGTGGGCGCTGGAGGCCGCGCTGAGGGAGACCAGGACGGCGGCCGCGGACGCGGCCGCCGTGGCCCTGGCGCGCCGCTACGCCGACGACCTGGACGAGGCCGCCGTGGTGTCGGTCGCGGCTGGCCGGTGGCTGCGCGAGGTGGAGGGCTGGATGGACCCGCAGCTCTACGAGCGGGTGCGCGCCCTGCTGGACCGGGTGGAGCAGACGGCGGTCCTCGCCCTGCTCGGCCCCAAGCTCGCGGCGGTGCTCGCCGAGCTGGGCATGACGCCCCGCGCCAGGGCCGACGTGACCAGGAAGGGGGGCGTCCCCGGTGACCCGCCCACGGACAACCCCCTCGCCCGGTACCGGGCCGAGCGGGAGCGACGGCTCCGAGGTGGTGCTGGGTAGCACCCGGCCGAGGCTGCACACGCCCCCGCTGGTGACCGGGCCGCCGGGACCCTGCGGCTGCGGGTGCGCGCTGGACTACGGGACCTCCTACGGGTTCGCGGCCGTCGACTACGCCGAGCAGGTGCTCGGCTCCCCGTACCGCCCCTGGCAGCGCCTCGCGGTGATCCACGCCGGGGAGCTGCTGCCGGACGGCCGGCCCCGGTTCAACTTCGTGATCATCCTGGTGGCGCGGCAGAACGGGAAGTCGGCCATCTGGGTGCGCCTGGCCCCGTTCTGGCTGACCGAGGAGATGCCCGCCCTGGCCGGCTACGAGTTCCCGCCGGCCATCCTGGCCACCTCCACGAAGGTCGACTACGCGAAGAAGTTCTGGGAGCAGTCCCTGAAGCTGATGGAGCGCCAGCCGCACCTCGCCGAGCTGATCCCGCGCAACGGCGTGAGGCGCACCAACGGGGAGGTGGAGCTGCGCACGGTCGACGACTGCACCTACTGCGTGTCGGCCCAGAACGACGACGCCGGCCGGTCCATGACCCTCTACCGGGGCGTGCTGGACGAGATGCGCCAGATGACCCACGCCGACGCCTACGACGCCCTGGTGAACGCCACCAACGCGGTCCCCGAGGCGCAGGTCTGGGGGCTGTCGAACCAGGGCGACGAGCGGGCCGTGGTGCTCGACGAGCTGCGGGACTCGGCGCTGCTGTGGATCAACACGGGCGGGGAGCAGGGGGACCCCCGCCTCGGCCTGTTCGAGTGGTCGGCCCCGCCCGGCTCGGCCCCCGACGACCCGGCGGCGCTCGCGGCCGCCAACCCCGACCTCAACCGGGGCCAGGTCCGGCTGGACAGCCTGATCGGCCGGGCCCGCCGGGCCAAGGCGGCCGGCGGTGACCAGCTCGCCCGGTTCCAGATCGAGGTGCTGTGCATGCGGGTCCGCAAGCTGGACCCGGCCGTCCCGCCGGAGCACTGGGCCGCGTGCCTGGACGAGTCGCTGGGCGATGACTGGGCCGCCCACCGTGGGCGGGTCGCGGCGTGCTTGGACGTGTCCCTGGACGGCCTGCACGCCACGCTGGCGGTCGCGGCGCTCATGGACGACGGCCGGGTGCGCCTCGGCGTGGCCGGGTCCTGGGACGGGCCCGACGCCACGGCCCGGATGAAGCGGGAGCTGCCCGGCCTGCTGCGCCGAGTGCGGCCCCGCGTGCTGGCGTGGTTCCCCGCTGGGCCGGCCGCGTCGGTGGCGGCCGAGCTGAACAGGCCGCGCGGCCGGGCCGAGGACCGGCTGCCCTCGTTCGTGCGCCTGCGGGAGGTGCGCGGGGAGGCCACGGCCGCGTGCATGGGCCTGGCCGAGCTGGCCAAGTCGGCCGGCCTGGCCCAGAACGGGGACCCGCTGCTGGAGCAGCACGTGACCGGCGCCGAGCGGCTGTGGATCAGCGACGCCTGGCGGTTCGTGCGGCGCGGCGCCGGGCACTGCGACGCGGCTTACGCGGCCGCCGGGGCCGCCCACGAGGCCCGGGTCCTGCCGGCGCCGGTCCGGCCCGGCTCGGCGCGCGCCCGGCCCCGGGGACAGTAGCCGCAGCTTCGTGCAATCATGCGCCCGTGAGGTGGGCCGAGCGACTGCTGACGTGGGCCGGGGCCGGCGCGCCGCCGGGCGCCCAGCGCAGGCCGGCGCGCGCCCCCGCCCGTGGCCGCTACTCGGACCCGCTGGCGTTCACCATCGACCTGGCGGCCGACCTGCGGGCCGCGTGGCTCGGCCAGGGCGCCTTCGCGCCCCGGGTCAGCCGCGCCGAGGCGCTGGGCGTGCCGGCGGTCAAGCGGGTCCGGGACCTGATCTGCGCCACGATTGGGACGCTGGAGCTGACCGAGCTGGACCCGCTGCGCCGGCCCGTGCCCAACGAGCTGCTGGACCAGCCCGAGCCGGACGTGGCGCGCTCGGTCACCTACACCATGACCGCCGAGGACATGCTGTTCGAGGGGCGCGCGTGGTGGCGGGTGCTGGAGTTCAACCCCGAGGGGTGGCCCCGGCGGGTGCGCCGGCTGGAGCCCCGGTCGGTGCTGGTCCAGGTCAACGGCAAGGTGTACGTCTCGCCGGACGGGCGCACCCAGGGCATGGCGTGGGAGCTGGTGCCGGACGCGGAGCTGGTGCGGTTCGACTCCCCGTGGCCCGCGCTGCTCACCCACGGCGCGCGCACCATCCGCGACGCCATGGCGCTGGCCCGCGCGGCGACCCGCAACGTGGAGAACCCGGTCCCCCAGGGCTACTTCAGCCCGAAGTCATCGGACGGGGTGGACGCGGAGGACCCGCCGGACGTTGACGAGATCCTGGCCGACTGGCGGGACGCGGTCGACGAGCACAGCGCGCCCTACCTCAACGGGGCGCTGGAGTTCCACGCGGTCCAGTTCACCCCCGAGCAGCTCCAGTTCAAGGACACCCGGGACGCGGTGGTCCTGGAGATCGCGCGACTGGGCAACATCGACCCCGAGGAGCTGGGGGTCAGCACCACAACGCGCACCTACGCCAACGCCGAGCAGCGCCGGCTGGACCTGCTGGACTTCACCGTGGCGCCGCTGCTGGTGGCGATGCAGGACCGGCTGAAGATGGGGGACGTGACGTTCCCGGGCAACCGGGTGCAGTTCCTGCGGGACGGGTTCCTGAAGTCCGACACGCTGACCCGGATGCAGGTCTACGACACCGGGCGCCGGGTGGGCGCCTACGACGACGAGCGGATAGCCGAGGCCGAGGGCCTGCCGGTCGCGCGGGTGCGCAAGGCCCGCGAGGCGGCCGCCCCCGCGCCGCCCCCAGCGCCGGCCGCGCCGGCCCAGCCAGGAGGAGACATGCCAGCGGACCAGCAGGTGGAGAGCAGGCTGCGCGCGGTGCCGGCGGCGGGGTTCGGCGCCGGCACGGAGGAGCTGCTGGGGTTCAGCTTCGACCTCCCCCAGGACGTGGTCCAGTTCCGCGTTGACCGGCCCAGCCGCGAGGTGTCGGGCCTGGTCATCCCGTGGAATACCCGGGCCCGCTCCGGCGGCTACACGTGGGAGTTCGCGCCCAACAGCCTGCACTGGAGCGCCGACACGCGGGTCAAGATGGACCGCGACCACGGCTACGGCACCGAGTTCGGCGTGGCCAAGGCCGGCAGCCTGCGCAGCTCGGACGCGGGCCTGTCCGGCGCGTTCAAGGTGGCGCGCTCGGCCGCCGGGGACGAGGCCCTGAACCTCGCCGAGGACGGGGTCTACGACGGCCTGAGTGCGTTCGTGACCTTCGACGGTGAGGGCGACGGCTACGAGCCCCACCCCGACGACCCGGGGGTGCGCCGGGTGTACTCGGCCACCCTGCGGAAGGTGGCCCTGACGGCCATGCCCGCGTTCGACGACGCCCGCGTACAGAGCGTGGCGGCCAACAGGAACGGAGACAAGCCAGTGACAGCACCGGCACCCCCGGCCGCGCCCCCGGCGGCGCCGGCCCCGGCCCAGCCGCAGTTCAACGCGCAGGAGTTCGCCGAGGCGCTGAGCGCCGGCCTCGGCCCGTCCATCGGCGCGGCCGTGGTGGAGGCGATCAAGGCGCTGCCCTCGGGCAGCCTGGCGGCCCCGACCCGCCAGGTGGTCCCGGCCGGGGGCGGCGCGCGGGTCGTCCGCGAGGCCCCGGTCTACATGATGAACGGCCAGGGCCCCAGCTTCGTGCGGGACGCCTGGCGCTCGCGCACTCAGGGCGACCTGGACGCCCGTGACCGGCTGCTGAAGTTCGAGCAGATGACCACCGACATGGTCAACGAGGCCATGATCGACCCGGCCTCGTTCGCGCTCACCACCGGCAACGCCGGGGCGCTGATCCCGCCCGGGTTCCGGCCGGACCTGTACGTCTCGCAGCTCCTGCGCGGCCGGCCGATCACCAACCTGCTGAGCCGGGGCACCATCGCGGACGCCTCCCCGTTCAAGATCCCCACGTTCGTGTCCAGCTCGGGCGCCACGGCCGCGCACGTGGAGGGCACCAACCCCAGCGACGGCAACCTCTCCGTGTCGACGATCACCGTGTCCCCCGGCGGGATCAGCGGCAAGTACACGATCACGCGGGAGATCGCGGACAGCAGCAACCCGGCCATCGACGCCATCGCCACGCAGGCCATGTCCGAGTCCTGGTCGCAGCAGACCGAGGGCCTGGTCTACGCCAAGCTCAACGGCGCCGAGGGCGTGGGCGGCACGATCACCTCCGGGTTCGTCCCGAGCGGGGCGCAGGCCAGCGCCGTGACCGACGTGGCCGCCACCGACCAGGGCCGCAAGTTCCTGGCCGCCGTGCGCCAGGCGCTCGCGCTCTACCCGTTCCGGCGCTTCGGCCCGGCGGACTGGGCGATCCTGTCCCAGGAGGGCACCACCACGTTTGCCGGCGCGGTGGACACGGCCGGCCGGCCGCTGCTGCCGTGGGTCGGCCCGCAGAACACGATCGGCACCGGCAACACGGTGACCCAGGGCTACTTCGTGGACGGGCTGACGTTCCAGCCGGCCTGGTCCATGAGCGGCAACACCTCCGGCGACGCGGACGTGATCATCGGCAACCGGAACGACGCCTGGTGCTGGGAGTCCCCGGTGCTCAACTTCCGGTTCGAGGAGGTCAGCGGCCCGGCCAACGTCGTGCTCGCGCTGTTCGGCTACTTCGCGTGCGAGGTCCTGCGGCCCGTGGGGCTCTCCGGCATCCGGCTCACGGTCAGCTAGCAGGAAGGGAACCAACGACATGGCAGACATCCCCGTGCAGGACGTGCCGGCCGCCGGGCTGGCCGCCCTCACGATGACGGCCGCAGCGGCCTCGCAGACCGTCCCGGCCACCCCCGCGTTCGGCGACGCCATCGGCGGGAGCCGGCAGGCCGGCGGCTGGGCGGACTGCGTGCTCGCGGCCGTCGTGCGCAACGCGGACGCGGCCAGCCACGACGTGACGATCGGGTCCCTGGCGGCCGTGACCGTCGCGGCCGGCGCCATCGCGGTGATCCCGGTGCCCTACGTGGGCGTCAACCAGGGCCAGCAGAACGTCACCTGGTCCGCAACTACCAGCATGACGATCGGCCTCGCGCGGATCAGGATGGGGAGCTGACCCATGGCTACCACGATGAAGGACCTGGAGGGCCGGCTGGACGGCGTGGAGCGCCGGCTGGACGCCCTGGAGTCGCGCGCCGAGGCCGACCCGGGCGCGGCGCCGTCCTACGGCGCGGACCCGGAGCAGGCCCGGGACTTCGCCGAACGGCTGGAGCGGCTGGAGCGCGTGAGCGCCCTCGGCCAGCCGGCGGCGCTGGCCGGGGCGGCCGAGGCCGACCAGGAGGCGGCGGACCGGGCCCTGCTGACCCGGTTCGCGACCACCCGGGAGGAGGCCCTGGCGCAGGACGCGGCCCGGCGCCGGATGGAGGAGCGCGGCCTGGAGGGCCCCGACTGGACCCGCCCCCACGAGGACGACGGGGACGAGGGCCCGGAGGACGAGCCGGAGGAGGAGGAGCCCCCGGCCGTGCGCGCCGCCGGGGCCGTCCAGCCGGCCCCCTCGTCCGCCCCGCAGGCCGACCGGGGGTGACCCGTGGCCTGGGCGCCCGACTATGTGACCCGGTCCGAGTTCAAGGCGTACGCCCGCATCGACGACACGGCGGACGACGCGGAGATCGACTCGGCCATCACCATGGCGTCCAGGGCCGTCGACAAGCAGGCCGGCCGGCAGTTCGGCCAGGTGGCGGTGGCCGAAGCCCGGGAGTACACCCTGCGGTTCTCCCGGGCCCGGGGCGGGGTCTGGATGGCCGAGGTGGACGACTACCAGGACGTGACCGGCCTGGCCGTGGCGTTCGACGCGGCCGGCGACGGCACGTTCTCCACGGCGGTGCCGGCGGCCTCGCTGGTCCCCTGGCCGCGCAACGCCCTGCTGATCGGCCGGGCCTACGAGCGGGTCATGATCCGGGCCAGCGGGGGCGCCGGGCTGGACGGCCGGGCGGCCGGGGTGCGGGTGACCCTGAAGTGGGGCTGGAACGCGGTTCCGGTCGCGGTCAAGGGCGCGGTCAAGCTCCAGGTCAACCGCATGCACGCCCGGCGGGACGCCCCGTTCGGCGTGGCCGGCAGCCCCGAGCAGGGGTCCGAGGTGCGGCTGCTGGCCAAGCTGGACCCCGACGTGGCGGTGGCGCTGGAGCGCTACCGCCGGAGGGCGTGGGCGCGGTGATCGAGAAGGACGTTCGGCAGCAGATCGGGGAGGCCCTGGAGACCATCCCCAGCCTGGCGGGGCGCACGTACGCCTGGAACGCCACCAAGGTCAGCCCCCCGGCTGCGGTGACGGACCTCCCGGACGGGGGCGAGTACGACCACGCCTACGTCCGGGGGGCCGACGTGCTGAAGTACACGTTCATGGTGGTGGTGGGGCCGGTCGCGGACCGGCCGGCGGCCGACCGGCTGTCCCGCTACGTGTCCGGCTCGGGCGCCGAGTCGGTCAAGCAGGCCGTGGACGGCCACGCCTACACCGCGTGCGACGTGGTGACCGTGCAGTCCTGGGAGGCCGTGGTGGCCACGTTCGGCCAGGTGCAGTACCTCGCGGCCCAGTTCACCGCCGAGGCCATGGGGAAGGGAGCGTGACGTGGCGTTCATCCACGGAAAGAACACGATCGTCAAGTGGGGCGCCACCGACCTGTCGGTCTACACGGAGTCGACGGACTTCAACGACGGGGTGGCGGCCGAGAAGGTGACCACCTACGGGCCGACCCGCACCCGGGAGAGCTACGGCGCCAGTCTCGGGGACGGCAAGATCACCTGCAAGGGCACCAGCGACGACGGCGTCACCGGGCCCGCCAAGGTGCTCCAGCCGCTCATGGACGCCGGCAACCCGGTGACGTTCACGTTCTGGCCCAAGGGGTCCGGCGCCGGCAAGCCGTCGACCGTGGTGGACGTGATCATTACCGCGTTCAACATCAGCCAGCCGGTCAGCGGCTACGCGAAGTGGACCTGCGAGATGCAGATGACCGGCCCGATCACCCGGACCGACCAGTAGGAGAGGAGCGCGGGGGATGGCGTTCGACAAGGCGGGACTGTTCAAGCCGAGGCTCGCGGAGCGCGAGGTGGCGCTGCCCGGGTTCCCGGAGCCGGTCAGGATCAGGGCCCTGACCCGGGACGAGGTGGTGCGCGTCCGCGACGCCCACATGCACGGGCCGGACATCGAGGACCTGGACGTGATCAGCTACGAGAACGAGCTGACCTCGCTGGCGCTGGTGGACCCGGCGCTGACGCCGGAGGAGGTGGCCCAGTGGTCCGAGGCCGCGCCGGCCGGCGAGCTGTCGCTGGTCATGGACGAGATCAGGTCCCTGTCGGCCATGGACGAGGAGGCCGCCAAAAGCGGCGTACCGGGCAATCGACGGGAGCGCCGAGCTGCGGTTCGCGCTCGACCTGGCCGAGCGGCTGGGTAAGACGCTGGAGGAGCTGCTGACCGGCCGGCCGGCGCCGCTGAGCAACCGCGAGTTCGTGCTCTGGGCCCAGCGGCACAACCGCGCCAAGCAGCTCGAAGAGGCCGGGTAGGGAGGTGACCGGGTGGCCGGCTCGACCGTGACCGTAGACGTGATCAAGATCCAGGGGCTGGCCGAGTTCAACCGGTCACTCCGGCAGATCAGCAGCGAGCTGCCCAAGGAGCTGCGCCAGGCGCTCAACGTCGGGGCGCAGCTCGTGGTGGACTGGGCCGCGCCGCGCGTGCCCGCCCGGTCCGGCCGGGCCCGCAGGTCCGTGCGCGCCACGAGCACCCGCACGGCCGCCCAGGTGACCGGCGGCGGGGCGCGGACGCCCTACTACCCGTGGCTGGACTTCGGGGGCCGGGTGGGCCGGAAGCGGCGCGTCCACCGCCCGTTCCTGGCCGGCGGCCGCTACATCTACCCCGGCTACGACGCGCGCAAGGACGAGGTGCACGACGAGGTGGTGCGCGGCCTGATCGCGCTGGCCGAGCGGGCCGGCGTGCTGCTCGAAGAGTCGGGAGGGTAGGCCGTGGCCAGCAAGCCCTCGGTCACGATGACCCTGGCCGGCGACGAGAAGAAGCTCACCGACGCATTCGAGCGGGTGGGCAGGTCCTCCAAGGCCATGGCGGACGAGGTGGGCAGCAGCGGCCGGGAGATGGCCGAGACCGGCGGCAAGCTCGGCGCCCTCGGCGAGCGCACCGACGAGGCCGAGCGGCGATCCCTGGGGTTCAAGGACACCCTGGACGGCCTCACCAGCGGGTTCGCGACCCTCGGGGACTCCAGCCTGTCGACCACCGAGAAGATCATGGGCATGGGCCAGGCCGGCGCCGACTTCTTCGGGGGCGTGACCAACTTCCTGCTGCCCACCCTGGGCAACCTCGCGGGGTTCCTGAAGGGGCCGCTGAGTACCGCCATGACGTTCGTCAGCTCCCACCCGCTGCTGATCGTCGTCGGACTGCTGGCCGCAGCGTTCGTGCTGCTCTGGACCCAGTCGGACAAGTTCCGCGAGATCGTTACGGGCGCCTTCACGGCCGCCGGCAAGTTCGCTCGGGAGGTGTTCGGCACCGCCATCGACTGGATCGTCGACCGGTGGAACGGTCTGGTGGGCTGGTTCAGGTCGCTGCCCGGCCGCATCGGCGAGGCCCTGGCCGGGCTGGGTGAGGCCATCGCGGGGGCGTTCAAGTTCGCGCTCAACCTGGCCATCGGCTACGTGAACTGGTGGATCGACCGGGCCAACAACCTGATCTACGGCATCAACGTGATCAACCCGTTCGAGGACATCCCGTACATCCCGCACGTTCCGAGGCTGCACACGGGCGGGGTGTTCCACTCCAGCACAGCCTCCGGCGAGGGCCTGGCCCTGCTGCGCGACGGGGAGCGGGTCACCCCGGCCGGGCAGGGCGGCGGGGGCGGCGGGCCCTACCCGATCACCGTGGAGCTGGTGGAGCAGATCCAGGCGTGGTTCAACGACGGGACGCTAGTCCTGGTCGGGCGGTGACGCCGTGGCCGTGACCTTCCCCCGGGACCTGATCATGGAGGCGTACCTGGGCCGGTGGGTGAACATCACCGCCCTGGCCGAGTCGCGCTCCCTGCGCCAGGTCGACCCGGTGACCGTAACCTGGGGCCTGCCGAACGAGCAGGGCAAGGCCCTGGCGCCGCCCAGCACGGCCCAGGGCGTCCTGAACAACGCCGGGGGGCACTGGACCCCCGAGAACCCGCTGAGCGACTACTACGACTACCTGCGGGGCCGCAACGTGCCCACCAGGTTGTCGCTGCGCGTCGGTCAGGACGCCTTCACCCGGACCGTGGGCGCCGGGTCCTGGGGTGCCATCCCGGGCGAGTCCCAGCAGTGGTCCCTGAGCGGGGTCAACACCACGTTCAGCGTCAACGGCACCCAGGGCGTGATGGCGATCAGCGCCGTCTCGTCGTTCGGGGTGGCGACGTTCCCGGACAGCTACGGGGACTGCTGCATCGCGGCCACCACCACGGTCAACGTGAACGACATAGCCGGCGGCTCGCTGGAGCCGTGCAACCTGGTGCTGCGGTACATGGGCAGCGGGCCCCTGGCCGGGGAGCACTACCTACTGCGGGTGGAGTGCACCTCGGCCGAGCTGCTGAACGTGACGATCTTCCACAGCAGCCTGGGGGCGATCAGCGGGACCGTCCAGGTGGCCGGCCTGATCAACGCGGCGAGCCCCAAGGCCCTGCGCGCCAAGTTCCAGGTGGAGGGGCAGACCCTGCGCGGCAAGGTGTACGCGCCGGGCCCCTCGAACGACCCCGACCAGTTCGAGCCCCTGGGCTGGCACGTGTCCTGCCACCACGAGCGGCTGCCGGCGGGGTTCCCCGGCGGGTTCGTCGGGATCAGGAACGGGATCGCGGCCGGCAACAGCAACAGCAAGCCGATCAGCTTCTTGGTGGACGACGTGGACCTGCGGCTGCTGCGCCACTCCGGCGAGCTGGCGCAGCTCCAGCCGACCTGGGACGAGGGCCACAAGATCAAGAAGGCCAGGTTCAGGGCGGCTGGCATCACGCAGCGGCTCGGCCGGCCCCAGCGCCCGGCCCTGTCCTCGGCCATCCGCCGGTACGCGGCCAGCAACGCGGAGTTCACCACGCGGGACTTCTGGCCGCTGGACGAGGCGGCCACCGCGCCGGCCCAGGGCCTCAGCGCCGTGGCCGGCGGCGCGGCCGCGTTCTTCGAGCGCAACACGGGCGTGATCCCCGAGCGCGGGGCGATCACCTGGGGGAACACCGACAAGATCCTGACCAGCGTGCCCGGGTTCGTGTCCATGTCGAACGAGGGTCAGCTCACCTTCCCGATCAACCCCGCGCCGCTCGGGACCACGTCCACCGTGTCCTGGGCCATGCGGCTGACCAACGACACGGGCGGCCGGGCGCTGATCACCACCAGCGTCAGCAACCAGTTCGTGTTCTTCTTCTACACGGACGCCACCTGGGAGCTGTTCCGCAACCCCGGCTCGGTCAGCGTCGCCACCGGGGCGTTCACCAACGCCTCGGGCTGGGACGGCATCTGGGTCACGATCGGGATCTCCCTGTTCTCCTCCGGCGGGAACATCGCCTGGCGGCTGTGCATCGACGGCGTGGACATCGGGGGCGGCTCGTCGGTCGGCGGGACCTACAGCCCGATGCGCAGCCTGGTCCTGCACAGCGAGCAGGCCGGGACCGGCGGCCAGGGCGACGACTCGTTCTCCAGCGTGCTGGTGACCGACCGGCGCATCGACGACATACTCCCCGAGGTGCTGGACGGCTACGGGGTGATCAGCACCGTGGGCCGCAAGATCAGCCAGGTGACCAAGGGCTGGCCGGGCGAGCGCGCCGTGGCCCGCGCGTTCCGGCTGTGCGCCGAGGAGGGCGTCCCGTTCGACTACTGGGGCGACCTCGGCCAGTCCCGGCCGATGGGGCCCCAGCGCCCGGTCCCGCTGCTGGACCAGCTCACGGAGTGCGCCGAGGCGGACGGGGCGTTCCTCTACGAGCCCAGGTACACGGCCGGCGTGGCGATCCGGGCCCGGCGCACCATGTGCGCCACCACGCCCACGGCCGCGTTCAGCTACTCCTCCGGGCACGTCGCGCCCCAGTTCGCCCCGAGCGCCGACGACCGCCCCTCGGCCAACCTGGTGCGGGCCGAGAACGCGGACGGCGGGTTCTTCATCCTGGACACTCCCGTGGGGGTCATGAACACCAAGGACCCCGGCACCGACCCGGACGCCATCGGCAGGAGCCCCGCAGACGCCAAGGTGAACGTGGACGGGGACGCGCAGCTCCCGGACGTGGCCGGCTGGGTGCGCGGCCTCGGGACCGTGCCCGAGGTGCGGTTCCCGCGCGTGACGATCAACCTGCGGGCCCGGGAGCTGACCCAGGGCGCCGACCCGACCCTGCCGGCGCGCCAGGCGCTCCTGCTCAACGTGGGGGACCGGATGCAGGTCACCGGGCTGGCGGCGGCCGACGTGTACCGGGACCTGGACCAGGTGGTCCGGGGCGGCACGGAGACCTACCGCAACGTGCGCCAGCACCAGGTCCAGTTCAACACCGCGCCCTACGAGCGGTACCGGACCGGGGTCCACGGCGACGGGGTCAGCCGCTACGACACCCTGGTGGCCGCCACGACGCTGGACGCCCAGCTCACCGCCGGCACTACCGGGGCCCGCAACGTCACCACCGGCTCGGGCCCGGTCTGGACCACCGACGCCGGGGCGTTCCCCATGGACGTGGTGATCGGGGGCGAGCGGGTCACGCTGTCCGGCATCACCGGCACCGGGGCGGCCCAGGTGATGACGATCTCCGCGCGGGCTGTCAACGGGGTCAGCAAGACGCACCCGGCCGGCACCAAGGTCTACCTGTTCCAGCCGGTCTACTACTGCTGAAGGGAGGGCGGCCGTGGCGCTCACCGGGGACAAGCTGGTGGCCATGCAGACGGTCCAGGACCGCCAGGACACCAGCGGCAACACCAGCAGCACCAGCTACACCGCGACGCTGACCGGCGGCACCACCTGCGCCCGGACGTTCGTCGCGCCGCCCAGCGGGGCCGTCCTGATCCACAACAAGTTCTACGGCTACAACGGCAACGTGGGGGTCAACTTCACGTTCTGCTCGCCCGAGGTGCGGGCCGGCGGGGTGATCGGGTCCGGCGCGCTGGTCCTGACCGCAGCCGACGCGGAGGCCGTGGTGGTCAGCCAGGTCAACGCCCAGAGCGTCACGCGGTACCTTGCGGGCCTCACCCCCGGCAGCACCTACAACGCCCGGCAGATGTTCCGGGTCGACGGCAACAACGGGACGTACATCTTCAAGGAACTGATCATCCAGCCGGTCCCCTAGGAGGACAGATGCCCCTGGTCACGTACGGCAGGCCCTACCCCGACACCGGGGAGGCGTTCGAGGCGCAGGCCCCGGCGCCGGCCGGCTACCCGATGGTGCGCGCCGTGGGCGACACGCCCGCCGAGGCCGCGTCCGCGTTCGAGGCCGAGTGGGCCGGGCAGCCCGGCCGCAACGAGTCGGACCCCTGCGAGTTCGTGCGCGTCGTGCGCGTGCGCGCCGAGCTGGCCCTGGTGCTGGAGGACGGCGCCGAGCAGTGGCGGGCCTCGACCGGCATGCCGGACGGCAGCCGGTTCGTGGTCACGGCCGGCACCCGCGCCGAGGCCGAGGACCAGTTCGCCGAGGCGTGGAACGCCTCGCAGGGCACCGACCACGAGCCGGAGGCGTTCGCGTTCGACCGGGTCGGGTGATCCCCACGGCGGCCCCGGTGGCTGCTACCGTGCGGGGCATGAGCGACAAGACGCCCGGCCAGGTCGCCTACGAAGGCTACCTGGCTCACTCCGGCGGCCGGTCCCTGGTCACCATGGCGCCGCTGCCCTCCTGGGAGGAGCAGGCCGGCGCCATCCGGGAGGCGTGGGAGCAGGCGGCCGGCGCGGTCCTCGCCGAGTACGGGGACGACGCCGGGGACATGTCCTCGGGGGTGAGGTTCTGATGCCCGTGCTGGTGGTCCAGATGGGCCACGTGGGCCGCATCAGCGGCGCCACGGGGGCCCCGGGCGAGATGCAGTTCACCCAGCGCGTGGGCGACGCCTGCGCCCGGCTGCTCGGCGGCGGGGCCTGGTCGGTGCGCGTCGTGCCGGCAGACCCGGTGCGCGCCTCCTACCGGGGCGACGCCTTCGTGGCCGTGCACGCGGACGGCAACAACAACCCCGCCGTGGCCGGCGCCTCGGTCGGCTACCAGACCCCTGAAGGCGGCGCCCTGGCGCGCGCCTGGCGGGACGCCTACGTGGCGCTGGGCTGGGCCGGCCGCTGGAACCCGGACAACTACACGGCCAACCTGGCCGGCTACTACGGCGTGAGCTACGCCGTGGGCCAGGGGAACCGGCGGGCCTGCATCGTGGAGTGCGGGACGATCACCAACCTCACCGAGCGCGAGGCCATGACCAGCCAGGCCGGCGTGGACCGCGCGGCCCTGGCCATCGGCCGGGCCGTGGGCATCATCGCGGCGGGGCCGGCCCCGGCGCCCGTGGTCGACTACGAGAGGACGGACGACGTGACCGTGGTTACCTGCGCCACGCCCAACCGGGCGGGCCTGCTGCTGGACAACGGGGTCCTGGTGAACATCACCGGGGACACCACGGCGCGGGGCAACGCCCAGCGCCTGATCAACGCCAAGGTGTGGCCGGAGCTGGAGGTCACCGAACCGACGTGGAACGCGCTGGTGGACGGCGCGGGCCTCGCCCCGCAGGCGGGCTGACCCGTGGTCGACGTGGGCCCCCTGAGCCCCGACGACCTGAACCGCCGGCTGCTCGCCGAGCGGCCCCGGCCCCTGCGGGACGCGGCTTCCCGGCTGTCGACGGTGCTCGGCGTGATCGGCGGCATCGCCACCGCGCTGGTCGGGTTCGGCGTGCTCACGGCCGCCCAGGGGGACGCGGTGCTCGGCCTGCTCGGCCTGGTCCCCGGCCTGTTCACGTCGGTCTTCACGGCGCTGGCCGCGTTCGGCGTGGTGCGGGCCGGGGAGCCCCAGGTCACCCCGCTGAGCGACCCCCGGGACGACGAGGGGCGCCGGCTGCTCCCTGCGGCGTGACGCACGGGACGGCGGTCACCTCGCCCCCGAGGCGGACCCTGCAGTGCCCGCGCGACACCTCAACCCGGCTGCCGCACCACAGCTCCACCTCGGTCCCGTCCGGCGTGACCGCCAGGGCCGGCGCGCTCAGGTCCCGGTCGTCCGGGTAGAGGCACGACGCCTCCAGGACGAACGTGGAGGGCGGGCGGGGGTCGCGGCCGGCCGGCTCGGCCCGCGCCGCCCCGGCGGCCAGCAGCACGCCGGCCGAGGCGAGCAGGGCCAGCGTCCGGCCGGCGCGTAGTGCGAGTCGCTTCACGGTTCACGCTCCCAGGGGGTCGCCGAGGCGGGATGCCAGCTCGGCGTAGAAGTCGGTCCAGCGGGGTACCACCAGGGCGCCCAGTCGGGCCGCCGCGGGCGGCGGCCCGGCGGGGACCACGCCCCGGTCGCCGGAGTAGTCGCGGCGGCGGGTCACGGTCGGCAGGTTCGCGAAGTCGACGACCGGCGCCAGCGCGTCCAGCCGGGCCCCCAGGTCCTCGTCCCCCACGGGGCGCATCGTAATCCAGTAGCCCAGGGCCACCCACAGCAGGAGCACCACGAGCAGGGCGGCCAGCGCCAGCTCGGGTCTGCGCAGTAGTTCGCTCACGGGAATATTCCTAGCCTCTCCACGGTCACCGAGCACCCGGCCTCGGCCGGGGTCGGGGCGTACACCTTGTCGACGCGCAGCGACACCACGCGCGCGTCGTCCTCGATCGTGCCGGCGGCCGTGAGCGCGTCCAGCACCGCGCGGGCCAGCTTGTCCGAGTCCGGCTTGACGCCGGGGACGGGGTACCTCGGCCGGGCCGGCCGGCGCAGCCAGAACGTCAGGGACACCCGCACCGGGCCGGCGAGCGCCCGGCCGTCCTCGCGGGCCGCGCGCTCCACCCGCTCGGCCCACGGGCCCAGCGCCTCGGCGGCGGACTCCACCAAGATGGCGGACCCGTTCCGGCGCCGGCCCTTGTACGCCTTGCTGCCCTTGGGCGCCGGGGTGCCGCGCACCACGAACGAGGCGCAGTCGCCGGGCCGGAACGGGTTGTCCACTTTCTGTCACGTCCTCGCGGTAGTGGGGGCGGGGCGCAGGTCGCCCTGGGGAACGTCGGGTCCCTTCGTGGGGCGCCTTACCGGTGGAGTGCCGCTAGGCCCGGCTTGACGCCCCGCCCCCGGTCACCGGGTCAGGCCCAGGGATTCGCGGCCGGGGCCGCCGGCTGGGCCGGGGCGGCCGGCGGCGCGCCCCACGGGTCGGCCGGCGCGGGCCCCTGCTGCGGCGCCTGCGGGGCCGGGGCGGCCGCCCAGGGGTTCGGGGCCGCCGGGGGCGCGGCCGGCGCCGCTGGGGCGCCCTGGAGGGCCTGCGAGGCCCACGGGTTCGGGGCGCCCTGGGCGGACGGCGGCTGCGCGGCGGCGCCCCCGTCCGGCAGGGCCGTGGTCGGCGGGACGTAGCGCGCCTTCCACGTCCGGGCGTCGCTGAACCCCTTGGTCTTGGCCGGCTCCTCGCCGACCCACGCCACGTACAGCTCCCCGCCCACGCGCAGGCCCTGCGCCCCGGCGGCCTGGAGGGCCTCCCGGACGGCCGGCACCATGTAGGACTTGACGTAGAGCCGGCGCTTGCCGTCGTCGTGCGGGTTCTGCGGGTTGCGCTCGTCCATGGCCCCGCCCCGGCTGCCGTCGCACCGCAGGGTGACCACGAGCTGCTCCCGCTGGCGGCCGTCCTTCCACGTGCGCGCCTTGCCGGTGCCCATCTCGGTCAGGGGCTGGACCACCGGCTCGTCGGTGATCACCCCGCCCCGGATGACGCCCCGCAGCCGCAGGTCGTCGTAGTGCCCGTCCGCGTTGGGCTTCGGGTACGACAGTCCCGGCGCCCCGCCGAAGAACCTATCGGCCTCGTTACTCACCGTTGATACCTCCGCTACCTAGTTGACCGCCGGCCCGGTCGGACCGAACGGGTTGGCCGGCGCCGGGGGCGCCTGCGCCTCTATCTGCCGCACGCGCTCGCGCGCGGCGGCGTCCACCTCGGCGGGCCAGCCCTCGGGCCGGCTGCCGCCCACGGTCAGCTCGTCCCAGAGCGCGGCCACGTCCTCCTGGGACCGGCAGGCCACCACGCGGGAGAGCGCCGAGTGGTTGGGGTTCGCCGCGTCCAGCCCGTTGGCCCGCGCGCGGGCCTGCTCGGCCATCACGTCCGTCCACGCCTGGTCACCGCCGAGGCGCAGGACCCGCTGGTGTACGGCGCCGAGCTGCGCCACGGTCTCGGCCTGCCCGATCCAGCGCAGGACCGTGGGCTCGAACGCCGGGTCCATCGGGTCGGTCGGGTCGCTGCCGTTGACCGGGCCGCTGATCACCGCTGGGTCGGCGCCGGCCGGCCTGGTAGGGGCGGACTGGTCGGCCAGCCGGCCGGCCTTCCCCAGCATCTGGATCAGCACGGCCTTCTGGTGCGCCAGGTCCCGGCCCACGCCCTCGGGGTCGACCTTGCGCGCGTACTCCTGGACCTGGGCCTTGGTCAGCTTGGTCAGCTCGGCCGCTGAGAGCAGCCGGGAGCCACCGGCCGGCAGCGTCGGGGAAGGGGTGAATCGGGGGTTGCCCCGCTCGTCCGTGCCGTGAAGGGTGACCTGCTCGTGGACGACGGCCGCGCCGTCCGCCGGGTGTGTACCGGCGGCCCGGCTGAACGGGTCGTCGGTCGGGGTGAGCGTGGCCGCGCTGTTGTCCATGGCCACCTTGGCCTCGGTCGGCGCCGGGTCGGGCACGGCCGAGAGGTGCCGCTCGGGCCCCACGAACGGACCGGCGGCCGGCTCCGCGCTGGCCCGTCCCGCGTCCAGGCCCACGGGCCGGACGTAGGGCAGCATGATCGACTTGCCCAGCTTGCGGTACTCGCGCACCTGCTCGGCCAGGTTGGCCCCGTAGGCCCCGAGGAACAGGTCCACCCGGTAGAGCGACACGGCGCCGGTCCCCCGGTCGACGTGCACGGCCACCGCGTAGTCCCGGCGCACCTCGGGCATGCGGACCCAGCCCTTCCCGTCCCCGTTGGGCTCGATCCAGTCGGCCGTGGCGTAACCGGCGAGCTGGGGGGCGATCTCCGGCGCAGCCAGGGTCAGGTGGTCGGTCGACTTGGTGTCGACCACCACGAGCGTCCCGTCCGCCTCCCGAGCGATGCCGTCCAGCCGGCCGGCCGCGCCGAGCGCTCGGTTGATCACCCGGCACTCGCGGCAGACCATGGTCAGCCCCTCGCGCTCCAGCGCGGCCCGGTAGCCCTCGGCGTACCGCTCCTCGCCCTCGGGGACCTCCAGGCCCTCGTCCACCCGGCGCTGCACCTCGTGGATCAGGCTCCCGAGGTTGGCCGACTCCGTGTGCGCGGCGGCCTCCAGCGCAGTGGCGATCAGCTCGTCCAGCTTGCCGGCGTCCGGCTCGGTCATGGCCAGCAGCAGCCGCACTACGTCCGAGCGCTGCCCGAGGCCCCAGAGCAGCCGGCGCATCTTCCACCGCTCCAGGCCGAACCTGTCGGCCAGCGGCGCGCCGAGGTTGCTCGCGCGGGTCCACGAGCGGGCCTCGCCGGTCTCCGGGTCGGGGAGCTGGTAGCGGCCGTTGCGCACGTCCGACTCCCCGCCCGGCGCACCGGGGCCCCCCGTCCAGAAGGCGTCCTGGTCGCTCATGCCTGCGGCCAGTCGCGCACGGCGCGCTGGTGCGCGGCCACCATGGCGTCGGTGTCGTGGTGCGCGACGACCGAGGAGCCGGCGCCGAGGGCGGGCCTCGGCGCGTCCAGCTCGGCCCACGCCGTGGGGTACCGGACCGGGCCGGCAGCCCACTGGCGCACGGCGGACCACAGCTCGGCCCAGTCCACGCCCTGCTTGGCGGCCCCGCCCGTGGTGTACCACCGGCCGTCTCCGGCCCTGACGCTGACGTAGTCCAGGACGGCCCCCGAGTGGCCGACGCGCTGGTAGGCCAGCACGGTGCCGCGCGCCGGCTCGTCCGGCTCGTGGCGCTCGAAGGGGCTCGCCCCCGCCTCTACGGTCATGTCTCCAGCTCTCCCATCCCGGCGGCCCAGCGGACCACCGATCCAGCCCGGTCCCTGTTGGCCGGGTCGTTGTACTCCCTGTTGCGCCCGCTCGGGTGCGGGACCGAGACGATCACCGCGTGGCCCCTCGTGACCCGCAGTAGGGCCGGCTCGAACCATCCCAGCCGCGCGAGCGCGGGTACGGCGTCGCGCGCCCGCGCCCCGAGCAGCACCACGCGCGCCCCGTCCGGCAGCGTGGCCAGGAGCTGGTGGGCGCGGTGCTCGGCCTGCTTGGCGCTCCACCGGGCCACCGGCCGGCGGGCCATGTTCACCCTGGCCAGCCGGGCCAGGTAGTCCCCGGCCGACAGGCCGGACATCGCGAGCAGCCGGCGGCCGGCCGAGCGCTCCGGCCACGGCCACAGCGGCAGCTCGGGCCGGCCGCCCGGCGCCGGCTGCTCGCCCACCAGCAGGCCCGCCGGCACGGGCGGCCGCTCGTCGTCCAGCTCGGTCCCGAACCACCCGTTGGCGACCGTGCACAGCCTCGGCTCCAGCGGCGCGAACGGGCGTTCCCACGTGCTGTACGCGGTCACTCCCCGCCCCCTCTGCTGCGGCTGCGCCACGCCTCCACCAGGTCGTCCAGCAGCCAGAAGGCCAGGACGACGACCAACGCCCAGAACCACTCGGGCACCTAGCCCACCTCCTGAAGTTGGCGGGCCGACCAGGCCGCGAACGGCGCCAGGACCCGCGTGGCGAACGCCACCGACATGGCGTCCGAGACCTGCCCGCGCGTCATGCCCTCGGTCACGATGCCCATGCTCAGGGCCACCTCGCGCTGCCGGTCGCTGGGCGGGCCGGAGCGCCACCGGGCCGATCGGCGGGCCAGGTGCTCGCCCTCGCACTCGGCGTGGTCGCTGGCCAGCGTCAGGGCGTCCTCCTGGGACAGCCCCTGCGCCACCCAGCGGCCCTGCGGCCGGCCGTCCGGGCCCAGCCGGTCGGCGGCCTGGCCGACGTACCAGCCGCCCGGCCCCTGGCAGAGGAAGACCAGCGAGTCCCCGCAGGACACGAACGGCAGGCCCACCCGGCTGGTCAGCCACTGCACCTGCGTGCCGGCGAACAGGGCCACCTCGGAGTCCTCGGCACGCACCCGCGCCAGGCGCTCGCGGCCCACCGGCTCGTCCGGCTCCTCGTCCTCGGCCGGCTCGTCGACCCCCAGGCCGTCCGTGGTCTCGGCGCTCACGCGCAGGTCCACGGCGGTGCGCAGCTTCACGTCCAGCGTGGCGCCCACGGCGTCCAGCAGCAGCGCCTCGGCCTTGCCCGGCCACGGCCGCAGCAGCCGGCCGAACATCTGCACGAACAGGCCCTCGTGGCGGGTGGGCCGGCAGAGCACCCCGAACGCCAGGGCGGGGTTGTCGTAGCCCTCGGCCACGGCCGTGCACGTGGTCATGATGTCCAGCTCGCCGGAGCGGATGCCGGCGTCCACCCGGCGGCGCTCGCCGGCCGGCGTGCTGTGGTACCAGCCGGCCACGCGCAGGCCGGCAGCGCGCAGGGCGTCACCGAAGTACTCCGCGCTCTGCACGGTCGGGGCGAACAGCACGCCGGGCCGGCCGGCGCGGTGCCGGGCCACGCCCTGCACGACGGCGCCGCGCACCTCCTCCAGCATCACGGCGGCCTCCAGCTCGGCCTCGGCGTAATCGCCGGTCGCCCGGCTGACGCGCACGCCGGCCAGGTCCGCCCCGACCCCGACGCGCACCGCGCGGGGGCGCACCAGCAGCGGCGGGGCCTGGCGCAGGGCCCACTGGATCGTCTTGTGGTAGACCACGCGCTGCCACACGTCGCCGAGGCCCAGGGCGTCGGAGCGCGACCAGGTGGCGGTGAACCCGGCCAGATCCGCCCCGCCGGGCGCGAACGCGCCCACGTCCTCGAACACGGCCGCGTAGGTGGGCGCCCGGCTCACGTGCGCCTCGTCGACCACCACCCGGCGGAACCGGCCGCCGGCCAGGAACCGGCGCCGCTCGGCCCGGCGCAGGGTGTGCACGCTGGCCACCACGCACTGCGCCCCGACCTCGTTCCGCGCGGCCTTGACCACGCCCACGCTCGCGGTTGCCGGCAGCGTGCCGCGCAGCTTGGCCACGGTCTGCTCCACCAGGGTGTCCCGGTGGACCAGGAACAGGCACGGCCGGCCGGCCTCGGCCTCGCGCCGGCCCAGGTGGGCCATGATGTGGGTCTTGCCAACGCCGGTCGGCAGGGACACGCCGAGCCGGCGCTCGCCGGCCGCCCAGCCGGCGTACAGGGCCTCCAGGGCCTCGGCCTGGTACGGCCGCAGGGCGCTCACCTCGGCCCCCTAGTCAGGACGAGAAGCAGGGCCCAAAAGCCCCAGAACACCAGCTCGGGCAGCAGGTCAGCCACGGGGACCACCCCGCTCGGCGTGGATCAGGGCGAGCACCCGCTCGGCCAGCTTGCTCTTGGACCCCGAACACTCGGACTCCACGCGGTCCAGCAGCTCGTCCAGCCGGGCCAGCAGCTCCCGGTCCTCGTCCGGCTCCCGGGACGCCATGGCGCAGGCCACGGGGTCGTCGCAGGTGTGCGCGGACGGGTAGCCGTCGCGCCACGCCTGGCAGTCGCTCACTTGACACCGCTTCCCTTGCACTTCGGGCAAAGGACCAGCTCGCCGTCCGCGTCGAACACGGCACCGACGCCCCCGCAGCGCGGGCAGTCCTCCGGATCTTTGGGCCTTGGGGCGTCCTTCGGGGGCTTCTTTGCCACGGGTCAGTCCTCCGGGATTTCGTCGATGGCGACCACCCGGCCGCACTTGGAGCAGCAGGTGTACAGCCGGCCGTTGGCCTCGTACTGCCGACCGTGGTCGTCGCACTTATGGTTCTGGCTGCCGCCCTTGCGGGGCGGCGGGACCTTCTTGGCCACCGGGTCAGCCCTCCCTGGTCGGGCAGTGCCGCTGGACCTCGGCCAGCGCCTCGCGCAGCTCGCGCGCCGAGGCGTCGGACAGGTTGCCCCGCTTCAGCACGTACTCCACGAACTGCTCCAGGTAGCCCAGGGCCCGCGCGTGCGACCACGGCTCGGCCTCGGGGACCTCCGCATGCACGTAGTCCGCCACGGGGACCCGGCCGTCCAGGACGGCGCCGGCCTCGGCCAGCTCGGCGAGCCGGGCGCGGGCCCGCAGGCCGGCCGGCGTCAGGTAGTGGGTGTTGCCCGGGGTCACCAGGTCGCGGCGGATCAGGGCCACGCTGGTGCCCACCAGCACGTCGGAGCGCAGGTAGGTCTGGCCGCCGGCCAGCTCCACCGCGCCGGTCAGGGCCTCGCGCATGCGGGGCGACAGCTCGGAGACGTTCAGCGCCACCGTGACGGGCGTCGGCGCGGCCGCCGGCAGCGCGACGACCTTCCTGGGCTCGGGTGCCTCGGCCGGCTGGTCGGCCCGCCACAGCCGCCACTGGACGCCCTGGACGGTCCAGTGGTCGTCCCCGGGGTGCGTGGCCAGCGCCGTCAGCAGGTCCAGGTACTGGGGCCCGAAGTCGCGGGCGACGCTGCCCGGCGCGCCCTCCAGGGCCGCGCGGACGCCGTCCCGGAAGATCGTCGCGAGGGCCGTGCGGGCCAGCTCGCGGGAGCCGAACGGCCCCTCCTGCTCGTGGGCCATGGCCCGGTCCTCGTCCGTGCGGGCGTTCAGCCCGCTGCGGGTGGCGAACCACCGCTCGGTCGTCGTTCCCACTGCTACCTCCGCTACCTCTGTGTGGTGCTCCCGCCGGCCTCGCAGTCCTCGCTGGGACCGGCGGGAGGACGCAACCTTAGCACCCACTAGCACTCACCGGCAAGGGCGTGCTACCGTCGCGTTCGTGCAGGTCAGACGGTACAGGGTGGGCGGGTGGCCCGACGAGTGGTGCGAGCTGCGGGTGGTCGTCGGCCAGCCCGACCTCGCCGAGCTGGCGCGCTGGCTGGTCGACTACGCGCGGGCGCACCGCGAGGACCCGACGCTCGCCATCGACTGCGAGACGAACGGGCTGGACCCGTTCGAGCGCGGGTTCGCCACGCGGTGCGTCCAGGTCTCGGACGGGCTGACCGCGTGGGCCGTGCCCCTGGAGCCCCTGACGCCCGGCCAGGTGCAGCACCTCGCCGAGCTGGTGCAGGCGTACCCGCGCTGGGCCGCCCACTACGCCGAGGCCGACGAGCGGTTCCTCTGTCGGGGCCTCGGCCTGGACTGGGACCCCGTGCGCTGGTCGGACCCGGAGCCCCACTTCTGGGACACCCAGGTGGCGCTGGGCGTCTACGACCCGCGCACGGTGACCACCCAGAACCCGAAGGATCGGATCGACCGGCGGATACCGCGCCCCAAGGGCCTGAAGCCGACGACGACCCGGCTCCTGACGCCGGCCCTGGCGCAGGCCGAGGCGGCCATGAACGCCTGGTTCGCGGCCAACGCCCCGAAGGGGCACCGCGCCGGCCCGACCCGGCAGCGCGCGTGGGGCTTCGCGAACGCGCCCTGGGACCTGCCCGAGTACCTGCTCTACGCGCTGCTGGACCCGCTGTGCACGGCGCGGCTGTACCGGCTGACCCGCCGGGAGCTGGAGGCCCGGGGGCAGTGGCCGAGGACCGAGGCGGCGCTGGCCGAGCAGTGGGTGGTGGACGGGGCGACCTACCGGGGCATGCGGGTGGACGAGCCGTACGCGCGCTGGCTGCGCGGGGAGCTGCTGGCCGTGACCGAGTCCCAGCGGCCGGTGCTCGCGCCCCTCGGGATCGGGCCGTCCGGCATGGGCCCGAAGGTGGGGGAGGCGTTCGCCGCCCTCGGCGTGCGCTCGCCCGTGGTCGACCGGGACTCGGGCCAGGAGAGCTGGAACAAGGACGCGCTGGCTGCGATCCGCGAGCGCGGCCAGTCCTGGCTGGTCGACTACGCGCAGGGCCGGGTGGCCGAGGACCCGGACACGATGGAGCGGGTGGCGCGGGCCGTCCAGCTCGCCGGGGCCGTGATCACCACGCGCCGCGCGGACAAGTACCGGTCCACCTGGGTGGAGCCCATGGTCTGGGCCTGCGAGCGCGCGGACGGGGCCAGCCACGCCAGCATGCGCGCCGTGGGCACCGTGACCACCCGGATGTCCTGCCAGAAGACCCCCACGGCCGGCCCGCTGCACTCGGCCCCCAAGCGCGAGGAGACCCGGCTGCGGGCCTGCTACCGCGCCGAGCGCGGCCGGGTGTTCGTCTCGGCGGACCTGCGGCAGGGCGAGCCCCACGTGATGGCGGCGCTGTCGGGCTGCCCGGACTACCTGGCCTGGCTGCTGGAGGGGGACATCAACGGCCGGCTGGCGGCCGAGCTGTACCCGGGCTACGACCCGGCCGAGGGCAAGGTGGGCGGGACCCCGAGCTACCAGCGCCGGCAGGACGTCAAGTTCGCCTGGCTGGCCGCGTGCTACGGGGCCCGGGACGCCAAGGTGGACGCCCTGCTCGGGCTGCCCGGCTCCGGCGTCCTGGGGCGCTGGCGGGGGCAGTTCCCGCGCTTCTGGGCCTACGCCGAGGAGATGAACGAGCGCTACGTGGTGCACCTGGACAGCGGGCACCGGGTGCCGCTCTGGGACCGGTTCTGGGTCGACGACTCCGGCGAGCTGCGGCACCGCACGGACGGCGCGGGCAACCCGCTGCCGTCTCGGCTGGGCCTCAACGCGGCCACCCAGGGCACCCAGTCCGACGTGCTGCGGGTGGCGGTCCACCGGCACCGCTACGCCGGCTGGCACTGGGCCCTGCGGTTCTTCCTGCACGACGAGCTGGTGTCCGTGGTCCCCGCGCCGATGGCCGAGGACTACCGGGCGTTCCTGGAGCGCGCCATGACCGTGACCTATCGCGGCGTGGTGATCTCGGCCGAGGCCGAGGTGTGCGGGCCCACCTGGGTCCCGCAGGTCGGGGGGTTCGACGCGGCCGACCTGGCGTCGGTCGACGAAGCGGAGGAGGCGGTATAGGTGATCAGCGCTAGGGGCTGGGCCGGCCTGATGGAGGCCGTGCGCGGGGCCGGTCAGTCCGGGCTGACGGTGGTGGAGCTGGAGCTGGACGGACAGGCGGCCGAGCTGCTGGTCCTGGTGGCGGCCGCCTGGTCGTCGCGCCAGCGGGTGGCCGTCCACGAGCTGGTGACCGGCGAGATGTACCCGCACGTGGCCGACCAGGTGGAGCGGACCGCGTGGTACCGGCTCTACGAGCGGTGCCGGGAGGCCCGGCTGACGCCCCTGGTGGCCGAGGGGCCGTGCTGGTGGCGCCGGCCGGCCCGGTACTCGGCGTGGCCGGCCCTGGTCGCGGCCGGCCCGGACGCGCCGGAGGTGGACCCGCTGCGGGACCGGGACTGGGTCGGCGGCGCGCCGGGGCCGGCCGAGGTGGGCCTGATGCGCCTGGAGGCGCTGTGCGTGCCGCTGGCCGCGTTCGAGCGGATGGCCGAGGGCCGGCGGGGCGCCCCGCTCGGGGTGCGCGCGGTGGAGGGCCGGACCGTTGACGGCGCCGGCACGTGAGCGGGTCGTCGCCGGGCGGGGCACGCGGCTGTGCGCCCGGGGCCTGCACGCGGACGTGCCCGCGAACGAGTACCGGCCGCCCGGCGGGGGCCGGCGGCGCTGCCGGCCGTGCCGCGCCGAGTACATGCGCGAGCGCCGCGCGGCCTCGGGCGTGGTCGTGGTGCACGGCCGGGCCCGGCCCGGCGGGCTGCGGCCGGCCGAGCTGGATCGGCTGCGCCGGGCCGTCGCGTGCCGGGGCTGCGGGGCGCACCCGGAGGAGGTGCGCGGCGCGGTGCTCACGCGCCACGAGCGGGGGTGCGCCGTCGCCCTCCTGGAGGACTACTCGGGGAGGTGGCCGGCCGCCGGAAGGAGCTAGTCTCTCGGGGCGGCGCGGGGCCGCCGGGGCGCCCTGCGTGGCACCTGCCGGCGGCCCCGGCCCTGCGGCGGGGGATCGCCACATGACGAGCGCGGGGCGGACCGCGCGGCGCGGACGTTACCAGCCCGCGACCTCGGCCGTCCCCCGAGACGGAGCGGAGGCGCGCCATGGACTGCGACGGTAGCTACGAGTGCTCGGCGGCCGGGCTGTGGTGAGCGCGCTCACGGCCGAGCAGCAGGCGGCCCTGGAGGTGGCCCGGGGGCTGGCGCGGGCCGGCGTGCCGCTGTTCCTGGCGCGCGCCGACCCCGGCCGGCCCACCGGGTTCCAGGAGCCCTACGGCTGGCACCGGGCCGAGCCGGACCCGGAGGTGGCCGACCAGTGGCGGCCCGGGATGGCGCTGTGCGCGGTCATGGGCCGGGCCCTGGACCTCGTGGACATCGACCCGCGCAACGGCGCGCGGCCGCTCCAGGAGGACCTGCCGACGCCCTACCTGGAGTCCGAGACGCCCAGCGGGGGGCAGCACCTGTTCGTGGCCCCGCTGGGCCTGGAGTCCCGGGACGGGGCCTGGCCGGGGGTCGACTACAAGGGCGGCGCGCCGGACGGCTCGGGGCGCGGGTACGCGTTCATCGCCCCCACGGTGCGCCGGTCCAAGGTGGACGGCCTGGAGCGCCCCTACCGCTGGGTGGCGCCCCCGACCGACCCCGGGTACCTGGCCGTGCTGCTGGCCAGGCCGAGGCTCGCCCTGGACGACTCCGGGCGACGCCTGGCGGACCGGGTGCGGGAGCTGCGCTCGGCCCGGCCGGCCGAGGGGGCGCCGCGCCGCATCCCGGTGAGCGCGGCCGCCCGCGAGTGGGCGCGGGCCGTGGCGGCCCTGGAGGGCGACGTGCGGCGCTGGGCCGCGTCGGGGTGGGGCGGGGAGGCCCACGCGGGGCTGCTGCGCCACTCCACGCACCTGGCCCGGCTCTCGCCCGAGCGCGCCGAGGAGGGGTACCTCTGGGCGTTCGCCTCGGCCGGCGTGGAGCCGGACGAGGACGACCTGGCCAAGCTCGCCAGCGCGGTGGACGCGGCCGTGCCGGACGAGGTGGTGCCGGACGAGCAGGCCAGCCCCCAGGAGCGCTTCTGGGCCGGAGTCCAGGTGAGCGGGGACCCAAAAGCTGAGGCCCCGGCCGACCCGCTGGGGCGCCCCGAGCGCGGCCCGTTCGCCTTCCTGACCGAGGAGGAGGCGGCGGCCATCCCGCTGCCGGACCCGCTGGTGGACGGGCTGCTGTTCCTGGGCACCAAGGCCCGGCTGTTCGGCGAGAGCACGCGCGGCAAGACGTGGGTGGCGCTGGACCTGGCCGCGCACGTGTCCTGCGGGCTGCCGTGGCTGGGCCGCTCGGTCAAGCAGGGGCCGGCGCTCTACGTCGCGGCCGAGGGGGCGCCCTCGTTCCACCCGCGCATGCGCACGTGGGCCCTGGCGCACGACGGCCGGCGCTCCGGGGTGCTGTTCTGGCCCGAGGCCGTGCCCGTGGGCGGGCCGGGCTGGGGGGCGTTCTGCGAGGCCGTGGCCCGGGAGGGGTTCGTCCTGGTCATCGGCGACACGCAGGCGGCCATGACCGTGGGGCGACGGGAGGACAGCAACGACGACGCGGCCGAGGTGCAGGCGGCCTGGTCCGAGCTGGTGCTCGCCACCGGGGCGTGCTACCTGAGCGTGCACCACGTCGGGTGGGCCGACCAGGGGCGGCCGCGCGGCGCCTCGGGCATGTTCGGCGGGATGGACACGGAGCTGCGGCTGGCCGAGGGGCGCGGCGGGGAGCTGCTGGTGGTGCAGGAGAAGCAGCGCTATGCCGAGAAGGGCGCGGCCACCCGGCTGCGCCTGGCGCCCGAGCACGGCGGGCTGGTCGTCCGGCCGCCCCTCGGCGAGGCCGAGGGCCTGGTGACCGCGTCCGAGCAGG
>Ga0075429_100000488_pt1 | contig 29690 bp, 29 predicted proteins | sample RhiMetdeltSRZDD3_FD_75295 | JGI IMG/M metagenome (GOLD analysis project Ga0075429, IMG submission 75295) | Populus rhizosphere microbial communities from Tennessee, USA - Rhizosphere MetaG P. deltoides SRZDD3 | ecosystem: Host-associated > Plants > Roots > Rhizosphere > Soil | place: USA...
TGAGCATCGGCGATCCCCCCAACCTTCATCCCATGACTACGAATATGGGCTGGTCCTGCGACCATCCCGCGGTACCTATCAAGCTACCGCCCCGCGTCTTGAAGCTCACCGGCTACACCGGCCAGCCGGTCTGGGTTGTGGCGTCGAATATTTGTGCGTTCGACCACTCCCACGGTGGGGACTCAAAAACCTGTATCTATCTCGTCGGGGGCGAAACTTACTTGGCGAAGGAGACGCCGGAGCAGATCTTGGAGATGCTGAAATGACCGTCCGCGAACTTCAAAAAATTCTCGCCGACCTGCCGCCGGATATGCCCGTGTATATACCGGATACGGTTTGGGGGAATGCTGAGACGTCGCTTGCTTCCGCTCTCACCTACCCAAAGATGTGGCGAGAAGACCGTGATGGGCCTCTCCCGGAAAGGCTACTGCTGCGATGACCGCCCGCGAACTCGCTGCCGCCCTGAACGCCCTCGAGTACGACCTTGAAGTCCGTGTGCCCCGTGAAGGCGGAGTCGGATCCGCTGGCGTCACCGCCGTCAACACCGGTAACTGGGGCGACTTCATGGCGACATGGCTTGCCCTGACGCCGTATCAGACCGCCTTCGAAGTCGAGACGGAGGGGCAGAAATGACAGCGCGAGAGCTCAAGGCCTTCCTCGACGCCTTGCCCCCGGAGAAACTCGAGCTGCCGGTGTACTACTTCGTCGAATACGGAGGCTACGAGTCCGGGGCTTATGGGGTTCGCGTCAAATCGAAAGGCGAGAACAATATCGCTCCGTCATTTCCATACCCTGAAAGGATATTCATCGCGTGAAGCTCCTCGCCTTCGACACCGAGACTTACCTCATCGCCCCCCGCGAGTCCGTCCCGCAGGGCGCCGTCCAGATCAACGTCAGCCCCTACGTCACGCCGAAGCTCATTCTGGGCTCGGTCATGTACGATGGGCAGAGCGGCGCGACGGTCCTGTCGCCCGTCGAGCTCCGCGACGCCCTCATGACCGCGCTCATCGACCCCGATACCCACCTCGTCGCTCAGCATTTCCCCTTCGATCACGACGTCGTCTGCACGGCGTTCCCTGAGCTCGTCGAGCCTTTCAGATCTGCGCTCGACGCCGGGCGGTGTCACGATACGAAGATCCTGGACGTCCTTTACCGTTTATCGACTGGCTACTTCGACACCCCCGATCCCAATGCGAACTGGGCTCTCCCGGAAGTCAAGCCGCGTTCCTTAGACGCCCTGGCCCTTGAGTACCTCAACGTCCAGGTCCCGAAGGACCTCGTCGACGATGACGGGGACCTCGTCCGGCTTAGCTTCCACAAGTGGGACGGCGGGGACATCAAGTACATCCCGCGGATCTTCCTGGACTACGCCGCCAAGGACGCTCACATAACGCTCCGCCTCTTCCAGCATCTCGCCGCGCTCGCTCCCGCTGACCTCTGGGGCGAGCCGGCGCAGGTGCGGGCGGAAGTGGCGTTCTATGCGCTGGATAAGATTGGGGTCCGCATCGATCAAGCTGAGGCTCAGCGCCTACAGCACCTCTTCTCGCGGGACATGCCGGCGTATCAGCGGGAGCTTGTCGAGGAGGGTCTCGGTGAGTGGATGCCGGTTACCGGGACAGTGAAGAAGGAACGCTTCGAGGGTGACTGCGTCGCGTGTGACGATCCCCCGCTTATCTCTGGGCGCTGGCACGTCTCACACGTTACTGGAAGCCGGGTTAACATCTACCGCTGGCGGGTCTTCAAGCACCATTTCTTCCGTGACACCGCGCTCGGCCACTTCCACCTCTTCCAGGCCGTCATCCGCGCGAAGCTCGAGGACTTCGCCCTCGCGAACGGGATCGACTTCAAGACCACCGACGGCGGTGACCTCTCCATCCAGGCGGATGAGTGGAAGGACCGAATCCCGAAGGACCGCCCGGAGCTCCAGACCTGGCTCGCGCATGAGCGGCTCAAGAAGATTCTCACGACGTACTTGAACCTGTACGCTCGAGTGACTCAGGTCTTCCCGAAGTGGTACTCTCTCCGCGCTCGGACGACCCGGACGTCGACGGCGTCCCCGAACGTCCAGAACGTGAGCAAGAACAAGCACGGCATTCGCTCCCTCTTCGTCCCGCACGATGGTTACGTCTTCATGAAAGCTGACTACAGCTTCCAGGAGCTCGTCACCCTCGCGCAGGAGATGCTTGAACTCGGAATCAAAGGGCCGCTCTATGACGCGATCCAGATTGGCGATCCGCATACCAGCACCGCGGCCCTTCTTTTGAATTGCGACCCGGTGAAGATCGGCAAGAAGTCCCCGGAACGTCAGGCCGCGAAGGCCCTGAACTTCGGCGTGCCGGGCGGACTGGGCGCGGCGAAACTCAGAGACTACGCCGCGAAGGACCCTTACCGGGTGAACTGGACGCTCGAGCAGGCGAAGGAAATGCGCCAGAGTTTCCTCGCCGTCTACCCCGACATCGAGGAGTACCTCGAGCGCCACAAGACGTCCCTCAGCGCCAACCTCCTCCGCGTCACTGGCCGCAACGCACAGTACTGGTGCGAGAAGCTGGGCGTCCGGAGCTTCGGCGACCTGCGGAAGGCCATGGTGACGTCCAAGGACCCGGCGATCCGGGGCCTCTTCTACAAGGCCGAGCGGAGCTTGGAGGTTCGTCTTGGCACCGGGTTCGTCCGGAAGGGGTGTGCGTTCACGGAAGGGGCGAACACCCGCTTTCAGGGGAGGGCCGCGAGCGTCTCGAAGGAAGCCATGTGGCGGGTCTTCTCGTGCCCAGAGTTGCGTAGCTTGGGCGCCCGAGCCGTCATGATGATCCACGACGAGATCGTCCTCGAGACGCCCCTCACGAACGCGGCTCGGGCGTCGGAGCTTCTCGTGGAGCACATGCTCGCGGCGTTCCGAGACGTCTGTCCCGACACAGGTCCCTTCGCGAAGGTCGAGGTGGAAGGTCCCCTCGTTCGCTGGGGAAAAGCGACAGATTCGGCTGGACTTACGATTTAGGTGAGGTATACTTTCTCCATGATCAAAGCAATCTTTCAGTGGCTCTGGCCCCCGGATTTTAGGCACGAAGACCGCATTCACTCGCTGGAAATAGAAATCATGGACTTCGTGGAGGAGCTCAACGGTCTCGCCGATCACGTCGAGGATCACTGCGAGCGCCTCGAGTGGTGTCACACGCACATCGAGGCCCTCTTTGACGCCCTCGGCGGGAGTAAGCAAGCTCCGATCGACCCCCGAATTAACTGAGATGAAACCCCATGCAAAGCGTACCGATAAATATCTGCGCCGGTTGCGGAAAGACCATGGACGACGATCTTTATTGGCACTTCGCCAACTCGCATTTCTATCATCTTGCCTGCGCTCCTTCCACACTGCCGTCACCTACAAAAAAGGAAACGATGAGCATGTCCGCCTTGTCCGCTTCGTCCGTGCCAACATCCGAACCCTCTGGCACGCCGTCGCCCCCAACAATCCCGTCCTCCGCGAGCTCTTCATCCCTCGCGACGAAGTTCGACGCCGGAAAAGCTGAGATCCACCTCGTCCCCTCTGAGCTCGTCCTCGCCGTCGCCAGGATCTTGATGTTCGGGAAGAAGAAGTACGGGGCGTGGAACTGGCAGAAGGGGCTGCCGCTGACGAAGGTCTACGACGCGACGCAGCGTCACCTTCTGGCCTGGATGGGCGGGGAAACGAACGATCCTGAGAGTGGAGAGCCCCACGTCGCCCACGCAGCGTGCAACTTGGCGTTCATGCTGTGGTTTGCGAAGAACAAGCCCGAGCTGGACGATAGGCCGGTGAAAGCATGAGTAACGCCGAATACGAAAGTCTCAAAGGCCACGTAACCGAGAATCTCAAAAGTACGAACGCCCTGTTGGCGCTCATCTGTGTCGAACTCCGCAGTCTCAGAAAGGACCTGCTCGAGAATGGAAAAGAAAGAAATGACGGTCGAAATCCCCCTGCCGCTACTTCTCGTAGCGATCCTCTGCCTCGCGGTGTGGAGCGCGACGTCGATAATCGTCGCCGACATCGGGGCAAATAACCTCGTCCGGGGCATTCAGGCCCAGCTCGACGCCCAGAAGGAGCAGCTCCAGCGTCTCTTCCCCCCGCACAGGGAGGAATTGTGAGCAAGCGCCTCGTTAACTTCAGCTCGCTCGACCTCTTCGACCTCTGCGAACGCAAGTACTACTACGAGAAGGTCGAGGGGTTCGACGAGAAGGACTCCCCGATCCTCCTCATAGGGTCGGCGTACCATTCGGCGATCGCGGACATGCTCGAAGAGGAGATGCCTTTAGTTTCTGCTTTAGAATCCACATTCTCCGGCGTGACTCTACAGGAGGGTCTCCAACGGTTCAAAATCTCACCGTCTGAGCTCCGCGCAGAGATGGCTTTGAATCTTGCTCGCCTCCAGTCTGACGTCCTGACCCCGGCGGAGATCAGGCCCGAATACAGGGACCACTATCCCGTCGTAGAGCACCAGTACAAGAACTACAAGACCGGCTTCTACGGGACGGTCGACCTCGTCTCCGTGACTACCCCCGTCGTTGACGCGTCTGGGCGGGTGATCGGCAAGACCGACTCCCCTTGCGTAATCGACTGGAAGACCCTCACGTCCGATCGACGCCGCTCCCAGCGAGATGCGGTGTACTCGCCTCAGCTTGCCTCCTACGCCCGAGCAATGAACGTCCGGAACGCCGCGTTCGTTGAGATCCCCCGGAACTTGGACAAAGAGATTCGAGTCCGCGTAGTTAACTACACCGAGGTCGACATGCGAAACTGGGCGTCCTTCCTCGACGCTCAGCGGGTTGCGCTGATCTCCCGGCGCAAGAACAAGGTTAACTTCAAGCCCACGAAACGCAAGAACCCCCTCTGCTCGCCGATCTGGTGCGAGCATTTCTGCAAGTGCTACGAGATTTCCCCGTTGACAGAAGCCACTGAGGAAGTATGATAGAGCTCACTGACATCGTCCGTTACTCCACCGCCCTCTGCGCCGACGTGGTTCGGGGGGCAAACACTCTCATAGGAGGTGAGAAAGACGTCGCCGAGTTTACCGACGACGAGAAGGAAGCCTCAGTTCTGCTGGTGCTCTCAACCGCGGCCCTCCTGGAAGGGATGACGATTGTCGCCCTCCCGCCAGACAAAGCCGCGAACGTCCGGGCCTTCACCGAGCGCCTCGCAAGTGATATCCAGAAGGCCCGCAACTCTTAAAGGACCGGCCCCACAAGTCCGGTGACAGGTGACGCCATTCCAGATTTCTCTGCTTTGCTCCAGGATCATTTCACGGCTAAGAGTTTCCCGAACGACGGGAAGGTGACGCTGACGCTTGCCGACGTTCTCGCCGGTGAGGTTGGCCGGGACAAAGATACCCGCCCGAAGCTCTACTTCAAGGAGGATTCGCGGTATCTGATCTGCAATACAACGAACTATGGGCGCCTTACCGCAGCCCACAGCAGCGCAAACAGTGATGACTGGATTGGCGCTACCATCGAGATCACGAAGGACCCGTCCGTCAAGGACAAGTCCGGGCAGGTCACGGGCTCCCTGATCGTGACGGTCACGAAGCCGGCGGCGAAGAAAGCGCCGAAGATGTCCCAAACGAAGTAACCACAGCGCCCTGGGGAAGCCGGGCTGCTCGCGGGCCCGGTTTTTACTATGCCAAAAGAAACTCTGAAACTGTCCAGCGCCGATTACCCTGAGAATGCCGCTGAGCTCATGGCCGCCGCGCTCGCCCCCGGTCAGCTCGATCCTGAGAGCTGGCAGAGGGACGCGGAGGTCAAGCTCGCGGAGTTCCTGGGCGTCGATCCCATGGACGTCCTGCTCTGCGGCTCCGGGACGGCGGCCCTTACGATCGCCCACCATTTTCTCGGCGATAATGGCAAGCTCCCCGTCGAGGCGCCCGCGTTGACGTGGCCTTCGTCATATTGCTACTCTCCGTTCGTCCGGCTCGTCGATTGCCCGGCGTCCCATTCCCCTGCGTGGAGTAAGGATCTCCTCCTCCGCGTCCCTGTCGCTCTCTGGGGGCTGCCGGTGAACATAGGTGTCCTCGAGGTGATTCGCCCGCACGGTCCTGTCGTCTATGATTGCTGCCATGCGTTCGGGAAGGGGCTGGAGGAGCTCGAGGATGAGCTCGTCGACGCCGTCGTCTACAGCTTCGGCCCGACGAAGCAAGTCCCCTGCGTCAGAGGAGGGGCGGTAGTCAGCCCACACATAAATAAATGGTGGAGGGCGTACCGGGACAGCGGGACGCTCGGGCGCCACTTCCTCATGAACCGCGGGGGGAACTTTGAGATTCCTGAGCCGTTCGCCGCCCTCCTCTCTGCCCAGCTTGACGTGCCGAAGGTCCTGCGAGAGGATCGCTACCGGGCGGCGCTTCTCGAAGCGTACGCCAGCGCCTTCGACGGTAAGCCCCTCGCGCTATTGACACATCCGAACTACGCGTCCGGGCATCTCTGCGTCGTCCTCTTCCCGAACGAGGGGGCGAGGATCACCGCCATGGGGCGCCTTAATCAGGCCAACGTCCAGTACGGCCTCCACTACGGCCTGCCGGCGTGGCTCCCTCTGAACCTCTTCCCGTTCGCCCACGACCTCAGCTTGCGGACGCTCTCGCTGCCTTGCCATCTTCACATGACGCAAGCGGATGCCCTGCGCGTCGCGGAGACGATCTTCCCAACGTAACTCCTTCTTCACACTCCTGCTCCAAAAGAAAAGCCCCGTGAGTAACTAAACTCACGGGGCTTTCTCTTTGAACCGACCTGACTACTTAACGATTCGATCCGCCAGCTTGAGCTTGACCGCCTCGTCCGCCGAGAGGAAAAGATCTCCCGGGGCGAGACGCTTCTGCCACTTCTCCACGGACGTCCCGGTCGTCTTGGCCAAGATCCGATAGATCTGCGCCTCCCACCAGTTCATCTCCTGCGAGTAGCCGCCGAGGCTCGAGGCGTTCAGCCCGGCCGGCGGGTCGATGATCCCGCGGTGGAGCATGAGGCGCGTATGGGGCGTCAGGACGCGGATGACTCCGCTCGAGACGAGCAGGGCAGCTGCGCTGGCGATCTCACCGGTTCCCACCGTCGTCCAATCACCGTCCAGCTGCATCGCGTCGTAGATGGCGAAGAAGGACCCAGCGTCTCCGCCCGGACTCTTGAGGACGAGGGTGTGCTCGCAGTCCTCTTTCTGCCGGTAGCGGAGGAATGCCTCGGCGAAACGATCGTCGATCGGGCCGCACCAGATGAGACTCACTGGACTTTGCCTTTCTCGATGAGGTGGAGTCGGAGCTGTTCGTTTGTGTACGTCGCGAAGCCCTGCTGCCAGTCCGGCTGCTGGCAGTAGTGCGGGCTCAGGTCGCATAGGCAGCCCGCCTCCACGGCACTATGAATGCCGTGGAGGGAGCGGACGAAGCGCTGGCTCAGCCGGTGTGAGTGGCCTTGCGCCACGTTAAACCCGCCGAAACGCGCTATGTTCTTGGCGTTCGTCGTGGGGCCGTAGCTGATCCCGTGGAGGACGATCAGCCCGGGGACGACCTGAACGTACTGTTCGTGGGGGACGACCCGCCAGCCGTCGAGCTTTAGGAGCTCGTGGAGGTCGAGGGACTTCAAGGGGAGAAGCGCCGGGGCTTGCTTCATGAGTAGGGACGTCAAGCGGAACTCGTGGTTGCCGATCCCGAAGATCAGCTTGCACTTGGCGCCCACGGCGTCCCTGAGCTGGGCGAGGATGTCTCGGCCGGAGTCGATCTCCTCTTGAGGATCGGCGACTTTGCGCGGGTCCTTGAGGAAACGGGATAACGCCTCAAAGTCGAGGAGGTCCCCGTGGACGACGAGGTGCGAAGGTTTGAACGCCCGAGCAAACTTGAGTAGGGCGCTGACGGCGGCGGGATCGTGGTACGGGACGTGGAAGTCTCCGCACACGAGGACTTTACTTTGCAACGGCCGGTCCCCTTAGGTGGGCTTCGATGAGGGTGAGACGACTGTTAACATCGTAGCAGGCCGTCTCGAGCCTGTCAAGCCTTCCAGTTAGGACGTTGAGGGCGAAGCGCGTCTGGCCGATGAACGAGCCTATGGCGACGAAGCCGATCATGATTTGAACGAGCATTTCCATACGTCACTTGCCTTTCATGGCCTCGTCTTTCATTCTCTTCTTCCGCCACATGCCGGCGGCTTTGGGTTGGATTCGCGTCCAGTAGTTGTACAGCTCCCCGATACGGGGGTCGGCGCCAGCTTCGCCGAGGCGGGCTTTGAGGACTTCGCGTCCTTTCTTCAGCGCCTCGGGGTCGCCCTCGAGACGCCGACGCCCCGCCGGCGAGCGCATCGCCATGTTGATCAGCTCGCCGATCGTCTCGGAGCGGGCGCCTCCTCTGTCGACCCAGCTGAGGATGAGGGCCTGCTCCTCGGGCGTGGCTTGGTTGTAGAGGGCCGGGACGCCCTTCTCTTCGAGACGCCCAGCGGCCATCCAGTCTTGCTTCTCGGTCGTGCTGATCTTGTAGTTCCGGTTGAGTACGTTGACCTCGCGCTCCTTGTGGAGCAGGGCCTTCAGCTCCTTCTCGTAGGACTCCTTCGCTTCCGGGGTCGTCCGCGGGTCGGCGAGCGCGGCCGTGTACCAGCGAAGATCCTGATCGGGACCAAATTGGGGCCGCGTCAAGAACGCCCCGGAGCCCCGCGAGAGGATCTCGTACATGGCGCTTTTGACGAGCCCCTCGTCGTTCGACAAGGGACGCCCCTTCACCCTCGCCCGCTCGGTGAAGAGGTTCTGGAGTCCCTTAATGCGGACGCCGACCTGCGCGGAGAGGAGTTCCGTCCAGTGCGGGGCGCCCACCGGCTTCCCGGTCACCGGGTCGACGGGGGCGCTCAGCGAACGGGGCAGATCCTCAGCGACGAGGAGGGCGGCTCGCGGGACGAACATGCGCCCGAGATGCTTCCAGGCGGCCTGCGCCCAGTCGCTGGGGCGGCCGTTCTTGTAGTCGAGGATATCCTGCCCGGTCAGCGGATCTTTGTTGAACCCCATGACGCCCAGGGTGTTGAGCAGGGGGTTGTTGCCGAACGCATTCCCGATCATCTTCATCCCGTCCGCGACGAGGCCGGTCGTGAACGTCCGGTCCTCCTCGGGGAAGATATGCTCGGCCATCTGGTTGAGGAGGCCGCGCCCTTCCATGAGCTGCCCGAACGGCAGGAAGTTGAAGAGGCTGACGTTGGCGACGGGCTCATGCGTCACCGGATTCCAGATGCGGAGCTCGGTGAACTGAGCCTTGTAGCGTTCCCAAGCATTCTTATGGCCGGCTTGGATGAGCGCCGCGTCGACGCGGTCCTCGTCCACGCCCGCGAGGCCGGCGCTCAGCATGTTCACCGCCTTGACGATGGACAGCGTAGAGAGCAGCTTGACGGGCCTGTTCTTGAACAGATTCTTCCCGATACGCGCGAGCTCAAAAGGAAAGGACGGGACGAGCGAGCCAATAGGGTTGTTCGCGAGAGAGCCGATTGCGTACGGGACCTTTGAGTAGTCCTGGAAGTGCTGCTCGATCTCCCACTTCGCTTCCGCCCGGGACATACGCTTGCGCAAGTTCTGGTAGTTCACGAACTTGTACATCTCGTCGATCGCCCCGTAGCTGACCTGAAGGTACTTCATCGTCTCCGAGTTCGGGAGGCCGAGGAGGTTCTTGTTGTTCAGGTGGAAGCCGACGAGCTTCTGCAAGACGCGCTTCCCGATGCCCCGCTCGTAGTGGTCGAGGACCGTCCGTAGCGCAGCGGCGTGAAGCTGAATCTTCGCGAGGTTCTGGGGGTGTTCACCGAGGGCGAGACGCTTCTCGTACTCGAGCTGGAGCTCCTGATACTTTGCAAGGTTCTTCTTCACCGCCACCGGGTCGTCAAGGTCGAATGCCTTGAGAAGCGCCCGCGTCGAGGGGGCGTGAATCTCCGACTCGAACGCCTTGCCAGAGGAGTGACCGTTTTCAACGAACTCCATGTAGATGGGCGAGCGCTTGTACATCGCGACGCGGCTCTTCGGTCCTTGCAGGATCTCCCGGACTGCGAGCTTCCAGGAGTCTAAATTCTCGGGAGCGAAGATCCTCCCGTCGACCAGCTGGCTTAGCGTGACGTTGAAGAGGTTATTTGCCGCCCACGACTGGTGGTTCTGGAGAATGCCTGAGTTCTTCACGAGACGGTTCACCGTCCGCATCGTCCGCCCAAGGACGCCGGGGACTTTCTCCATGAGCTCTTGGGGGGCCGTCGCACCCGCTGCGTGGAAGCTGTCGGCGATCGTGTCCACCCAGGTACGGAACTGGTCGAAGTTGTGCTGGTAGTGGGTGATCTCGCTGAAGACCTTCGAGTGGACAAACTTCCCGGCCAGGTTGCCGAGACGCGCTTTGTCGTTGGGCAGACGCTTGAACTGCGTCCCGAAGTCCCGGGCGCTATCGCCGAAACGGTTGAGGAGCGACTGGTGCTCGAGCTCGTCGATCACGAGCCCCGTCGAGCGGAGGCTGTCGAGGAGCAGACCGAGATGAAAGTTCTTGGATAGGTCCTCGAAGCTGCGTAGCATAAGGTAGGGCGTCTTCGTCGAGAGGCCGAGGATCTCGATCCCTTCTTTGCCGATCGGCGCAGCGAGGACGATCCGGTCACCACTGGGCGTCGTCCCTTCTGTGATACCTTCCTTCCCGCCCTTCATCGACTCGGCTGTCTTCGTCCCGTACGTCCGGCGAATCCAGTCGTTGGCGAGCTTCTCGTTCGGGAACTTCTCATCGTAGATGAAGCCGTCAGCCTCGCGGACCCGGACGCGATGCTTGAAAAGGTCCCTCTGGAACATGAAGCTTTCTTGCCCCATGCCGATCTTTTGGGCGCCCTCACCCGTCTTGAGATTCCCGGCCATCTTCTTTATCCGGTCGTCGTTGATGGCCTTACTCACCTCGTGGACACCGTACTGGTGCGGGTCGTAGCCCTTCTCGACGAGGTTGTTGTACATATGCTGGTCGATCTTCCCCGCCGCTCGCATCTTCTCGAGCATATTCACGCGAAAGGACTCCGCGTTCTGGAGGAAGTTCTCGACGTTGCTCTGGACCGTTGCGTCCCCAGACGGATAGACTTTGTCGTACGCGTCCTTGAACTCCGGGTAGTCGGCGATCGTCCCTTTGATCCGCCCTGTCTGCAAGGCCCGGTAGAACTCACCTTTCAGCTCCGGCGCGAGAGTCCGCTCGACGTTGTCGAGCATGGCGTAAAGGTCGTTGATGTGGACCATCTGAACGGCCTGCTGGTTGGCGACGAGCCTGGGCAGTTCGTGGAGGGCGCGAGCTTTGCCCCAGAAGGGAAGGCCGTTACCGCCGAGGCCAGAGAGTTCCGCGCCGACGAGGTGGGCGGCGACCTCAGCGGACGAATCCTCTGCGAGGAGCCCGATGTGGCGCATGGCTTGCTTCGTCGAGAGGGTGATCTTCTCTTCGATCGCGGCCTGCTCACCGGCGGCAGACGCGAGTTCCTCCCGGACGTCGATGCCCTTCTTCGCCCGGGCCTTGATGGACTGGATTGTGCTCTCGAGCTCGGAGAGGCGCGTCGCGTGGCCGATTGACTTCCACTTGTAGATTTGGTCCTCGAGGCTGGGCTTCGAGAAGAGATCCCGGAGCTCCCGGCTCTTCGGCGACATATGGAACTCCTCGCCCTCGATCGACGCCGAGACGATAAAGTCCTCTCGCCGAGCCCCGCCGAAGAGCGCCGGGTCCGTGTCGAGGATCGTCGCGAGGTCGTTGTCCGTGATCGTCTGCATGAGGATCTTGTCGTCGTCCAGCGTCCAGCGGGACGTCACAGGGTTCGTCTGGGACCGGCGCTGCTCGGCGGCAAGCTGGGTCTTGCGTTCCTGGAGGTACTTTGCTCGCGCCTCGTAGCGGGCGTCTTTCGGGACGTTGATATACTCCCGCTCGAGGGCCTCGCCGGCGATGCGGATCTTCTCGTCAGCAACCGCGTAGGCTCGGTTAGCCCGAGCGTTGCGGATCTCGGATTCAATCTTCGTCAGGTAGTAGTCCTGGGCGTCGTTCGCCGCGAAGTCGAGGACGCGCCGGGACGCCTCGGTGATCTGGTTCAGCTGCCCCGGGCTGTAACCGAAACGCTTAGCCAGGAAGCGGCCGACGGGACCGTCCGGGGCGAAACGCTTCGTGTCGGCCAGCTGAAGGACGGTCGCGAAGTCGAGGTCCGTCATGTCCGGTTCGCCCCAGAGTTTCGCCCGCAGCTCAGAGAAGCGCTTCGGGTTGTAGCCCCGACCCGCTGCGGCCTCGGAATACATATGTTCGATCTCGGCGTACATCTGTACCCGCTTCGCCAGACCCTCGTGTTTGGCGTGACCGTCCTGGAGGGCCGCGAGCTTCGTCTGCGCGTCGAAACGCCCCTCCGCCGTCGGGGCCTGCTCGGCGAGACGCTCGAGCTCGGTAGCCTCGGCAAAGTCCCCGGGGGCGCGGTTGAGCGACGCGTAGAGACGGTCGCCGAGCTCCTTGTAGCCTTTCGAGAGAGCTCGCAGCCCCGTCTCGGTGAGGTGAGATGGTAGCCCGACCTTGCTGCGCATGAACTGATAGAACTTCGGGATCGCTCCGCGGGGCATCATCCCTTGAACGAGTATGCCCAAGTCGGCGAAGTCGACGCCCATAGCACTCGCTTTCTTCCAGGCCATGAGCGTCCGGTTGAGGGTGCCGGTCGGAGTGGCACCACCTGCGCGAACGTCCTTCCACTCCTTCGCGAGAGCCGTCGAGTGGGCCTCGAGATCCTGGAGGACTTTGACCATCTCGTCTTGGCTGCCGGTCTTCACCGCGGCGTCGAGTCGCCTGCTGGCGATTTGCTTGAGTTTGTCAACTTCGTGGGGCGCCCAGCGAAGGATGGTTTTCATCGCGACAGAGGAGTTCTGGGCAGCGGTCGCCGCGTCGACCCCTTTCGAGAAGGCGGCCATACCACCGCCCATGAGCCAATCGCTCACCTTGTTCGCGCCGATGACGAGCGGAATGTACTCCGGCTTGTCGATCACCTGAGCTGCGCTGTGACCGAGGCCCTCGATGGTGTTGTGCAGCGCGGAGTTGAATACGTCATTGGCGTAGGCGAACCGGCCGTACTTGTCTGTGAAGCCCTGACGCTCCGCGGTGCTCATGCGAGCTTCGCGGTTCGCTTCAGCCGCGCGTGCCTCGTCCCGCGTGCTGGCTTTCGCCCAGAGGTTCGCCGCGGTCGTCGCGTCCTTGAATATCCTCGCCTGGAGGGAGCGGTCGTAGATGGCGTTCCGGCCGAGGACAGGTGCGAGGATATAACCACCCGCTGATTCAGTCACGACATCCCGCTGTACCTCGTTCAGGGGGCGATCGAAAGTTGAATCTTTGCCACTGAGGCCGGGAAGCATACGGTTCCCGGCGGCCTTCGCTTGGTTGGTGATGAGCTCATTGGAGCCCATGAGGGAGAACTGGCTGACGAGACCGAAGCCGACGGAGGCCGCGTCGCTCAGACTGTGCACCTGCTGCGCGAGGTACTCGTCCCCGCTGATGATGTAAGTTACCTTCTGGCCGAGGTCCTCCCCGACGCCCCCACGCTGCGCCTTGTTCCAGGCGTCGAAGGGTTTCTGAGCTTCCTCCGCGAGCGGGCCAAACGCTCCACTGAGACGCGCGATCGCTTTGTTGCGAAATGATAGAGCGTTCCACTCAGTGGCGGTGAACGTCTGATCGCCCACCTTGCGGTCCATGTGGGCGCCGTAGCCCGCGCGCTGAGCCTCCCTCGCGCTCTCGAGGGCGGCCGTCTGCGTCACCGCCTTCGACGCCTCCTCGGTGCTCAGCCCCGTCGCGGCCTGGACGGCTTCGACGTCGCCCGGCTCGGCTTGGACGGTGAACGGGGAGATGATGCCTTTCTCTCGCTTACGTTTCTCGAGGTTGACCAGCGTGTCAGAGGGGACGAGGTCGACGTCGAGGAAGCCGCCCGGGACGCGCGGATCGGGCATCTGGATGCCGGGCCGGTTGAGATCTCCTTTGATGAAGCCGAGATCCTTCGCCCGGAAAGCGAGGTCACTCTGGTTGATCCGGTTGAGGACGTTCTCGCCTGGGTTGTTCGTCCCGAGGAGTGTCTGGAGGGCGCTGAACGCGATCGAGGGTGTTCGCTCGACGGGCAGCCCGGGCTTCGGGAGCTCGGCCCAGTTGTGCCCGTAGAAGTTCTGGTATCGGGACTTGGCGAGAAGCGCCTCCTGCTCGTTCTGCGGGAGTCGATACGAACGGGCTGCGAGATAGCCGCGTAGCTGGAGAGTCTCGTCGGGCGTGAGATCGTTGAGATACGCAGCCGCGTTGGCGACCTCCGTTGTGACCTCACCCTGCTCGACGTTCTTCTGCCGATACTCGTCGACGAGACTCTGGATCGCGTGCTTCGTCGAGTCGCGGATCGTCTTCTCCGTCATAGGCGCTCGGGAGGCGAGCTCCCCGAACTGGAACGCCGCGCGGATCTCTTCGTTCTCCTCGGGCGTCGCGACAAGATCGTACTGCGTCGCTTTCATGAACTGATCGTGACGCCGGTTCGCCGTGTCATACCAGTCCCGTTTCGCCTCGGGGCTGTGGGCGATCTTGTAGACGTCCCCGACGCCGCTGTTCACCGCGTGGGCGAGGAAGTCATCGGAGCTGAACTGGTCAGTGAGATCCTGGAAGCCGAGGCCGATCTTGCCTGCCGTCTCTTTCGCCAGCTTCTGCGCGCCTTGGACGCCCTTAGCGGCCGCCTTCACCTTCATTCTGAAGTCGGTGAGGACGCTGAGATTCGGGGCGATCGGCTCGAGGAGCGCCGTCTGGCGAAGGTCGCTCATCATCCCAGCAGAGACGGCCACCGCGTCCTCGACGGAAGCGGGCGTGAACCCGGGGTTCGCGGCCTCGAGTTTATCGAACGCCTCGTCGATGGGATCAGCGGGGGCGGCGGTTCCTTCGAGGCGGTCGAACGCGGCGTCTATTGCGTCGGGCTGGGTGTCAGGCATTACTGGAGTTTAAGCTTCAGGAAGAGGGCGTTTCGTTCCGCGTCAGTCTTGGCGTGAATCTTTCTGTAAACGTCGGCACGGAACTTCCGAGCTTCTTGAGGGCTTATGGCCTTTCTACGTTGGTGCTCGGTCTGTAGATAGCCTTGTGCCGTCGGTGCGGCAAACGTCGTGTCTTGGCCAACCGCGCTGAGGACGGCCTTCTGCTTCACTTCCTCATTGTCGAAGTCGATGACGCTCGTCGACTGGGACGGCTGCGTCGGGCCGATCGACTCCTCCTCTTCGCCCGGCGGCTCGCCGACCATGTCGGGCAGGTTGCCGCTGACCTCGGTGATGGACGCCATGATCCCGCTCTCGAGCATCGCTCGGCGCTTGTGCTTCGCGCGCTCGAGGATTTCCTTCTCGATGTCGGCGAGCTCGGCCTTCGTCGCTGCGACCTGCGGATCGGACGGATCGACTAACTGCGTCGTGTACTGGTCGAGGGCGTGCTGACGCTGGGCCTTGTAGGCGAGGAGACGCCCGGTGTCAGAGTAGGGCTGGAACTTGCCCGGGGCGTCTGCGCGTAGAGCCGCCTCCTCCTCGTAGACCCGCATCGCCTCCTTACGCTCCCTGAACTTCTGCAACTTCGTGCCGGCGTCCTCTTTCGCGAGCTTCGCCTCAGCAATGGCGATTCTCTTCGTGCCGAGGGCCTCGGCGAGACTTAGCTTGCGCTCGCCGAGATCCAGGTTGGCAAAGCCGAGGGTCTCGCGGAGACTAAGGCCCCGCTCCTGAAGGTCGAGCTTCTTCTCGCCGGTCGTGCGCAGGCGATCTTCGGTCTGCTGTTTGAGGTCCAGCATCTGCTGTTTCAGCTCGAGGACCTGGCCGTCGAGCTTCATCTTCTCCTCCCACTTCGACTGATTCATCTGCATCTGCTGCTCACGATACTCCGCTTGCTGCCGCTGAGCATTCGCCTGCAACATGACCTGAGCCGTCTGAAGAATAATGGGAGCGAGGGACGTCCCGCGCTGGAAAGGCATTAGATGATTCCTCCGAGTAATCCGCCGAGCCCGCCACCGGCGCCACCGCCCGCGGCCTGCCCGGCGCCGAAGCCTGCGAACGCCGAGCCAATCGTGGGGCCGATGACGGAGACGGGCGCGTTGCCCGGCGTCACTCCGTAGCCCTGTGCGCCTCCGGATCGACGGAGGATCTCGGCATTCCTGGTAGGGTCAAGTATACTGCCGTAGATCTGGTTGGGAAGCTGAGAAAGCCCCAGCAGCGCCGGCAGCATGGCTTGCTGTTGCTGGAAGTTGAAAGCCGCCAGGCCGGACGCCTCAGCGCCAGCACCGACGTTGCTCTGGTAGAGGCCCCGCAACGTCTGGGCCTGTCCAAGTCCTGTACGGAAGTCGCGCGCGAGGGGCGAGTCGAAGCCGAAGCCCGGGGCGTACTGGGGCGCCTGGGGCTGAGCTGCGGCTGCTCCACCCTCGAGGGTCGAGCTCGCCGTGCCCGGGAGACCGAAGCCGGTGTTGCCGTTCGTCGAGAGGGGCCCGCCGCCCGCGATGGCCGGCTCCCCGGTCGTCGAGCTCTGCGTCTTGGGGAGGAAGACTTGCATGCCTTGGTCCAGCGTCTGGCCGGTGTAGCGAGCGAACTGTTGTTCGGCCTTTGCTCGGGCACCGGGCGACAGAAGGTTCAGGGCTTCCATGGCGCCCTGGCCGGCCATGAGCTGCTTTGTCAGCTTGGCCGTCATGCTCATTTCCTTCTTCCCGCCACCCATCATCCCGCCCATCATGCCGCCCATGATCCCGCCCATGCCGGGCATATTCTTGCCCATGCCGGCGACCTTCTGGAAGACGTCCGCGCCGGGCATGTTCATGGCCGCGTCGAAGGCCGTCTGACCCCCTGGAGCCATGCCCGCGAGACCCTCGCCCATGGCGCCCCCGCCGCCTTCGCCCGGGGCCTTTCCGTTGCCGAAGCCTTCGAGGCCAGGGATCCCTTTGATCTTCTTACCTGAGAAGGTGTATCCGGCCGAGAGCTGCTGGTAGGCGTTGTACGCTGCGGCGAGCTTCTTACCGGCCTTGACTGCCCCTTTGGCAGCTGCCCCTTCGAGAGCGACGCCCAGGGGCCGGCCGTTGTAGTCGACGCCGCCGAAGGTGATCCCGCCACCGGCACCCGCTCCGCCCGACGCCGGGAGACCGAACGTCTGGCTGATGAAGTTCGAGTACGCCCCGTATTGGGGAGACGAGAGGATGTCGTAGGCCTGACGCTGGGCCGCTGCCTCGCCCCGCTGCATGCCGGTCCTGTAGTCTCCGCGGGCTTGGGACGCCAAGCTCCGCTCCTCGGCTGCCGCGAAGTAGCCGCCCACGCCTCCAATGATCCCGCCGAGAGAACCGGTGATGAGTCCGCCTGCCATGTTGCTCCTATCGTTTAGTGTAGCGGGACCCGGTGAAGAGAATCCGCTCGATGTAGTTGCCGTTGGATACTGTGGTGCTGGGCTCGACAGCGTGCGTCCCTACACCGACGATGAATTCGTTCTGTAAGTTGCCGCCGGCTGAACGCCCGAGGCCGCCCGGCGCCCAGTTGATCGGCATGAGGCTCTGGTTGACGACGGCCCCGGCGACCTGGGCGCTCGCGTCCGACGCCGGCTTGAACGGGAACCATGCGTTCGCGAAGCCTTCGATCGCGCCCGCGAACCACGTCCCGCTCGGCACCGTCGCGTTCGTGGCGACGAGCCCGACGGCGTGGCTATCCGCGAAGCCGCTCACCCGCTTGACCATGCGTCCTGTCCCGGCGTCGTCGAGCTTGAAGAGGGCGGCCGGGGGCAAGTGCTCGTTCGCCAGGAACACTTCGTCGAAGCGGTCCGGGCCGAAAGCCACCCACACCGAGACGCCCGTGTTGTCCTTGACGTCGATGAAGACCTTCCAAAGCATTTCGGCCTGATCGTACCAAATCTGGCCGGGGGTGATCGAGCTCGTCGGGTTCGTGCCTACGACGATCGGGAAGAGAGTCGCGGAGAGGTCGCCGGCGACGATCTGACCGCCCTGGGCGTTGGCCCACAGATCGTAGATCGTCTGCCGGGTGACGACGTCATTAGGTTCGATGGAGACGCCGGGAGTGAGGTTCACTGTGTTAGAGTCCCAGGAAAGAAGTACCCATTCACCCAGTCCTGATGGTTGTCCCGGTCGAGCTGGTTCGACTCGCCGTACATGACGCGGGCCTCGTTGTCGTCGAAGTCGGTGATGATCCACCAGTTCGAGTTCACGCCGCTCCGCCACATACGCCCCCGCCCCATCGTGCTCGCCGGCGGGGTGAACTCCGGGGCGTAGAAGCGCGTCGAGCCGCGGAAGACCGTCCGATAGTAGACGGGTGAAGCGTCCGTTGCACCGGACGGGACCGTCTCCTGCGAGACTCCTACGTGCCACGTCCCGCCCGTCGAGCTCCCACCGGAGACGATCGAGAGGCGGCAGGACGTCGCGGCCGTGTTCCCGGGGCCGAGGGTGGAGAACTGGACGATCTCGCCGGGGATGGAGATGACTGACGCCGTGCCGCCGGGCGCGTAGGGGATTCGGTTCGACTCCCAGCCGCCCTCGCTCTTACGGACGATGACGTTGCCGAACTCGGTCCGGCCCCAGAGGTTTGCCCGCCCGTCGACCCAGAGCCAGCCGACCGCGGGGAGAGACGTCTGCGTCCCGTCCGTGACGGTGACGACGATCACCGAGCCGTCGATCTGGTCCAGGCTGATCCCGGTAAGGGACATGCCCGACGCCATGAGCCCGAGCTTCGCGCGGGTGGGAATCTCGTTGACGGTGAAGTCGTAGCCGGGGACGATGTTCATGAGAAGTCAGCGTTCCATCCGTAGTCGACGCCGGGGCGCTTGAAGATCATGGCGAGGTGGGCGATCGTCGCGGTCGTCGTGTTGGCGATGATTCCCACCGAGCCGTAGGACGTCTCGCCTGTCCACGCCGCGGCGCGGGGGTGGAGGAAGTAAGTGAAGTTCGAGGGCTCCTGATACCATTGCTTGGCGAAGGCCCCTCTCGCGACGTTGCTCCCGCCCGCGGCGATGAGGGCGTTGCAGAAACCCCACTCGTAGACGGCCGTCGGGATCAGTGAGTTCGAGCTCCCGATGATAATCCCGACCTGATAGCCGAGACGCGTGGGTGAGTCCATGCCGGTCGTCTGAGCGCGGTAGAAGGGGATTCGACGCCCCTTGCAGTCCTCGAAGTAAGACGTGAGCCCCGTCTGGAGCGTATCGGGCTCGCCGATCGTTGCCGCTCCGCCCGGCTGGCCGAAGAACTGGACTTCGACGATGAACGCCCGCGCCGGGGCGATCGGGGTGAAGAGATCGTTGATCGCCGTGTAGCGGTTGTCGCAGCGGTCGGCCTCCTCGAGGATGTGGAGCGTTCCTTCCCCCCGCTTGAACCAGAGGAGCCCGAGGCGCTGCAAGTTGTTCGCCGGGACGTTTGTCGAGCTCGCGACGAGGGAGATCGTCGGGGCGAGATTGTCGAGGGCGATGTTGTTGATCGTCGTCCCGGACACCCACGCCTCGAGGAACGTGGAGGCAGCGACGCGGTCGCCGTCGAAAGGCAGAGGTCCCTGGCTAATGCTGATTGTCATGTGATCGTGTTATCGAACTCGGGGTCGATGATCCGCGCTGCGGCCGACGTCATGAGGATCGACGGGTGGCCGAAGTCGGTGACGCTCGTCTGGCCGAGGCGGAACTGGATGAGGTAGCCGACCGGGACGTCCTCGAGGCCGATCTTCCGCATGTTGATCGCGGCCCCCTGCGGCTGCCACGGGAGCGGCGTGACGCCGAGGGTGATGAGGTTACCTCCCGCGACCGGGTAGGTCACCGACTCCTTGAACACCCAGTCCCCGTCGTCGACGCGGTAGAAGACGTCGATCACCGACGTCGCCGTGTCGTTCTCACAGTGAATGCCGAACCACGACCAGCGCTTGCGTTGCTCGAGGGAGCCGAACCCGTAGGCGCGGGTGTCCATCTGGAACTTCACCGCCTCGTTGTTCGGGTCGACGCCCCCGGAGTAGGTCCGGAAGACGTGCCACCCCTGCGTCAGTCCCGACGCGGTGCTGTCGAGGGTGTTGACGTTGTTCTGGAGGAGGAGGCGGTCCTGCGTCTGGTTGAGGCGCGCTACGGCGAAATCCTTGGCGTCCCAGGTGTTGATGTGCCACGCGTCGTTGATGAAGTCGTAGCTGAGGACGTGGCTGTTCTCCGTCGCCCCGTCCATCGGCACGGCAAGGTGGTACATCTGATTCCAGACGCCCGAGACGGCCTTGTGCGCGTAGGCGTAGTTGATTCGGTCGATCTGGGTCTGAATACGGGCGCTCACCGGGAGAGCGGCTCCGCTGATCGTGTCGTCCGTCGCGCGGCTGATCGCCCGCACACCGTCCTTCGCGAGGAAGAAGATGTCCCCGGCTGGAGCCCCTGCGACGCCCTGAATGGAACGGGTCGCGACGCAGCCGATGTTCTCGCTGACTACGCGAATGGAGCTCGCGATCGTGTCGAGGGCGTCGCTCGGCGCGGGTATCTGGGACGAAGAGGTGCCCCAGTAGACCTCGAGGACCGCGATCATGTCCTCTTTGAAGATCAGGAGGCGGTTCGTCTGGGCGCGGGGCGGGTGGAGTCCAGTGATGCGACCGCCGCGTCCGGGCTCGATGCGGGCGGAGTTCGTGAGCGAGTATGAGAGGCCGTCGTTCAGGGCGCTCCACCAGAGGGTGTCCGTCGTCTCCGCGAGCCGGTTCCCGCCGACCCAGAGACGCCCCTGCCACCACGTCGTGCAGAGGGGCGCCATGGAGACGTTCGCGGAGAACTGCTGGTCGACGTCGATCGCGAGGAGCTTGGAGGCGAGGGAGACGTTCGAGTCGTTCAGCTGGGCGTTGCTGATGAAGATCGTGTCGGCGATCGTTCCGCCCACCGTCCAGATCCCGCGGCTGGCCATGTGGAGCGCGGAGGTAAGGGACGCCCCGCACGCCTTCTCGAGGACCTGCGAGTTGCCGGGGAAGAGGTAGGCCTTGTTCCCGTAGACGGAGTAGAGGACCTCCGTGTCGAAGGTCTTCCGGTCGAAGAACTTGAAGAGGCCGTAAGGTAAGTTGCTGTTCGTCGGCCCGCTCGCCGCGCCGATAGACGTCGTCCCGTCCCGCCGCGTCGCCGCGCCGGCCTTCTGGATGTTGAAGTTCTGGAGGTACGGAGCGGCGTTGACGGCTATGAGCCACGCCTTGTTCCGGTCGTCCATCCCCTTCGAGAAGTCTTCCGTCTTGACGGGGTACGGCTGTTGGTGGATTCCTTGCATGCTTACGGCCAGCTATACAGGTTCTCGGAGCCCCAGTAGCCTTGGTCGGGGTACAAACCGTGGTCCTGGTCGCCGTGGTCCTTCTCTTTGAAGCTGCGGGCGTTGAGGATCTGGAGCGCACGCTGGATGCAGAGCTCCCCCTGATCGGACTCGTTCTGCGCCTTGTGAATGAGCCCCGCTGCATACCAGACGAGGAACTCCGGGTTGATCGAGGGGTGGGGGTTTTGGTACGCGGCGGTCAGGGGGTTCGGCGCCTCGAGGTAGCCAATGCGAAGAAGCGTCCCTCCCTCAGGGATCGTGAGGAACTCGACGTTCCGATACTCGCTGCGGTAGCGGTTCGCCGCGATACGGCCGATGAGGGAGCTGCCGTTGTAGACCTTGAGGTCGCCGGCGGTGAAGTCGTTCTTGCCGACGGTCATGACGCGGATGTAGTAGTTCACCGTCGAGACGGCCGCGGAGCCGACGACGTTCAGCTGCTCCTCGGTGAAGTACTCATAGTTCGCCGTCCCGCTCGCCGTCGTGTCCTGGGCAATCCCGGCGATGTGCGCCGAGAAACTGTCGCTGACGTCCGTGCGGACGGTGAGCAACGCCGGCGTCGTCGGCTGCTGCGTGATGGGGGTGACGCCGACTTCCCTCCACCAGAAGGCCGGGCCGGTCGTGTCGCCGAGGTACTCATCTCGCGCCTCGCGGTCCCAGAGATCCTTCGCCTCGAGGGGGAACTTGTTCGTCTTGTCCGCGATCCACTGGACGTGGAAGACGTGCTGGGGGAGAATGAGGTTCCGCGTCCCGTCCGCGACGAACTCGCCTGTCCGCCTGAGGCCGGGCCAGGGATTCGCGCGAGCCCAGTGCTCGACCGCTTCGTTCAGGAACTGGACGGTCCGGCTGTCGAAGCCGCTGTCGACGCGGCCGGCGATACGCTGCGCTCGGTTGGTGAGGGTGGCGACGTCCATATTACTTTGCCTCGAGCCAGTCGAGGAGGGACGGCTCGCTGCGCTCAGTGTGCTGGTAGAAGTTGGGGTCGATCATGCCGATGTAGGACTCCGCGTTAGGCGGGAACATCCCATAGTGGGGTTCTTGACCCGCGCCGGCGTTGTAAAGGAACGTGACTTCCGCGGCGGTGAGCATGCGATTGTGGACGGTGAACGAGTCGATAATGCCGCTGAACGGACGGACGCCCCCGAAGTAGTTGCCGATGCTGAAGTAGTCCGTGCTGGCCTTGACGGACGGCGAGTTCGTGCCGAGGACGATCGGGCCGTTGTCGATCGACATTCCGTACGTGAGGCTCTCGGCGTTCCAGAAGCAAGTGTAGAAATGCCAGGCTCCCGCAGACGGGCGGGGCGTCGTGATGAAGTGCTGGGCGTTCGACGCGTCAAAGATCGCCGTGACAAGGTTCTGATTGTTGAAGACGTAGAAGACGAACTGTGGATTCGTCGGCTGCTGCGTCGCACACAAGATCCGGTCCGCTGGAGCCCAGACGTCCGCGTAGGCCCAGAGGGTGAAGAAGCGTGTCCGACCGCGCGTGGGGTCGCCCGGGACGCGTAGGCTGAAGCGAGTGTCGGTCGTCTTGAGCTCGGCTTTCGAGCCGGAGCCGAGGTAACCGCCGAAGGCGAAGGCGCCTCCGATCTTTCCGCCGGGAACGGCCGTCGCCCCGCTCGCGTTAACGAGGCGGGGGCCGGCGTCGAAGTAGTCGCGGAGAGACCCGTTGTTGAAGTCGTAGGCCGCGAGGAGCCCATCAGTTATCTTCAGTCGTCTCCTCTCGCCAACCAGTCGAGCAGATGCTCGCTACCACCCTGGTATGAGTGACGGTGGTCATAGAAGCCGCGGTCGATCATGCCGATGTAAGGCTGCGTTAGATCCGGAGCGGGCGCGGCGGGAGTGAACGCGGCGTAGGTGTCGCCGAAATTCGAGAGGACCTCTGCGGCGCTGAGCGCCCGGTTGTGATAGAAGATCGAGGCGATCTCGAGCTGGCTGTTCTCCGTCATGGCGTCCGGGGCCGTGCCGAAGAAGAGGTGCCCGGTGTTGCCGCCGTCGCCTGCGCTGTAGGGGTTGTTGGAGTTCGCGACGCCGTTCTTGTAGAAGCGCCCCTTCGCGCCGGTCCCGGACTCCTTCGTGATGACGAGGTGTTCGTAGGCCCCGCTCGCTGAGCTGTCCTGGAACGAGTTCCAGCCCCCGACGAAGTACTGATAGCCGAAGGGGGACGTATTCGCCGCGAGACCGAAGTCCATGGCGTTGCCGACGCGGGACTGGTAGCGCGGCTTCGTTCCGCCACCTGCGCCTGCGCCGTGACGCCGGACGAGCATGGTGAGCGTCCAGGGGTCCGTCGCCGCGAAGTTGAGGGCCGCGAGGGAGCCCGACGTCGCGAGACGAGAGACGGCCTCACCCTGGGCGCTGAGCTTCAAGAAGCGTGCCGTGCCTCCGTCAGTTCCCCAAGAGCCGGTACTGACGTTCGTTCCCAGAAGGTGGCGGTTCGACCCGCTGTAGTCGCTGACGGTGATCCCCGTCGAGTCGAAGAAGAGCCACGCCCCGACGAGGCCGTTGGCGAAGGCATGGCTGGCTTGGAGCGTGGGGACGGTCGGTTTCGCAGGGAAGGCCATAGGTTATCTCAAACCGAGCCCCCCAGCCGAGCGCCGCTTCTCGGCCAGGGGGACGGTACTACTCTTTGGGAGGGAAGAATGCCTTCTCCGAGGCGACGGAGAGGGCGACGTCATGCTTGTTGTCGATGAAGACGTACCGGTCCGCGAGGGGCTTGCAGATGAAGCCCTTCGAGTAGGGGAACGTCCGCTGGAGGAACTCCAAGTTATCCCGGGTGCCGGCCCAGCAGGAGAAGAACCAGATGTGGTTCTCGGGGTTCGAGCCGAGGGCGTCGAGGGCTTCCTTGGCGTGGGGGATCGTGCTGCGGGGGGCGCCGTCCGGGATCACCGTACCGTCGAGGTCGACGAAGAAGATCGTGCTCACTTGGCCAACCTCCTCGCCCACTCGTCGGCGAGGGCTTCGTAGGAGAAGCGGTCCCGGGCGACCTTCGCCGGGATGTCGCGGTCGATGCAGACGAGCGAACAGGCGAGGAGCGTCTCGGCGGGGTCGGAGCCGAGGAAGACTTTACGGGTATTCTCGGCGTTCCAGTCCACCGTCTCCGCGAGAGCCGCTTTGTCTGTGGTGACGACGATGCACCCAGCAGCCTGGGCTTCCATGGCACTCATGCAACTGATCTCGTCGAAGCGAGTCGGATAGAACCAGATCCCGCTCTTCGTCAGCTCCTCGGCGAGCTGCTCTGGGCCGACCCGACCGCGCCACTTGATGCGGTCGTCGGCGTCGGCGTAGCGCATGACACGCTGCATGTAGGAGTACATATTCTCGTCGCGGTCCGTGTCCGGGACGTGGCCGTACTCGTAGCGCGCGGCCTGCTTGAGGAAGTGGCGGGTGAAGCCGTAGAAGACGTGGAGCTCGGCGGTGACGTCGTTCTTGAACGCCTCCTGGAATGCCTTGATCGCCGTGATGACGCCCCGGTCGGGGGAGCTCGAGTAGACGACGCGGTTCGGCTTGCGCTCGAGGCCCTTGAGGCTCGCGGCGTGGAAGAGCTCCGAGTCGATCCCGTTCCGGGTGACGACGAGTTTGTTCCCGAGCATGTGACGGGCGGCACCGAGCGTCGACGCGTGGAACTTGCTAAGGACCCATACCTCGTCGACGGCCGCGCAGATCTCGGGCGTCCAGCGGTTCGGGTCCTGGACGTCGTGGCACCAGACGATCCGCTTGAGGCAGGGGATCGGGGCGATCGCGCCGGCGGGGTTGCGCCAGAAGATCACCGTTCCCCGGGGCGTCTCGTAGTTGAACTCGCTGAAGTGCCGCCAGAGGACGCCGGCGTCGTCCAGCCCGCGCTGCTCGGAGGGAACCGACGCGTAGACGGTGACCCTGAAGCCCCGCTTCTGGAGCCGTTTGCTCATCTCGAGGACGGCCTTCTCGCTCCCGCCGATCCCCGTCTTGCGGTTCACCGGGCCCCAGCGTTCATGGGTCGGACCGCAGAAGAAGACAAGGTCGTCACCGGTGCGCTCGTCGAGGGGCTCGATACGCCCCATGCCGGCTTCCTCGGCTTCCTGGGGGATCTCGGGCAGAGTTGAGAGGACTTCACGCAAGAGGCGGCCGGCTTCTTTCTGGTCCTTGGGGCGGCGGTTGGCGGCTACAGTCTTGACGCTGTCGAGGAGCTTCCGGCCCGCATACCACGTCGAGAGGTGCTCCGTGAGGGCCTTTGTGTCTGGGTGATCGGGGCGGGCTTCCTGGAGCTTGGTGAGCGCCGCGCGGCACCCCTCCTCGTCGCCAAGCTCCTTGTAGCAGAACGCCGCGATGCTGTGCGGGAGGCTGCGGATGTGCTCCGGGTCGTAGCTGTGGAGCGTGTTCACCGGCTCCGGGAGCTGCTGACCCATCTTGTAGAAGTGGATCGCGTTCTCGAAGCGGCCGAGGAGCTGGTACGCGTGGCAGATGACGAAACACGCGCGGGGGTCGGACGGGTCGATCCGGAGGGCCTTGAACCCATAGTCGAGGGAGTCGACGGGGCGTTGGACGGAGGGACGCAGATAGGCTGTCGCGACGTAGTATGCCGCTGCGAAGGCGTCGTCCCGGGAGCCGCTGCCCGCGATAATCTTGTCGTAGCACTCGATCGCCTCGGTGAGACGGTCGAGGCCGCGGCAGGCGTTGCCCAGGTAGAAGACGGAGCGGAGGTCGGGCTTCCGTCCCGCGGCCCAATCGGCTTCGATCTCCTTACGGATGATGACGTAGTTCCGCAGGTCGCCGAAGCGGTGGTCCCGGCGGCCGTGCTTGTGGACGATCGCGCCGGCGTAGTCCTGGAACCAGCCGCTCCCGCTGAGCTTGACGCCCTCGCGGGGGATGCACGTCTCGTGACACTTGCCCTTCCAGACGAAGCGCGTGCGGTTGAAGACTCGCTCCCGCTTGAGGATCGTCGTCAGCTTGCCGTCCGAGGGGTCGAAGGCGTAGGCGTAGTGAACGAAGATCGCGTCCAGGACGCCCATGTGCTTGTTGACAAGGTCGCGGAGCTGGCCGGAGGTGTGCTCCTCGAGGACGTCGTCGCTGTCAATCCACAGCTGGACGTCGTTCTTCGCCCGGTCCGTGACGTACTGACGCGCCTCGGCGAAGTCGAGGATACAGCCGTTCTTGAGCTGGTCGTTCTGCTCGAGGAACTTCTTGTCCTCCGGGAGCCACTTCTCGACGTACTCGAGGATCGGCTGGCGGAGGTGGGAGCCGTCGATGACGCGGGCGCCGAAGCTCTGGGCGACTTCGACGGTGTCATCCGAGGAGCCCGTGTCGAGGACTACGATCTCGTCGCAGTCACGCAGGAAGTTCCGGTTGATCGACGAGAGGGTGTCCTTCAGGGTCTTCGCACAGTCCTTGACGATCATCGTCACTGAGACCGGGATCATCGGGGACGTCGGTGGAGCAATCTCCGTCTTGCGGCTGAACTCGAGCATCGGCGGCGGGGCTTTCCTTGTGGAGGTCTTTGGTCCAGAGAATGGACCGTTTGAGGGACTTGTCGCGACTCTTGGCTATGGCGAAATCTTCCCAGACCTTGCAGAGGAGGCGGATGTCGTCGCTGTCCTTGCCGAAGTCGGGGATGAGGGTCTGGAGAAATAAGAAGGGCTCCGTGGGCACCCGCATGTTGATGTCCACGGTGCGCCCCTTCATGTCTTCGTGCCGGCCGACCGTCACCTCTCGCAGCTGGCGAAGGGCGGAGCGGTAGTAGGCGAACTTCTGAGGATAGCAGGCTTCATACGCCTTGATCACTTCGATCAGAAGTTTCTCTTTGCTCTGCCCTTTGATCCAGACGGTGATATCGGAGCGGCGCGCCACTTTACTTACCTTTCTTGGATTTCCGTTTCTTCACTTCGCCGGCGTAGGATTTCCCGCCGGAGAAGCAGACGTGCTGGTATTCGTCTTTGCCGTGTTTGATCGTTCGGACGCGTCCCCCGGAGGAGACGCAGTGTTCGAAGGCTGCTGGCATGATTGGGCTCCAAAGATTCGATCCCAGCCCTCATTAAAGGCGTCGCTGCCGACGAACACCGAGAAGCTGGGCCGAAGGTACTGCATCAGACGACGTGAATGTTCGAGGGGACGGCCAGGCCGCTGTACTCGAGCAGAACGAAGCCCGAGTAAGCGCCCGTCAGCGTCGCGTTCTTGGCGCGAATGCGGACGTTGTAGTTGCCGGCCGCGCGGTTGACGAGAAGGTCGTCGGCGGTGATGAAGGGGGTCGAGACGGTGAAGAAGCCGAGGACCGAGTTGAGCGCCTCGTTCTGGAGCTCGACGTCGTACAGCGTGGCGCTGGGGACGGAATCCCAGGTGAGGGTCTGACCGAGGGCGATGTTCATTGTGGTCCTTTCAGAACCGAGAGGGGGGTAGAAAAACTGGGGGCTACTTACAAGTCAGCGCCGCCCCCAGACGAGCTTAGCTCTTGGGCGCTATCCCGTTACGGGATGTAGGGGATGAAGTTGATCCCCCCGCCACCAGCCTTCTGGGTGCGGTAGATCAGCGTACACATGGCGCTGACCTGGAACTGCGTACGCAGTCCGTTGCGAGCAAGGATCTCGCTCATGAGCTGCTGGAGCCAGCCGGTCTCGAAGAACGACGGATCACAGAGCACGACGCTGTTCCCAGTCGCGGTACGCGAGGCGCCCTTGAGCTGGTCACGGCTGTAGTACTTGTAGATGTCGCCGAAGTCGGACTTGTGCTGCTCGACGACCAGTTCCTGCACGCGAGCCGCCGCGTCTACGTTACGCGTCACGTTCGTCGAGTACTGGCTGATCGTCCGGGTGAGCCACGAGTTGACGAACGCCACCGTCGGGTGGATGTCAACGGCGTTGTCCTGGAAGGCCTGGACCAAGTCGTTGAAGACCGTCTCGGTGAGCGTGATGCCGCACGCGTTCGTGAAGTTCGTGGTGAGGATGTTGAGAAGTCCGCCGAACTGGCGGGAGACGTTCGTCTCGCCAGTCGCCGAGCTGCCCCGGTGAATGGCGTGCTCAATGTCGTTGAGCGTCGAGTCGATCGCCTTCTTCTCCTGGTAGAGGAACGCGTCGCTGAAACCCTTGTGGTTGACGGCGCGCTGCACATCCGAGACGACGCCCCAACGGGCGAACAGCTGGACGTGCGTGAAGGTGCGGGACGGCGTGGTGAGGTTGGGGTCCGTAGCCGCGACGCCTTCGTTGTAGGCGTTCAGACCGCGGGACGGGAGACTGTCCTCGAGCCACTCAACGAACGTGTTCGTGACTCGGGACTTCCGGAAGAGAGCAAGAGCGGGACGATCCTTCGGGGAGACGTTCTCCACGAAGTCCATGAGCAACTCCGGGATCGAGCCGCCTTGGGGGCGACCTCCCGTCGTAAACTCCTGGAACGTCAGCAAAGTTCCCATGTGGGATTACCTGTTGTTCATCTGGTTTCGAGCTCTCGTGGCGAGCCGGAGCGCGCGGTACGTCTCGAAGGATCGGTCGCCGTGGCGGATCTGGTTGATCGCGTTTGAGCGAACAGCCTCGATCTGCTGCGAACGGTTCTGACCCACCGGGACCTCGTCACTGATACTCGGGGTTGGGGCCTGGACGGTCGCCTGGAGCTTGCGCGCCGCGGAGACCTGAGAATCTCGCCTCGCGCCGGCGAGGGCGCCTCGGACCATGAGGGCGATCTGCTCCGGTGCGTCGGGAGACTGGGCCATCGGGAGCGTCGTGTACAACTCATCGAAGTACCGACGCGCCTGACTGCCAGGCTGACCGAGTTCCGGGAAGTCTTCAACGGCCCGCGCGAAGGAGACCTCGTGAGAGGTCCGACGCTGGGCGTTGTTGACGAGAGCGGACACCGTCTGGGCGAGGGGAGCAACGGCTTCCTGTACGATGTTCCGGAGGTGTTGTGCGTTGACACCAGAGGAGACACCGGGCCCAGCGTCCACGAAGGGGTTGTCGGACGGCGACGCCTCGCCGGAGCCGGAAGGACGCGGAAAGCTGGGTTGAGTCGGCTGTTGCTGCATGTGTGCTACGATTTGGGAAAGTTGGGCGATCTGTGCTTGGAGTTGTGAGTTCTCGCTCTCGGCCGACCGGTACCGGGCGGTGAGCTGGTTGATGCGCTCTTCGGCGCTTCGCTTGCGGGAAGTCGCGGAGATCCCGCCCGGGGGAACGGCAGCAGCCGCGCCCTCGAGAATGGACGCCCCGGACGGCGGCAGGGGATCGTCGTTCTGGACCTCGGCGGGGCTGACGACCCCGCTGTTCGTGTCGGCGAGAGGCATCGAGTCCTCGCCGTGGAGGGGGGCGCCGAACGGGAAGTCGCCGAGGTTCTGCCCCGGGTCGGTGTCGCCCGGGTCGCCCCCTCGGAGCGAGGGGAACACAGTTCCAGGAGCGTCACCGGACGTCGTGGGCGCGTACTCGGCGCCAGCGAGGATCTCCGCCGGAGCGATGATCTGATTCGGGTCGTGTTGCATAGACGGCTGTCATGCCCCCGAGGGTGGGAAAATGTCG
>Ga0075429_100000489_pt1 | contig 29689 bp, 20 predicted proteins | sample RhiMetdeltSRZDD3_FD_75295 | JGI IMG/M metagenome (GOLD analysis project Ga0075429, IMG submission 75295) | Populus rhizosphere microbial communities from Tennessee, USA - Rhizosphere MetaG P. deltoides SRZDD3 | ecosystem: Host-associated > Plants > Roots > Rhizosphere > Soil | place: USA...
CTCACACCCCTCGGCGAACCGCTTCGCGCGCTGTACGTGATCCTGACCGGTCACGCGGTGATCCGGGTGGATCGCGGCTCGGGTCCGCGCAAGGTCCTGGAATGGTTCGGGGGAGACGTGTCCGGGCTGCTGCCCTACTCGCGGCTCACCTCACCACCGGGGCAGGTCACGATCGAAGAGCCGACCGAGATCCTGATGGTGGACAAGGAGTACTTTCCCGAGCTGATCCGCGACTGCCACGAGCTCACCGCGATCTTCGTCCACGTCATGCTGGATCGTGCGCGCCGGTTCACGAAGAGCGATCTCCACGACGAGAAGATGGTGTCGCTGGGCAAGCTCTCGGCCGGGCTCGCACACGAGCTCAACAATCCGGCTTCGGCGCTGGCGCGCACGGCGAAGGAACTGTCCGCGAGGATGTTCGAGATGGAGGCCTCGGCGCTGGCGCTGGGTGCGGCACGACTCACGCACGAGCAGCTGAGGACCATCGGGCTGATTCGCACGGAGTGCGGCGAACCCGGCGCGCGCGCCGCGCTCGCCCCGCTCGAACGCGCCGAGCGCTCGGAGGCGGTGTCCGACTGGCTCGCCCGGCATCGAGTGGGTGAGGACGTGGCCGAGGCCCTCGCGGAGACCACGCTCACCGTCCCGCACCTGGAACAGCTCTCCACGTCGCTCGGGCCCGAGCTGCTGGGCTTCGCGCTGCGCTCGCTGGGCGCCAGCTGCCGCACACGGCTGCTGGCCGCAGAGATCGAGACCGCGGCCGCGCGCATCCACCACCTGGTGGCGGCCATCAAGAGCTTCACCTACATGGACCAGTCGAACGTCCGCAGGCCGGTGAACGTCGGTCAGGGGCTCACCGACACGCTGACGCTGCTGGCGGCGAAGGCGCGACGCAAGTCGCTGGACGTCTCCGTGAAGATCGAGGACGGCCTGCCCACGGTCGAGGGTTTCGGAGGCGAGCTGAACCAGGTGTGGACGAACTTGCTCGACAACGCCATCGACGCCGCGCCGGAGTCGGGGCACGTCGAGGTGCGCGCATGCCTGCGTGGGGCGAACGTCATGGTGCTCGTCATTGACGACGGCCCCGGCGTGCCGGACGACATCCTGGAACGCATCTTCGATCCGTTCTTCACCACCAAGCCACAGGGCCAGGGCACAGGGCTCGGCCTCGACATCGCTCGCCGCCTGGTCCACGAGCACGAGGGCCAGATCGAAGTGGACACACGGCCGGGCCGCACCGAGTTCCGCGTGACGCTGCCCAGGTCGTGAAGCGCAGTCCGGATCCGCAAGGAGGACAGACGTGCCGAAGTTCCTGATCGAAGTGCCACACGACACGGACACGGTGGGGTGCTCGCGGGCGGTCCAGGTGTTCCTGTCCACCGGATCCCACTTCCTGAGCAATGCCGAGTGGGGCTGCAAGGACGGCGTGCACAGCGCGTGGATGATCGTCGAGGTGGAGAGCAAGGCGGAAGCGCTCGGGATCGTGCCCCCCGCGTTCCGGACCGGGACGCGCATCGTGGGACTGAACCGGTTCTCGCTGCAGAAGATCGAGGCATTCCTGCGCGACCACGCGCGCAAGGAAGGCGCCAGTGGCAACTAAGCCCGTCATCCTCGCGGTGGATGACGATCGCGAGGTGCTGGGCGCGGTCGAACGCGACCTGCGCCGGCGCTATGCCGATCGCTACCGCATCCTGACCGCGTCGTCGGGTCGCGAGGCGCTGGACACGGTGGCGCAGCTCGGGAAGCGGGCCGGCACGGTGGCGCTGTTCCTGGTGGACCAGCGCATGCCCGGCATGACGGGGATCGAGTTCCTGCGCGAAGCGCAGCCGCACTTCCCCCAGGCCCTCCGCGTGCTCTTGACGGCCTACGCCGACACCCAGGCCGCGATCTCGGCGATCAACGACGTCGGACTGCATCACTACCTGATGAAGCCCTGGGATCCGCCCGAGGAGCGGCTCTACCCGGTGCTCGACGACCTGCTCTCGACCTGGGCGGCTCAGTGGCGCCCGCCGTTCGAGGGCATCCGCGTCGTCGGCTCGCGCTGGTCGCCGCAGAGCTACGCCGCGCGCGACTTCCTCGTGCGCAACCAGGTGCCCTACCAGTGGATCGACATCGATGAGGATTCCCCCACGCGTGCGCTGGTGACGTCGATCGCCGGTGATTCACCGCGACTGCCCGTGGTGCTGTTCCAGGACGGCAGCCACCAGATCGCGCCCAGCATCGCCGAACTCGCCGAGAAGGCGGGACTGCACACGCTCGCGAATCGTCCCTTCTACGACGTGGTGATCATCGGCGGCGGGCCTGCCGGACTGGCCAATGCCGTCTACGCCGCCTCGGAAGGGCTCAAGGCGCTGCTGATCGAGCAGCACGCTCCCGGGGGCCAGGCCGGCGGCAGCTCGATGATCGAGAACTACCTGGGATTCCCCGGCGGGGTCACCGGCGCCGACCTGGCCCAGCGGGCCGCGGCGCAGGCGCTCCGCTTCGGGGCCGAGATGCTGGTCGGACTGACGGTGGTGGGCCTGCGGCGCGAGGATCCTTACCGCATCGTCACGCTCTCGGATGGCCGCGAGGTTTCTGCTCACACGCTGGTGCTCGCCACCGGCATGGCGGTGCGCGAACTGGAGGTTCCCGGCGTCGCCCCGCTGGTCGGCACCGGGATCTACTACGGCGCCGCTCCGTCCGAGGCCGCGATGTACCGGGACCAGGATGTGGCGGTCGTGGGAGGGGCGAACTCGGCCGGCCAGGGAGCGCTCTACTTCTCGCGCTATGCCAAGAGCGTGACCGTGCTGGTGCGCGCGCCCGGACTGAGCCCGAGGATGTCGCGCTACCTGGTGGACCGCATCGAGGCCACGCCCAACATCCGCGTGCTGACCCGGATGGAACTGACCGAGGTGCGCGGCGAGGGGCGATTGGAGCAGATCTGCCTGCGGAACGCCGATTCGGGTGCGGCGCAGTCGCTCGATGTGCGGGCATTGTTCGTGTTCATCGGGGTCTCCCCGCGCACGGAGGAGTTCGCGAAGTTCGTGGAGCTGGACTCCAAGGGCTTCGTACTCACCGGTCCGGACTTGCCACAACCCCGGCGGGACTGGCCCCTCGAGCGCGGGCCGCTTATGTTCGAGACCAGCGTGCCCGGGGTGTTCGCCGCGGGCGACGTGCGCTCCGGCGCCAATCGACGCATCGCCGCAGCCGTGGGCGAGGGCTCGGCAGCGATCTACTCGGTGCATCGCTATCTGCAGACCGTATGACGGGAAGGTAGCGTGCCGACTCGCTGCGTGACGGCTTCGACAACCGAGGGTGGAGGAGTACCGATGAGGAAGCTCGTAAGAGTCGGATTGGCCGCGATGGTGTTCATGGCCGCGTGGGTGGGAACGTCGCGCGCGGAAACCGCGATCGGTGCGGTGTTCGGGTACCCGGGCAATGTCGGCGTGTCCATGCGCTTCGACAACACACCGGTCAACGTGGCCTGGAGTGACGATTTCCTGCACGGCACGGCCGACATGTGGCTGAAGAAGACCGCGATGAAGGATGGTGAGGGCAAGCTCAGCTGGTATTACGGCGCGGGTGTGGATGCGGGCATCCCGATGAATGACAACCATGACTTCTTCCTCGCCGGTCGCGTGCCGATCGGCCTGCAGTTCATGGTGTCGCCCAAGCTGGAACTGTTCGGCGAAGTCGCCGCCGGCGTGCAAGTGCTCTCGGACTTCGACTTCTATTGGGCGAGCAGCGCCGGCATCCGGTTCGTGCTGGGCAAGTAGGGAGCATGGCTACCGAGAAAGACTACGTCCTCGGTACGCACGACGCCGAGATCCAGCGCCTGGGGCTGCAGCACCGAGTGTGGCGGCCCCAGGCGAGCCGGCTCTGGAAACGCGCCGGGTACACCGCGGGACAATGCCTCCTCGATGTCGGCTGCGGCCCGGGTTACGCGTCGGTGGATCTCGCCGAGATCGTCGGTCCCTCGGGCCGAGTGATCAGCATGGACCGCTCGCGCCGATTCCTGGATGTGCTGGAGGCCACGTCGCGTGCGCGTGGTCTCGCTCACATCGAGACGCACGAGTTGGACCTCGACCAGGCCACACTGCCCGACGTGCGCGCGGATGGGGCCTGGGTGCGCTGGGTGTTCTCGTTCGTGACCCAGCCCGAATCCCTGCTGCGCCGGATCGCGGAGCGGTTGCGCCCCGGTGGCGTGCTCACGTTTCACGAGTACGTGGACTATCGAGCCTGGCAGCTCTCGCCGCGCAGCAGCGCGTTCGAAGCATTCGTCGCCGAGGTGATGGCGTCGTGGCGAGCGAATGGAGGAGAGCCCGACATCGGTCTCGAACTGCCGCGCTGGCTCGACTCGCTCGGGTTCGAGATCCTGGTCATGCGTCCGATCACCGAAGTTGCACGGCCCGGCGACTTCCTGTGGCAATGGCCGAAGGCGTTCGTCGGGACCGGGATCCAGCGCCTGGTGGACATCGGCCGCATGGCCCCGGACCACGCCCGGGAGGTGCAGCAGGCGTTCGACCAGCTCGAGCACACACCGGGCGGGTTCTGCTTGACGCCGACCGTGCTGGAGGTCGCCGCCCGGAAGCGCTGAGTGCTTACGGTTAGCAGAATGCCCGCACGCCGCGATTGACGCGTGCCCGCTCGGATCCTAGTCTCGCCGCCCGATTCCGAACCGCGCATGGGCTGAACTCAGCCGCCCATGACGCGGCAACTTCCCCACGGTTCCCACGAAACGGAGTTCCCATGCGTCGCCATCTCTCGTCCCTCTTCGCGCTGGCCCTCGTCGCGGCGGCCCTCGCGTTCGCCCCGACGGCTTCCGCACAGGTGGATTCGTCCCACGTCGCCACCTCACCCGAGGTGGTGGAGCCGCCCTCTGTCGGCACGCAGCATCTCGCCGGCGGGTACGTCGTCGGTTCGTTCCCGCAGGGCGACTGGGGCCAGATCGCCGGCTTCGGTCTCGCCCTCGACGGCTCGGACGTGATCAAGAAGCCGGGCAAGACCTTCGGCATCCGCTCGAGCATGGGCCTGCTCTACAACTTCTCGCGCACTGTGGACGTGCCCACTTCTCAACTCGGAGCCAACGACAACCTGGGCATCGAGACGAAGAACTGGAGCTTGTTCTTCGGGATCGGGCCGGAGCTGGTCCTGTCGAACAAGGAAGTGTCGCCGTTCATCTTCGGCACGGTGGGCTTCGACACGTACTGGACGAGCAGCACGCTCTCCGGCACGGCGGGAGGCTCTTCCTACTCGGCCGAGCACGGGGACTCGCGGATCGCGTTCGCGTGGGCCGCAGGGCTCGGGTTCCGCCGCAAGGTGGGTCCCGGCTACCAGATGGAACTGAGCGCCGAATACCGCTCGGGCACGGACCACCAGTACCTGCGCCCGGAGGACGTGACGTCCAGTGGCGGCGCCGTGACGGCGAATCGCACGAGCCACTCGTCGGACCAGATCCTGATCCGTCTCGGCACGGTGCTCGGCGACTGACGCGAGCCCTGCGGCATCCCCCGCGAACCGAAAGGAGCGGCACATGGAACTGGGCAACTTCTCGATCAGCCTCGCCGTGAAGGACATCGCCGCCTCGAAGGCGTTCTACGAGAAGTTCGGCTTCACGGTGTTCATGGGGGATGCCGCGCAGGGCTGGCTTATCCTCAAGAACGGGGATCACGTCATCGGGTTGTTCCAGGGCATGTTCGAGAAGAACGTGCTCACGTTCAACCCCGGTTGGGACAGCAACGCGCAGAAGCTCGCGGCGTTCACGGATATCCGTGAACTGCAGCGCGGCCTCAAGGCGCAAGGCGTCCAACTGCAGCCCGAGGCGGACGAGAGCACGTCGGGCCCTGCCAGCTTCATGGCGGTGGACCCCGATGGGAACCAGATCTTCGTCGACCAGCACGTGTGAGGCCGACGCCGCGCACCGAAGCGGATCGCCGAACCGCACGGGAGCGTCTGGCCCAACCGACGACGGGGAGCGTGACGCGTGCCCTGTCCGCCCTTGGGCTGCTGGCCGCGATGGCGCTTGTTGTTGGGCCTGCGGCCGCGCAGCCGCCGGAGGTGAACCCTACGGGCGCCGCGCCGGATTCCGCACGCTGGTCGTCCTTCCTGCCGCTGCTCGGCGAGGAGGCCACCAAGCGCGGGATCGAGCTGCCGCTGCCCTTCGGCGCCGGCTTGGTCTACTACCACCTGGACCGGGACATCGAGGTCACCGACGTCCGCGTGGGGCGGAACGGCGCTCCTCCCACATCCGTCAGCGACTTCGCGCAGCTCTCGCCAGGTTCGCGCGTGGACAACGTCAACCTCAAGCTCGACGCGTGGCTGCTGCCGTTCGTGAACGTCTACATGATCGCGGGATACATCTGGAACACATCGGACACGCGGATCGACGTGTCGCTCCCGCCGCTCCTGCCGGGTGGGACCGAGCGGCGCCACACGGTCACGGTCGAGACCAAGCTCGAGGGCTCGGTCGGCGGTGTCGGCATCACGCTCGCGGGTGGCTATGGTCCGTTCTTCATGACCTATGACGTCAACCTCGCGCAGGCTGACCTCGGCTTCGACAACCGGTTCAAGGCCGTCGTCACCTCGATCCGGGGTGGGTGGAACGGACAGCTCGGCTCGAAGCCGTTCCGCACCTGGGCCAGCGTGACCGACTGGAACACGTTCGCCACCGCCACGGCGACCATCGCCGATCCTGATGGCGGCTCGCTGGCGTTCGAAGCGGACCAGGGCCCGGCATACCGCTACACGTACGGCGCCGGCGTGCACTACGCCGCGAAGAAGTGGCTGGAACTGGCGGCGGACTCGGGCACCGATGGCCATGGCGGCTGGTACCTGGCATTGATTCCCGTGTTCCGATTCTGAGCCGCCGACCCGCGGAGGTGAGGCGTCGCGTGAGCGGATCCGCCGAGCCGCTGTGATACAGTCGCGCGTCCGTTCACGATCCCGTCCACAGATTCGTCGCGCCGTCACTCCCGGGGTCTGTCCCCGCTCCGCAAGGCCGCCATGCCCCTGAGTCCCGGCACCACGCTCGGTCCTTACCGCATCGTCGCGCCGCTCGGCGCCGGCGGGATGGGGGAGGTCTACCGCGCTCACGACTCGCGTCTCGGACGCGACGTCGCCGTGAAGGTGTTGCCCCAGCACCTCGCGGCCACCCCCGAGGTCCGGGCCCGGTTCGAGCGCGAAGCGCGCACGATCTCGCAGTTGAACCACACGAACATCTGCACGCTGTTCGACGTGGGCCACCAGGATGGCACCGACTACCTGGTGATGGAGCTGATCGAGGGCGAGACGCTTGCGCACCGCCTCGAGAAGGGCCCGCTGCCGACGCCGGATCTGCTGTCGCTGGGCCGCCAGATCGCCGATGCTCTCGACCGCGCCCACCGCGCCGGCGTGACCCACCGCGACTTGAAGCCCGGGAACATCATGCTCACCAAAGGCGGAGCGAAGCTGATGGACTTCGGCCTGGCGCGCGCCACCGGCCTGGCGGGTCCTGTCGCCGGCAGCCACTCGTACTCCTCGATGAGCTATTCGCCGACCGTGGCCGCGCCGCTCACCGCCGAGGGCACGCTGGTGGGGACGTTCCAGTACATGTCGCCGGAGCAGCTCGAGGGCAAGGAGGCGGACTCGAGAAGCGACCTGTGGGCGCTGGGCTGTGTCCTCTACGAATGCGCGACCGGCGTGCGGGCATTCGCAGGGGAGAGCCAGGCCAGCCTGATCGCGGCGATCATGACCGGCGAGCCGCGCCCGATCGCGCAGTTGCGGCCGGTGCTGCCGAGCGGATTGGATCGGGTCGTCCGCCAGTGCCTGCAGAAGGACCCGGATGCTCGCCTGCAGTCGGCGCGCGATCTCGCGTTCACGCTGGACTGGATCGCCGCCGGGGATCCCAGCGCGGCTGCTTCGCCGGACGCGGCGCAGACGTCGCGTCCCGCGTTGCCGTGGCTTCCCGTCGCGGCCGCACTGGTGCTCGTGGCCGTGGCGTTCTTCGCCGGGCGCCTGACCGCTCCGCGCTCGACGTTGGGCTCGATCCGCGTCTCCACGTTGTCCCAGGGCACTCGCGACACCGAGCCCGCGGTGTCTCGCGACGGCCGGCTGGTCGCGTTCAGCGCGGTGCGGCAGAACGGCCAGGGCATCTGGCTCATGGATATGGTGACGCGCAGCGAGGTGAAGCTCACGAGCGACGCCGACCACACGCCCCGGTTCACGTCGGATGGCGGCACGATCGTGTTCACACGCACCGACCGCGGCCGGCAGTCGCTGTGGCGGGTTCCGGTGATCGGCGGCGCGCCCCGGCTGTTGCTCGAGAATGCTTCGGACGCCGACCCGTCGCCGCGCGAGGGTGGCATCGCCTTCGTCGGTACCATCACGGACAGCATTGGTCTGCGCTCGGCGCTGATGCTCGCCAAGTCGGACGGCACCGGTGCCCGAGAGCTGTGGTCCCAGCATTCCGCCGCGATCAGCGGTCCGCGCTGGTCGCCCGATGGCAAGAAGGTCGCGCTGATCACCAGCGCGAGCCAGAACACGGCCAACAGCGTCGTCGTCGTCGACGTGGCCACCGGATCCGCGCGAGCCTATCCCGCTCCGACCGGTGCAGTGCTCTCCAACCCGGCCTGGGACGGCAGCGGGAACGCGCTGCTCGTGGCCGAGGGCGTCGGTGTCACCGCGGTCCAGCGCGGGGCCCCGGGCCGGCTCCTGCGGCTCGACACGAGGTCGGGCGCATTCCTGCAACTCGGCTGGATCGAGAACTTCCCGGTGGTGATGGACCTGTTGCCGGACGGCCGGCTCGTGCTCTCGAGCCTCATGGCGCGCCAGAACCTGCGCGAGGTCACGGTCGGCGCGCGCACGCTGGTGGGCAGCCGTCTGCTCACGAGCGGGCTCGCGATCGACCGTCAGCCCGTCTATTCGCCCGACGGCAAGTCGGTGATGTTCTCGTCCAATCGCGGTGGGACGCTGGACCTGTGGGAGGTCTCGGTCGAGACGGGCGAGATGCACCGCGTCACGGACGACCCCGCGGATGATTGGGACCCCGAGTACGCAAGCGACGATCGCTCCATCTTCTGGTGTTCCAGCCGCAGCGGCGCGTTCGAGATCTGGACGGCTCGCCGCGACGGCAGTGCCCCGCGGCAGTTGTCGCGCGACAGCGTGGACGCCGAGAACCCCTCTATCTCACCCGATGGCCAGTGGGTCTACTACAGCTCGGCGCATCCCCGGAAGCCCGGGCTGTGGCGGATCTCCGCGACGGGGGGGAACGAGCAGCACCTGTTGCGGTCGTCGTCGCTGATCCCGGACCTGTCGCCGGATGGCCGACGGCTGTCCATCATGACGGACGTGGGAACGCTCGAGCCCGAACTCGGCGTGTTCGACCTGGCGGAGAAGCGGTTGCTCGGCTTCCCCATCCCGCTCCAGGTCTTTCCTGGAACCGTGCAAGCGGGTCGCTCGCGCGTCACGCCGGACGGCCGCGCCGTCGTCTACCTGTACACCCCGCAGGACGGAAACCCGATCCTGCTCCGGCGCCCGCTCTCGGCGTGGCAGACCGGTGCCGGGCAGCAGGACACGCTGTTCGCCGGTTCGACCGAGACCATCGAGTCGTTCGGCTTCTCACCCGACGGCCAGCGCGCCGTGGTCTCGGTCGTGGACTGGCTGTCCGGGCTGAGCATCGCCGAGGGCGTCTCCGGCATCGTTCCGCCCAAGCGGAAGTGACTTCCACGAGTGGTCGCGAGCTTCTCGGTGCCCGCTAGGGCGTGAACACGAACCGGCCCGTGGACCGCCCCTCCGCCGCACGCACCATATAGAAGTACATGCCCGCCGGCAGCGCGCCTCCGCGCCCGTCGCGCAGGTCCACCGCGACCTGGTGCAATCCCGCCGGAGCGAACGGCTCGTCGAGCAGCACGCGGACTCGGCGGCCGGTGATCTCGAACACCTCCACCGTCAGCGGCCCCGGGCGCGAGGTTGCGAACGACAGCGTGGACCTCGAGCGGATGGGGCTGGGCGCGAGGATCCCGTGCAGCGTCATGCCGCTCGGGTGCACACCGAGCTCGGAGTCCACACCTCCCAGCAGGGCGGGGTCGCCACCCCGACCCGCGCTCGCCGGTTGAACCGCAGTCACGTTCCGAATCGAGATGTTGTCGGTCAGGAACACCTCGCTCGGAACGGCCGGCGCATCGAGCACCTGGAAGTCGAGCGATGAGCCGCCCGCGACCGTGAGGTAGTCCACGGTGACGAGCTGCCAGCTGGGGCTGAGCGTCACACCGTTCGAGTAGAGCGCTCCGACCTTGGTCGTTCCGGCGTACTCCCGGACCTGGAGTTTCGCGATGCCCGTGTGAGTCGCGGATCGCACCCACGCCGAGAACCGGTACGTGGTACCCGGCGCTGGCACGTTGGTCACCCAGTTCGGGCTGTCGTTGGCGCCGAAGCTCGAGGTGGTCGTTCCACCGGTCATCTGCAGTGCCCATCCACCGTCGAATCCGCCCGCCACGCGCGCGATCGCGCCCGCGGAGTACACGCCCCAGCCGGTCGTGCCGACCTCGAACGAGGGGTTCCCGACGAGATTCGGCGAGGCGGGAATCGCGGCCGCGATGACCTGGACCACCTTGGTGCCGACGCCGCCCTCATTGTCGGTGACCTGCACCGCCAGGTTCCAGGTGCCCGTCGCATAGGTGTGCGAAGGGGCGAGCGGGGAGGCCTGCGGCGCCGTCACCACGCCGTCGCCGAAGTCGAAGCGATACGACACGATCGAACCGTCGCTGTCCACCGAGCCCGTGGCGTTGGCCGCGATGATGAGGGGCGCGTTCCCGTTGGCCGGCGACACGGTGAGTGCGGCGACCGGGACCTGGTTGGGGGGCAGCACGGTGATCACTGTGGTGTCGCTACCGGACAGCGCGTTCGAGGCCGTGAACGCGATCGCATGGTCGCCCATATCCGCGACTCCCGGTGTCCAGGTGAACGAGCCGGAGGTGTTGTTGCCGCCGGTCGTGAACACGGCTCCCGGCCGGGCCGAAGCGGTGAGCGAGCCGATGGCGTCACCATTCGCGTCCGAGGCTGTGACGTTGACGGTGAGCGAGGTCCCGGCCTTGGCACTGGCCGTCGCCGGCGCACTCACGACCGGCGCGAGGTCCGCGCCATTGACCACGATCGTGGTGGTGGCCGAGCCGGACAGTGCGTTGCTGGCGGTGAACGTCACGGCATGCGAGCCCACCTGGGCCGCGCTCGGTGTCCACGACAGTGTTCCGCTGGTCTTCGCTGCACCTGCCGAGAACGAAGCACCCGCGGGCAGCCCGCTCGCGGTGAGCGAGGTGATGGCATCGCCATCGGGGTCGCCTGCGGTGACCTGCACGGTGAGCAGAGAACCCGAGGTGGCATTGGCCGTGGCCGGGGCGGACACCACCGGAGCACGGTCCACGCTGCTGACGGTGATGGCCGTGCTCGCCGAGCCGGACAGGGAGTTGGCGGCGGTGAACGTCACCAAGTAGGAGCCGGACTGGGTGGCCCCCGGCGTCCACACAAACGACCCGCTGGTGTTGCCCGGCCCCGGTGAGAACGTGGCGCCTGTCGGCAGGCCCGTGGCCGTGAGCGACGTGATGGCCTCACCGTCCGCATCGGACGCGGTCACGCTGAAGGTCATCGGGACCTGCTTGGGCCCTCCGGCCGCCGCCGGTGCGACCACGACCGGAGCGTGGTCCACGTTGCTGACGGTGATGACCGTGCTGGTCGACGCGCTCAGCGCGTTGGCCGCGGTGAAGGTGACCGTGTGCGTCCCGGACTGGTTGTTGGCCGGAGTCCAGCTCAGTACTCCGGTGAGGTTGCCCGGGCCGGGCGCGAACGTCGCCCCCGCGGGCAGGTTGGTCGCCGCGAGCGAGCTGATGGCGTCTCCGTTCGGGTCCGCGGCCGAGACGTTGATCGTGAGCGTCTGCTCCTCCGCCACGCTGGCGCTGGCCGGCGCGGTCACGACCGGTGGGAGGTCGCCGATCATGAAGCTGTCCAGCACGCTTCCCTGAGTGCACGTCACGTCATTCTCGGGTGCGCTCGGACCGCACAGCGCCTGGCCCTGAATGGTCGTGGCCGTGAACGTGAGCTGGAATGCGACGTGATGCATGGCGCGGAACGCCGTGAAGGCCGGGGCCGGACACCCACCTGCCCAAGGGCAGGGCCCCACCTCCGCCTCCAGCGTCGAGCCGCCGGTGCCGGCGGTGATGTGGGTCACGCCGTGCTGCGGAAGGGTGCGCTCGTAGTCGTGGCTGTGACCGTTGATGTTCAGGACGTACTTGCTGTGGGTGTCGCCGAGTGCGTCCAGGTGGGCCTTGAGATCGGTCTCGCCGGAGTGGTGACCGGACGAATAGGCCGGCCGGTGGCCGAACGTGACGATGAACGTGATGGCCGGATCCGCCTGCGCCGCATCCATGAGTGCCGCCGCTGCGGGCCGCCACGCGGCAAGCGCGCCGGCGAACGGCTCGGGATAGGCGATGAAGCGCACGTTTCCGTAGTCGAACCAGCTCCAGTCCTCGCCGCCGGCGACGGGAACACCCGGTGAGGTCTGGGGGTTCGGCAGGTCGAATCGGCCTTTGTAGTTGCGCAGGTCGTCTCCAGCCTCGTTCTCGTGATTGCCCCACGCCACCATGTACGCAGCCGTCTTGGACCACGGCATCATGTCGTTGAAGTGACGGTCCACCGCGGTCTGGCCATTGACGTTCCCGTACGTCAGGTCGCCGACCATGAGCACGAAGGCGGGATTCGTGGCGGCGATCATGCCCTGCAGTGTGCCCACGCGCGGGTAGGCCGTGGCGTCACCCACGTCTCCCTGGGCGAAGATCGAGAACCCCGAACTGCCGCGCACGGGCGCTGTGCGAAACGTCTGGTCCGGGCTGCTGCCGATGGAGTAGTGGTACGTGGTCCCGGGCTGGAGCCCGGTGAGCCTCGCCTCCCAGAACGGACCCGCCGAGGACCAGGGCAACGGAGTCGGTGTCTGCGCCGTCACGGTGCTGCCGTACGACGTGGTGAGTCCGTAGCGGAGGGTCTTGTCGAAACCGCGCCAGTCGAACGTCACCGAAGTGGGCCCGGTGAACGTCCAATGGATCTCGTCCGGGACCGTGCCCACCGGGGGAGCCGTCACGATGATGGTCCGAGTGTCGGGCGTGGGGTCGGCACTCCCCAGGGCGTCGGTGACGGTGAACGTGATCGCGTAGGTGCCGAGCGTGTTGAACAGGATGGGTCCCGGATCCTCGAGTGTGCTGATCGGCGCGGCACCGCCGAAGTCCCATCGGTACGCGATCGGCGTGTTGCCGTCGGGGTCGCCGCCCGAGCCCGTGAAGTTGACGGCCTGCCCCTGCGCAATGGTGAGGTTCGCGACCGGCGTGTCCATGACACCGTTGGGCGGCTGGTTCTGGAACAGCGCATTCACGCTGGCCGTGGCCGTCCGCGTGTAGCCGCTCGCGTCGGTCACGGTCACGCTCGCCTGCCAGGTTCCGCCGGCGTAGGTGTGGCTCGCGAACGGTGACGCTTGCGGGCCGGCCGTCGTGCTATCGCCGAAATCGAACGCATAGGACACGATCGCGCCATTGGGACTGCTGGACGCCGAGGCGTCCGCGGTCACCGCGAGCGGTGCCGGGCCCGAGGAGGGCGACATCTGTAGTGCCGCCACCGGGAGCGAACCGGACGCCTGGAACTCGTACGCACCCCGGTCAGCGAACGCAACACTGCCGGCGCCCGAGTTGGGTGTGAGCGGGTCATCGACGCGGGCGCGGCCCAGTGCGTCGTCGCTCGGCCAGTTGGGTACCAGTGACGTGGCCGCGTCGATCGCGGGCGAACCCGCGAGCAGCTCGAAGTCCCCGTTGGCCGCGTTCTTGAACCGGGGATCGGCCTGCGTCGAGTGTGCGTCCCGGCCCGTGGCGGCACTGAAGGCGCCGAGCGTCGAGTACGCTGTGCTGACCCACTTGATGGGAGGCGGGCTCGTCGAGTTCCAGAACAGGTTGTAGTCGGACTGGAATCCCGCCGAGGAGTTGGCGTCGACCCACAGGTTGAACCGGAGCGACCCGTCGGCCGGAGCCACGTTCACGCCGTTGTTGATGGCGATGCAGTCGTACAGGCTCCCGCCCGGCGACGTGCCCTCGATCGAGAAGCCGTCTTTGTAGTTGCCGTACGACACACAGCCGATCGTGACCGAGTTGGCGGAGTTGAGGCAGTCCATGCCGTGATCGCCATTGCTCCAGCTCACGTTCTGGATCGCGATGTTGGCGTCCGAGCTGGACGAGTACTGGAGGCCCGAGTCCTGGTTGTGGTGCACGCGATTGCGCCGGATCAGGTTGCCGGTGGAGCGATTCAGGTAGATGCCGTTCGCCTGCCGCGCGGTGGGGTGGGCGTTCTGGAACGACTCGTTGTCCTGGACCGTGCAGCCGGTGGATGCCGCGGTCAGGCCGATCCCGTGGTCCTGATTGAGGCTGCACCGGTTCTGTTCGATGAGCACGTTGGTGACGGCGTTGACCGAGATCCCGGTCTTGTACGTGTTCGTCACGGTGTTGCCGCGGACCACGCAGTTGGCCGAGTTGCTGTAGAGGTAGATACCGCGGTCCTGCGTGCGGGTGACCGCGAAGCCCTGGATCGTGACGTACGACCGGCCCGACAGCTTGAAGCCGTAGGTGCGCCGGCCCACCCGCGTGACGCGCGTGCCGGGGCTTGTTCCGCCCAGGTTCACGAACAAGCCGCCATTGCCGCCGCTCACATACACGAAGCTGTTCACGGGCAGTGCCGTGGGCGCGGCGGTGGAGGGGGTCATCCGAACGTCGTCGACGTACACCTGCAGCGGTTCCCAGTTGACACTCGCGGCCCGGTAGACGGTGCCCGCAAACAATGCCCAGTCGGAAGCGGTCGAGAGATTGTCGGCTCCGTCCACCACCACCCCGGGGCCGGTGGCCTGGAACACGAACGGACTCGTGGAACTGCCGGAGGCCGGAACCGTGACCATCTCCGGGTAGTTGCCTGGCTTGACGAGGATGATGGTCCCCGGACCATTGCGCGCCGCGGCCGCACCGCCGATGGTCCGGTAGGGCAGGGTCAGCGTGCCGGGATTGACGTCGGAGGCCGCGGGGTTCTGGGTGTCGACATAGTACGTACCCGCCGCCATCGACGGCGCAGCGAACAGGACGAGCAGCGCCAGGGCGGCACACACCGAGGCGCGCACCAGCGTCACGAACCGAGCAGCGACGGATGGCACAGGCATGCGACGCGAGTCGAGATTCACGCAGGGTGCTCCGGGGGAACAGGTCACTGGAGAGAGAGCGGGAAGACGAGCGACGTGACAGGAGCAGGGCTCGCGGGGACATCGTCCCGTGGACGATGCGGGGTCCGCGACGTTCGGCTGGCGACGCGTCGGCTGGGAACACGGCAGGGCGGCCCGGCCGGCAGATGACCGCCGGACCGGCCGCTTGGGGGGAGATCGCATCCATCGTATTTCTGATTTCCGGCCGAGCGCAGCGAAAACTCGCGCGACGGCATCCGTGTCCGCAACAGGAGCCCATGCGACCGTGCATCCTGCGCGACGACGCGCCGCGGGCTGGCACCGTATCCGGCTGGGGACCGCCACGCGGGTGCACGAGCAAGGCGGCGGTACCGCCGTTCCAGTGCGACGGCCGACCGTGCTAGCATCCCGTCCCCGGGCGGGAGAGGGCCGTGTGTCGCCTTCCCGGGGGAGGATCGGGTGCCGGCCGCGGCCCGTCACCGAACGCAGCAGCCAGCCCCGACCGAACGAAGAGGTTCCCGCCGTGGATGTCGCGAATCCCGCTCCCTCGATCACGGTTCGCTACCCGGGCACCCTCCGCACGTACACACGCGGAGTGTCCAAGCTCATGGTCGCGGCGACCGATGTGCGTGACGCGCTCGACCAGCTCGAACGCCACCATCCGGAGCTCTATCGCAATATCTGCGACGAGACCGGGAAGTTGCGGCAGCACTTGAATGTGTTCGTCAACACGGAGAACGTTCGTGAGCTCTCCGGCCTCGACACGAAACTCGCTCCCGGGGATGAACTCACCATCCTCCCCGCGGTCTCAGGAGGTTGATCATGGCGGAACGCGTCATCCTCGCGATCGGCACCAAGAAGGGCTTGTTCATCGCCGAGGCCTCGAAGACCCGGCGCAAGTTCGACCTGCGCGGACCGTTCGGCTCGGGCGTGCCGGTGTACTCCGCCCTCGTGGACACGCGCAACTCCCCGAACATCTTCTTCTCGAGCTGCAACCCGTTCTTCGGCATGAAGGTCATGCGCTCGAAGGACCTCGGCAAGACGTTCAAGGAGACGCCGTCGGCACCCACATTCCCCAAGGACGACGGCCGCGCGCTCGCGAACATCTGGTCCATTGAAGCCGGTGCGGCCAAGAAGGAACTGCTCGCCGGCGTCGAGCCCGCTTCGCTGTTCCGCAGCCGTGACCACGGCGATTCGTGGGAGATGGTGGAGGGCATCAGCAATCACGACCACGCGCGCAAGTGGCAGCCCGGCAACGGCGGTCTGTGCATGCACACGATCATCCGCGACGGGAACCGCGTGCACCTCGGCATCTCGACCGGCGGGCACTACATGAGCGAGGACGGCGGCGAGACGTTCCAGGCTTCGAACACGGGTGTCGGCGCCGGCTTCAGCCCCGACCCGTACCCCGAGTTCGGCCAGTGCGTGCACAAGATTGCTCGGCACGATGACGCACCCGGACGGCTCTACATGCAGAACCACGGCGGCTGGGGAGAGTGGGACGGGCCCGGCGGCCGGCGCCCCGACATCGGCGTGCTGCGCAGCGACGACCATGGCAAGACCTGGCGCTCGATCGCCAAAGGGCTGCCCTCCGACTTCGGGTTCCCCATCGTCGTGCATCCGCACGACCCCGATGTGGTCTACGTGATGCCGCTCGAAGGAATGACGCGCACCTGCCCGGGCGGCGCGCCTGCCGTGTGGCGGAGCGAGACGGGTGGCAACACGTGGCACAAGCTCAACAAGGGCCTGCCGCGGAAGTCCAGCTACTTCACCATCCAGCGTGACGGCATGGACGTGGACACCTTGAAGACGCCGGCGCTCTACTTCGGCACCACCACCGGCCAACTGTGGATGGGTCGCGAAGGGGGCGAGGAGTGGGAGTGCGTGTTCGACTCGCTGCCGCCCATCCATTGCGTGAAAGCCACGGTCGTGTGAGGGGCTGCGCCGACCTCATTCGGCAGCTTCGATCTGTTCCGGGGTAGTCGAACGCCACCACGGAGGCCGCGCAGATGAAGCTCTACCTGACCGAGTTCATCGGGACGTTCTTCCTCGTGCTCACCGTGTGCCTCACGGCACCCACGGGCAACCCGCTGGCACCCCTCGCCATCGGCGCCTCGCTGATGATCATGGTGTACATGGGCGGGCACGTCTCCGGCGGGCATTACAACCCGGCCGTGTCCCTGGCGGCCGCACTTCGCGGTGCGCTGCCGAAGGCCCAACTCGTGCCGTACTGGGCTGCCCAGGTGCTCGGGGCGGTGGTGGCGGCGTTCGTGGCGAAGTCCACGTCGAACCTCGCGTTCGCCTGCGCGCCGGGAGGTGGCGTCGGTGCAGGTTCGGCGCTCGCGATCGAGTTCCTGTTCACGTTCGCGCTGTGCCTGGTGGTGCTGCAGACGGCCACGGCCAAGAAGACGGAAGGCAACTCGTTCTACGGGCTCGCCATCGGCTTCACGGTCGTGGTCGCGGCATTCGCAGGCGGCGGCATCTCGGGCGGTGCGTTCAATCCGGCCGTGGGTCTGGGACCCATCCTGGTGAACGCGCTCACGTCGGGCGGCAGCTTCGCGAACCTGTGGCTCTACCTGGTCGGCCCGCTGCTGGGTGGTGTCGCCGCCGCGTTCGTGTTCAAGCTGCAGGGGTCGGCGAACTGAAGCGCCCCCTCGCTAGCGGCCGTTCCAGCGCAGCGTGAGCTCGCTCAGTACCCGCTCGCTGCGACCGGCGACACCGTCGCGCCACTCGAACGTGCCCCATACGCGCAAGCGCAGCCAGTCCGACCAGCCGAGCGTCACCCACGGCAGGTGCCCGCGTGTGGCGGTGCGCGCCCACCAGTCGTCCGAGGCGAACGCCCCGAGCAGGGCCTCGCGTTCGGCTCGCAGGTAGGACCATCCCGCTTCGGCGCCCAGCCCATCGCCGAAGCGGCCCACGACGAGCCGGGTGCGGATGGCGGCGTCGGCGGCGGTCGCCTCGACGTTCCGCAACAGGTCCACACCGCCCGTGACGCGCAGCGAAGCGACCGGGACGCGGCCCTCGAGTTGCACATCCACCAGCCGGAAGCGCTCGGCGTATCGTCGCGCGCCGCCGCTGCCCAGGATCCGGTTCTGACGGCCCAGGTCCTGACGTGCGAGCTGTTCGGTGTGGTCGAACCACAGCCACGAGACGAACGCGTCCCCCGACTGCTCGGCGCCTTCCCGGAACGACCATCCGGCCTGCGCCACGCCCACGCTACCGTCTTCGTGGAGCTTGCTGCGCCACCACACGCCCGCGCCCGCCCGCAGCACGTCCAACGCGCCGACCTGCGATCGATGCGAGACCACCACGCCCAACGGTCGCAGGTCCGCATCCCAGGCCAGGTCCGTGAGCCGGAGCGGGAACACCATGCGTCCGGCGCGGGCCGTGCCGCCCGGCCAGAGCGAGACCCAGACGTTGGCGCGATCCAGCTCCAGCGTATCGGGCGCGTCGTTGTCGATGCGGGGGAACTCGGTGTCCTGCTCGCTGCCTGCGGCGGCTCTCACGGAGAGCTCGGCGCCGAGCCGCGGGCTCGGCGCCCACGCCATGCCGCCGCGTGCGGTCAGCCGCGTGCGGTCCACATCCACGGTTCGGCCGGGGATATCCTGCGCTCGCTCGCGCCGGAGCCGAACGTCGCCGAACGGCGACAGGTGCCAGCGGGTGAGCGGTGAGTCGCCGAAGTACACCGTGCTGTCGGCGAATGAGTCCGCTGGAGGCTGGGCGGAAGCGGACGTTGCGAGTGGGGCGGCCGCCAGCCCCGTTACGAGCACGCCGACGAGGCGCGCCTGAACGGCGCGTGTCGCGCTCATGCGCGGGCCAAAGCGTCGAGCGCCGCACACAGCGCGCGCCCATCCGGATAGCGTGCGGCGGGCTCGCGCGCGAGACAGCGGGTCACGAAGCTCTGCAGCGCGGGCCCGGCGGGCGGAGCCTCGGGCGTGGGATCCACCGTCACCTCGTGGGACGCGAGCGGGGCGGGTGGCTCGTGGAGGATGCGATGCACCAGCTCCCGGGGATCGGAGCCGGACCACGGCCGACGGCCCGAGAGCAGCTCCTGCAGCATCACACCGAACGCGAACACGTCGGAGGCCGCGCTGCCCTCGGCACCACGCATCACCTCCGGCGAGGCGTAGCCCAGCGTGCCGGCGAAGCCGCGACTCTCGTCGCCGTGGCGGGCGATCCGCGACAGGCCGAAGTCCATCAACTTGGCATTGCCGCCCGGTTCGAAGACGACGTTCTCGGGCTTCAGGTCATAGTGCACCACGCCGGCCGCATGCGCCGCGGCGAGCCCCGCGGCCACCTGCCCGGCGATGCGAAGCGACACGGCCTGTGGCGGGACACCCGAGGCGAGCAGCTCGCGCAGCGTCACACCCTCCACATACTCCATCGAGATGAACGGCACGTCGTCCAGCTGGCCGAAGTCGTGCACGCGGACCACGTGCCGATGCGTGATGCGCCGTGCGAGCCGCAGCTCGCGCTTGAGCCGCTCGAGGCTGGCCTCGTCCGTGCGGCCGCCGAGCAGCGTCTTGAGCGCGACGACGTCCTGGAGCTCGCGGTCGCGCGCGCGATAGACCACACCCATGCCGCCGGCACCCAGGACCGAGAGCACCTCGAATCTCCCGCCCACGAGTGTTCCCGGGGCGAGGGTGTCGTTGGGCATCGGGGCCTTCGGCACCTCGGCGAGCACTCGCGATCGAGAAGCCAGGTACGCGGCCAGCTCGCGCTCGCCGCGCAGCTCCGAGAGCAGTGAGCGGAATGCGCGCGCCAATCGGGCGACCTCGTCGCGACCACCCACTTCGATCGACACGTCCAGCCGTCCCTCGCGGGCGGAGTCGGCGGCCAGTGCGAGCCGCTCGAGTGGGCCCGACAGCCGCCGCGTCGCGGCCCATGACGCGAACAGCGCCGCGGCCAGGGCGAGCACCCCGACCACCATCAGCATGCGCTGGATGCGGCGGAACGGAGCCAGTGCGGAATCGAGCGATGCGAGCGTCACCACGGCGCCCACCGGCGAACCGGCCGCGTCGCGCAGCGGCTCGATGCGCGCAGCCCACGCGCGGCGCTCGAGCCACACGTGCGGAAGCATCGCGCGCTCGCCGGCCAGCGCCCGCGACAGTGCGGGCCCGAGTGCAGCGGTCAGCACATCCTCGCCTGCGCCGAGCGTGGAGGAGATCACGCGCACGCCCGCCGAGTCCCCGGTCACGAACGACACTTCGGTGCCGGTCATCCGCTTGAGTTCGACGGCCACGGCATCGTTCATCGCGAAGCCCGCCACGAACACGCCCTCGACCGACTGGCCGCCGGCCAGCAGAGGTGCCGCCGCCGCGGCGTAGAGCTGGTCCCCGTCGCGCCACGTGCCGGCCGAGGCACCCTTGCCCAGTGCCTCGGCGACCAGCGGATTGGCCGAGAAATCGGTGCCCGCGACTCCCGGGCGGTCGGTGTGCGCCAACAGCCGGGCGGCGCGGTCCAGCACGATCGCGAAGTCACAGCCGAGGCTCTGGCGGCGCTCGCTCAAGAGGTCGGCGGTGGACGGCGCATGCCCCTCGGCCACGTAGGCCACGAACGCCGGGTCACTGCCCACCATCTTCACGATCAACTCCAGTTGGCGAGCGCGCAACCGATCGAACTGGACGCGAGTCACCTGTGCTGCTTCGAGCGCATCGCTCACGGCCTGGGAGGCGACCTGTTCGGCGCGCCACGCCGTGACGCCGATCGCCACGGCGAGCGGCACGACGATGAGTCCCGCTGCGAGCAGCAGGAATCGCGTGGCGAGCCTCAGCGACGGGCCGCGCTCCCGGCTTCCACCGCCACGCGACGCGAGCTCCGGCGACTTGGGAGTCGGCGAGTCCGCGGGACTCGCGGGCCCGGCCGGTGCCGTCTCCATCGTCTGCGTCGTGGCCGTGACCGTCTTATCGGTACTCGTCATCGCTCTTGCTCTCTCGATACGGCTTGCCGGTCTTGTCCAGGTGTTCGACCAGGCCCGAGGCACGCAGTTCGAGTGTCAGGACGAGCGGCTGGTCCAGTGGCAGCGTGATCGCCCGCCGCACCAGGTTCGAGCGTTCATGCCAGACGTGGAGCGTACCCGCACCCGGCGGAAGTCCTTCCAGCGTGAACCGGCCTTCCGAGCCGGGGCGCGTCACGAACGGTGTCTCGATCGCGAGGACGTAGGCGGCCATGGAGTGGTGCACATTACAGTAGACGCGCACCAGCCCGGGCTGCTCGATCCGCGCCGCCTTGCCCGGCCCCTTGCGGTAAAGGCCCAGGTCGAAACGATTGCCGGGGGAGACCGAGAACACGTTGTGCAGGATGGGATCGCCGTTCGGGAACCAGACCTCGCTCCCGGCCGGCACCACGGTGACCCTCGGGAGGAAGCGGCGTTCCCGTGTCTGGATCTCGGCACGGACCGGAGCGGGCGGCGCCACGCCTCCGGCGGGGACGAACCACACCACCGCCTCCGCGGCTTCCGCCACCGGCGCGCCCTTCTCCACCAGGTTCAGCGTGCCGAGGAGCGTGACGCCTTCGGCGTGGGCTGGCGTGTGCGCCGGGACGAGACCGAGCGCCAGGGCGAGCGCCGGGAGCACCCAAGGGATTGGTCGCATCTCGCCCGGCAGCCTACGCGGAGCCGAGCCCCGGGGGCCAGCGGAGCCTTCAAGCACCGGAATCCTCAAGCCCTGCCCGCTACCTGACGATGCCTCGGGTGCCCTCCCCGGGCTCGGCCGTCACGGGAGTTCGAATGCCACACGCCATCGACTGGAGTCGGCTCGACGCGGCCGCCTATCGCGTCTCGGTGAAGCGCTCGGTGCGCCAGTTCGCATGGAGGACCGGGATCCTGGCCGTCGTCGTGTGGGGCTGTGGGATCGCCGCTGCCTCGCTGCCGCTGGCCCTCGTGGGACTGGTGCTCGTGTGGGCGTGCACGTGGAACTACTTCCGCCCAGCGGTCACCGGGCTGCTCGTGGATGGCAGCGCACTGATCCTGACCGGTCTCGGCCTGCTGGGACTCTCGTGGTCCTGGTTCGACGGATCGGTTCTCGCGAACGGGAACAAGGCGATGTTCACCGCACTGCCCCAGCTCATCTGGGGCGTGCGCCGGCTGGCAAGCTACCGCACCGCACGACTCGCCGCCGACGATCCGCAGGCGATCGCTGCGCTCGAGACCATCGTCACCAAACTCTCGAAGCGTGACGCGAAGACCGACGAGGCCGTCGTGCTCTTCCACACGGGCCGGTTCCATCACCACCACAACCGGCTCGGGCTCTTCGCGGAAGGCATGGTGGCGTTACTCGAGGGCCAGGCGGTCCGCCTCGATCGTCGCGCCGATGTCTGGATCGAGCCACGCGGCACGACGTCGCTCGGCCGATCGCTCAAGGTCGAGCTCCGGATGGGCGAGCTGCAGCTGGCGGGAGAGGTGCCCACCGCGCACCTCGAGCGCTTCGAGCACTGGAAGACCGGGATGGCGGTCCCGCGCTCGGCTGCCGCGTGAGGGGGTAGGGGCCAGCCCGGTCGGCGTCCTGTGGCGCGCCGGGTGCGCGCTCAGGCTGTCGCGAACAGCTGCTGGAACTCCGGTTCCTCACGCACGCAGGCGAGGTCCGGATCGCGGTGGGCCCACTGCATATTCGCGTAGCCCGCAGCCTTGGCCTTCCGCAGCATCTCCAGCGCTTCGCGCTTCATGCCCATGATCCCGTAAGCGCAAGCCGCGTTGTACAGGACATTGGGGTCGTTGAATCGCATGGTGACCGCCCGCTCCAGCTCGCGCACCGAATCGCTGCGGCGGGCCATCGTGGCGTAACGGCCTGCGAGCAGGATGCGAGCGCGCACGTCCTCCGGCACGGCCTCGAGCTGGTTCTCGAGCACCTTCGTCAGGCGTGCCTCCAGGACCTTGAGATCCTCGGTCCGCCCCAACTTGCCGAGCGTGTTGATGAGCGGCACATAGACGTTGTAGTCGTCACCCGCCGCGGCGAGAGCGGCGTCCAACAGCGCCGCGCCTTCCGGGAGACGGTCCGACGAGAAATAGGTGCGCGCCAGCACGGTATAGGCACCCTCGCAGTCGGCCTTGCGCCCGATCGCCAGCTTCGCGTAGCGGATGGCCTCGTCGTACTTCTTCTCGGCGTAGAAGATGCGCGCTCGGGCGGACAGCGCCTCGGCCAGGTTGGGGTCGATCGCCAGCGCGCGGTCGCACGCTTCCAGCCCGCGCTCGATCCAGCGCGGCTGGTGGTCGTGGATCTCGTAGATCAGCCCGCAGATGTTGCCCAGCCCGGAGTGGGCCAGGGCGAAGTTCGGGTCCAGCGTGATGGCCTTCTCGAACATCTGCATGGCGAACTCGAGGTTCTCGCGCCGCGTGTAGTTGCGGCCGCGCAGGTAGCAGTCGTAGGCCTCGAGGTTCTCGGTCGGCTTGGCGGCGATCGCGTCGTGCTCCTGCGGCGAGAGCGTCACGCGCAGGGCTTCCGCGATGGAGCGCGCGATCTCGTCCTGCACCTCGAAGACGTCCGCCATCTCGCGGTCGTAGCGCTTCGCCCAGATCGCGAGCCCGGTCGCGGTCTCGACCAGGTTGGCCGTCACGCGCAGGCGGTTGCCCGCACGGCGCAGGCTTCCTCCCAGCACGTGTGAGGCATTCAGTTCCTTGCCCACCTGCGTCGGGGCGAACGGCTTGTCGCGATAGACCAGCACGCTGGGCCGCGGGAAGACGCGGATCTCCTTGATGTTGGCCAGTTCGGTGATCACATCCTCCGTCATGCCGTCGCGGAAGTATTCGTCGTCCTGGGCGCCACTCAGGTTCTCGAAGTAGAGCACGGCGACCGAACGCTCCTTGCGGGAAGCCGAGGCGCGGCTCGCGTCCGATCCGGCGGCCGAGGTCTTGCCCGAGGCCAGGTCACGCTGCAGCCGCAGCAGGTCCGATCGGAACTCGGGCGCGCTCTGGTAGCGCAGCCGCCGGTCCTTCTCCATCGCCTTCAGGATGATGCGCTCGAGCTCGGGGGAGAGCGTCCGGTTGAGCCGTGTCGGCTGCGTGGGGGCCAAGTGCAGGATACCGTCGAAGATGACCGCCGACGTGTTGCCCGAGAACGGCAGCGAGCCCGTCGCCATCTCGTAGAGCACCGCCCCGAAGCTGAAGATGTCGGAGCGCGCGTCCAACGCCTCGCCCCGCGCCTGTTCCGGCGACATGTAGGCGACCGTGCCGACCGTGGAGCCCGGGCTGGTCAGGTGCGGATCCGCGGTGGCCATGGCAGACAGCCCGTTGCCGGTCCTGAGCCGGGCCACTTCCAGCTTGGCCAGACCGAAGTCCAGCACCTTGGCCTCGCCGCGCGCGGTCACGATGATGTTCGCCGGCTTGATGTCGCGGTGCACGATGCCACGCGAGTGCGCAGCCTCGAGCGCCTCGGCGATCTGGATGGAGAGGTCGATCATCGTGTCGAGTGCGAGCGGCTTGCCCTCGATGCGATCCTTGAGCGTCTCCCCCTCGAGCAGCTCCATGGCGATGAAGTGCCGTCCCTGGTGCTCTTCCACCGCGTGGATGGTGCAGATGTTCGGGTGGTTCAAAGAGGACGCGGTGCGGGCCTCGCGCTGGAACCGCTCGAGCGCCTGGACATCGGCCTCCAGCTCGGGCGGCAGGAACTTGAGGGCCACCGAGCGGCCGAGCTTGAGGTCCTCCGCCTTGAACACGACGCCCATTCCGCCGCCGCCCAGCCGTTCCAGGATTCGATAGTGACCGACGGTGGTACCGAGCATTGCGGAGCGGCTCCAAGGGGGGAGAGTGGGTGTACAGGGCAAGTGCGTGGTGAGTCTACAGGAAGTGGCGGAGGAACGCAGAGCCCAACAGGCACTTTCGCGTGTGCGGCAGGCCGTTGGCCCACGCAAATGAGCCTCGCCGCTGGCCGTCAGGGTTCACAGCTTCGCGTTCCATGCGGCATCGACCGCGTGACGACGTCGTGGTTGCCGAGGCATGTGCCCGTGGGGAGGGCCATGGGCCGCAGACCACACCGCGTCCATGCCACGTTTGGCGTCGAGCGACTCGGTGACGCGGACCTGAACAGCACTCGCCTTGCATGTGCGTGGATGGGTGGTCTCACCCACGAAGCGTGCCAACGTTTGTGAACTCGTATTATTTTCATACTTCAATCATGCATGGCAATCCTACAATTCATCTGTATTGCGCCCTGGTCGCACGTGAGGCGATCGGGAGCGGCTCGGAACATCGATCGAGAAAGCGAGACCGTCATGCTCTCCCCTCGTCTGCAGCTTCGCATCCTGACCGCGGCCCTGTTCGGGCTCGCACTCGTCCCCGGATGCTCGACCGACAAGCGTGATAGCGGCGCTCCGCGCCTGCTCGGCATGTGGAACCAGGAGCTGGCCGCCGACAATGGCCTGAGCCTGACGGCGAACCCCGCGACGGTCGTCATCGACCCGGCGGACCCCTCCGCGCCGACCGACCCCGACCACGGCAACGAGCGCTTCGCTGAGACCGAGCTGCTGGTCCTGGCCAGGGCCGAGGACGGCGCGCCGCAACCCGATCTCGATCTCACGTTCACGGCGTCCGCGGGCGTGCTGGCCTCGGCCGGAGCGACGGTGAGCACCGACACTGCCGGCCGGGCGGCGGACAAGCTGCGTCTGTACGCCTCCGACCCCGGCTCGATCCAGGTGTCGGTGAGTGACGGGACCCGGATCACCACCATCGTCGTCACGAAGGTCGTCGCGGAGCCACCGGTCGCACACGCGGGCCCCGACCAGACGGTGGAGTGCATGGGGGACTCCTCCGCCCAGGTTCACCTGGACGGCAGTGGTTCCATCGACCCCAACAGCGACATCGCGCTCTACGAGTGGTACGAGCACTTCGGCACGACACAGGAGGTCCTGTTGGACAAGGGCCACACCGCGGACGTCGTCTTGTCGCTCGGCCCGCACGTGATCACGCTGCGCGTCACCGATGCCACGGGCAAGTCGTCCACGGATGAAGTCGCGGTGAATGTCGTCGACACCCGGCCACCGGTCGTGACCGTGAGCGTGACGCCGTCGGCCCTGTGGCCAGCGAATCACAAGCTGGTCCATGTGGAGGCGCGCGTGAGGGTCCAGGAGTGCCGGTCCTATACGGTCAGCCTCGAATCGATCCAGAGCGACGAGCCCGACGATGGTCTCGGCGATGGGGACACGGCGGGGGACACCCAGGGTGCGGAGTTGGGCAGCGCCGATCACAACTTCGAGCTGCGCGCCGAACGCTCCGGCGGCGGCAAGGGCCGCACCTACACCGTCACCTACCGCGTGGTGGACGCCGGCGGGATGGAGACCGTTGCGAAGGCACGCGTCTTCGTGCGGCACGACCCGGGCCAGCACTAGCGAACGCTCCGGCACGACGGGCGCCGGGATGACCGAAGCCCCGCTCGCGGCGAGAGCCTCGAGCGGGGCTTCGGTCTGGCTGCCGGAGCGACCCTACTTCTTGTCCGGCTTGTCCGTCACCGGCGGGCCGACATCGAGCGTCACCGGCGGCACGGACTTGAGATAGCGGTACATCGCGCGCAGATCGTCCTCGCTCATGCGTGAGAACCCCTGCCACGGCATGGGCGAGCCGGGGAGGAGCCGCCCGGCGCGAAAGCGGGCGACGAACTCGTCCTCGCTCCACTGGCCGACCCGACCGGTCGTCGGATCGCTGGTGATGTTCGGCGGTGCCCACAGGTGGCCGGGATCCGTCGGCTCCTCGAAACCCTTCGACCCTCCGAAGCGCGGACCGACCAGCTCGCCGGTCTGCGGGCTCCGCTCGGTGTGGCACGCCCAGCACAGGGCCACGGATTCCACCAGGTAGCGTCCGTTCTCGAGCGTCGCTCCCCGCGGGCTCTCCTTGGGCGGCGTCGAACTCGGGCCGACCGGGTTGGCCAGGACGGTGGCCTTCACGACCTTGCCCAACAGCGTGTAGTCGTGCGCGGGCACCAGGTTGTGCACGGGCGGCTGTGCGCGCAGGTACGACACCACCGCGACGAGATCCTCGTCCGAGAGCCCCTGCATCTCCATGAACGGCAGCAGTGCGCGGCCATCGGAGCCCACGCCGTGGCGCAGCGCGCGAGCGATCGCACCGTCGGAGAACGCGCCGATGCCGGTTTCGGGATCTGAGGTGATGTTGCGCGCATGGATGCTGCCGGGAGGGATCACCCAGGTGAAGCCGCCACTCATCGGTACATCGGCGCCGGCCTGGGCCGCGTCGAACTGCGTGGTGTCGCCATGGCACTGGTAGCAGTTCGCGACGCGCCGCACGACGTACTGTCCGCGGGCGATGACGGCCGAGTCGGTACTCGCCGCGACGTCGGGGTAGGGGCGGTCGAACTTGAGGTCCTGCCGCGACGAGACGTAAACCGCGACCGTGCCCACCACCAGCACCAGGAACCCGAACAACCCGAGCAGGATCTTGCGCAGCATGAGCGACTCCTCCGAAGGGTGAGACCCAGCGCGGAGCGGCAGCCCCGCGGGCGGCTTCCGTGAATCCGGCGAGCCCGGCCGGGCAGGATAGCCTGCACGGCGAGGCTTTCGCGAGTTCCTGCGGGACTTGAACTTGCCGGGGCACGGTCACCCTACGAATTTTTTCGTTGACTCTACGAATGTCTTCGTAGACAGTCCGCTCAGGCCCACGAACGGGGAGGCAGACCACATGGCGCAGAGCAGGAAGGACCCGTTGAATCCGCGACCCACCGACGCCGAGCTCGCGATCCTGCGCGTGCTCTGGGACCGTGGTCCCAGCACCGTGCGCGAAGTGCACGAGGCCCTGAGCGCCACACAGGGCAGCGGCTACACGACGGTGCTGAAGCTGTTGCAGATCATGACGGACAAGGGGCTCGTGGTGCGTGACGAGTCCCAGCGTGCCCATGTGTACGCCTCGCGGCTCGGCGAGCACCTCACGCAGCGCCAGCTGCTCGCCGATCTCGTGGACCGCGCGTTCCGCGGCTCGTCCATGAAGCTCGTGCTGCAGGCCCTCGCGGGCCGGCGCACGACGGATCAGGAACTGCGCGACATCCGCGCGATGCTCGACCAGATCGAGAAGGGAGGAGCGAGATGAACCTGGCACTTCTGAGCGGGCCGTTCGCCCAGGCCATCGGCTGGGCTCTGCTCCACTTGCTCTGGCAGGGCGCCGTGGTCGCGGGGCTGCTCGCCCTGCTGCTGCCGCGGTTGGCGGGCCGCAGCGCGAACCTGCGTTACGCCGTGTCCTGCGCAGCACTACTGCTGATGGTGGCCCTGGGCGTGGCGACCACGATGCGGTCCTATCCCAGCGAGCCGGCGAGAACGGCGTGGAAAGCTCCGGCGTCGGACTCGGCGCCAGTGACCACGACCGCCGCCGTGAGCATCGTTGCGGAGACCCCGCCGCCCTCGCTGGTGGTCATGGCGCTGCTGCACACGACGCCGGGTCGGGTCCGCACGTTGGTCCGCACAGCGAACGAATCGCTGCCCGCGATCGTCCTGGTCTGGCTCGCGGGTGTGGCGTTCCTCTCCATGCGCCTGATCCTCGAGTGGCTGCGGGCCCGCCGACTCGTCGGGCAGAGCACATCGCCTGCGCGCGCGGAGCTCCAGACGCTGGCGCGCCGGCTGGCGATGGCGCTCGGCGTGCGGCACGCGGTGCGACTGCTGGAATCGGTGGTGGTCGACGTGCCCTCGGTGATCGGACTCGTTCGGCCCGCGATCCTGCTGCCCGCGAGCACGCTGGCCGGGCTGACCCCTGCCCAGCTCGAGATGATCCTGGCGCACGAACTCGCGCACATCCGCCGCCACGACTTCCTCGTGAACCTGTTGCAGTCCGCGGTGGAGACGCTGCTGTTCTATCACCCGGCCGTGTGGTGGATCTCGCGCCAGGTGCGCATCGAGCGTGAGAACTGCTGCGACGACATCGCCGTCGCCCTGTGCGGCGACCCGGTGCACTACGCTCGCACGCTGGCCCGGCTCGAAGAGCTCCGGCCGCATCGGCTGCCGCTCGCCGTTTCGGCCGCCGGCGGCTCGCTGTTCCACCGCGTGCGACGGCTCGTGGACCGCTCCGCGCGGCCGAATGGCCCCGCCGTTCGCGGTGCGTCGGCCCTGGCGGTGCTCTCATGCCTCGTGCTGGCGGTCGCTGCCCAGTCCTTCGCGGGCATCGGCGCGCGCAGGCCGGCCGTGGAAGAGCCCTACGCTCGAAACTCGGCGAATGCGTCCGCGTCGTTCGAGGAGGCGATGGAGCCGGCGCCGGACGTGCAGCCGACCGCAGATGCCCCGAGCGGCACCCGCGCCCACGATGGCGTGCTCGCAGCCGACACGAAGTCCGCGCCCAAGCCTGCGGCGAAGCCCGCCCCGAAGCCGGCGGCCAAGCCGGAAGCGCCCGCCAGCTCTGAAGACACCCGGCCGTCGCTGGACGAACTCATCGCGCTGCGCACGCAGAATGTCTCGGTCGAGACCATTCGCGAGATGCGAGCCCTGTTCCCCGGCGTCGAACTCATGGAGGTCGCCAGCATGAGCGCCGTGGGTGTGACCCCCGAGTACGTGCGCGGCATGCGCCAGCTCGGG
>Ga0075429_100000491_pt1 | contig 29668 bp, 33 predicted proteins | sample RhiMetdeltSRZDD3_FD_75295 | JGI IMG/M metagenome (GOLD analysis project Ga0075429, IMG submission 75295) | Populus rhizosphere microbial communities from Tennessee, USA - Rhizosphere MetaG P. deltoides SRZDD3 | ecosystem: Host-associated > Plants > Roots > Rhizosphere > Soil | place: USA...
AGCTCGACCCTGGAGATGCCGCGCGAACCCGCGAACGCGATCCCCGCGACCGTGACCTCGCCACCGTTCCATCGCAGCGTGCGCGGCGGCACGTCGATGCGCGTGCCGGTGTTGACGACGGCGCCGTCCGACCAGCCACCCTCCTGCCAGTACCCCAGCTTGTCGAAGGTGGCGACCTCGATCGATCGGAGCCACTTCACGTTCTTCATGCCGTAGATGTTCGGCACGAGCGTGCGCAGCGGATAGCCGTGGTCCTGCGGCAGCGTCCTGCCGTTCATCAGGTACACCAGCAGCGTCTCCGGCTCCATGGCCTTCGCGATGGGGAAGGAGTCGACGTAGCCGTCGACCGATGTGAGCACGACATCGAAGGCCTTGTCCGTCGGGCGGGCGCGCTGCAGCAGATCGCGCATGCGCACGCCGGTCCACACGGCGGTGCCGATGAGCTCGCCGCCGGTCGGGTTGCTGATGCACTCCAGGGTGTGTACCTGCTCGATGGCGTCGAGGTCGAGCAGCTCCTCGTAGGTGAGCGCGAACGGCGCTTCGACCGCTCCGCTGACGTCAAGCCTCCACGTCGCGATGTCGACGCGCGGCTTCACCAGCGTCGTGTCGACGGTGTAGTGATCCTCGTTCGGCGTGATGCGCGGCGTGATGCCCGGGGTCGCGTCGATGTCCGGATCGGCGGGCGCGAGGGTCGCGGCCTGCACGAGACGGCGCGCGAGCGACGGGATGTTGCCGAGTCGCGCGCCGGCGATGGGCACCGCGCGCGTGAGGGCCAGACCGCCGAGCGCGACGACACCGGCGAGCGCAGCGCCGCCCAACAGGAGCCGCCTGCGGGACGCCACCGGCTCCGCGTCACGCGCGAGCGCCGCGGGCGCGAGATAGCTGAGAGCGAGCGCGTTCGCCGCGAGGCCGACCGCGGCGTCGACCAGGCTCGTGGCGAGATCGATCTTCTCGGCGGCGAAGAGCTGCCCCAAGGCGACAGTGGCGATCCAGGGTGCGGCGACGATCCCCAGCACCGCCCAGTCACTGCGCCGTGCCGAGATCGCGAACACGCCCGCGATACCGCCCGCGAGGAGGAACAACGCAAGCACGCCGATGACGAGGAGAGCCTTCGCCCAGAAGTGGAGCAGCTCGATGAGCGGGATCGAGATGAAGCCCGGAAGCACGTCGATGATCGCCTGGCCCAGCGCGAACGGCGTGAAGGGCAGCCCCACCAGCGAGACGAGGAACGCGACGTCGAGCGCGAGGAACATCGCGAGCACGCCGACCAGAACCCCGGTGCGCTCGCGCGGCGTGAGACGTCCCATGTATGGCACGATACGACCCGTTGCCAGACGTTCTTCCTCCGATGACCGCGGAGGATCTCTACGCGTTCCGTTTCCTCAACGACGCGCAGCTCTCACCTGACGGCGAGCGCGTGGCCTTTGCCGTGCGCACGGTCACGCCAGAGCGCGACGGCTATCGCTCGGCCATCTGGCTCGTGCCGTTCGACGGGTCAGCCGAGGCGACGCGCCTCACCGCCGGACCCGGGCAGGACACTCTTCCGCGCTGGTCGCCGGACGCGCGAACACTCGCCTTCGTGTCCGACCGCGCAGCGCCCGCGGGGGCGGCCGACGGAAAGAAACGCAAGCCGAAGAACATCTTCGTTCTCTCCCTGGAGGGCGGCGAAGCGCGGCAGCTGACCTCGTTCGACGATGACTGCGGCGACATCGCGTGGTCCCCGGACGGACGCCGGGTCGCGTTCACCGTCAAGGACGCGAAGGCGGGCGTCGACGACGACGCCGCCCCGCGTGTGTACGAGCGCATGCGCTACAAGACCGACGAGGGCTACCTCTCGGACCAGCGCCGCAGACATATCTGGATCGTCGATGTCGCCGGATCCGAGCCTCGGCGCCTCACCGATGGCGACTGGGACGATCTGCAGCCGGCGTGGTCTCCCGATGGCCGCGAGATCGCGTTCGTGTCGAACCGCAGCGCGGATCGCGAGCGGAACACGGTCGCCGACATCCATGTCGCGTCCGCCACCGACGGGAAGCTCCGCCGCGTGACCGACGAGGTGGGCCAGTACGGCAACCCGTCCTGGTCGCCGGACGGCGCGACCATCGCGTGCTACGGGGTCGAGAAGGCGCTCGGATCCGCCGCGAGGAACGTGCACCTCTGGCTCTGGCCGGCGGCCGGCGGGGGCAAGGGCACCGATCTTCTGGCGAAGTGGGATCGGACCGTCGGCTCGGTCGTCATGAGCGACATGCGCGCGCAGGTCCAGACGCTTCCGCCGAAGTGGAGCGCCGACCGCGCGCGCGTCATCTTCGTCGGCTCGGACCAGGGCACCGCGAACGTCTACAGCGTTCCCCTGAGCGGCGGCGACGTTGCCGCCGAGACGCTGGGCGCTCATCAGGTGGTCAGCCTGTCGCTTGCGAGCGACGCGCGGCGGTTCGCGTGTGTGTTCTCACACGCGACGTGCCCCGGTGACGTCGCGGCCGGCGAGCTCGGCAAGGGACTGCGCTGCCTCACCGACCTCAACGGCGAGCTGCTGCGCACCCGTCACATCACGCCGCCCGAGCGCGTCGAGTTCAAGGGCGCGGATGGCTGGATGGTCGAGGGCTGGATCATGAAGCCGCGCGGTTTCGATGCCGCGAAGAAGTGGCCGTTGGTCCTCGAGGTGCACGGTGGACCTCACTCGACGTACGGCAACGGCTTCTTCCACGAGTTCCAGGTGCTCACGGGCCGCGGCTACGGTGTGCTCTACACGAACCCGCGCGGCAGCCACGCCTACGGCGAGAAGTTCTCGACCGCGTGCGTCGGCGATTGGGGCGGCAAGGACTACGACGATCTGATGGCGGGCGTCGATCACGCGCTCGCGTCAGGGTGGGTCGACGAGAAACGGCTCTACGTGACCGGCGGAAGCTACGGCGGGTTCATGACGAACTGGATCATCGGCCACACGACGCGCTTCCGCGCCGCGGCGACGCAGCGGAGCATCAGCAACAACATTTCTGCCTTCGGGACAAGTGACATCGGTTGGCACTTCTGGGAGCACGAGATGGGCGACGCGAACCCATGGCGCAACGCCGCCAAGCTCATCGAACGCTCACCGCTCACGTACGTGCCCAAGGTGAAGACCCCGCTCCTCATCCTGCACGCCGAGCGCGATCTCCGTTGCCCCATCGAGCAGGCCGAGCAGTTCTTCATCGCGCTCCGCTGGCACGGGGTGGAGACGACGTTCGTGCGTTTCCCCGAGGACAACCACGACCTCACGCGCGGCGGAAAGCCGCGCAATCGCGTCGAGCACGCGAAGCGCATCGCCGATTGGTTCGACGCTCACCCCTGATCGCGCGGTCCCGCCAGGCTCGCGGCGAGCGCGACGAATGTGCCGAGCCCCATCACGACGATCGTCGATGAGATCGCGCGTCCGGCGACGGTCACGGGCTCGGGCGTCGTGTGGCCGGCCGTGACAAGCGTCGCGACCGCCCAGGCGTAGCCGGTCAGGACGTTCGGGAACGCGGCCGGCTCGACCCACTGGATCAGAAGGCCGCCGGCCAGGATCACCGCGAAGAGCAACCCGACGATCGCGAGTGCGGCCGCCCGTGTGAGCGGACGACCGAGGCGGTCGTAGGCGATACCGACCACGACGAACACGCGCAGCAGTCGCGCCCCGACCAGCACGCGCAGCGCCTGCGCCTCCGGCGGCACCAGGAGCGGCGGCGACACGACGAGCAGCGCGAGGTCCCACCAGTGCGAGCGGACGTGCGCGGCGCGATCCCGCGCGCGCCAGAGATCGACCGCGTAGTCGAGCGCGAAGAGGACCCAGATGGCCGCATTCGCGACGGTCGCGGCACCCACAACGCCCGGGTCTGGGCTCGTTTCCTCGAGCAGCAGAACCGGCACGAGAAGCAGCGCGAGGAAGAACGTGACCCAGTCACCGAGCATCGCGTGACGCAGCCTACGGCTGGGAGGACATCTCCAGGTCTTTCGGCGGCTCGTCCGGCAGCGTCCAGCGGATGTAGGGCTTCGCCCACTTCACGTGCAGCTCGTTCGCCCGGTCAGTTGCCGCGGCGAAGACGCGGTCGAAGGCGCTCCGGTCCCGCGCGTCGCAGGCCGCGAGCGCCGGGTCGATGTGCTCCTTCTCGAACGCAGCGAGGTCGCCCGAGTACTTCGGCCGAACGACCGCGAGCTTGCGCTGCAGCCCGCGCACCCGGCGCACGAAGTAGGCCGCGAGCTGCCAGTTGCCGCCGCGCGCGGCGTACGCGCACTTCCACCAACACTCGCCGACGGACGCCATGATCTCGCCTGTGCCCGGTAGGAGCTCCGCGATCTCCGCGAGAGTGAGCTCGCCGCTCTTCGTGCGCGCGGTCTTTGCGTCGTCGGGCATGAAGCGGATAGTACGTAGATGCGTCACCGGCACCACCGCAGCTTCCTGCGGGCGATCCGCAACTTCACCGAGAGCGAGATCCCGCTGCCGCGTCGGATCGTCGTCGCGTCGCGCAACGCCTGGCTCCGTGTCGTACTGCGGCAGGGATGCTGTGGCCACGACGGCGAGCCCGGCTGCTGACTCCCGACGCCGACGGAGGGTCCTCCGCCCCGCTAGCATGGCTGCTCCGTGAAGGAGTTCCTCGAGGGCCGCCGTCTGGGCTTCGCGCCGCGATCGCCGCTCGCGTTCGTCGCGATCGGGCTCGGTCTCGCGCTGACCCTTGTGGACTTCATGGCCTGGTTCGGTTGGGCTGGTGTCCGCGACACGAACGTTCTGGTCGTGGCCGCGCAGTGGCTCGCTGTCGCCACGTTCGTCGTCATCGGTCTGGCCGCGATCACCGCGGTGGTCGAGTACGGTGACGTCGACGCAGAGGACCGTGGACTCGCGCGCATCGACGAAGCGGCGGCCATCGGCGCCCTGGTCCTGTACGGGATATCGGCGGTCCTGCGCAGCCTCGAGCTCGCGCAGGCCGCGCCTTCACCGGCGCCCTTCCTGCTTGCGATCGCCGGCCTCGTCCTCTTGATCGTCGACGCCGGCCTCGCCGCGAGCCTGTACAGCGCTCGTGAGTGGGAGGAGCTCGAGGACGAACCCGTCCGCGAGCGTCATCCGCGCCGGCGGGCCGCCCGCTAGCGCGCCGGCTTCCCCCGCAGCTCGAACGCGGCGAGCGCCTTCTGCGGGTCGAGCCGCAGCTCGCGACGGAAGGCGAGCTCCCTGACGAGATCCTCAGCCCGCGCCGCGTCCCTCGTGCAGACCGCCATCAGCTCCCACGTGCTCGACATCTCCGTCACCTCCGTCCCTTCGTGCGATCACATTGGCGCGCGGCGGCGGCCACCGCCGTTCTCGGGAGAACTCCGAGAGTGTCAAACGGGCGACGCTGGCACCTAAACTCGGGCCCGTGATGCATCCCGAGGGCCTCAAGACAAGAACAGACCGGTGATACATCTCGACAGTCTCACCAAGCGGTACAAGAAGGCGGACCGCAACGCCGTCGACGGGATCTCGTTCGACGTGCGCGCCGGCGAGTTCTTCACGCTCCTCGGCCCCAACGGCGCCGGCAAGACGACGACGATCTCGATCCTGACGACGACGCTCTCGCCCACCGGCGGCACCGCGACGATCGACGGCCACGACATCGTGCGCGAGGCGAGCGCCGTGCGGCGGATCGTCGGGATCATCTTCCAGCGTCCCAGCCTGGACATGAACCTCACGGCCGAGGAGAACGTCCGGTTCCACGCGATCCTGTACGGGCTGTACCCGTACGCGCCGACCTACGGCCTCATGCCCGCCGCGTACCGCGCGCAGGTGCAGAGCCTGGCGGGCCTGCTGGGCATCGCCGACGAGATCGGGAAGCCAATGCGGACGTTCTCCGGCGGCATGCGCCGCAAGCTCGAGATCGTGCGCAGCCTGATGCACCGGCCGAAGGTGCTGTTCCTCGACGAGCCGACCGCCGGCCTGGATGTCCCGAGCCGCCGCACGCTCTGGGACTACCTGCGCACGATCCGGCGGGAAAGTGGCACGACCATCTTCCTGACGACGCACTACCTCGAGGAGGCCGAGGAGGCCGACACGATCTGCATCATCGACAAGGGCAAGGTCGTGTCGTTCGGAACGCCGGAGCGCATCAAGGCCGATCTCGTGCAGGAGTACGTGCTCATCGACGCCGAAGACCGCACGCGCCTCCGCGAGGAGCTCGGGCGCCTCGAGCTGCGCAGCGACGGCGACGGACCGTTCCGCGTCCATATCGACTCGCGTCATGCGCACGCGGCGCTGAAAGCGATAGACACACCCCTCACGCTCGTGCGTACGCACATGCCGAGCCTGGAGGACGCGTATCTGGAGATCGTGGGGAAGCTGAGTGAGTGAGGTCGCCGCCGTCCTGACGCTTGCGCACCGCGACCTCATCAAGCTGCTCCGCGACCGCGCGCGCATGGTGTCCGACTTCGCGTTCCCGCTCATCTTCATCGGGATCCTCGGTACGAGCCTCCAGGCGGGATTCGGCGGCGCGACGAGCTTCAACCTGCTGCACTTCGTCTTCACCGGAGTGCTGGCACAAACGATCTGGCAGTCGACCGCGCTTGGCGTCATCTCGCTACTGATGGACCGCGAGCAGGACTTCAGTCAGGAGATCTTCGTCTCGCCCATCTCGCGGTACTCGATCATTTTCGGAAAGATCCTGGGGGAGTCGCTCGTCGCGTTCCCGCAGTTCATCGCGATCCTCGCGTTCGGGATGATCATCGGCGTGCCGTTCACGCTCGAGAAGATCGTCGCGCTGATCCCGGCCGCGCTGCTCATCGCGGTGTACGGCGGCGCCTTCGGCATCCTCGTGCTGTCTCGCCTCGACAACCAGCGGCAGGCCAACCAGATCTTCCCGTTCGTGATGCTGCCCCAGTTCTTCCTGGCCGGGATCTTCAATCCCATCCAGGACCTGCCTCCCTTCCTCGACATCCTCACCAAGATCGCGCCGATGCGCTACGCCGTCGACCTCCTACGCGACGTCTACTACGGGAGCGGCTCCGGTGTACCGCTGCTCGATCTGCCAACGAATCTCGCGATCATCGGCATCCAGTTCGTGGTCTTCATGGTCATCGGCACGGCCGGCTTCGTCCGCGCCGAGCGGAATCGCTAGCCCCGGCTTCGTACACTTTTCCCATGCCTCTCCGAAAGCTCAAGAGGGTCGCGAAGATCGTCGACGCCGCGATGCGCGACGGAGCACGCGCGCGCTCTCAGTCGACTGACCCCGACTTCCGCGAGCGCGTCCAGAGCGACCGGCGCGGTGAGCTCTCGAAGTTCAAGACGGTGCAGCACGCACTCGCCGACCGCGAGCGGATCGAGAAGAGCAAGACGGCCAAGGCGAAGGCGAAGACGAAGAAGAAGTAGCCCCGCGCCTAGACCGCCGCTCCGGTCAGGAAGAACAACACCCGCGCGCTGATCTCACCCGCGAGCGCGCAGCCGATGCCCACATAGAGCAGCCCGGTCGACGACTGTGTGTTCATCCGCGCCGTCCACCAGGCTGCCAGCGCGACGGCGAGCGTCATGAGCAGACCCACGCCGATGCGGATGCCGATCGCGACGACGAGTCCGGTCTGCGTCGTTCCCACCAGATCGCCGCGCATCACCGTAGACAGGACGATCACGAGCTGAAGCACGACGGCCACCACGACGATGAGCGACGCGTTTCGCAGTGGACCGGTCGAGAGCTTCGGTGTGACGAGATACCAGTGCCCGAGCAGCATCGCCCCGTTGAGACCCCCGAGGGCAAGTGCGCCGAGTGGCGGCGCCGACAGCGCCAGCGTCAGCCCGAAGATGTCGGCCGTCGCCGACGCGGTGCGGGACACCGCGGCAACACCGAGCGCCACGACGCCCGCGACGACCGCGAGGATCCCGCCGATGTTGCGCGGGAATCTTGCCGGAAGGAACGCGAAGACGAGCTGGGCGACCATGAGGATCGCCACGGCCGCCAGGGCCTGACCGAACGAGGCCAAAGGACCGCCGTCCAGACCGACGCTCGCGGCCGCGTCACCCCGCGGCAGGGTGGGCGCGAGCCCCAGCGCGGCCGCGGCGGCAACGGCGTTGACTCCGGCGACGAGCTTCAGAAATCCGCCGGGCGCCTCGCCACGCCGATCGAGGAACCAGGCGACGAACGTGCCACCGACCGCGAGCTCGACCAGGACGACGGCGAGGACCAGTGGGAGCGTGAAGATCGTTTCCATCAGCCGAGGATGTCGCCGGGATCCGGAACGGTCGCGTCCCGATCGATAGCGAGGTGGAAGAACTCGCGGCCACCGCGCCGCTCGAGCATCTGATAGAAACGGTCGCGGTCTTTGAACTGGGTCTTGTGGCATTCGAAGGCCTTCGCCTTGCGGTCCTGGAACTCTCGGATGTCCACGCTGTGCGTCGGCGTCATGGCCACGAACGGCAGGTCGGGCAGGAGCGGCGACGCATTGAACAGGAGCCGGCGCGCGGTGTGCGGCGCGCCGCGGTCCGGATACTGATCGGCCAGCGCCGCGCGATGGAAGCCGCGAACAGCAAAGAACGACGTGGCGCGGTGGTCGTCGTGCTCGCTGCCCGCGCCCTCGGGACCGAACGTGCAGACGACGTCGGGTCTGATCTCGCGGACGAACTGAACGACGTCGGCGGTGATGCGCTCCGCCGGTGACGTCGCCAGGCCGCCGTCGGGCCACTCGAGCAGACGGGAGTGTTTGAAGCCGATCGTGCTGACCGCCGCGCGCCACTCCTTGCTGCGCTCCGCGGCGAGCTCCGCCGGTGTCCACGACCCGCGCTCTTTCCCGAACCACAGACCCACGTCGCCGCGCGTGAGTGTGAGGAGCGCCGTCGTGTGGCCGGCGGCCGCGAGCTTCATCGCGGTGCCGGCGATGCCGAACGATTCGTCGTCGGGATGTGCGTACACGAAGAGCGCGGTGCCGATGGCGTCACGCTAGCGTGAAACGCGTAATGACGCGCTCGGACCACGACCGGCTCGTCGCCGAGATGTTCGACCGGGTCGCGCCGCGCTATGACAAGCTCAACCGCGTCCTGTCGGCGGGACGTGACATCGGCTGGCGGCGGCGGGCCGTCGCGCTCGCGCGGCTCGACGCGCATCAGGTGGCGCTGGACCTCGGCGTCGGTACCGGCGATCTCGCGTTCGGCCTCCTCACGGCGTCCGATGACTCGGCCCGCGTCATCGGCGCCGACCTCTCGCCCGCGATGCTCGAGGCGCTGCGCCGTCGTGCCGACGCGAGCGGCGAGCGTCGCGTGATGCCGCTGTTAACGACCGCCGAGCTGCTGCCTTTCGCCGACGCCTCCCTCGACCGCGTGGTGGCGGGATTCGCGGTCCGCAACTTCGGTGACCTCGCGGTCGGGCTGCGCGAAGCGCGTCGCGTGCTGCGCGCCGGAGGTCGCGCCGTGATCCTCGAGCTTTCAACGCCGCCGAACCGCGCCGTCGGCGTCGCGTACCGCCTCTATTTCCATCGGATCGCGCCGCTCATCGCGTCGGCGCTGGGCGGAGATACGGCCGCGTACCGCTATCTGCCGCGATCAGTGGCCGCGTTCCCGGACGCGGATGGCCTCGCCGAACACATGCGCGAAGCGGGTTTCGCGCGCGTACGCTACGAGCGCCTCAGCTTCGGCATCGCCGCGATCCACGTCGGGGAGGCGTGATGGACTTCGACATCCCGGACGAGCTCGCGCTCCTCGCGCGCACCGTGCGCGACTTCGTGGAGACGCGTCTGCAGCCGATCGAGAAACAGGTCGAGGACAGCGACGAGATCCCGGGCGAGATCGTTCGCGAGATGGCTGCGCTCGGCTTCTTCGGCCTGCCGTTCCCCGAGGAGTACGGCGGCGCCGGCGCGGGCGACCTCGGTTACTGCCTCGCGCTCGAGCAGTTCGGTCGCACCTCCGCGGCGTTCTCGAATCTCATCGGAGCGCACACGTCGATCGGGAGCATGTCGATCTATCTCGGCGGCACCGACGAGCAGAGGCGCCGCTACCTGCCGGACCTCACGGCCGGTCGGAAGATCGCCGCGTTCTCCCTGACCGAGCCATCGAGCGGGTCGGACGCGGCATCGATCCAGACGACGGCGCGGAAGGCCGGCGACCGTTGGCTGCTGAACGGCACGAAGATATGGGTCACCAACGGTCCGATCGCCGACGTCGTCGTTGTCTACGCGGCGACCGACCGCGCCAAAGGCGCGCGCGGCGGCATCACCGCTTTCATCGTGGAGAACGGCTTCAAGGGGTTCCGCGTCGGCAAGGTCGACGAGAAGATGGGACTGCGCGGCTCGAAGACCGGCGAGCTCATCTTCGAGGACTGCGAGGTGCCCGAGGAGAACGTGCTCGGCGGCGAGGTCGGCGCGGGGTTCCGCACCGCGCTGGGCGCCCTCGACATCGGGCGCGTGTCGCTATCGGCCGGAGCCGTCGGCACGAGCCAGCACCTCCTCGAGCTCGGGATAGCGCACGCGAAAAGGCGCAAGCAGTTCGGCCGGGCGATCGCCGCAAATCAGGCGATCCAGTGGATGCTGGCCGACAGCGCGGTCGAGATCAACGCGGCGCGCCTCATGGTCTACGACGCCGCCGCGAAGCTGGACCGCGGGCTCCGCGTTTCGCGCGAGGCGGCCATGGTGAAGGTGTACGCGTCGGAGCTCGCGAACCGCGTCGCCGACCGCGTGCTGCAGATCCACGGCGGCATGGGCTACATGAAGGACTCGCCGGTGGAGCGCGCGTATCGTGACGCACGGATCCTCCGCATCTATGAGGGGACGAGCGAGGTGCAGCGCATGATCATCGCGGAGGACCTGCTCAAAGCGTAGCCTGCGGGCTCTGCTTGGCGTGTCGCCGACGGCCACGCCGCAGTAGGCGGCAGGCGTATAAGGAAGGGCGATGGCGAAGAAGATCGCGGTCCAGCCCAAGGATCCGGCACCGATGGCCGGTCGGCCGTGGACGCAGCACTACGACCCCGGCGTCCCGGCGACCCTCAGCTATCCAGACGCCACCTTCCACGCGCTCCTCGACGACGCCGCCGAGAGCTATCCCGACGCGGTCGCGACGATCTTCTTCAACAAGAAGCGCACCTACAAGTCCATCTCCGACGACGCCTGGCGCTTCGCGAACGGCCTTCGCAAGCTCGGCGTGAAGAAGGGCGACCGTGTCGCGATCCTGCTTCCCAACGCACCGCAGTTCATCGTCTCCTTCTTTGGCGCGCTGCGGGCCGGGGCCACCGTCGTTCCGTGCAACCCTCTCTACACCGCGCCAGAGCTGCACCACCAACTCGCGGACTCCGGCGCGACGACCCTCGTGGTCCTCTCGCGGCTCTATCCCGTGGCGAAGGCCGCGCGCGCCGGCACGAGCGTGAAGAACGTCATCGTCACGAACATCAAGGAGGAGATGCCTCCGCTGCTGCGGGTGATGTTCACGATCGCCAAAGAGAAGAAGGACGGCCACCGGCAGCCGTTCAAGGGCGACGCCGGGGCGCTCGCGTTCCGCGAAGTGCTGGAGGCGCCTGCCACCCCGTTCGACGGCGGAACGCGCACGAACGATGTCGCGCTCCTGCAGTACACGGGTGGCACGACCGGCGTCAGCAAGGGCGCGATGCTGTCGCACCGCGCGCTCGTGGCGAACGTCCTCCAGTGCCGCGCCTGGTTCACCAACCTGCACGACGCGAAGGGCACCGGCATGGCGGTGATGCCGTTCTTCCATGTGTACGGGCTGACCGTCGTGATGGGCCTCTCCATCCAGAGCGCGTCGGCGATGATCCTCGAGCCCCAGTTCGACCTCGCGCACGTGCTCAAGGACGTGCAGCGCCACAAGCCGAACACCTTCAGCGGCGCTCCGCGGATCTACAACGCGATCATCAACTCACCGCTCGCCACGAAGTACGACCTGCGCTCGATCGAGGCGTGCGTGTCGGGATCGGCGCCGCTCCTCGTTGAGACGCATCGGAAGTTCGTCGAGCTCACCGGCGCGAACCTCGTCGAGGGCTACGGGCTGACCGAAGCGGCACCGGTGACGCATACGAATCCGCTCTTCGGGAAGGGCAAGCAGAAGGTCGGCAGCGTCGGCGTGCCGTTCCCCGATGTCGAGTCGAAGATCGTGGACCTTGAAAGCGGCACGCGCGAGGTCGGCGCCGGTGAGTCGGGCGAGCTGGTGCTGCGCGGGCCGCAGCTGATGGACGGCTATTACAACAAGCCGGAGGAGACGGCGCAGACCATCCGCAACGGCTGGCTGTACACCGGCGACATCGCCACGGTCGACGCCGACGGTTACGTCGCGATCGTCGACCGCAAGAAGGAGATGATCATCGTCTCCGGGTTCAACGTGTACCCGCGCGAGGTCGAGGAGGCTCTGGCGTTGCATCCGGCGGTCCTGGACAGCGCGGCGATCGGCGTACCGCACCCGATCAAGGGCGAAGAGGTGAAGGCTTTCGTGGTCCTAAAGCCCGGAGTTAGCGCGACCCCTGAAGAGATCATCGCGCATTGCCGCACTCAGCTCGCGCCGTTCAAGGTCCCCAAGGACATCGAGTTCCGTGAGTCGCTCCCGAAGACCCTCATCGGAAAGACGCTCCGGCGCCAGCTTGCGGAGGAAGACCGTAAGAAGCGCGGTCAGGCGACTGCGAAGACCTAGCTCCTTAGTGGGGGGCACGCGACTCCGTGTACATGAGCTCGTCCCGGATGATCGATTCGAGCGTGTTGTAGGTGACGCGGAGCACCACGGTCACGTCGCCCTCGGGATAGGGCGAGCGCGGTGCCATCACCATCGCGGTCCAGGCCATCGGGGTCGCGTATGTGTTCAACATGCGTATGACTTTGACGCCGCACGCGCGCTCTTCCATCGGGCGCACAGGGGAGACAGGCTCCCCCGTGAAGATGAAACCGCGAGTTCCGAATACAGTGCCGCCGTGTTTTCACTCCCCCGAGGGCGGCAGGACCGCCCCGAACGAGTGAGTGACCACGCCTAGATGAAGAAGGTCACGCCCATCGTCATCGCAAGCGGTAACGGAGCGCCCGGGCTCGCCGCGGGCATCGCGGTGCTCCGGAAGGGCGGCAGCGCGCTCGACGCGGTCGAGGCGTGCGCGCGCGTCGTCGAGGCGGATCCGTCCGACACGAGCGTTGGTCGCGGCGGGAGACCGAACGTCCTCGGCATCGTCGAGCTCGACGCGTCGCTCGTCGATGGGACGACACATCGCGTTGGCGCGGTCGGCGCCCTGGCCGGCTACCTGCACCCGATCAGCGTCGCGCGCGCCGTGATGGAGCGCCTACCGCACGTGATGCTCGTCGGTGACGGTGCCGCGCGCTTCGCCGCGGAGATCCGCGCCGAGAAGGCGACCTTGCTGACGGCGTCGACGCGCCGGATGTGGATCGAGCGACTCGCGAGAGCGCGCGAAACGCCGGCGAGTGTTCGCCGCCGCACCAGGCTGGCGCCGGTCGTCGCGAAGACCGTCGGCGAGGAGCGGGGGACGGTGAACTTCATCGCACTGGACAGGAAAGGCGACATCGCGTCGGCCGTGTCGACCAGCGGCTGGGCCTACAAATATCCAGGTCGGCTCGGCGACTCGCCCATCGTCGGCGCGGGCAACTACTGCGACACGCGCTACGGCGGCGCGTGCTGCACCGGTTTCGGCGAGCTCGCGATCCGGAACGTGACCGCCAAGACCGCGGTCGACCGGCTCGCGCAGGGCCTGGGCGCGGCGGAGGTCGCGAAACGCGCCATCGCCGACGCGAACGCGCTCGACGACGCCGCCTTCAACATCGTGGTGCTCGCCGCGGACGGGTCGCACGCGGCGGCGTCGAATCGCCGGGACCGACGCTACGCCTGGCAGCGGACCGACATGGATGCGCCGGAGCTACCGGCGCGGACGATCGTCGGCCGTTCGCCCTAGGCGCTCCGTCGTCGCCGGGATCGGCGCCGGGAGCGGCGCCACACGCGCGCGATAGATGCTCCACGCGAGTCCCGTGAGGGGGACCGCGAACAGCGCGCCGACGATGCCGGCCACCTCGACACCGACCAGCACCGCGAGGAGCGCCGCGATCGGATGCAGCCCGACGGCGTCGCCGGCGATGCGCGGCACGAGCAGGTGGTTCTCGAGCTGCTGGATCGCGGTCGCGGCGAGGATCACCCAGATGACCAGCGGGAAAGGCTCCGTGAGCGAGACCAGCGCCGCGACCGCGCCCGCGACGATCGGACCGGCGATCGGGACGAGCTCCAGGACGCCCGCGAGGACGCCGAGGAAGACCGCGTATGGGACCCCGAGGACCAGGTACGCGATCGCAGAGATCGTCCCGATGATCAGTCCGAGGAGGAGCTGCCCGCGGATGTATCTCCCGAAGAGCCGCGCGGCCTCGGCCTCGATGCGGCGGAACTCGGCTCGCTGCTTCGTGGGCACGACCCCATCGACCCATCTCCGCACCGCGGGCGCGCTCGCGAGGAAGTAGATCCCCAGGACGAACACGATGAGGAAGTCGAAGATGCTCGCGCCGACGCGCAGGGCCGCGCGAGCCGCCTCTTGTGACCAGTCGCCGACGCGAGCGCCGAGCTCGGTGCCGATGCGTTGTCGCACCTCCCCGGAGATCTCGATGCCGGCGACATTGATCGGCTCGTTGCTCGACGCCATCGCCGCGACGCGAGGCACCTCACGCGCGAGCTGCGCCGTTTCGCGAACGAGGGGCACCGCGAGGGCCACGAGCGCCCCAACGACAGCGATGAGCGCGATGAGTGCCGTCAGCAGGACGGCGATGGCGCGGCCCGTCCGGCGGCCGATGCGCTCCACGACCGGCGCGAGGGCGAAGGCGATCACGATCCCGAAGACGATCAGCACGATGACGTGGGACAGCTCCGAGAGCGCCTCGAAGATGAGGCGCAGCGCGACGAGGACGGCGACGATCGCGGCGGCCGCGATGAGGACGCGCGTCACCCACCAGCGTTCGAGTGGCGCGCGCCGCTCCTCCAATCGCTAAAGAGCGCCGACAGCGGACTGGATCTTCGCGGTCGCTTCGCTCGCCGGCGTGCCGGCCGGGAAATGGATCGGGTCGCCGAAGACGACCTCGACGTCCCCGCGCCAGCCGTTGGACCTGGCGGGCTCCCACTTCCGGTCGCCGTGGTCGAGCACCGAGACCTTGTTGATCTTCAGCTTCATCGGCACGACAGGCGTCGCGCCCTCGACCGCGATGAGACCGGTCCCGGACTTGAACGGCTGCATCGGCCCGCCGACGGTCAGCTTGCCTTCGGGGTAGATCAGCACCGAGAACTGGCGGTCAAGTCGAGCGCCCAAGAGCTCGAGACTACGGCGGATCGCGCCCTCTCGTGCAAGTGGGAAGGCGTTCGCAAGCACCGACGAGAAGATGCCGTTCAGCCGGTTCCCGAAGACGTCGTCAGCGGCCGCGGCAACGGCGAGCTTCCACCGCCACGAGAGCGGGATCGCCATGAGGATGATGCCGTTGTCCCAGTGCAGGCAGTGGTTCGGGGCGAACATCACCGGGCCGCGCAGACCGACCAGCTTCTCCTGCCCCGTGACCTTGACCTTGTAGAAGATGTGCACCAGCGGGTAGATAAGGGTCTGCTGCAGCAGCAGGCCGAACGAGCGCACGAGCGGGCTCAGCGGCCAGCCGTAGATCCCCGTGTCGCGCTTGATGTCGCGTGCGGCCGCGACCATGCGCTCGAGCTCGGCGACCGTCGCGTTCGGCTCGAGCGTGGTCTCGTCGATATACGCGCCGAGCTCCTCCTCGATGGCGCCGAGCAGATCCACGCGTCCCAGAGAGTCGAGACCCAGATCCGCCGAAAGCGTCGCGCCCGGATGCACCGCCGCGGGGGGCAGGTTCGCGACCTGCGAGATGACCCGCTCGACCTCGGTCAGCGTGCGCGTCGCCGACGGGTCCCCGCTGACGGCGCGGGCCTGCTCGACGCGACCCATCGCCAGCAGGCGCTCGACCACGAATCGCTTCTTGACCTTCTGTGTTGGCGTTGTCGGGAACTCCTCCTCCGGCCAGATCGTCCAACCACGGATCTGCTGGCTGCCCGACAGCTTGACGTTGGTGTCGCGCACGATCGATGCGACCTGCTCTTTGTCCTTCACCAGGAAGACCGCGTGCACCTGGATGTCCTCGCCAGGGCGCTGCAGGCCGACGACACTCGCGACGGCGGGACGCAGCGGCGTTGCGATCGCCTCGATGCGCTTGTCGGCCGCCAGCGCGTTTTCGATGTCCTCGGGGTAGACGTTCGTGCCGTCGGCGAGGACGATCATGTCCTTCTTGCGGCCGCGCAGCCAGAGGAATCCGTCTTTGTCGTACTCGCCCAGGTCGCCGGTGTGGTACCAGCCGTCCTTGTCCAGGACCGCCCGCGTCGCCTCCTCGTTCTCCCAGTAGCCCTTGAAGACGTTCGGGCCGCGGGCAAGGACCTCACCATCCGCGGCGACCTTCACCTCGACGCCCGGCAGCGGCGTGCCGACCGAGCCGAGTCGGTTCTGATCGACGCGATTGAACGTGAGCGCCGGCGAGCACTCGGTCGTGCCGTAGCCCTGCAGCACGTCGATGCCGAGCTCGCGCCACGATTCACCCAGAGCGGGATCCAGCGCCGCGCCGCCGGACACGATGTACCGGAATCGCCCGCCGAACTGGCGGTGAACGCTGAAGAACACGATGCGCCGAAGGGCCATTGGCAACCGGCGCGCGACGCGACGGAGCTTCTCGAACAGCTCTTTCTTCCCCTGGGCCTCGGCGCTCCGCTCGATCGCGAGCATGAGGGACTTCACGACGGCGGGTGTGATGAGCACCATCGAGACCTTGCGGTCCTTGAAGGTGCGCCGAACGACCGCGGGCTGGCGGCTCGTCGGATAGATCACCGACGCACCCGCGAGAAGCACGGTGAAGAAGCCGGCCAGCTGCTCGAACATGTGCGACAGCGGCAGGAACGAAAGCAGCCTCTGCTTGGGGCCGATCGGGAAGATCTGCGTCGCGGCGAGCGCGTTCGAGAGGATGTTGCGGTGCGTGAGCATCGCGCCCTTCGGATCGCCCGTCGTCCCCGAGGTGAACACGACCTCGGCGAGGTCATCGCCGGTCAGAGCCGCCTTGTCGAGCGGACCGCGATCGCGCGCGAGATCCGGAAGGCGCTCCATCTCGTAGAGCGGCAGGCCCAGCGTCTGCGCGCGGGGGAGCGTTTGGGACGACACGATGGCACCGCTCGCGCGTGTGCGCTCCGCGATCTTCTGCGCGAACTCGGCGGCGTAGTTCGCCTCGAGCGGCACCAGGATCGCGCCGAGACGCAGCGCGGAGAGGAAGGCGATGATGTATTCGGGGCGGTTCACGCCCCAGATGAGGACGCGGTCACCTTTCTTCATTCCGCTGTCGCTGAAATAGCGCGCGACGCGTGGGACGATGTGGTTCAGATCGCGGTAGCTCCACGCGCGCGTCCGGAAGCCAGGCCGGATCATCAGCGCGTCCTTGGTGCCGAACCTCCGAGCGGACTCCTCGATGATGTCGTTCAGCGTCTCCACGTCGCCCTCCCCTTCGCCGCTAGCTCGCCAGCGCCCTAAGTGCCTCGCGACCGCCCTGCCGTACCGGTGGATAGTGCGAGAACAGGATCGTCTCCACGTCGAGCTCCGCGAGCCGAGCAATGGAGCGGCGCGCGAGGCCCATGTCGTCGGTGAAGAAGTAGTTCGGGAGCGTCACCTGTCCGCGCATGCGTTGCAGCAGATCACCGACGATCAGCAGGCGACGTGTCGCCGAATACAAACAGATGCTCCCCGGGGTGTGCCCCGGCGTGTGCAGCACGCGGAGCCCTCCGAGCACAGGCAGCTCGTCCCCGTCCTCGGCGGCGATCACGTCCGTCGGCGCCTGCGTCAGGTAGGCGATGATCGCTCCGGGCGCGGGCCGCCCGCTGATCACCTCACGAAAGCGGATGCGGAGGCGCTCCATGTCGGCGGGATGCATCAGCACCTTCGCACCCGAAGCGCGAGCCACCTCCTGCACCCCGCCGATGTGATCGGGATGCCCGTGCGTGCAGACGATCCGCTTGATGTCGCTGAGGTCGCGCCCGAGCGCACCAAGGTGGCGGCGCAACATGACGCCCGAACCGCGATGGCCCGCGTCGATGAGCGTGAGCTCGTCGCCCATGATGAGGAAGGCGTTCACGCCGATGAGGCGCAGGGCGTGCACGTCGCGCTCGACCTCCATCGCTTGAATGCTAGGCCGCCACTGGCGATGCTCTGCCGATGCTCTCAGCCTTCCTCGTCGGCGCCGCCGCGGGCTACGGCATCGCCATTCCGGTCGGTCCGATCGCGCTGCTCATCCTCCGCACCGGTCTCCGGCGCGGTTTTCGCCATGCCGCGGCCGCGGGCGCCGGCGCGGCCACCGCCGACCTCGTCTTCGCGTCCACCGCCCTCGTCGTCGGGGCCGCGGTCACCGGCGCGATCGCCTCCGCGCTCCTTCCGCTCCGACTCGCCGCGGCCGCGGCCCTAGTGGCGCTGGCGCTTCGTGGGCTGGTGCGCCTCCGTCGCGTTCAGCTCGACGCCGAGCCGCGGGGACCGACCTCCACGGTGCGCGTGTATCTGCTCTTCCTCGGCCTCACGCTGCTGAACCCGGCGACGGTCGTGTACTTCGTATCGCTCGCGATCGGCCTACCTGAGATCGCGGAGGATCTTGGCGCGCGCGTTCTCTTTGTCGTCGGCGCCGTCCTCGCGTCGCTGTCGTGGCAGACCGTTCTCGCGGCGATCGGCGCCGCCCTTCACGCGCGGCTTACGCCGCGCATCGAGCTGGCGACGAGGCTGCTGAGCAGCGCGATCCTGGTGGCCTTCGCGATCAAGATCGCGGCTGAAGCGCTCGCGTCCGCTTAGGCGCGCTGGCTACCCGGCGAACGTACGCCAGTTCAGGTTGATCACCGACAGAACGATCAGCACGACGATGAGCTGGCGGAATCGCCGGGGGTCCAGTCGCCCGCGCAGTGCGATCCCGACCGCCAGCGCGAGCAGCGTCGGTACCAGGCCGAGCAGCCCCAGGGCGACGACCTCCGGCGTGAACAGACCCTGTAGCGAGTAGCCGATCACCTGGACGATCGAGTTCAGCTCGAAGATCGCCGCGAGTGTGAACACGAAGGCCGACGCGCTCAGCCGCTGGGCGTGGAAGTACGAACCGACGAGAGGGCTCGCGATCGAGGTGGTGCCCTGCAGCACGCCACCGACGAAGCAGACGAGCGGACCAAGGATCCGTGCGCGGAGCGCCGCTGGATCGTCGCCCAGGAGGCGGTCGCCGCGTGCGAGGAACACCACGACCATGAGAGTGATGAGGATCGCGAACGTCCGCTGGTCGAGACTCGCGAGAAGCAGCGTGCCGAGCGCGGTGCCGATCGCCGAGGCGACGAAGAGCGGAGCGATGCCGCGGAGCAGGTCGCGCTGACGGAAGCCCTGGATCAGCAGCAGGGAGTTCGACGCCAGGATCGGGATGGTCACGATCGCGACGGCCATCCGTGGACCGAAGACGCCGGCGAGGATCGGCGTCGCGATGAGCGGCAGGCCCATGCCACTGGTGCCCTTGGCCAGGCCCGCGACGGCGAGGCCGACGATGAGGACTAGGAGCTCTGTGAGACCCAATCGGCTTCTTCCACCAGCGCTTTCCACTCCACCGGATGAAGCCGATCCGACTCGATGTAGCGCCGACCCGTCTTCGCGAGGTCTTTGCCGTTGAGGCGGACGATGTCCGCGGTGTGGTCGAAGCCCGTGCCGTGCACGAGCGCCGAGCCCACGCCGTACACGTCGACCGGCACGCCAAGCGCCTCGAACCGCCTGATCTTCTCCGCGTCGAAGCCGCCGGACGCGACGATGCGCACGTGCCGGTAACCCGCCTCGTCGAGGGCGGCGCGCAGCAGCTCGATCAGGCGTGGCGTGACTCCGCGCACGTCGCTCGTGCCGGCGACGCCCTCTCTCTCCTGAAGCTCGCGAACGATCGAAAGGTCCACCAGTGACTCGCTGGTGTCGACGCGCACGCCCCACAGCCGCTGCCCGAGCGCGTGCGCGACGCCGAGCGACGTATTCACCACGTCGTTGCGAAAGTCGACGAGGGCGGTGACGTTCACGTGACCCTCGGGCGTGCCCTGCGCGGTGAGATGTCCCACACCGTCCGTCGCGCGATTCACGTACTCGTCGAACTTGAGGGTCGCGACCGTCGTGTCGCCGCCATAGGCCGCGATGAGAGCGTGCGGCACCGTGCCCAGGCCCTTCGAGCCCCACCACTCACCCTGCTCGTCGGTCGACACCGCGACGGCGCCGCCGACATACGCGCCATAGCCTGAGCCCGCCTGCGCCTCGTGACCCTCGTGGCGCGCTCCGAACATGATCACCGGCTTGCCGTTCGCGGCCGTGACCACCTCCCGCGTGTTGGTCGCGACGCGCGAGCCCTCGGCCAGCGCGCCGAGGTAGAGCGTCTCGAGATGTGCGAACGACGCGTACTCGCCCTCGATATGCATCACCGGCTCGCTCGGCTGCGCGAGCTCGCCGTCGTAGAGCGAACGCACCTTCAGGTCCTGCCAGCCCGGCTCCCACAGCGTCGCGAGCTCGTGCGACAGCTCGAAGACCTCGCGGGCTATCGGCTCGTAGTCCTTCCACGTCTGCCTTGGGAGCGCGAGCCAGCGCGCGTACAGCCGGCGCTCTGCCTCGAGGTAGCGCGCGAACACTTTCTCCGCGCGCACGCGCTCGCGGTAGCGGCCCGCGCCCACGTGAAGGAGCGCGAGGACCTGGTCTGTACCGACGATCACAGCGTCGGGATGCTTCTGGAAGATCTGCATCGTCACGCGGTCGTGCCGCTTGTCCCTCTCGAGGATCAGCTTGGTGCGCGCGAAGTAGATATCGCTCTTGTAGCCCGCGCGGATCTTCTCGATCGGAAGCCTGAAGACGGCCGGCCGCAGCCGATCGCGGACGATCACTTCTAGAACATGCTCTTGAGCATTCCGCCGTCCACTTGGAGCGAGACGCCGGTGATATACGAGGCTTTCGGCGAAGCGAGGAACACGACCGCGGACGCGTACTCGGCTGGGTCGCCGTAGCGGCCCATCGGGATGACCGTTTCCTCGTAGCTCTTGCGGACCGCTTCCGGTGTCGTGTTCTGGCGCTTCGCCGTGTCAGTGTCGAGCTGGACGAGCCGATCGGTGGCGATGCGCCCCGGCTGCACGGCATTCACGCGGATGCCTTCCTTCGCCACGTCGGCCGAGAGCGTCTTGAGCATGCCGTGCACCGCCGCGCGGATCGCGTTCGACAGGATCAGGTTGAGGTACTGCGTCGGCTGCCGAACGGACGTCGACGTCGAGTACACGATCGAACCGCTCTTCTGCTTTCTCATGTGCGGCAGCGCAAGACGCGTAAGACGCACAGCCGAGAAGAGCGTGAGATCGACCGCCTTGTGCCACGCCGCGTCGTCGAGGTCGTCGAATCGACCGGGGGGCGGGCCACCGGCGTTCACGATGAGGATGTCGAGCGCGCCGAACGCGCCGAGAGCGTTCTGCACGAACGCCTCGCAGCCCTCGTTCGTCGCGAGGTCCGCGGCGATCGGCAGGACGTCCTTGTTCCCGGTCTTGCGCCGGATGTCCTCAGCCGCCGCGGTGATCGCCGACTCCTCCCGGCTGCACATCGCGACCTTCGCGCCCTCGCGCGCGAACTCCTCGGCTATCGCGCGGCCCAGACCCTTCGACGCCGCGGCGACGAGCGCCGTCTTTCCCGTAAGACCGAGGTCCATGCGGCATAGAGTGCCATGTGGCCCACGCGCATGCGGGGCGGCGGGCCGCGAAGATCACGGCCGCGAGCGTCTCACCCAATCTGCGACCTGCTTTCGTTGGTGCAGCTGCAGCTTCCTGAAGATGTTCTGAACATGAGCGTCAGCCGTCCGTTCGGAGATGCCCAGACGCGTTGCGATCTTCGCGTTGGTCAGACCCGCGGCCAGGAGCTCGCTGACGTAGGCCTGCCGCGCGGTGAGGGGGGCGAACCACGGCCGGGCGCCGTTGCCTTCCCGAGCGAGATCCGCGATCTCACGGGACGGGTCACTGAGGACACGTCCGCTGCGGATCGCGTGGTCGCCGCGAGAGGCCACGCTCGCGACGCCCGTGGTCGCGATGAGCGCGAGGGAAGCCGCCGAACCCTTGAGGAAGGACCGCCGGTCCACGCGACCAGACTACCGCGGCGCTACCTGCCCGAGAGCGCCAGAGCGATCGCGAACGCGGCGACGATTAGGCGGTAGGGAACGAACCAGATGAGCGTGTGCGTGCGAAGGAAGCGCACCAGGAACGCGACCGCGGCGATGCCTGAGATGAACGAAGCGCCGAACCCGACGACGAGCACGTCCGGTGTCGCGAACAGCTCCGCTGCCTTGCTCGCGTCGAGGAACGTCTTCGCGACCGCGCCGAAGATCACCGGCGTCGCGAGGAGGAAGCTGAAGTGCGTGGCGTCGGAACGACGCACGCCCTGGATCAGACCACCGGAGATCGTGATGCCCGAGCGGCTGATGCCCGGCAAGAGCGCGATCGCCTGAGCCACGCCCATGACGAGCGCATCGACGAAGGTGAGCGAAGCCAACGGGCGGCGCGCGATGGTGAAGCGCTCCGCCGCGACGAAGACGAGCGACCCGACGATCAGGAAGGCCGCGACGTACGCGGGGCTCCGAAGGCCGCCCTCGATCGAGGACTGAAAGGCGAGGCCCGCGAGGACCGCCGGGACGGTGCCGACCGCGATCAGCAGCGGCAGACGAAGACGCAGCGCGACGACGTCCTGGATGAGGCCGAGCCAGGTCCGCGCGAAGTAGAGCAGCACCGCGAGCGCAGTCCCGATATGGAGCGCGACGGTGAACGACAGGCCGAAGCGCTCCGGATCGAGGCCAAGCGCCTCACCCAGCAGCAACAGATGCGCGGTCGAGCTGACCGGCAGGAATTCGGTGAGCCCCTGCACGAGGCCGAGAAGGGCCGCGGCCGCGAGGTCGTTCACCGCATGCCGGCGCGCGCCGCGCGCATCGCGTCGTGCGCCTCACGCTCGTGCCCGAGCGCCGCCTCGAGCTGCTTCGCCCATGACTTTCGGTGTCCTGAGTCGAGGAAACGCATCGCGACCGACGCGTCGAACGGCCCGATGCCGACCTTCTTGGCCGCGTCCGCGACGTACCCGTACGACTCGGCGGCCCGCAACAGATCGGCGCCGGGCGAGCCGGCGAATAACGTGCGTGTGGTCCGAAGGAAGCTCGCGGCTGCCCGTCGCTTGTCCGCGAGGAGCGTGCGCATCGCGTGGTCGCCGAACGCGGCGGCGCCGGCGTGCCGCTTGTCGGTCCAGCGCTCTTCGTCGCGCAGCGCGGTGATCCAGGTCTCGATCGCGCGACTGCTCGCTTCCGCGGACGCGGCCGCTCCGTCGACGGCGTCCCGCGCGACGCCCGCGCGGTCTGCCGCGCCGGCGCGGTCCAGGAAGACGATGTGGCCGTCCTTGTCGAACGCGGACCAGTCCAGCTTGGTGGGCTGCTCCTTCTTATCGAAGTACGTCCGTGCGTAGAACGTCGGCGCTTCCTCATCGCAGCCGACGACGAGGCCGTACTCAGACGGACCCACCAGACCCCGTGCGAGCGGCGGCAGCTTTGCCTCGAGCGCTTCGAGGATGCGGTCGACCACGAGCGCCTTCATCTCGTCGTCGAACGGCGGCGAAACGGGATCAGCGCGCGTGCCGGTCCCGCGCGCGGCGCGCTCGAGCGTTGCGTCGTCGAGTGGCGCCGCGGCGATCGGATCCCACGCGTCGACGTCGATCGCGGTCGTGAACGCGGCGCCCGACGCACCCATCACCCAGTCGTATTCCTGTCCGGTCGCGACCGCAACGCACGCGGGCAGCGTGCACTCGCGCCCCTCACCGAAACGCAGGGGCGGGATGTCCTTGAGGATGCGCTTGCGCGGTGCCACGCTCAGGCGTCGGCGGGAAGGATCGTGAACGACCGGCCGCGAAGCGGTCTGAGGGCCCGAAAGTGGCGCTCGTCCAGCGTCAGGATGCGACGAGTGTCCGCGCGATCCGCGAGCACGACCAACGAAGCATCAGCGAGACCGATTCGAAGGTCGCGGTAGCGGTCGACGATGTCCGCCATAGCCGCGATGTCATCGGCGTTGAAAGAATGGAGAGTCAGCGCGCCGTCGGCAACGGTCCGAAGAAATGCGAGCTCTTCGGAGACACCCGCGCGTGTCGCGAGCATGTAGTCGACTTCTGCGGCGACGAATGGCGACAGAAGGAACGGCCCAGAATCTTTCTCCGTCACGGAGCGGACACGTTCGTGCTCCGGGTCAGCCGCATCCATTCCCGCGAGCAGCGCGCTCGAGTCAACGACGATCACCGCTCGCCGAAACCCTTGAGCAGCTCCTCGTCAGGGTGTCGCCACAGGTCCGGCTTGCCACTGTTGAAGAGGGGGAACGGTGGATGCCCCGGCGACTCGTCGCGTACGAGTTGCTCAAGCCCTTCGCGGATGAGGCGTGCCTCGGAGGTCCGGCGTCGCCGAGCGAGCGCGCCGAGCTTTCGTTTCAAGTCCTCCGTGAGGTACACCGTCGTCTTCACCATCGGACGTATGGTAACACGTATGGCAGTCAGGCTCCGTTCTCAGGGAAGGCGTGCTTGAGGACGGTGAGCGCGTGGAGCGTTGCCCACTTGCTGGCGTTGACCTTCGAGGCCATGCGGTCGGCGTACGGCGAACGGCCGGCCCACCGCCCGTGCGAGTCCTGACGCGACAGGAGCCAGGCGATCGCGATCTGCGCGCGCGGATCGTCGATCGCGCCGGCGGCGTCGATCGCACGCAGCACGAACAGGATGTCGGCCTGAAAGAAGAGCGGGAACGAGATCTGGCGCCAGAGATAGCTCGGTTCCGTTGCGGTCGGGTACGCGCCGCGCGTCATGCGATACGACAGCAGGAACTCGACACCGCGGTGGAGCGTGCGTTCGACCTCGCGCGTGCGCGCCGCCTCGGGCAGCGCGGCGAGCCCCCAGACCAGACGCGCGTAGCCCCACGCGCAGGGCTGCTCGCCGTTGATGTAGCACGCCGCGTCGTACTTCTTGGACTCGCGCAGCAGACGCTGCACGAGCGGCACGAGCCGCGGATCCGTTCCGTACCCCGCGGCTGCGACGTAGCGGACGACGCTACCCGCGAAGCAGGAGACGCCGTGATCACGACCGAATATCCACTCCAGGCCAGAGGCCCTCGGGTCCCCCAGTGCGTCGAGGATCCAGCGCGCGCCGCGGCGGACCCGTGGATCGCTCGGGTCGGCCCCATATTCGACGAGGAGGAGGTTGGACCAGTGCGTGCCCTTGTATTTCGAGGCATTCCACTGTTTGAGGTCTGGGCCGGGCCACGCTCCCTCGGGGCGCTGGCGCTTCAGGATCGTCGATATCGGCGGTGAGCTCATCGCGGCCTGTCTTGCCTCGCGCAGCTCGGCGTCGCGTGGCCCGCGGTCGAGGACGTGACGCAGCGTGAGGGCTCGCACGGCCGGGTCGCCCTTTTCGAGAAGCCAGGGGACCGGGTCGTCATGCAGGAGCGACTGCCAGGACATCACGTGCCGCCCACCGACAGCTCGGCGATGACCAGCGTTGGGCTGCCGATGCCGCTCGAGCCGAAGGTGAGATCGGTGCCGACCGCGCTGATCGACGACAGCAGGTGCGTCAGGTTGCCCGCGATCGTGATGCCCTGCACGGGATGCATCGGCGCGCCCTTTTCGAGGTACGTGCCGGTCGCACCGAGTGAGAATTCGCCCGAGACGGGATCGATGGTGTGGAGGTTGAGAAGCGAGGTCACCGCGAGCGCGCGGTCAAGGCCGCGGATGGCCGTGGCCGGGTCATCCGTACCCGCCTCGATGTAGAAGTTCGACGGTCCGATCCGGCTCGGCGACGCGTACGATCCGCGGCGCGCATTCCCGGTCGGAGCGGCGCCCAGCTTGCGAGACGTTTTCAGGTTCACCAGATAGCCGCGCAGGACGCCCTGCTCGATGAGCGTCCGCGTCGTGGTCGCGACGCCTTCGCCATCGAACGGTGCGCTGCGGAGTCCGCCTTTCCGTCGCGCGTCGTCGACGATGGTCACGCGTTCGTTGGCGACGCGTTCGCCCACCTTTCCCGCGAACAGCGATCGGCCCTTGAGGACGTTGTCGGCCGAGAAGAGCGGGGAGATCGCGCCCAGCAGTGACATCGCCATCCACGGGTCCAGCACGATCGGAAGCTTCTGGGTGGGGAAGGGCTTCGCTCCGAGCTTCTCGATCGCGCGCTGCGCGGCGCGCGTTCCGATGCTCGCCGGATCGAGATCGGCCAGGCGCCGCGTGCCCTCACCGTGATACCCGATCTGCCGCTCGCCGTTCTGCGTCGCCACCGCGCTGGTCATCGCGCCGCAGAAGCTCTCGCGGTAGGACGCGCGCACGCCGTGCGTCGTCGCGATGACTGTCGTCACCTCCGCGTCGCTGTAGCTCGTCTTGCGGAAGTGCGTGATGCGCGGGTCCAGCGAGCGCGCCGCCTGCTCGACCGCCAGCGCGATGGCGCCGCGGTCGGCCAGCGGCCGATCCTCGAGGCCCGGGTGGTAGATATCGAGGTCGACCATCTCGAGCGGCGCCGCCGCGATGCGGATGTCCTCGTCGGGCTCGGTGATCGTCGCCATGCGGCGGGCCTGATCCACGCAGGCCTCGATGCCCGGAAGTGCGAGGTCGCTCGTGTGCGCGAAGCCGATCCGTTGCCCGTCCAGCACCCGCACGCCCAGTCCGCGCTCGCCGCGCGCCGTCACGACATCGATCGCGTCGTCCTTGGTCTCCACCGATCCGGAGAGCGCGTCGCGGACCAACACCTCAGCGCTGGCGACGCGGCCGGAGCGAAGCGCTTCGAGCGCCCGATCGACGACGTCATCGTTGGACATCCTCGCCGTCACTGGATCTTGCCGCCGATGACCACCGAGGGGATGCGGAGCGTCGGCTGCGCGTCCGCGACCGGCGCGCCCTGGCCATCCTTCCCGCACGTGCCCGTTGAATACCCAAGGTCCCAGCCGACCATGTCGATCTCGCTCATCAGCTTCGGCCCCTGGCCGACCAGCGTCGCGCCGCGGAGTGGCTCGGCGAGCTTGCCGTCACGGATGCGGTAGCACTCGGTGACCTCGAAGGCGAAGTTGCCACTCACCACGTCGACCTGGCCGCCGCCCATCTTCTTCACGAAGATGCCGTCCTTGACCGAGCGCACGATCTCGTCGGGGTCGGAATCGCCGGACGCGATCATCGTGTTCGTCATCCGGCAGATCGGCAGGTGTCTGAAGCTTTCGCGCCGCGCGTTGCCGCTGCGGCGGATGCCGAGCTTCTCAGCGTGCTTGCGGTCCGACAGGTACGTCCTCAGGACGCCCTTCTCGATGAGCACGGTCCGCTGCGTGGGCGTCGCCTCGTCGTCCATCGCCGAGGTGCCGCGCTGGCCCGCATCGCGCCCGTCGTCGATCACGGTGATGAGCTCGCTCGCGACCTTCTGTCCGATGCGGCCCGAGTACACGGAGAGGCCCTTGAGGTTCAGATCCGCCTCCAGGCCGTGGCCGACCGATTCGTGGATCAGCGTCCCACCGGCTTCGCTCGACAGCACGACCGTGTAGGTGCCGGCGGGCGCGGGCTGGGCACCGACGTTGAGCACCGCACGGCGCGCGGCCATCTCCGCGGCGCCGCGCACGGCGTCGTCGGTGAGCATCTCGAAGCCGAGCGTCCCACGTACCGCCTCGAAGCCTGACTCGAGCACCGGCCCGTCCTTCGCCACGACGTGGACCGCGAAGTTGACGCGTACCCGCGTGTCGGTGCGGTGGACCCCGTCGCTGTTGGCGACCAGGATCTCCTGCACGCTCTCGGAGTACGACACCGTCGCCTGTGAGACACGCGGATCGTGGGCCCGGGCGACCTTGTTCGCGAGCCGCAGGAGCGCGACTTTGCGCTCCACGGGCACGATCCGCGGGTCGATCGCGACCGAATGTGGTCGCGGAAGGTCGTCCGGCACCAGCCGAGCGCTCTCGTGGAGGCCCGATTCGTCGGCCACACTGCGCGCCGCGCGACCGGCGATGGCCATGACGTCGTCCGCGTCGGTCACGTTGCCGTTCGCGTACACCGTCTGCTCGCCGTGGACCACTCGCACGCCGGCGCCCTGATCGACACCGGTGATCGCGTCCTCGATGCGCTGGTCGTCGAGCACCAGCTGCAGCGTCTCGTGCCGTTCCCAGAAGAGCTCCGCCCAATCGCCACCGCGCGAGAGCGCGGTGCGCAGCGCGTGCTCGACATCGCGAACGGTGATGACCGGCGCGCGCGCGACGGTGAGTGTGATGATCGCCCTCTCTCCCCTGACCGTCGGTGACGGCGCAGGAGATGGTACGACGCTCAGTCGCCGATGACAGTTACGGTCGCGCTCCTCTCGCGCGGTCCATCGAACTCCGCGAAGTACACGCCCTGCCACGTGCCGAGCACGAGCTCGCCATCGTGTACCGAAAGCGTCACGTCATTGCCAACGAGCACCGCTTTGATGTGCGCGGCGGAATTTCCTTCCGCATGACGGTAGTCGCCGTCCTTCGGCACGATCTTCGATAGCTGGACCAACAGATCACGCTGGACATCCGGGTCGGCGTTCTCGTTGACGAAGACCGCCGCGGTCGTGTGCGCAACATTTACCACACATATACCCTCGCGGACCTTCGAACGCGTGACCGCGGCGCGCACGCGCGCGGTCACATCGATGGTCGTCTCGCGCTTCTCGCTCGTGAGCGAGAGCTTCTCGTGGTGGACGCTCATGGCGCGATCATCCGTTCGGAGCCAGCGTGACGCACGTCGCGACGATACTTCTGTCATGCCGACGTGGGGCGAGGCGCGTGCCGCGGCGACGACGCGCCTGCGGTCCGCTCCCGATCCCAGCACGGCCGCGCTCGACGCCGACGTGCTCCTGGCGCACGTGCTCGGCGTCGGGAAGGAAGCCCTTTTCGCCCATCCCGAGCGCGCGCTCTCGGAAGGGGACGCCGCGCGACTGGGGGAGCTTATCGACCGGCGCAGCCGCGGCGAGCCGGTGGCGTACCTGCGCGGCTTCAAGGAGTTCTACGGCCTTCGCTTTCACGTTGACCCGCGGGTGCTCATCCCGAGGCCGGAGACCGAGGTGCTCGTCGACGGGGCGCGCGAGCTGATCGCCGGGCGCGCCGTGACCGTCGTGGACGTGGGCACCGGATCCGGAGCGGTCGCCGTGGCCATTGCGGCTCACGAGCACAAGGTCCGCGTCATCGCGACCGACCTCTCGCGCGACGCGCTCGCCGTCGCCGAATCCAACGCGCTCGCGAACCACGTCGCGGACCGCGTCGAGTTCCGCCAGGGCGATCTGCTCGCGCCGATCACGGAGCGGGTCGATATCGTGTGCGCCAACCTGCCGTACCTGCCGGACGCGTCGGTAGAGCAGTGGGTGGGAGAGCGCAGCTCGCTCGCGTTCGAGCCGCGCGTTGCGGTCGTGGCCGGGCCGGACGGACTCAGCGTGATCCGCCGCTGCGTAGACGACCTGCCGCGCGTGCTCGCGCTCCGCGGCGCGGCATTGTTCGAATGCGACCCGCCTCAAGTGGCTGCGATCCTTGAGGCGCTCGAAGGCGCTGGTCTCCAGACGCGCGTGCTGCGCGACCTCGCGGGCGCCGACCGTGCGGTGGTGGCCGAGAGATAGGCTCCGCGTGGTGGCGACCGCGTTCCTCATCGACGTCGACAACACGCTCCTGGACAACGACC
>Ga0075429_100000492_pt1 | contig 29664 bp, 24 predicted proteins | sample RhiMetdeltSRZDD3_FD_75295 | JGI IMG/M metagenome (GOLD analysis project Ga0075429, IMG submission 75295) | Populus rhizosphere microbial communities from Tennessee, USA - Rhizosphere MetaG P. deltoides SRZDD3 | ecosystem: Host-associated > Plants > Roots > Rhizosphere > Soil | place: USA...
GGCAGCATGCGCCTGTCCAAGCGCATGAGCGAGCTCGGCCTGGCGTCGCGCCGCGAGGCCGACGAATGGATCGCCAACGGCTGGGTGCGCGTCGACGGCCGCGTCGTGTCCGAGCTCGGCTCGCGCGTGCTGCCCGGGCAGCACATCACCATCGACGCCAAGGCGCGCCACCAGCAGGCGCAGCGCGTCACCGTGCTGCTGCACAAGCCGGTGGGCTACGTGAGCGGCCAGGCGGAAGACGGCTACGAGCCCGCGGTGGTGCTCGTCACGCCGCAGAACCAGTGGCGCGAGGACCGCTCCGGCATCCGCTTCCTGCCCTCGCACCTGCGCGGCCTCGCGCCCGCGGGCCGGCTCGACATCGACTCGGTCGGCCTGCTGGTGCTCACGCAGGACGGCCGCGTCGCGCGCCAGCTCATCGGCGACGACAGCGAGATCGAGAAGGAGTACCTGGTGCGCGTGCAGCCGGCCGAAGGCCACGGCCCGCTGACGGACGATGGCCTGGCCCTGCTCAACCACGGCCTCGAGCTCGACGGCGAAGCGTTGCGGCCGGCGCGCGTCGAGTGGGTGAACGCGGACCAGCTGCGCTTCGTGCTGAAGGAAGGCAAGAAGCGGCAGATCCGGCGCATGTGCGAGGCCGTGGGGCTCGCCGTCGTGGGATTGAAGCGCGTGCGCATCGGCGGCGTGATGCTCGGCGACTTGCCGCCGGGGCAGTGGCGCTACCTGCGGCGCGACGAGGGCTTCGGCGCGCCGCCCGAGGCGCGCCACGCCGAGGGACCGTGAAAGGACGGTGTGTTAGGGTGCCCGCGTTGTCCGAGGGGCCTGCCGTGATCGAACAGTACGACATCAGTCTCGCCGTCGCCACCGATGCGGCCGCGATCGCCGCGCTGTCGCGCGACACGATCGAGCACGGACTGCCGTGGTGCTGGACCGCGCTGCGCGTGGCGCGCAGCATCCGCGACCGCTCCACCAACGTGGTGGTAGCGCGCCACCCGCGCGCGCTGCTCGGCTTCGCGATCATGAAGTACGAGGAAGACGAAGCCCACCTGCTGCTGCTCGCGGTGCAGCCGCACCAGCGGCGCAAGGGCATCGGCTCGGCGCTGCTCGGCTGGCTCGAGACCACGGTGGGCGTGGCCGGGATCGGCACCGTGCGGCTCGAGACGCGCGCGCGCAACCTCGAGGCCCGCCACTTCTACCGCCGCCACGGCTTCGTGGAGGGCGGGGTGCAGGAAGGCTACTACCAGGGCCTGGAGGACGCGCTGGAGATGAGGAAGGATCTGCGGCGGCGCGGGTGATCCGCGCCCTGCCGCGTCGCGGCCTTCAGCACGCCCGCGCCGCGCGCGCGCTCCACGTTCAGCGCACCCGCGCCGCGCGCGCGCGCTCCAGCGCTTCGTCGGCGCGCGCACGCCACGTCGCATCCGCGACCGCCGCGGCCTCGCGCGCCGCGGCTTCGGCCTCTTGCGCACGCCCCAGTTCGAGCGCCGTCGCCGACGCGTTGAGCCACGCCGGCGCGCTGCGATGCCGCTCGCCCGCCGCGCGGAAGGCGGCGAGCGCGGCCGGCTTGTCGCCGCTCGCGTGCAGCGTGTTGCCGAGACCCATCTGCAGCGGGAGGCTGCCGGGCCAGCGCGCGAGCGCGCTGCGGTAGGCGGCGAGCGCCTGCGCCGCGGGCGCCGCACGCTCGAAGCCCACGGCCGCTTCGACCACCGCCGGCTCCTGCGCCGTCGCGGGCCATCGGTCGGGCGGCAACGCGACGAAGGCCCACGAGCCCGCGCGCGTCCACGTGAGCTCGAAGGTGCGCAGCGGGAACGCGGCGCGCCGTGTCGTGCCCGAGCGCAGCCACGCCTCGCCGGCGTCGAGGTCGTAGCCCACCAGCACCGCGTAGTGCCAGAGCGGCGCCCACGAGAGCCCGAGGTTGAGCAGCACCACCACCGGATGCCCGGCCTGCACCTCGCGCAGCACGGGCTCGAGCGCGGGCGGCAGGCGCGTGGCGACGCGGCCGTGGCGCCGCGCGCCGGCCATCATCTCGACTTGCAGCGTGCCGGTGCGCGCGGGCAGGAACACCTCGTCGCCGAGCCGTGCCGGGTCGGCGGGCACGCCCGACGCGGAGAGCACGGTCGCGAGCGCGGCCGGGCCGCACTGGTATTCGGTCTGCGGGAAGAAGGGCGTGCCGGCCAGTTCGGCCGCGGGCGCGAGGCCGGCCGGCGGCCGCGCGCGCAGCGCCTGCGTCTGCGCCGCGCAGCCCGCGAGGCACAGCACGAGCGCCGCGCAAAGCAGCCACGGAGGGCGGCGAGGCGCCATGGGGAACTCAGCCCCGCAGCGCGCCGGGGCCGGCGATGCGATGCGCGCGACGCGTCAGCGGATCGAGCGCGTGAACGGGAACACCTTGGTGAGGCCGAGGATGTCCGTGACCAGCAGGATGAGGAAGATGGTCAGGATGACGCCCAGCACGTCGGCCGCGCCGGCCGGCGCCGTCTCGATCGTGTGCGCGAGCACCGCCACTTCGTCGTCGGTGAGCGCGGCGACGCGCGCGCGCGCCTGCTCCGCGCTCACGCCGCGCTCGGCCAGGCCCGCGACCACGTCGGCGCGCGCGAGCGTCGCCTCCACGAAGTCGCGCTGCGCCGTGGCCGTGCGCACGCCTTCGGCGGCCGCGACCTGCTCGGTCGTGACCAGCGTGGCCTGCGCGCTGTGCATGAAGCCGGCGAAGCTGAGGCAGGCCGCGACGAGGCTGGTGGTCCAACGGGTCGATCGTTTCATCGGGGTTCCTTTCCGGGGCGCAAGTGCGTTGTGCTTGTCGTTCGGGCCCGCGACCGGGGCGCCCGAAAGCCCGGCCATCCTACCCACCCTCTCGTCGCATGGGGGTCAGGCTTTGAAACGCACGCCCCTCGCTGCGGCATCGGCGCAACACCCTGCTACCCTCGCCTTTCCATGCCACGCCCGTCGATGCCGTCCGCGGTCGTCGTGACGATGCTGACGCTGCTGCTCGGCATCCAGCCCGTCACGACCGACCTCTACCTGCCCGCGCTGCCCACGCTCGCGCGCGACCTCGGCGCCGGCATCGGCGCGGCGCAGCTCACGCTGTCGGCGCTCATCATCTGCTTCGGCGTCGGCCAGCTCGCGTGCGGGCCGCTGGCCGACCGCTTCGGGCGCCGCCCGGTGCTGCTCGCGGGCCTCGCGCTCTACACGGTCGCGAGCGTGTTCGCCGCGCTCGCCGCCTCCATCGACGCGCTGGTCGCCTGGCGCGCGCTGCAAGGCGCCGCGATGGCCGCGGCCGTCACGTGCGGCCGCTCGATCGTGCGCGACCTGTACGAGCCGCACCAGGGCGCGCGCGTGATGTCGCGCGCACTCGGCGGGCTGGGCGTGATCGCCATGCTGAGCCCGCTCGCCGGCGGCGCGCTGGTGCAGGGCTTCGACTGGCACGCGGCCCTGCTCGTGCTCGCGCTGTTCGGCGCGCTCACGCTCGCCTTCGTCGCGTGGCGCTACGCCGAGACCGCGCCGCGCCTGGACCGCGACGCGACGCGCCTCGCCCCGCTGCTGCGCAACTGGGCGAGCGTGGCGTCGCATCCGGGCTTTCGCGCGTGGGCCACCCTCATGGCGATGACCTACGGCGGGCTGTTCCTCTTCCTCGCCGCGTCGTCGTTCGTGTTCATCGACGTGCTGGGCATCTCGCGCGTGGCCTACGGCGCGGCGATGGCGTCGAACTCGCTCGCGTACATCGCCGGCACGCTGCTGTGCCGGCGCCTGCTGGTCTCGCGCGGCCTGCGGCGCACCGTCAAGCTCGGCGCGTGGTTCTCGCTCGCGGGCGGCGCGGGCGCCGCGCTGCTGAGCCTCGCGGGCGTGATCGGCGTGTGGGCGGTGCTGGTGCCGCAATGGGCCTATGCGGTGGGCCACGGCATCCACCAGCCGTGCGGCCAGGTCGGCGCGGTGGGTCCGTTCCCCGAGAAGGCCGGCACCGCGGCGGCGCTGTCGGGCTTCCTGATGACGGTGACGTCGTTCGCCGTCGGCCTGTGGCTCGGGCGCCATCTCGACGCCACGGTCCATCCGCTCACGCTGGGCCTGGGCGTCGCCGGCGTCGGCGTGGCGGCGGTCGCGTGGACGCTGGTGCAGCGGCACGGCGAGCCGCTGCCCGCGCCGGCGGTGTCGCTGTCCTGATGGACGACGGCGTGCTCTGCCTGGCGGGGCCCACGGCCTCGGGCAAGACCGCCGCGGCGCTCGCCATCGCCGAGGTGCTGCCGGTGGAGATCGTGAGCGTCGACTCGGCGCTCGTGTACCGCGGCATGGACATCGGCACGGCCAAGCCCTCGCCCGCCGAGCGCGCGCGCGTGCCGCACCACCTGATCGACATCCTCGACCCGCGCGAGTCGTACTCGGCCGCGCGCTTCGTCGCGGACGCGAGGCGCCTGGCCGGCGAGATCCGCGCGCGCGGCCGCCTGCCGCTGCTGGTGGGCGGCACGATGCTGTACTTCAAGGCGCTGATCGAGGGCCTCGACGCGATGCCCGAAGCCGACGCCGCGCTGCGCGCGCAGATCGACGCCGAGGCCGCGCGCCGCGGATGGCCCGCGCTGCACGCCGAGCTCGCCGCGGTGGACCCGGTCGCCGCGGCGCGGTTGCCGCCCGGCGACAGCCAGCGCATCCAGCGCGCGCTCGAGGTGTTCCGCCTCACCGGCCGGCCGCTCTCGTCGTTCCATCGCACGAAGGCGCCGGCCGCCGCGCCGCCGCTCGTCTCGCTCGAGCCGCGCGAGCGCGCGTGGCTGCATGCGCGCATCGCCGGGCGCTTCGACGCGATGCTGGCCGGCGGCCTCGTCGAGGAGGTGCAGTCCCTGCGCGCGCGCGGCGACCTGCATGCGGGGCTGCCCTCGATGCGCTGCGTGGGCTATCGGCAGGTGTGGGAGGCGCTCGACGCCGGCACGCTCGACGGCGTGCGCGATGCCGGCATCGCGGCCACGCGCCAGCTCGCCAAGCGCCAGCTCACGTGGCTGCGCAGCCTGCAGCGCGAGGTGGTGGCGTGCGACGCGCCCGGCGCCGTGGCGCACGTGGTGCGGCTCGCCCGTGCGTACGCCGGGGCGGCCTGACGTGCTGCTCGAAGTGCGCGGCCTCGCGAAGGGCTACGGCGCCGAGCCGGTGTTCCGCGGCGTGGACCTCGACGTGGCCGCCGGCGAGTTCGTCGCCATCCTCGGCGAATCGGGGGTCGGCAAGTCGACGCTGCTCAACTGCATCGCGGGGCTCGACGGCGTCGACGCGGGCACCGTGCGCGTCGACGGGACCGACGTCGCCGCGCTCGACGACGCCGCCAAGGCGCGCTTCCGCCGCGAGCGCCTGGGCTTCGTGTTCCAGGCCTTCCACGTCCTGCCGCACCTCACCGTCGCGCACAACGTGGGCCTGCCGCTGCTGCTGCGCGGCGCGCCCGACGCGCGGCGCGTCGCCGAGGTGCTCGCGGCCGTCGGCCTCGCGGGCTTCGACGCGCGGCTGCCGCAGACGCTCTCGGGCGGGCAGTTGCAGCGCGTCGCGATCGCGCGCGCGCTCGTGCACCGGCCGCGCCTCGTGCTCGCCGACGAGCCGACCGGCAACCTCGACCCGCGCACCGCGGAGAAGGTGATGGACCTGCTGTCGTCGCAGGTGCGCGAGCAACGCGCGGCCTGCGTGCTCGCCACGCATTCGCGCATGGCCGCCGCGCGCGCGGACCGCGTGCTCACGCTCACGCCCGACGGCATCGAGGGCACGCACCCGCTCGCCCCGGCGCGAGCGGGCGGGAACGACGGCCGCGCGTGACGGCAGCCGGTGGCAGGCCGCCCCCGATGAACGCCTGGCGCCGCCTGCCCGCCCTGCTGCGCGAGCTCTCCTGGCCCGAGCTGCGCCACCATCCGTGGCGCCACCTCGCCGCGCTGCTCGCGGTGATGCTGGGCGTCGCGCTCGCGTTCTCGGTGCAGCTCATCAACCAGTCCGCCCTCGCCGAGTTCGCGGCCGCCGTGCGCTCGGTGGAAGGCCAGCCGGATTTCGAACTGCGCGCGCAGCGCGGCGGTTTCGACGAGGCGCTCTACGGGCGCGTCGCCGCGCATCCGCACGTCGCGCTCGCGAGCCCGGTGGTCGAGGTGGACACGCTCGCGTTCGACGCGCGCGGGCAGCGCGTGCCGCTACGCGTGCTGGGCATCGACGCGCTCGCCGCGGGGCCGCTGGCGCCGTCGCTGGTGCCGCGCCGCGACGAAGGCGTGGACCGCATGGCGATCCTCGACCCGTCGGCCGCGTTCCTCAATGCGCCGGCGCGCGCGCGGCTGGGCGACGTGCGCACGCTGCGGCTGCAAGGCGGCGGCGCGGCCGTGTCGCTGCAGGTGGCGGGCAGCGTGGCGGCGGGCGGGCTGCCGCTCGCGGTGATGGACATCGCGGGCGCGCAGTCCGCGTTCGGCTGGCTCGGGCGCCTCTCGCGCATCGACGTGCGGCTCGTCGCGGGCGCGTCGCGCGACGACGTGCTGCGCGCGCTCGCGCTGCCGGCCGGCGTGCGCGCGGCTGCGCCGGGCGAGAGCGCCCAGCGCGCCGCCGACGTGTCGCGCGCGTACCGGGTGAACCTCACCGTGCTCGCGCTGGTGGCGCTCTTCACCGGCGCGTTCCTCGTGTTCTCGATCCTCTCGCTCTCGGTCGCGAAGCGCCAGCAGCCGCTCGCGCTGCTCGGCGTGCTGGGGCTCGCGGGCCGCGACCGGCTGCACCTCGTGCTCGCCGAATCGGCGCTGCTGGGCGCGGCGGGCAGCGTGCTCGGGCTCGCGCTCGGCGCCGCGCTCGCGGCGCTGGCGCTGCGCGTGCTCTCGGGCGACCTCGGCGGCGGGTACTTCCCCGGCGTGGCGCCCTCGCTGAAGCTCGACGCGGCGTCCGCGCTGGTGTACGGCGCGCTCGGGATCGCGGCCGCGATGGTGGGCGGCTGGGTGCCGGCGCGCAGCGCGCAGCGCATCGCGCCGGCCCAGGCGCTGAAGGGGCTGGGGCCGGGCGGCGGGCCGGCGGGCGCGGCCTGGGTCGGGCCCGCCCTGCTCGCGCTCGGCGCCGCGCTCACGCAGGCGCCGCCCGTCGCCGGCGTGCCGCTCGCGGCCTACGTGTCGGTGGCCTGCCTGCTGCTGGGCGGCATCGCCTGCGTGCCCGCGGGCGTGGCGCTGCTGCTCGCGCGCATCGCGCCGCCGCGCCACCCGCTCGCGCTGCTCGCGGTCGAGCGCGCGCGCCACCAGCGGCATGCCGCGACCATCGCGGTGGCGGGCGTGGTGGCGAGCCTCAGCCTCGCGGTGGCGCTCACGGTGATGGTGGCGAGCTTCCGCGCGTCGGTGACGCAGTGGCTCGACCGCCTGCTGCCCGCCGACCTGTACGTGCGCGCGGCGGCGAGCGGCGCGGCGGGCGACGTGGTGGTGCTGCCGCCGTCGCTGGTGCGCGAGGCCGCGGCGCTGCCCGGCGTGGCGCGCGTGCAGGCGCAGCGCTTCACCAGCGTGGTGTTCGATCCGCGGCGGCCGTCGGTCGCGCTCATCGCGCGCGAGCTGGCCGATCCGGCGTCGCTGCTGCCGCTGGTGGGCGAGCTCGCCGCGCTGCCCGCGGGCGCGATCCCGGTGTACGCGAGCGAGGCGATGGTCGACCTGTACGGCGCGACGGCCGGCACGCGGCTCGCCCTGCCGCTGCCCGACGGCCGGTCCGCCGACGTGTTCGTGCACGGCGTCTGGCGCGACTACGCGCGGCAGCACGGCGCGGTGGCGCTGCCGCTGCAGGCGTACCGGCAGCTGACGGGCGACGAGCGCCTCAACGACCTCGCGCTGTGGCTCGCGCCGGGCGCGGACGCGGGCGCGGTGCAAGGCGGCGTGCGCGCGCTCGCGGCGCGCGCGGGGCTGGACCCCGCGCTGCTCGACGTCGCCTCGACGGGGGAACTGCGCGCCTTCTCGCTGCGCATCTTCGACCGCAGCTTCGCCGTCACCTACTGGCTGCAGGCGGTGGCGATCGCGATCGGGCTGTTCGGCATCGCGGCCAGCTTCTCGGCGCAGGTGCTCGCGCGGCGCAAGGAGTTCGGGCTGCTCGCGCACCTGGGGCTCACGCGCACGCAGATCCTCGCGGTGGTGGCTGCCGAAGGCGCGGTGTGGACCGCCGCCGGCGCGCTCGTGGGGCTGGCGCTCGGCATCGCGGTGAGCGTGGTGCTGGTGCACGTCGTCAATCCGCAGAGCTTCCACTGGACCATGGACCTGCTGCTGCCGTGGGGGCGTCTCGCCGCGCTGTGCGCGGCGGTGCTGGCGGCCGGCACGCTCACCGCATGGCTCGCGGCACGCCGCGCGGCGGCGGGGTCGATGGCGCTGGCGGTGAAGGAGGACTGGTGAGCGCACCGGAAGTCCCGGTCGTGGCATAACCGGTCCCGGAAGGAATCTCCGCCATGCACCTGTGCCCCGCCGGCCGCTGCGGCCACTGCGCCCACGCCGTCTTCTGCCCATGCTGAACGGCATGCCGCGCTCTCGCCTGCGCCGCGCGCTGCTGCGGGCCGTCGCGGCGTCGGCCGGCGCGGCGTGGTCCGGCATGCACGCCGGCCCGGCACGCGCGGCCGCCGCCGGTCCGGTGCGCCCGCGTGCGCTCGTGTTCCCGTCGGACTTCGGCGCGCATCCCGACACGCGCACCGAGTGGTGGTACATCACCGGCGCGCTGGAGGACGGACGGCGCACCTGCGGCTTCCAGATCACCTTCTTCCGCGCGCGCACCGACGTCGCGCGCGACCATCCGAGCCGCTTCGCGGCGCGCCAGATCGTCTTCGCGCACGCCGCGGTGAGCGACCTGCAGGCCGGGCGCCTGCGGCACGACGAGCGCATCGCGCGCAGCGGCTTCGGCATCGCCGAGGCGTCGGAGGCGGACACCGCGGTGGGGCTGCGGTCGTGGCGGCTCGCGCGCGAGGGGCCGGTGGACGGCAGCCGCTATCGCGCGCACGCGGCCAGCGACACGGCGCGCTTCGCGTTCGATCTCCGGCTGGACGCGACGCAGCCGCTGCTGCTGCAGGGCCGGGCCGGCTTCTCGCGCAAGGGCACGCGGCCCGAGGAGGCGAGCCACTACTACAGCCAGCCGCAGTTGCGCGTGGCCGGCACGCTGACGCTGGACGGCGCCGCGCGCCGCGTGACGGGCACGGCGTGGCTGGACCACGAATGGAGCGAGGCCTACATGGCACCCGAGGCGGTGGGCTGGGACTGGATCGGGATGAACCTGCACGACGGCGGCGCGCTGATGGCGTTCCGCATGCGCCGCGCGGACGGCAGCGCGCTCTGGGCCGGCGGCAGCCACCGCGCGGCGGACGGCGTCGCGCGCAGCTTCGCCGCCGGCGAGCTCGTCTTCACGCCGGGCCGCCGCTGGAGCAGCCCGGCCTCGCGCGCGGCGTACCCGGTGGAGTGGACCGTCGACACGCCGGCGGGCCGCTTCGCCGTGAAGGCGCTGATGGACGACCAGGAGCTCGACAGCCGGGGCAGCACGGGGTCGATCTACTGGGAAGGACTGAGCGAGCTGCTCGATGCGCAGGGACGGCGCGTCGGGCGCGGGTACCTCGAGTTGACGGGATATGCGGGGGCGTTGCGGATGTGACGCGCGCGCAGCCGATCGGCACGCTTCGTGACGGTACCGCGGGCCCTTCGCCCCGGTCCCGTTCGGCGAGCGACGCGACGGTGGGCACGCGATGTCCGTCACGCCGCACGTAGACTCCCACGCATGTCCACCCCCCAGCAGACGCTCGACACGCGGAGCGCCGGCGCATCGCGCGCCGCCTCGCCCGCCCCCGCCCGCTCCGTGCGCGGCCTGCGCGGCCTGGTGCCGTTCCTGCGGCCGTACAAGGCGGGCATCGCGCTCGCCGTGCTGTTCCTCGTGCTCGCCGCCGTCAGCACCCTCGTCTTTCCCGTCGCGCTGAAGTCGCTCATCGACCAGGGCCTCGTGGCCGCCGACCCCGGCGAACGCGTGATGGCGCTGCGCGAGCACTTCTTCGCGCTGTTCGGCGTGGGCGCCGCGCTCGGCCTGTTCTCGGCGGCGCGCTTCTACACCGTCACCTGGCTGGGCGAGCGCGTCACCGCGGACCTGCGCAACGCCGTGTATGCGCACGTGGTCGGCCAGAGCCCGGAGTTCTTCGAGACCACGCAGACGGGCGAGGTGCTCTCGCGCCTCACCACCGACACCACGCTGGTGCAGACGGTGGTGGGCGGCAGCCTCAGCATGGGGCTGCGCAACATGGTGATGGGGCTGGGCGCGATGGTGATGCTGGTCGTCACCAACCCGCGCGTGATGTCGCAGGTGCTGGGCATCCTCGTGCTCGTCGTGCTGCCGTCGATCGCCTTCGGCCGGCGCGTGCGCAAGCTGAGCCGCGCGAGCCAGGACCGCGTCGCCGACTCCAGCGCCATCGCCGCGGAGGTGCTGAACGCGATCCCCGTCGTTCAGAGCTACACGCAGGAGCGGCGCGAGGCCGAGCGCTTCGACCGCTCCACCGCCGACGCCTTCGCCACCGCCGTGAAGCGCACGCGCATGCGCGCGTTCCTGGTCGCCTTCATCATCACGGCGACGTTCGGGGCGCTCCTGTGGGGCCTGTACCAGGGCACGCAGGCGGTGCTCGCCGGCGCGATCACGGCGGGGCACCTCGGGCAGACGGTGGTGTTCGTGGTCATCCTCGTGTCCTCGGTGGCGGTGCTGGCCGAGGTGTACGGCGACCTGCTGCGCGCCGCCGGCGCCACCGAGCGGCTGATGGAGCTGCTGTTCGCGCAGTCGCCGATCGCCACGCCCGCGCGGCCGGTGACGCTGCCGGCCGCGCGCGGCGGCTCGTCGGTGCAGTTCGACGACGTCACCTTCCGCTACCCCTCGCGGCCGCAGCAGGCGGCGCTCGCCCACTTCGGCCTGCACGTGGCGCCGGGCGAGACGGTGGCGCTGGTGGGGCCGAGCGGCGCGGGCAAGAGCACGGTGTTCCAGCTCCTGCTGCGCTTCTACGACGCCACCGAGGGCCGCGTGGCGGTGGACGGCGTGCCGGTGCGCGAGGCCGACCTGCACGCGCTGCGCCGGCGCATCGGCATCGTGCCGCAGGACAGCGTCATCTTCTCCGCCGATGCGATGGAGAACATCCGCTACGGCCGCGCCGACGCGGGCGACGACGAGGTGATCGCCGCCGCGCGCGCCGCCTTCGCGCACGACTTCATCAACGCGCTGCCCGAGGGTTACCGCACCTTCCTCGGCGAGCGCGGCGTGCGGCTGTCGGGCGGGCAGCGGCAGCGCATCGCGATCGCGCGCGCCATGCTCAAGAACCCGCCGCTGCTGCTGCTCGACGAGGCCACCAGCGCGCTCGATGCCGAGAGCGAGCGCATGGTGCAGGCCGCGCTGGAGCGCGCGATGAAGGACCGCACCACGCTCGTCATCGCGCACCGCCTGTCCACCGTGCAGCGCGCCGACCGCATCGTCGTGCTGGAAGCCGGCCAGGTGGTCGAGACCGGCACGCACGCGCAGCTCGTCGCGGCGGGCGGGCTCTATGCGCGCCTGGCCGCGATGCAGTTCGAGTCGTAGGCACCGGCCGGCGTCGTCGCATCGGGATACCGGCGCGCGTGTAGGCCGGGGCCGACACGCCGACGCCTCGATGTCCGACAGACGCAACGCCCGGCACGTTCCCATACTGATCCGCTGCCGCCGCCCGCCGGCGGCCTTTCCCCATTCCGCAAAGGAGAAGACGATGAATCCGCGCATCACGTTCCGGTCCACCGCGATCGGCCTCGCCGCTGCCGCTGCCTTGCTGGCCGGCTGCGAAAGCATGAGCGAACGGCAGAAGGGCACCGCCGTCGGCGCCGGCATCGGCGCGGCCGCCGGCGCGGTGCTGAGCAAGGCGACCGGCGGCAAGGCCGGCACGGGCGCCGTCGTGGGCGGTGCCGTGGGCGCGGTCGCGGGCAACGTGTGGTCGCGCCGGCAGGAAGAGCGCCGCGCCGCCATGGAACAGGCCACGCGCGGCACCGGCGTGGAGGTGAGCCGCACGCAGGACAACCAGCTCAAGGTCAACATCCCGAACGACATCTCGTTCGACACCGGCAGCGCCGCCATCCGCCCGCAGCTGCGCGGCGTGCTCGACCCGTTCGCCGCGAGCGTGAAGGACGACCCGAACGCGCGCCTCACGATCATCGGCCACACCGACAGCACCGGCTCGGACCGCATCAACAACCCGCTCTCGGTGGAGCGCGCGCAGAGCGTGCGCGACTACCTCGCCGCGCGCGGCGTGTCGCCGACGCGCGTCGAGACCGCCGGCCGCGGCTCGCGCGAGCCGCTGGCGGACAACAACTCCGAAACCGGGCGCTCGAAGAACCGGCGCGTGGAGATCTACATCCGCGAGCCGGAAGCATGATCGCCCCGGAACGGCCGTAGCGGCGTGCCCTCTCCCGCGCCCCGGCGGGAGAGGGCACGAATCCCTTACGATGCGCGGCTCACCCGAAGCCACCGCATGCCTTCTTCCGCCCGGCCCATCCGTTCCCAGTACGAAGACTTCATGCGCCACGTGCAGGCGCACGGCGTGCGCAAGTCCGATCGCACCGGCACCGGCACGACGAGCGTGTTCGGCCACCAGATGCGCTTCGACCTGGACGAGGGGTTCCCGCTCGTCACGACGAAGAAGGTCCACCTCAAGTCCATCGTCCTCGAGCTGCTCTGGTTCCTGCGCGGCGACGCCAACGCGCGCTGGCTGCAGGAGCGCGGCGTGACCATCTGGGACGAATGGGCCCGGCCCGACGGCGACCTCGGCCCCGTGTACGGCGTGCAGTGGCGCTCGTGGCCCACGCCGGACGGCGGGCACATCGACCAGATCGCCCAGGTGATCGAGACGCTCCGGACGAACCCGGACTCGCGGCGCATCGTGGTGAGCGCGTGGAACGTGGCCGACCTGCCGAAGATGGCGCTCCTGCCGTGCCACGCGTTGTTCCAGTTCTACGTGGCCGAGGGGCGCCTGAGCTGCCAGCTCTACCAGCGCAGCGCCGACATCTTCCTCGGCGTGCCCTTCAACATCGCGAGCTACGCGCTGCTCACGCACATGGTCGCGCAGCAGTGCGACCTCGCCGTGGGCGACTTCGTGTGGACGGGCGGCGACTGTCACATCTACCGCAACCATGCGGAGCAGGTGGCGCTGCAGCTCTCGCGCCAGCCGTATCCCTATCCCACCCTGCGCCTGAAGCGCCGGCCGGCGTCGATCTTCGACTACGCCTACGAGGACTTCGAGGTGGCCGACTACCGGTGCCATCCGGCGATCAAGGCGCCGGTGGCGGTGTAGGGGGTTCCCGCGGCCGCGCGAGGGACGCCCGGTGCCAGCCTGCCCGGCGTCGGGCGTTCGTATGATCCGCGCGTTCGGATCCACAGGGAGTGCCCGTGAACAAGCGCCGTTTCCTGGCCGTCACCGGTCTCGCCGGGCTCCTGCCGGCGTCCCGCTCCGATGCGGCGCCCCCCGCGCCCGCCGGTCCGACGCTGCTCACCGTGAGCGGCGCGATCGGGAAGACCAACCGGGGTGCCCTGGATCCCGCGCTCGACCAGATGATGGTCAAGCACGGCATCCGCTTCGCGAAGGCCTGGACCTTCGACGCCGCGGCGCTGCATCGCCTGGCGAAGGTGACGATCCGGCCGACGCTGGAGTACGACGCGAAGGTGCACGCCCTGCAGGGGCCGCTGCTCGAAACGGTGCTGCAGGCGGCCGGCGTCGCGCCGGGTGCCGACGCGACGCTGGGCCTGCGCGCGGTGGACGGCTACAACGTGGCGGTGAGCCTCGCCGACGCGCGCCGCTATCGCATGATCGTCGCCACCCGCATCGACGGCCATCCGCTCGCGCTCGGCGGCCTGGGGCCGCAGTGGGCGCTCCACGAGGCCGACACGCTCGCAGCCTTCAGGGACAAGCCGCTGAACGAGCGCTTCGGCCTGTGCCCGTGGGGCCTGTATCACATCGACGTCAAGGCGGCATAGCGGCCGGGGCCGCCCGCGCGCTCCGGGTCGCCGGCGTTCAGCGGCTCGGCGCGCTCGCCGCGGTGCCGGAGCTCGTGGCGCTCCCCGTGCCCGTGGCGCTGCCCGTTCCCGTCGCGCTGCCCGTGCCGGTGACGCTGCCCGTGCCGGTGGCGCTGCCCGTGCCGGTGGCGCTCGAGCTGCCGGTGCCCGTGGCGCCGCCCGTGGTGCCGGAGCGGCTGCTGCCGGCGGCGCCGGTGCCCGACCCCATGGTGCTGCCGGAGCTGCTGCCGGAACTGCCGTAGCCGCTGCCGCTCGCGCCCGCGGAGCCGCTCGACGTGGTGGTCGTGCTCTGGCATGCAGCCAGGAAGCCCGCGGCGACGACGGCGGCCAGGGTAGCCTGCGAGATCCGAGAAATGACCATGATGCCCCTCGCGTGGTGAAAAGGTGAGTCCGTGACGGGCATTCGCCGTGCCAGGCGGTGGGCAAGGAAGTGGCGCGCGAAGCGGCATGCCGCCTGCGAAGGAGCGGGGCAAGGCCCGCAGGCCGCACCGGGCCCCGGCGACCGCGCCGCGCACCGGGAAAGGCACAATTTGCGGGCAGAGTTGCCGACGCTTCACGAGGCGGCCGCCCGCTGCGCCGCGCGCACCACCTCGTCGATCGACGCCTGCAGCACCGGCTTGTGCAGCAGGCGCGAGATGCCTGCGGACGTCGCGAGATCGATGTCGCCGAGATCGGCACTGATGCCGACGAGGTGCACCGCGCGCCCGTGCGGCTGCGCGCGCAGCCATCGCGCGAAGTCCATGCCGCCCATCACCGGCATCTGCAGGTCGGTGAAGACCAGCCGATGCCGGTGCTGCCGCCACAGTTCCATCGCGGCCAACCCGTCGTCCGCCCGGTGGACGATGCAGCCGGCGCATTCGAGCATCGCCTCCAGCAGGATCTGCTGGACCCGGTCGTCCTCGACCAGCAGCACGGCCTGGCGCTCGGCGGGCGTGAGCGTGTCGGCCGGGGCGCCGGCGTGCGCGTCGGCCGCCATCGGGCCGACCTCGAGCGGAAGGTCGACCGTCACGCGGGTGCCCTCCCCGGGCCGGGAGTCGATCGCGATGGCGCCCTGCATCGCGTCGACCAGGCGCTTGCACAGCGCGAGGCCGAGGCCGGTGCTGCCGCTGCGGTGCACCAGCGAGTCGCCGGCCTGGGCATAGGGCGAGAACAGCCCGGCGAGGCGCTCCGGCGCGATCCCCTCGCCGCAGTCGATCACGTCGATGCGCACCTGCTGCACGCGATCGTCGCCGCCCTGCAGCGAGGCCCGCAGCTGAACCGTGCTGCTCGCGACGCAGAACTTCACCGCGTTCGACAGCAGGTTCAGCACCACCTGGCGCAGCCGGAACTGGTCGAAGACATGGTGAGGCGCGAGCCGCGGATCGACCGCGAGCGCGATGCCGACATCGCGCGCCCGGGCCACCGGCGCGATGGCCTGCACCGCGCTGCGCAGCGTGACCTCGAGCGCGCCGCACTGGCGCACCAGCTTCAGCTCGCCGGCGTCGCTCTTGGACAGGTCGAGGAGGTTGTTCACGTATTCGGACAGGGTCTGGGCGGCGCGCCGCGCGAGCGCGGCCAGTTCGCTGCCGTGCGGCGGCAGCGGCTGCTTGGCGAGCTCGTCGAGCGCGCCGACGACCGCGTTGACCGGCGTGCGGATCTCGTGGCTGGCCTCGTTGAGGAAATCGCGGCGCACGCGTGCGAGCGTCTCCGCCCGGTCGCGCGCCTCGGCCAGCGCCCGCTCGGCGCGCTGGCGGCGCGCGACCGCGCGCTTGAGCTGCACGCCCCAGGCGAGCGACACCACCAGCGCCACCAGCACGCCGGCCAGCAGCGGCAGCAGCCGCATCAGGACGGCGCGCACCTCGGCCCCGGGGTCGCCGACGCGCGGCAGCACGGCCCAGCGCGAAGTGATGGCCGCCCGCTCGCCCTCGTTGAGGGACATCAGCGCGCGCCGCAGGAGGGCGGCCAGCTCCGGCTGGTCGCGTCGAACCGCGAAGTACAGGTCCGAGTTGAGCTCCGGGAAGACGGCCGCCATCTTCAAGGCGATGCCCAGGCCCTGCTCCAGCGCCGGCCCGGCGAAGGTGGCGTTGACCATCGCGGCCTCGGCATGGCCGTTCGCCACCGCGGCCAGCAGGTCTTCGCGCCGGGTGACGGGCACCTGCTCCACGTACGGATACAGCCGGCTCATGAGGTACGCGGTCTGGCCGTCGTACAGCACGGCGACGCGGCGGCCCGCGAACTGGGCCAGCGCGAGCACCGGGGCCGCATCCCGGCGCGTCACCAGGACGTTCGGCGTGCTGATCCACGGGCCGACGAACAGGAACTCGCGCTCGCGCTCCTCGTTGGACGCCACCGCCACCAGCATGTCGAGCTCGCCGTGGCGCGCGCTGCGCAGGATGTCGCTCCACGTCCCGCCGTGCGGCGTGCCCACCCGCAGGCCGATCTTGTCGGCGATCAGCTGCAGGTAGTCGTTGGCCATGCCCGCGAACTGGCCGTCCTCGGTGCGCAGCGTGTACGGCCGGAAGTCCACCTCGTAGCCGATGCGCAGGGCGGGCATCGCCGCCATCAGCTTCCGTTCGGCCGCCGACAGCACGAGCGGCGGCGACGGCTCGGTCAGCAACGAGTGCAGCGGGGTCCAGCGCCGGTGGATCTCCTGGCGCTCGGCGAGCGTGATGCTCGCCAGCGCCTTGTCGAGGATGCCGACCAGCGTCGCGTCGCCCTTGCGCACCCCGAAATGCAGCGCGCTGAGGGTGGAGTGCCAGGGGCCGCGCACCTCGAGGTTGCTGAGCAGCAGCTTCTCCACCAGGAACGAGGTGGTCGGCAAGGCGCCCAGGTACACCTCGGCGTGGCCCTCGGACACGGCACGCAGCGCGGACGCCGAGTCCGCGACGTCGACGATGATCGCCTCGGGGTGGCGTTCGCGGATCAGCGTCGCCACCGCGTAGCCCTTCTCGACGGCCACGCGCATGCCGGTCATCGGCTGGTCCGAGCCCACGCCCCTCACGCCGCGCCGCGCGACGTAGACGTTCGGCACGTCGAGGTAGGGCTGCGAGAAGTCCATGAACGCTTCGCGCTGCGGCGTGCGCGACACCGAGGGCACGATGTCGGCCTCGCCCTGCTTCAACGCATCGAGCGCATGCGCCAGCGTCGCCGCCGCCTTGAATTCGAAGGCCGTGCCGAGGCGCTGGGCGATCAGCGCCAGGTAGTCCCCCGACAACCCGCGGAACTGGCCCTCGTACGTGTACAGGTCGATCGGCGCCCATTCCGTCTTGGTGAGCACGCGCGGCCGCGGATGCTTCGCGAGCCAGGCCCGCTCCGTGGAGGACAGCGCGAGCGGCGCCGAGGCCGCGGGTGCGACGGCCACGGGGGCCGCAGCGGCCGCGGCGACCACCGGCACGGCGCACACGGCGCACACGGCGCACACGGCGCACAGGGCGCACACGGCGCACACGGCGCACACGGCGCGCACGGCGCGCACGGCGCGCACGGCGCGCAGCGCGGCACGCGCGAGCGCATGACGTCGGTTCGCGAACATGGCCCCCCACCCCCGGCTTGCCATGCGCGCGGCTACGGCGTCGAGCACGCCTCCGCCGGCCCGCGACAGCACCGCATCGTGTCGACCTCGTCCGGGTTGCCGAGAAAGGCGAGTGCGTCCATTGATCGCCTCCGAACGTTGGAGGCCGCTCCGGTCGGGCGGCGCGACAGAAGAATACGCTCGGTGACCGCTCGCCGGTGCGGCGTCGCGATCGAGCGGCCTCGAAGAAGAAGGATGGCGCAGGCGCCCTCCGGTTCGGGGCAGGCAGCGGTCGGCCCCAGGTCAGCCCTCCTCGCGCGGCCACGCCTGCGGCGGCACCACGTGCGCGAACTGCTCCGCGATCGCCGCCAGCGCCCGCCGCTCGATGCCCGCGTCGCCGGTCTCGATCGCCACGCTCGTGAGCACGTCCGCGCGATAGCGCGCGCCGGTCCCGAGCGCCGCCTCGAAGGCGTTGGCGCGCCCGGTGAGCTCGGCCGGGTCGGCGTCGACCACGATCACCGCGTGCGCCATCACCACGGGCCGCCCGTCCATGCGCCGCCACGCCTGCGCCGTGCCGACGATCTTGCGGCCGTTCACCGCGAGGTTGTAGCGGCCGTCGCAGAACGACCCGGCGACGGGTTGCGGCGTGGCGGCGATGCCGAGCCGCCCGAAGGCGGCGGCGAGCGCGTCGCACAGCGCACGGTAGACCGCGTCGGTGCCCGTCGGCACCGCGCCGGGCGCGGGCCACATCAGGCTCAGGTTCCACACGCCCGGGCCCTGCGGCACCAGGCCGCCCCCCGAGGCGCGCACCTGGACGGCGCCGTGGCAGCTTTCGACGGCGGCGCGCCACCCGGGCAGCAGCGTGTAGCGGCGCGGCACGACCACGCCGACGGGGCCGTGCCAGAGGGACGCGGCGGCGCGGCCGGTGGCGGCGCAGCGGGCCATCCACTCGGCCTCGGCGGCAATGCCGTCGGGCAGCGGCAGGCCGTGGATGGTGACGAAGCCGAAGACGGGAAGCGTCATGGCATGCCGGCCCCCTGCCCCGGCCCTTCCCCAGCGGGGAAGGCAGATCATGCCCCGGCGCCGGTCACGCCGGAACAGCCTGTCACACGCGTCGAAGCGCGGCCTTCGCCCGTTGGCGGCGCGATACTCCCCCGGCGTCGCGGGCCCGGCCGCCGCCGCCCGCGCGCGAACACCGTGGAAGGAGTCCGCCATGTCCGATCTGTCGATGCTCATCGACGGCCTGAAGGTGCAGGCCGAGAAGGGCGCCACCTTCGAGCGCCGCAATCCGCTGGACGGCAGCGTCGCGACGCGCGCGCCCGCCGCCTCGCTCGCCGATGCGCTGAAGGCGGTCGAGGCCGCCGCCGCCGCGTTCAGGCGCTGGAGCGAGACCGGCCCCGGCACGCGGCGCGCGCTGCTGCTGAAGGCGGCCGACCAGCTCGAGGCGCGCACGCCGCAGTTCGCCGAGGCGGTCGCCGCCGAGACCGGCGCCACCGCGATGTGGGCCGGCTTCAACGTGATGCTGGCCGCCGGCATGATCCGCGAGGCCGCGGGCCTGGTCACGCAGGTGGCCGGCGAGGTCATCCCCTCCGACGTGCCCGGCTCGCTCGCCATGGGCGTGCGCCAGCCGGCGGGCGTCGTGCTCGGCATCGCGCCCTGGAACGCGCCCGTCATCCTCGGCGTGCGCGCCATCGCCGCGCCGCTCGCCTGCGGCAACACCGTGATCCTCAAGGGCAGCGAGAACTGCCCGCGCACGCACCAGCTCATCGCCGAGGCGTTCCAGGAGGCGGGCTTTCCGCCCGGCGTCGTCAACTACCTCACCAACGCGCCGGAGGATGCCGCGGCGCTGGTGGAGGCCATCGTCGCGCACCCCGCGGTGCGGCGCGTCAACTTCACCGGCTCCACCAAGGTGGGCCGGCTCGTCGCGATGACCTGCGCCAGGCACCTCAAGCCCGTGCTGCTGGAGCTGGGCGGCAAGGCGCCGCTGGTGGTGCTGGACGACGCGGACCTGGACGACGCGGTGAACGCCGCGGCCTTCGGCGCCTTCGCCAACTCGGGCCAGATCTGCATGAGCACCGAGCGCATCGTCGTCGACCGCCGCGTCGCGGACGACTTCGTCGCGAAGTTCGTCGCCAAGGCGCGCGCCCTGCCGCTCGGCGACCCGCGCCGGCCCGAGCCGGTGGTGCTGGGCTCGGTGATCGGCATGGGCACGGTGCAGCACTGCAACGCACTCGTCGACGACGCGCTCGCCAAGGGCGCGAAGCTGCTGTGCGGCGGCACGGCCGAGACCACGCTCATGCCAGCCACCGTGCTCGACCACGTCACGCCGCAGATGCGCATCTACCGCGAGGAGACCTTCGGGCCGGTGAAGTGCATCGTGCGCGTGGACGGCGTGGAGGCGGCCGTCGCGTGCGCCAACGACAGCGAATACGGCCTGTCCGCGGCGGTGTTCGGCCGCGACATCGGGCGTGCGCTCGACGTGGCGCGGCGCATCGAATCGGGCATCTGCCACGTGAACGGGCCCACGGTGCACGACGAGGCGCAGATGCCGTTCGGCGGGGTGAAGGGCAGCGGACTCGGGCGCTTCGGCGGGAGGGCGGCGATCGCGGAGTTCACGGACCTGCGGTGGATCACGGTGCAGACGGGACCGCGCCACTACCCCTTCTGAAAAGCAAAAGGGACATCGCTCTCGCGATGTCCCCTCCCGTGGTCACCCTCCCCCGCAGGGGGAGGGAGCACGTCGGCGCGGTCGCTGCGTGGGCTCAGTGCCCCGAGGCCCCCGCCGCCCCCAGGCCCGTCTCCGAGCGCACCTGCTGCGCCTCGAACGCGCGGCGCTCGGCGGCGGCCTGCTGGCTGCGGTCCAGGATCGAGAACAGCCAGATGCCCACGAAGCCGATGGTCATCGAGAACAGGGCCGGCGAGGTGTACGGGAACCACGCGCTGCCCTTCGGGTTGCCGAGCGTGACTTCCCACACCGAGGGCGACACCACCGTGAGCGCCACCGAGGAGATGAGGCCCAGGAAGCCGCCGATCACCGCGCCCTTGGTGGTGCAGTCCTTCCACAGGACCGACATGAACAGCACCGGGAAGTTGGCCGACGCCGCGATGGCGAAGGCGAGCGACACCATGAACGCGATGTTCTGCTTCTCGAACGCGATGCCGAGCACGACCGCCACGATGCCGAGGGCGAGCGTGGTGATGCGCGAGACCTTCAGCTCGGAGGCGCTGTCGGCCTTGCCCTTCTTGAACACCGTGGCGTACAGGTCGTGCGACACGGCCGACGCGCCCGACAGCGTGAGGCCGGCCACCACCGCGAGGATGGTCGCGAACGCCACCGCCGAGATGAAGCCGTAGAACACGTTGCCGCCGACGCTCTTGGCCACCAGCACCGCCGCCATGTTGGCCGTGCCCGCGCCGCCGTGGATCACGCCCTTGGCGGTGTCCGCGAACTCGGGGTTGGTGAGCACCAGGGTGATCGCGCCGAAGCCGATGATGAAGATCAGGATGTAGAAGTAGCCGATCCAGGTGGTGGCCCAGAACACCGACTTGCGGGCCTGCTTCGCATCGGGCACCGTGAAGAAGCGCATGAGGATGTGCGGCAGGCCGGCGGTGCCGAACATCAGCGCCATGCCGAAGCTGATCGCGGAGATCGGGTCCTTCACGAAGCCGCCGGGCTGCATGATCGACAAGCCGATCTTGGCAGCCTCGTCCGGGGTCTTGCCGGCGTTCAGCGCCAACTGCTTCTTCACTTCCACGCCCTTGGCGAACAGCGCCTCCGGCGAGAAGCCGAACTGCGCCAGCACCATGACCGCCATGAAGGTCACGCCGGCCAGCAGCAGCACGGCCTTGATGATCTGCACCCAGGTGGTCGCGGTCATGCCGCCGAACAGCACGTACACCATCATCAGCGCGCCGACGATGACGACCGCCATCCAGTACTCCAGGCCGAACAGCAGCTTGATGAGCTGGCCCGCGCCGACCATCTGCGCGATCAGGTAGAACGCCACCACGACCAGCGTTCCCGAGGCCGCGAAGGCGCGGATGGGCGTCTGCTTGAAGCGGTAGCCCGCCACGTCGGCGAAGGTGAACTTGCCGAGGTTGCGCAGGCGCTCGGCCATCAGGAACGTGATGACCGGCCAGCCGACCAGGAAGCCGATGGAGTAGATGAGCCCGTCGTAGCCGGTGGCCATGACGGCCGCCGAGATGCCGAGGAAGGACGCGGCCGACATGTAGTCGCCCGCGATCGCCAGGCCGTTCTGGAAGCCGGTGATGCCCCCGCCGGCGGTGTAGAAGTCGGCCGCCGAGCGCGTGCGCGCCGCTGCCCACTTGGTGATCCAGAGCGTCGCGACCACGAACGCGCCGAACATCATGATGGCGGTCCAGTTGGTGGCCTGCTTGGCGGCCTGGCCGACGTCGGCGCCGGCAGCGAGCGCCGCGGTGCCCGCGGCGGCCAGCGCGAGGCCGGCGAGGAGGCGCAGATGGCGGCTCATTTGACTTCTTCCTGCAGGACGGCCGCGGTCAGCGCGTCGAACTCGCTGTTGGCGCGACGCACGTAGATGCCGGTGATGACGATGGTGAAGAGGATCACGCCCATGCCGATCGGCACGCCAATGGTGGTGACGCCGGTGCCGAGCGGCTGCGAGAGGAACGGCTTGTTCCACGCGATCAGCGCGATGTAGCCGTAGTACACGACCATCATGAACAGCGTCAGCGTCCAGCCGAACACGTTGCGCTTGCGCTTGAGCTCGATGTACTTCGGATTCCTGCGGATGCGTTCCGTCACGTCGTCGTGCCGGGGCGCCTGCTTGTTCGGGCTGGCCCGATTTCTTTCGGTCACTGCGTCACCCACGCGTGTCTCCTTCATTGATGAAACGCCGCGAGTGTGTGCAGGAACGCTGACCGGATTCTGACCCGGGACCGTCGCTGCGGCGACTTTCCTTGCGCATCCGCAAACCCCCACCCTCGACGGTGCCCGCGCTGCGCTTGACATGGCGCACGGTCGTATGCTGGAAAACCCTGATGATGCGCACCTCGTGTCTGCCACCTTCGACTTCTCCGTCTCGCCCTTCGACTGCCTGAGCACCGCCGAGCAGCGGCTCGTGCGCGACCACGTCGACATCGGCTACTACCGCGAGGGCGCCGCGCTGCTCGCGCCGGGCGCGCGGCCCGACTGCCTGTTCGTGGTGATCAAGGGCCGCGTGCAGCAGTTCGACGGCGAGGAATGCGTCGCCGTGTACGGCCCCGACGACTGCTTCGACGGCCGCGCGCTCGTCGCCGGCAAGGCGAGCAGCCGGTTCGTCGCCGCGGAGGAGGTGCTGGTGCACCAGGTGGCGCGCGACGCCGTGACCGAGCTCATCTCGCGCAACGCCACCTTCGGCGCCCTGCTCTTCGCGGACCTGTCCAACAAGCTCAACGCGCTCGCCGCGCGCGCCACCGCGCACGAGCTGCCGTCGCTCACCATGGCCAACGTGGGCGAGGCCTACCTGCGCCCGGTGCACGTGGTGGACGCGGCCGACGACATCGTCTCGGTGGTGAAGGTGTTCCACGCGCAGCGCACGGGCAACGTGCTGGTGCGCGACGCGAGCGACGCGCAGCGCCTGGGCATCTTCACCACCACCGGGCTGCAGCGCGCCATCCTGCACGGCACGCCGCTGGAGCGGCTGAGGGTGGGCGACGTGGCCACCTGGACGCTCATCACCGTGCGCCCGCAGGACACGCTGTTCGACGCGCTCGCCCTCATGATCCGCCACCAGGTCCACCGCCTGGTGGTGCAGGACGGCGAGCGCATCGCCGGCTTCCTCGAGCAGCTCGACCTGCTCAGCTTCCTGTCGAACCACTCGTACCTGATCACGCTGCAGATCGTGCAGGCCGAGGACATCGGCACCCTCGCGCGCGCGGCCGAGCAGATCAACCGGCTGATCGCGCTGCTGTGGCGCGGGGGCACCAAGGTGGGCCCGATCTCGCGCCTGGTGTGCGAGCTCAACGCCAAGCTGTTCGATCGCGCGTGGCACATCATCGCGCCGCCCGACCTGGTGGCCAACAGCTGCCTGTTCGTGATGGGCAGCGAAGGCCGCGGCGAGCAGCTGCTCAAGACCGACCAGGACAACGGCCTCGTGCTGCGCGACGGCTACGCGCCGCCGGCGGACCTGGAGGCGATCTGCCGGCGCTTCTCCGAGGCGCTCACCGCCTTCGGCTACCCCGAGTGCCCGGGCGGGATCATGGTGAAGAACCCGGCGTGGCGCCAGCCCGCGGCCGCCTTCGGCGAGACGGTGCGGCGCTGGCTGCTGATGCCCGACGCCGAAAGCCTCATGGCGCTGGCCATCTTCATCGACGCGCACGCGGTGTGCGGCGACCCCGCGCTGCTCGCGCAGGTGCGTGCCCAGGTGGACGAGCTGGTCGTCGACAGCGACGCGATGCTCGCGCGCTTCGCCGCCGCCATCGACGCCTTCGAGCAGGGCAGCGGCTGGTGGAACCGCATCTTCTTCCTCGGCGAGGGCGAGAACGCGCCGATGGACCTGAAGAAGGCCGGCATCTTCCCGCTCGTGCACGGGGTGCGCAGCCTGGCGCTGGAGGCGCGTCTGCCGATGACCAGCACGGTGGAGCGCATCGAGGCGCTGCGCGCCATCGACCGCCTGCCGCCCGACCTCGCGGCCGACATGATCGACGCGCTGCACGTGCTGATGGGGCTGAAGCTGGAGGCGGGACTCGCGGCGCAGGAGGGACGGCGCCCATCGGCGGCCGAGGGCAACGGCCGCCTCGTGCGCCTGGAGGACCTGAGCAGCCTGCAGCGCGCGCTGCTGAAGGACGCGCTGGCAGTGGTCAAGCGCTTCAAGGGACTGCTGCGCCACCGCTATCACCTCGACATGCTGTGAGGCGCCGCGCGCGATGACGACGCTCTCGCCCGCGCGCTGGTGGCGCGCGCTCAAGCGCGAATGGCTGCTCTACCACCTGGGCGACGAGCGCTTCCGCTTCATGTGGGACCCGGAGCCGCCCGACGAATGGGTGGCGCTGGACTGCGAGACCACGGGCCTCAACGTGCACCGCGACGAGATCGTGTCGGTGGGCGCGGTGCGCATCGTGGGCGACCGCATCCTGACGAGCGAGCGGCTCGACCTGCTGGTGCGCCCGAGCCGGCGCATCTCCGCCGACAGCGTGCGCGTGCACGGCCTGCGCGAGCGCGACGTGGTGGAGGGCATGGACCCCGACGAGGCGCTCATGCAGTTGATGCGCTTCATCGGCAGCCGGCCGCTGGTGGGCTATTACCTCGAGTTCGACGTCGCGATGATCAACCGCGCGATCTTCCCGCGCCTGGGCATGGGCCTGCCGCAGCGCAAGATCGAGGTCTCCGCGATGTACTACGACTGGCGCCGCCGCCAGCTGCCGCCGTACCAGGAGCATTCGCAGATCGACCTGCGCTTCGCCACGATGATGCAGGCGCTCGACCTGCCGATGTCCGGGGTGCACGACGCGCTCAACGACGCGGTGATGGCGGCGCTGGCGTTCGTGAAGCTGCGGCATCTGCTGCATGGATAGCGTGCGTTGCGGGCGCCGCCTGCTTCGCGGTCGCGCCATCGCCATGCGGCCAGATCCCGATTGCATCGGCCCCCGCGCGCACTATGCTGTATGGACGTACAGCCTCCCACCACGCCACGGCGGCCTGCGGGCCGGCGCCGTGGCGCGCCCCGCCCGCGCCCGCAGGACCCCGCCATGGCGAACCCCGTGAAGAAGATTCCCGAAGGCTACAGCGCCGTCACGCCGTACCTCACCATCCAGGGCGCCGCGCAGGCGATCGAGTTCTACAAGAAGGCGTTCGGCGCCGAGGAGGTGATGCGCATGCCCATGCCGGACGGCCGCATCGCCCACGCCGAGATCCGCATCGGCGGCGCCATCGTCATGCTGCACGACGAGGCGCCGGAGTGGAAGGCGTTCAGCCCGCAGACGGTGGGCGATACCTCGGTGAGCATCATGCTGTACGTGGACGACGTGGACGCCGTGCACCAGCGCGCCATCGCCGCCGGCGCGCAGTCCACGATGGAGGTCGCCGACCAGTTCTACGGCGACCGCGCCGGCGGGCTGAAGGACCCGTTCGGCCACAAGTGGCACGTCGCGACGCACGTCGAGGACGTGGAGCCGGAAGAGATCCGCCGGCGCGCGGCGAAGATGTTCGAGGCCGGGCCGCCATAGGGAGGGCACGCCGCGACATCGGGGCAGGGCGCGACGCGCGGATCGTTGTCGCCGCTATCCCTTCGGGCAGTGCGCGCCCGTCGCCACCCACGCCTGGATCAGTGCACCGAACGCCTTCTGCGTTCCCGGCACGGGCGTGCGCCCCGCCCCGGGCTGCCAGCCCCAGCCCACCAGCGAGTCCTCGGCCATGTGCTCCACCAGCTTATCGAGCGACTTGCCGCCGTTGCGCGCCGGGTCCTTCAGCTGCTGGCAGATCTCGCCCAGCGACTTGCCCACCCACGCCATCTCGATGGGCGCGAGCACCCAGCGCTCGTGGCCCGGAACGCGCCCGGGGTCGAAGTTGGCGGCGCCGTGGCAGGTGTTGCAGTGCATCCCCGGGGCGCCGAAGCCGCCCGCGCCGCGCACCACCGGCGGCTCGTGACGCTGCATGTGGTCGCCCTGGCGCGGCCAGTCGCTGTCCGGGTGGCAGTTCATGCAGCGCGGATGCATGATCACGCGCCCCGCTTCCTGGAACAGCGCCACCGAGCGCTTGTCCCGCTCGGCGATGCGATCGAAGGCCGACACGGGCGCGAGACCGGCGTCGGCGAGCGCGGGCGCCGCCACGCTGCCCAGCACGGCGGCGACGCCCACCACAGCCGCGATGCCCGGCACGAGCCGCGCGAAGGCGCCGGCGCGCCGGCTCATGCCACCCGCCCCGCGTGGCGGCTGAACGGCAGGTGCCGCACCGACTCGCCGGTGAGCACGCGCCACGCGTTCGCCACCGCGGGCCCGATCGGCGGCACGCCCGGCTCGCCCACGCCCGTGGGCTTCAGGGTGGACGGGATGACCGACACCTCCACCTTCGGCATCTCGCCGATGCGCAGCATGCGGTAGTCGTCGAAGTTGCCCTGCTCCACGCGACCGTCGTCGAGCGTGATCTCGTCGAACAGCACCGCGCCGAGCCCGTAGCCGATGCCGCCCTCCATCTGCGCGCGGATGACGTCGGGGTTCACCGGCACGCCGCAATCGACCGCGCACCACACCTTCTCCACGCGCGGCAGGCCGTCCGCGCCGCGCGACACCTCGGCGATCTGCGCGACGTAGCTGTCAAAGGACTTGTGCACGGCCACCCCGCGCGCGCGGCCGGCGCCCGCCTTCGCGCCCTTCCAGCCCGCGAGCCGCGCCACCTCGCGCAGCACGCCGGCATGGCGCGGGTGCTCCTTCAGCAGCGCCAGGCGGCCCTGCACCGGGTCCTGGCCCGCCGCGGCCAGCAGTTCGTCGACGAAGGTCTCGGTTGCGTACGCGGTGTGCGTGTGGCCCACCGAGCGCCACCACAGCACCGGCACGCCGACGTCCATCGTGCGCGCGACGACGCGCAGGTGCGCGATGGCATAGGGCAGGTCGCTCGCGCCCTCGGTGGTGGTGGGGTCCAGCCCGTCGGTCATCATCGCCTCGAACGGCGAGCCCTTGATGATCGACTGCCCCACGATCGCGTGGTCCCACGCCACGATGCGCCCCGCCTCGACGGCGCCGCGCACCCGGTGCAGCACCAGCGGCCGGTAGCGGCCGCCGCGGATGTCGTCCTCGCGCGTCCACACCAGCTTGATCGAGGCGTCGCGCCCGAGCGCCTTGAGTGCCGACGCCGCTTCCGCCGCGAGGTCGCCGGCCGGCTGCGCGCGGCGCCCGAAGCTGCCGCCCGCGAACAGCGTGTGGATCTTCACCCGCTCGGGCGCGAGGCCCATCGTGCCGGCGATCGTCTGGTGGTCCACCGTCTGGAGCTGGCAGCCGTACCAGGCGTCGCACGCGCCGTCCTTCAGCTCGATGGCGCAGTCGAGCGGCTCCAGCGGCGCATGCGCGAGGTACGGAAAGACGTACTCGGCCTCGATCCGGCGCGCCGCCTTGTCGACGATGCGCCGCGCCTGGCCGCGGTCGGTGGCGACGACGTCGGGCTGCCGCGCCCCGGCGCGGAACGCCGCGAGCAGCTCGTCGGTGCCGCGGTGCTCGGCGCCCGCGTCGTCCCAGCGGATCTGCAGCGCATCGCGCGCCTTCTTCGCCGCCCAGAAGCCGTCGGCGTAGACCGCCACGCCTTGAGGGATGATGCGCACGTCCGCCACGCCGCGCACGCGCCGCGCCGCCGCGTCGTCCACCGCGGCGGCCTTCGCGCCGAAGCGCGGCGGATGCGCCACCAGCACCGTGAGCGCACCGGGCCGCTGCACGTCGATGGTGAACACGGCCTGGCCATTGGACTTGGCGGCGGTGTCGAGCCGGCGCGGCGCCGCCGTGCCGATCAGCGTGAAGCGCGACGGATCCTTCAGCGGCACGTCCTTCGGCGCCGTCATGCGCGACGCCCGTTCGGCGAGCTCGCCGAACGTCGCCTTGCGACCCGAGGCGGCATGGCTCACCACGCCGCGCTGCACCGCGATGTCGCGCGCCGGGACGTTCCACGCCTCGGCCGCGGCGGCCACCAGCAAGGCGCGGGCGGTGGCGCCGGCGCGGCGCATCTGCTCGAACGAGTTGGCGATCGCCGTGGAGCCGCCCGTGCCCTGCATGCCGAACGCCAGGTTCTTGTAGCGCTGCGCGTCCGCGGGCGCGCCCTCGGCGCGCATCTGCGACCAGTCGGCGTCGAGCTCCTCCGCGACCAGGGTGGCGAGCCCCGTGTACGGCCCCTGCCCCATCTCGAGGTGCTTCACGAGCACGGTGACGGTGTTGTCGGGCGCGATCTTGACGAAGCCGGTGGCGTCCACCGTGTCGGCGGCGCCCGCGCCGCGGATCACCGAGGCGGCGCCCGAGGCCTGCGCCTGCGCGGCCGGCTCCCAACCGACCCCCACGACGAGCCCCGCACCCGCGCCGCCCAGCACGCGCAGGAACGTGCGGCGGGATCCGGACGCCACGGACGGCTCGCGCTGCGACAGTCGGGCAAGGACGTGCATGGTCACGCTCCCTTCGTCGCGGCCGCGCGATGCACGGCCGCGCGGATGCGCACGTAGGTGGCGCACCGGCACACGTTGCCCGCGAGCGCGCGATCGATGTCGGCGTCGCCGGGCCGGGGCACCTCCTTGAGCAGCGCGGCGGCGGCCATGATCTGGCCGGACTGGCAGTAGCCGCACTGCGGCACGTCGAGCGCATGCCACGCCTGGCGCAAGGCCTCCGCCTCGGGGCCCGACAGGCCCTCGATGGTCACGACCTGCGCGCCTTCCAGCGAGGCGAGCGGCGTCACGCACGAGCGCCGCGGCATGCCGTTCAGGTGCACGGTGCACGCGCCGCACTGCGCGATGCCGCAGCCGTACTTCGTGCCCGTGAGCTTCAGCGAATCGCGCAGGACCCAGAGCAGCGGCGTGTCCGGCTCCGCGTCCACGTTCACGGACTTGCCATTGACGGAAAAGGTGGTCATCGCCACTCCTCGTGCGGGGCGTCGGGCCGACAGCGGCGCCGCAGACTAGCAGCGGCAACCCGCGCGGCGCAGCATGCACCGGCGATGAGCGCGAACGCGGTAGGGGCTTCGCGGCGCCGTCACGCCGGCGTCACGCCGGCGCGCGGCGCTACAGTCCCCCGATGACCGAAGACGACGCCCGCCGCGTCGTGCTCGTGCAGGCGCACGAGCACGGCGCGCCGACCTCCGTGTGGACCGACGAGGACCGCGCGTGGGCGACGCGCGCCGCGCGGCAGGATGCCGGCGACGGCGTGCCGTTCGAGCGCTTCCTCGTCATGCGCGCGCGCCATGCGCTCGAGCGCCTGCTGCCGCGCGACGCCGCGGCGCGCCGCTGGGTGGCGCGCCGTGCGTGGCGCCCCGCGGGGGTGTTGCTGGCCGCGCTGGCGGCCTTCGGGCTCGGCGTCGCGATCGACCGCATCGGCGCGCCGCAGCGCGTCGACCTGCTCGCGCCGCCGGTGTGGGCGCTGCTCGCCTGGAACCTCGTCGTCTACCTCGGGCTGCTCGTGCCGCACCGCGCCCGCGGGCTGCGCCGCGCGGTGGCGCGCGCGTGGCAGGGCGGGCCCGCCGGCGTGCGCGCGCTGTGGTCCGCGCCCGCGACGCCGCTCGCGCTCGCGCGCGC
>Ga0075429_100000494_pt1 | contig 29616 bp, 26 predicted proteins | sample RhiMetdeltSRZDD3_FD_75295 | JGI IMG/M metagenome (GOLD analysis project Ga0075429, IMG submission 75295) | Populus rhizosphere microbial communities from Tennessee, USA - Rhizosphere MetaG P. deltoides SRZDD3 | ecosystem: Host-associated > Plants > Roots > Rhizosphere > Soil | place: USA...
CCGCGGTGTAGCCGCCACTCGCAAACTCGACGGTCACGCCGTCGAGCGCGGTTACGGCGGCCGGTCCGCGGCCGTACCTCTTGGTCACGTCGATCGCGGCGGCGGCAGGGGCGTCGGTCATCTCGTCATCGTCGGGCCGTGCTGACCACGGCCACATCCGTAGCCAGCCCGCGAAAACCCCGTACTTGCGTTCCTGACGCCCCGGGTGTACTACTGTCGTAAGACACTACATCCCTGGAGCACAATTGATCGACTTCGTCTTGAGCGGTCACTCCAAAGTGGCCACGTACATGCAGCTTGTGCAACAGGTCCGGCAGGCACTGCGGCTGGGTCGGCTCGCCCCGGGCGACCAGCTGCCGTCGGTCCGGGAGGTCTCCGAGTCGTTGGCGATCAACCCGAACACGGTGCTGAAGGCGTACCGCGAACTGGAGCTCGAGGGTCTGGTGGAGGCGCGCGCCGGCCTCGGCACGTTCGTGCGGCCGTCGCGGGCGGACCGGACGCTCGCCCACCAGGCGACGCTGGAGCGCGAGTTGACCGGCTGGTTGCGCCGGGCCCGCTCGGCCGGCTGGGAGCGGGAAGACGTGGTGGCACTGGTGGAAACGACCCTGCGGGCCACGTTTCAGGAGCGGCGGGAGGACATAGCATGAGTGCGGCGCTCGAGACGACTGCCCTCGGCAAGCGGTACGGACGCCTCTGGGCGCTTCGCGACTGTTCGCTGGCGTTGCCTACCGGCCGCGTGGCCGCGCTCGTAGGCCCGAATGGCGCCGGCAAGACCACCCTCCTGCACGTGGCGGTGGGGCTCGTCCAGCCGGATGCCGGCTCGGTGCGGGTACTGGGTCAGCACCCGGTCGACCTGCCCCGCATCGGGTTCGTCGCCCAGGACACTCCGCTGTACCGCGACTTCACCGTCGCCGAGATGCTCACCCTCGGCGCCCGACTGAACCCGCGCTTCGACTCCGCGCTCGCCCGCACCCGGCTCGGCCGGCTCGAGATCCCGCTCAGCCGGCGTACCGGCACGCTGTCCGGCGGGCAGCGGGCCCAGGTGGCACTGGCGCTGGCTCTGGCCAAACGACCTGAGCTGCTGCTCCTCGACGAGCCGGTAGCCAGCCTGGACCCGCTGGCCCGCCGCGAGTTCCTCCAGACACTCATGGGCGCGGTCGCCGAGGACGGCACGACGGTCCTGCTCTCGTCGCACCTGGTCGGCGACCTGGAACGGGTCTGCGATTACCTGATCGTGCTGCAGACCGCCCGGGTACAGGTAGTGGGCAGCATCGACGCGCTGCTCGCCGAGCACAAGGTCCTCGTCGGCCCGCGCCGTGAACCGTCCACTGTGGCCGGTATGGCGGGCGTGGCCTCCGTTCTGGACGCTATCCACAGCGAGAAACAGACGACGCTGGTCGTCCGCACCAACGGGACTATCCACGATCCCGTGTGGACGGTCAGCGACCTAACGCTGGAAGAACTGGTGCTGGCATACCTCGCGAACTCCTCCGCCGGCGTCCTGCCCGGCCCGACCCGGATCGAGGTACGGTCATGATCTGGTTGACCTGGCGGCAGCATCGCGCACAGGCGCTGTTCTCCCTGGTCGGGCTGGCCGTGCTCGCCGCGGTCCTGGTGCCCACCGGGCTCGGCATGTACCGCACCTTCCACGACAGCGGTCTGGCCGACTGCCTCAGCGGTGCCGCGGGAGTGCCGCCGGCCTGCGAGGACGAGGCCCGGGCGTTCTTCCTCCGGTACAACGCCTTTCAACCCTTTGGCATCCTGCTGCTGCTCCTGCCGCTGCTGGTGGGGATGTTCTTCGGTCCGTCGCTGGTGGCCCGCGAGCTCGAACACGGCACCCACCGTCTACTCTGGACCCAGAGCGTCACGCGGCGGCACTGGGCACTGGTCAAGGTCGGTCTCGTCCTCGCCGGCACGGTGCTCCTGTCCGGCGGCTACGCCGCGCTTGCCTACTGGTGGTTCACGCCGTTCGCCCGCGCGTACATCGGTCGCTTCGAGTACGGCCTGTTCGACCTGCAGGGCATCGTGCCGGTGGCATACACCGTGTACGCGGTCGCGCTGGGCGTCTTCGCCGGCACTGTGTGGCGCAAGGTCACGCCCGCGATGGCGGCCACGCTGGCCGGGTTCATCGGCGTCCGGGTCGCCGTCGAGCTCGCCCGACCGTACTTCCTGCCGGTCCGCGAGATCCGCGTTCCCATCTACGGGACCGAGCGGGTAGCCGGGCAGCCCGGCGACTGGGTGCTCAGCACCAGCATCTATGACGCCCCCGGGCACAGACTCGCCGGCGGGTTCATCGTCTGCCCAGTCCAGGACAACCCGGAGCCGCACCAGCTCTGCGAAGGGTTTGCGCCCGGCGCCTACAACCTGCAGGTCATCCACCCGGTCAGCCAGTACTGGACCTACCAGTTCATCGAGACCGGCATCTTCGTCGCCTGTGCCGCCCTGCTGCTATACCTGGCTCTACGGCGGATCCGACGCATCATCTAGGTCGGTGTCGAGTCGACGCCCGGTGGGCACCCGCGAGCCGGTCGGAAACCGTCTTCAGTTCCTGGATCAGCTCGGCGGGTTCGAGCACGGTGAAGTCGTACCCGAGTAGCGCGAGGTGCGCCGCGATGAGCGTGAGCGAGTTGGCGCCTGTGGTGAGCTGGCAACTGTCCTTGTCCACCGCTTCGATGACGCCCGTCGTAGGCGGTACGCGTTCGGCGATCGCGTCCGCCGGGGCGTGCACAAGGACACGGGCCTGGAAACGGTACGGCGCGGTCGTGACAGAGTCCGCGACGAGGGCCGCGGCATCGGGCAGGTCGCGCGGTGTGAAGCGGACACCGGTTGACCTGGGTGCATCGATCCGGTCCACCCGGAACGTGCGCCAGCCGTCGCGGTCCAGGTCGCGTGCCACGAGGTACCACCGGCGACCGGTGTGCACGAGCCGGTACGGCTCCACCGTGCGGGCACTCGCCTCGCCGTCCCGGCCGCGGTACCCGAACGTGAGGCGTCGCTGCCCCTGGCACGCCTCGGCGATGAGCGTGAGTACGTCGGCGGACACCGTCGGGACGCTAGCGGTCAGCGGCACGGTGGCCAGCCGCAGCGCGGCTGCACGATGGCGCAGCCGTGCAGGGAGAATCCGCTCCAACTTGGCCAGCGCGCTCAGCGAGGTCTCCGCGATCCCGGTCGCGGTATGGCTGGTCGCGGTACGCAGGCTCAGTACGACCGCGATCGCCTCGTCATCGTCGAGCAGCAACGGCGGAAGCGCCGACCCCGCGGCGAGCCGGTAGCCGCCCGCCACTCCCGGCGCCGCCTCCACCGAGTAGCCGAGCTCGCGCAACCGCGCCATGTCACGGCGGACCGTCCGCACGTGTACGTCCAAGCGCTCGGCCAGCTCCGTACCGGTCCACTCCAGCCGGGTCGACAGGACGGACAGCAGCCGCAGCAGGCGCGCCGAGGTGTCGAGCACAGTTCGAGTCTGCCAGACAATGAGGACCGAATCTGTCCTCGATTGGGTCTAGCCTCGGGGTATGGCATACGAATTCCAGGTGACGCAGGATAGCGCCGACCCGCACACGCTCGCCGACTGGTGGGCCGAGACGATGGGCTGGGAGGTGGAGCCGTCGGACGAGGAGTTCATCCGCCGCATGGTCGCCGAAGGCCATGCCTCGGAAAACGACACGACTGTCCACCGTGGAACGCTGGTCTGGAAGGAGGGCGCCGCCATCCGCCATCCGGACGGGCTACAACGCGCGCCGCGGGTTCTCTTCCAACTGGTACCGGAGGCGAAGACGGTCAAGAACCGGATGCACCTCGATCTCCGGATCGGCTCCGACGATGTCGAGTCGGTCGTCGGCAAGCTCACCGCGCGCGGCGCTACGTTCCTCCACAATGGACGGCAAGGCCCGCACACCTGGGTCACGCTCGCCGATCCCGAAGGCAACGAGTTCTGCGTCTCGCAATAGTTCCGCTCGCCGGGCTGTGCGGAGCCCAAGAGGAAACCCGGCCCCACGAGGGGACCGGGTGGTGTAGAGCCAGTTCTACACGACCATCGACACCAGCGTTACCAACCGACCGGGCGACGGTACTTGCCCGCGGGATCCGGAAGCTGATGGCGTTTCAGGTCGGAGGCGGTGAGCTGGTACCACCAATGGTCGCCGACACCGTCGCCCACCTGCCCTCGAAGGGCTCCGGCCAGCCGGTCGGGCGACGGATTCACGACCCCGACCGGCACCATCCCCCGGGTGAACTGGATCGGGAATCGGAGATCACTGTCGTTCGAGACGATCACGGCCGCGTCCACCTTATGAGTCAGTACGTCAACGAGGAGGTTGAACGCATCGACGTACACCCCAACTCGCACCGGAGCAAGTTATCAGGACCCACCGACACAAAGAGGTCCACGCCATCGACGTGGACCTATCCTGTAGCCCCGACCGGATTCGAACCGGCGCTACCGCCTTGAGAGGGCGGCGTCCTAGGCCGCTAGACGACGGGGCCAGGAACTTCGTTTGCTGCTGAGAGCCTCGTGGCTGGGGTACCAGGACTCGAACCTAGACTAACGGAGCCAGAATCCGTTGGGCTGCCAATTACCCCATACCCCATCGGTGCTCTCGGCACCGCTGAAGAACTTTACCTGACCCCCCGCAACCCGCCAAATCAGACTCACTCGAGTGCTACGACCGGGTTGGTCAGCTCCCCCAGACCCTCGATCGAGACCGTCACCAGCTCCCCGGCTAGCAGCGGGCCGACGCCGGCTGGGGTACCGGTGAGCACCACGTCGCCGGGCAGGAGCGTCATCACATGTGAGACGTACGACACGATCGTCGCCACGTCGAAGACCATGTCCTTCGTCCTGCCGAGCTGGCGTACCTCCATCTCGTCGGGGGTGCGGCCCACCTCGCAGCGGACCTCGACGTCGGCCGGCAGCTCGGTCACGATCCACGGGCCGAGCGGGCAGAACGAGTCGAAGCCCTTCGCCCGGGTCCACTGCCCGTCGAGCCGTTGCAGGTCACGGGCGGTGACGTCGTTCGCACAGGCGTACCCGAAGATCGCCCTGAGCGCCGCCGCGCGATCGACCCGGCGGGCGCCCGGGGGGCCGATCACGACGGCGAGTTCGGCCTCGTGTTCGACCTGTTTGGACTGCGGCGGGAGGCGGATCGCGTCGCGCGGACCGATCACGGAGGTGGACGGCTTGAGGAACAGCAGCGGTTCGGCCGGCACCTCGGCGCCGTGCTCGGCCGCGTGGTCGACGTAGTTGCGGCCGACACACACCACCTTGCTCGGCAGGATCGGCGAGAGCAGCCGCACGTCGCTGACCGCCCATCGCTGACCGGTCAACGTCAGCTTGCCGAACGGGTGACCCTCGATCTCGGCGACCGTCAGCGCGTCCGGACCGGCGGAGGGTTCCCCCTCCACGAGCCCGAACGACATACCGCTGCTATGGGCAAACCGGGCGATGCGCACTTGTTGAATCTAGCCGATGCCGACTTTGGCGCCTGGACCTTCGGTCGGCGCAGGTCCAGACCAACAAACCTAGGCCATCGCGTTCACGGCATGCGCGATGACCACCACGATCACGGTCGCGGAGACCACCGACTCGATCGCCATGCCGAGCTTGGCGAGCCGGGTCAGTGGCAGGGTGTCGGTGGGGCTGAACGCGGTCGCGTTGGTGAACGCGACATAGAGATAGTCGCCGAACTCGGGCCGCCAGTCGGTCGGTGCCAGCCCTTGTTCGGTCATCTGCGGGAAGAGGAAGTCCGGGTGTTCGCGCCGCGCGTTCGCCCGGCAGGCCGGACCGCCGCGGTCCAGCTCCCAGAACCACAGCGCGAACACGATGACGTTGGTCAGCCAGATGCCGCCGCCGGCGACCAGCACGCCCGCGGGTGCGGGCGAGCCGCCGGCGGACAGCGTCACGATCAGGCGCGCGGTGGACCAGACCACCGCGACGCTCGCGACCCCGACGAGGGCCAGCGCCACGACGCGCAGCGGGCCCGACTCCTTGTTCAACCGGAAAGGATTCGCGAGTACGAGTCCAGCCAGTAGGACCGCCTCGGTACCGGGCAGCACCCACTTCGGCTCGAACGCGAAGCTCGCCGGGGTCGCGAGCTGCAGGGCTATGGCGACGACGATCGCGACCGCGACCGGCCAGCGGTGCTCGCCGGCGTGCGGCCGAAGCCATCCGGGCAGTTGCTCGTGCACGCCGTCATGGAATCACGGCACACACCGTCCCGTTGAGCCGGAACTGTGCCGGGCGGGTATTGACGCCGCTGTAGGTGGCCTGGAACCCCCAGTCCACCGAGCCGTTCGTCGGTATGAGGTTGTTGTGCGGCGCGTTGCGGCCCGTCACGTTCTGCCCGACTTGCTCGATGACGATGTTCCAGGCGTTGGTGATCCGCTGGTCACCGGGGAACGTCCAGGTGATCGTCCAGCCGTTGATCGGTGGGCCGAGGTTCGTGAGCCGGGCGTTGACGACGAAGCCGTTGCTCCACTGGTCCACCGCCCAGCGCAGCTGGCAGCCGCCGCCGGTCGGCTGCGGGGACGGCGACGGAGAGGCCGACGCCGAAGGCGACGGAGTTGGTGACGGCGAAGCGGTACCGGCGGGTGGGAACCGGACCACGCGGTCGTCCTCCGCGATCGGGGCGCCGCGGCCGTCGCGGTTGCTCGTCGCGACCCACAGCCAGCCGTCGGGGCCGCGCATGACCGTGCGCAACCGGCCGTACTGCCCTTGCAACTCGGCGAACGGCGAACCGGCCACGCCGCCGGAGGCGTTCAGCGGGACGAGCCAGAGCCGGGTACCGCGCAGCGCGGCGGCGAACAGCGTGCTGTTGGCGAACGCGAGCCCGCTCGGCGACGCCTCGGCGGTCGTCCACACGACGATCGGGTTGCGGAACTGCGGGTTGGTGCCCATGCCCTCGACCGTCGGCCAGCCGTAGTTGCCGCCGGCCACGATCTGGTTGATCTCGTCCCACGTGTTCTGGCCGAACTCGGTCGCGTACATCCGCCCCTGCTGGTCCCACGCCAAGCCCTGTACGTTGCGGTGCCCGAGGCTCCACACCCGCGAGTTGGCGAACGGGTTGCCCGCCGGTACGCCGCCCGTCGGCGTCATCCGCAGGATCTTCCCGCCGAGGCTCTGCAGGTTCTGCGCGTTCGACATGATGTTGGCGTCGCCCGTCGCCGCGTAGAGCATCCCGTCCGGGCCGAACGCGATCCTGCCTCCATCGTGGATGTTCGCCTTCGGGATCCCGGTGAGCACGACCTGCATGGTCTGCGGCGCGTTCAGCTGGAACCGCACGATGCGGTTGTCCGCGCTCGCGGTGAAGTAGGCGTACACCCAACCGTCCTGGCTGAACGTCGGCGCCACCGCGATGCCCAGCAGGCCCGCCTCGCCGGCCGGGACGACACCCGGCAGGGTGGTGACGACCTGTGGCGCCGTACCGGGGCGCAGCCGCAGAATCCGCGCGCTGTTGCGCTCGGAGACGAGCGTGCTCCCGTCGGGCAGGAACGCCATGCCCCACGGCACGGCCAGCCCGGTCGCGACCACGTTCGGGCGGGTGAAATCGAACCCGCCGCCCACCTGCAGCACGCCGGGCGGTGCGGAGGTCGGACCCTCCGCCATCGCGAGCGCGCCACCGCCGATCCCGACGGCCACCACGGAAACGGCAACGACCAACTGCTTTCGCATGGAAGAACTCCTCGGCGCTTCGTTCGGTCAGGCCACGTCGCGCCGGCTCCCGATGCGGCTACTGAATCATAGGAGTCGATGAAGTGAGCGGCAAGCGCTGTCCCGCCAACGCCGGCCACGCCTGAACCGCGCAGAACGGCGCGCATTGATGGCCATCGTCGCCGCGCGTCGCCACGTGTACGCAGCACTGCGCCAGCCGCTCCTCGATCATCGTGGCGATGTCCATGAACGGCTTCACGGTGATGCGCTTGACCCGTTCGCCCAGCAGCCGGCGCAACCGCTCGCCGCCGCCCGGCAGTGCCAGGGACACGAGGGTGGAGATGCCGAGATCGCAGTTCGCGCAGATGTCCCGCCACAGCTCGCCGATGCTCGGGTGTGACAGCGACGACTGCTCGGACAGCAGGCCGAGCAGCGACTCCTTGACCGCGACCCGCAACTGCTGCGGAATCTCGGTGTCCGCGATCCGGTTGGCCAGCAGGTCGGGCGCGAGGTCCAGCCACGACAGCAGCCGGTCGTGGCCGATGAGCGCCGTGAGCGATTTCCATTGCCCGGCGTCGTCGCGCAACAGGTAGCCGACCGAGCAGCAATGCGGGTGCGAGCACGGCAGGGCGGTCAGGTCCCGCCACGTGGCGACCCCGCCGGTCTGCGCCTCCAGCCGGGCGAGGACACCGGTGTGGGTGAGGCGGTCCGACCAGTCGATCGGCCCCGAACGGCCCGAGCCGAACTGCGGCTGGATCGACACCCCGCCCACGTACGGCGTGTCGAGCGCGCGCTTGACGACAGCTCCGATCTCGTCGTCGTTCACACCCAACGCGGCGGTCATCGTGAGCGTGGTGAAGATGCCGCGCCCGGACAACCGGTCCACCGCGGCCTCCTTGAGCCGGGTCAGATCGGCGCCGCGGTGGTGCCGGCTCGTCGCCGCCGAAGGGCCGTCGTACTGCAGGTAGACCTCGACCCGTTCGCGGTGGCTGGCCAACAGGTCCAGCAGGGCGTCGTCGCGGGCTATGCGGATGCCGTTGGTGTTGATCAGGATCCGCACCACCGGGCGCGTCGCCAGCTCTTGCAGGAGCGTGCCGAGGTACGGGTACAGCGTCGGCTCGCCACCGGAAAGCATGAGTACGTCGATGCGGCCGTTCTCCCGCGACAGCCTGGTGTCCACACTGGACAGCACGTCGGCGAGCGGGGTGACCGCCGTCAGCGCCGGAGAAGAGTCGGTGAAGCAGGTCGGGCAGCGCAGGTTGCAGTGGTCGGTCAGGTCGGCCAGCAGGATGCAGGTGTGCTGGGTCTGCATCTCCGGCAGCCCGCGCAGGTACGCCGACGGTACCGGGTCGAAGTTGCCCCGCACGTCGGGCACGTGTTGCTTGGTCGGTGCCGTCCACTGTTCCAGGTACCGCAGGATCTCCGGCGACTCGTCGTACAGCGTGCGGACCAACCCGTGGCTCGGGCAGCCGCGCTCGAGCCAGACGCGGTCGTCGCGGATCACCAGCCAGCCGGACAGCCGCTGCACGCTCTCCAGTGGACGGTCCGCGCTGTGGCAGTGCGGGCAGAAGGCGTTGACGTACCGGTGGATCCGGTCCCCGCGCAGCGGCATACCCATCGCGTGCCTCCTAAACCTGCTGCAGCGCCCACACGCAGACGCCGAATCCCACCACCGGGGCGATCAGCAGCCCGATCGCCCACCCGATGAGGATGCCGTTGCCGAGACTCCGGTCACCGCGGTTGTTCAGCACGATGCCCGCGACGAGGCAGGCGATGAAGAGCACGGCTTGGGCGATCAACCCGGCGGTCAGCCCACCGAACACCGCGTCGGCATCGCCGTCGCCGAATGCGGCGCCGTACACCGTGCCGATAACCACGGTCACGAGGTGGCCCACCAACGCGAGCGTGATGCCCAACCACATCCGTCCACCCTGCTTCATACCGGTGTCCTTTCCCTCGAGTAGACGCCGCGTCGGGCCTGGCGGACCAGGTGCCAAACGAGCAGCGGAGAGCAGGCGAGCAGGAACAGCTGTGGTCGGGTCAGCCCGACGGCCACCACCTCGTTGCCGCGGACGAACTCGACCGCGAACCGGAACACGGCGTACGCGGCGACGTACAGCTTGAACAGTTCGCCCGGTGTCGTGATCCGGTCGCGCAACCAGCGCAGCGCCACGAACGCGGCCAGGTGGAACAAGATCTCGTACGCGAACGACGGGTGCAGCGGTACGCCGGGCTGCGCGCCCGGGAACATCATCGCCTCGGCCGGGGTGAGCGTGATGCCCCACGGCAGGGAGGTCGGGGTGCCCGGTAACTCCGAGAGCAGGCAGCCGATCCGGCCCACCGCCATGCCGAGCGCTACGGCGGGGGCGAAGAGGTCACCCGTGTGCTCCCGGTACCCGACGAGCCTCTTGGCGACCAACGCACCGAGGTACGCCCCGACGAGACCGGACAAGATGCTGCGGTTGCCGTACAGCCACTGCTCCGGGAGCGTCGCGTTGTCGCGCGGGTCGAGGTGCTGCATCCAGGTGCCGAGCCGGCCCAGCAGCGCGCCGCCGACCAGGGCGCCGGCCACCACCGACCAGATGCGGTCGTCGACCTGTTCCCGGTGCCGCACCTCACGGGCGAAGACGTAGCCGGCGACGGCCAGGCCGAGTGCCATGCACACGTCGTGCGTACGGATCGGCACGCCGCCGACCGAGCCGATGACCGGGTACACGGCCGCAGCGTACCGCCGCTACCGTGCCGTCATGGTCGTACGAACGACAGCCTGGCTGGCCGCGTTGCCGTTCGCGGTCTGGGCGACCGTCCGGTTGACAGGTGTCGACGGACACGCTCCACTGGCCCAGCTCATCGCGTTCACGCCGTACGTGGCCATCCTGTCACCGGTACCCGTGCTGTTCGCGCTCGTGAACCGGCGCTGGCTTCCGCTAGGGCTGGCCGCGGTCGCCGCGATCGTCCTGGTCACCGCGGTCCTCCCGCGCTGGCTCAGCGACGGCGACCCGCTCGCCGGCGCGACCGGTCCCCGGCTCCGGGTGATGTCGGCGAACCTGCTCGCCGGGCACGCCGACGCCGGCGCGATCGTCGGCCTCGTCCGGGAACTCCACGTCGACCTACTCGCGACCCAGGAGCTGACGCCCGAGGAGCTGGATCGCCTCGACGCGGCCGGGCTCGGCGCGCTCCTGCCGCACCGGGTCCTCGATCCGGCTCCGGGCGTCGTCGGCTCGGGCCTCTTCTCCCGCTTCCCGTTGGCGGGTGACGTCCGGCGGGTCAACCCGCGCGGGTTCCTGCAGTCCTCGGCCGTGCTGTATGTGCCCCGCGCGGACCGGGTGGTGGTGGAGTCGGTCCACCCGAGCCCGCCGTCTCCGCTTCGGGTCACGCCGCAGTGGCAGCAGGGACTCGCCACCCAGCCGCGGCCGAACCAGGACGGCATCATGCACGTGCTGCTGGGTGACTTCAACGCCACCCTGGACCACGCGGTGCTGCGCGACCTGCTGGCCAAGGGATACCGGGACGCGGCGGCCACCGTCGGCGCCGGCCTGGTGGGCACCTGGGGACCGTACGACGGCGACTGGATCCCGCCGGTCGTCATCGACCACGTGCTCGCCGACCAGCGGATCGGAATAGGGCGATACTCCGTGCACCCGGTCCCCGGCAGCGATCACCGCGCCATCGTGGCTGAGCTCGTCCTGCCCTCCCTTTGATCCGGCACATGCGCGAGGCCGTAGGTGAGCGCATCGACGAGAGCGTGCCAGCTCGCCTCGACCACGTTCTCGTGTACGCCGACCGTCGTCCAGTCGCGCCCTGCTTCGTCGACGGTCTCCAGCAGCACCCGGGTGACCGCCCCGGTACCGTGCGAGCCCTCCAGGATACGCACCTTGTAATCCGCCAACTCCAATGTGGACAGCGCGGGATAGTGCCGGGACAGAGCGGTACGCAGCGCCTCGTCGAGCGCGTTCACCGGCCCGTTCCCTTCGGCCGTGGCGATGACGCGCTCGCCGCGTACCCGCACCTTCACGGTCGCCTCGGATACGACCGCACCGTCCTCGCGGTGCTCGACCATGACGCGGTACGACTCCAGCGTGAAGGGCGCGGTACCGGTACCCAGCTCCGACCGTACGAGCAGCTCGAACGAGGCGTCGGCGGCCTCGAACGACCAGCCCACCGCCTCCAGCTCCTTGACCCGCTCGGTGATCCGGGCGAGCGCGATCGGATGGCCGGCCAGGTCGAGCCCGAGCTCCCGGGATTTGAGCTCGATGCTGGCCCGACCGGCCATCTCGGTCACGAGAATCCGCATGTCGTTTCCGACGACCACCGGGTCCACGTGGTTGTAGAGCACGGGGTCGACTTTGATCGCGCTCGCGTGCAGCCCCGCCTTGTGGGCGAAGGCCGACGAACCGACATAGGCCTGGTGGGTGTCGGGTGCGATGTTCGCTATCTCCGCGATGGCGTGCGATACGCGCACCATCTGCTCGAGGCAGCCGTCGGGTAGAACGGGTAGCCCGAGCTTGAGGACCAGGTTGCCGACTACCGCGAAGAGGTCGGCGTTGCCGGGGCGTTCGCCGTACCCGTTGGCGGTGCACTGGAAATGCTCCACCCCTGCCTCGACCGCGGCGATCGTATTGGCCACGGCGCAGGAGGTGTCGTTCTGGCAATGGATACCGAGCTTGTCGCCACCGACGCCGAGCGCCGCCATGACCTCGGTGACCGTCGAGGTCACTCGCGACGGCAGCATTCCCCCGTTGGTGTCGCACATGACGACGACCTCCGCGCCCGCTGCCAACGCGGTACGCGCGACGTCGATTGTGTATGCCGGGTCGAACCGGTAGCCATCGAAGAAGTGTTCGCAGTCGAGGAAGACCCGCCGCCCGTTCGCGACGAAGTACCCGACGGTGTCCCGTACCATCGCCAGGTTCTCCGCCGCGGTCGTCTTCAGCGCCTTCTCGACGTGCCGGATGTCGGATTTCGCGACCAGACACACTGCCGGCGTTTCGGCGTCGAGCAGCGCCCGCACCTGCGGATCGTCGGCGACGTCGACACCGGCCTTGCGGGTCGAGCCGAACGCGACCAGCACCGCGTGTTTCAGTTCGAGCTCGGTACGCGCTCGTCGAAAGAACTCCGTGTCCTTGGGCATGGCGCCCGGCCAGCCGCCCTCGATGAAACCGACACCGAACTCGTCGAGCAGGCGTGCCACGGCGAGCTTGTCCGCGACCGAGTAGCTGATCCCCTCGCGCTGAGCCCCGTCGCGCAGCGTCGTGTCGAATACGTGCATCGAGTACTCCTCACAAACAAGAAGACCCCCCGCGGTCGCGGGAGGTCTGCGCGCTCGGCTCGAGGGGCGGCCGGCGCGCTAGGTGCCAATAAGGGTCAGGTAACGCTGCACGATCCGTACTCTGCCACGAACCGCCGGTAGTTGGGAAGCACCGTCCACATTACGGGACGGGTGTGGCGGCGAAATGCTCACGCACGAGTGGGTGAATGAACTCGTACGCCCCACCGACCCGCCGCAGCAGCACCCGCTCCGCCGCGTAGTCGAGGAACTCGACGTACCGGAACGGCGCACAGCCGGACCGGGCCAATGCCACCCGGGTCGCGTAGTGCAGCACAGCCGCCCGCCCACCGGCGGGGTACGCGGCGAGGAAAGCCGCGAAGACGGCGATCGCGGCGGTGAACCAGAAGTCGGCCCGCGCTCCGGCGAGTTGCGCCCAGACGATGGCCAGGACAACGCCGCTCACGAACCCTCCGACGGCGGCGAACGCCGCGTGGCGGAGCGACCGTCGGATGCCGTCGTTCGGAGCGCGACTGGCCGCCGCCAGCTCGACCCGGAACCCGGAGATGACGACGAACCCGACCCAGAACGCGGTGTTGATTCCGGCGAAGACCCGCAGCGAGGGACGGGCCGCCGGCGGAAAGGCAAAGAAGGACGGCATCAGCCACGCTCCCGCGACGGCGAGCGCGGCGAGGGCGGTCATCTGGAGCTGCCGTCGACCGAAGCGCCACCGAACCACTTCGACCGGGTGGATCCGATTCTCGGCGAGATGGGCCTGCGCGATGATCCAGACCGACAGTCCACAGGAGAGGATCAACGACCCGAAGAACCCGAGCCGGCCGGACGTAAGCTCGAGCGCACCGGTCGCCGCCCACGCACCCCACAGCAGCAAACCGCCGAGGACGATCGCGGACCCCCACACCCACCTGTTCCAGACGCGTCGTACCGGGGCAGCCAGCCAACGAGGCTGGATCCGGTCCACGCGGAACTGGGCGAGATCCTTGTCCAGCATCGTCCTCGCCAACCAGCCGAGCCAGGCCATGGTCCGGTCCCGGGGAAAGGGCGGTGGCTCGACGTTCCAGGCGCGGCGGTGGCGGGTCAGCATCGCATCGACGTACTCCTCGATCAGCCGCTTCCGGATGTCGCCACCGCCGGACAGGTCGGTGGCGGGCTGGGCGCTGTACGTACGCACCACGAGCGACGCCCCGAGGGGGCTGGTGAGGAGGTCGCCGGTCTCCGTGACCAGCTCGTCGACGGTGTCCGCCGGCAGGTCCGCCTCGGTGAGGTAGCGGCGGATCTGCTCCGCGGCCAGCGGCTCGACGCGCACCCCACCGCGCAGGCGCAGCCTCGCCCCGGCCGACTCGTACTCGGCGATTCGGCAGGTGAGCGCGATCGGCACGAGACCATGCGCCTGCCGGAAGTCGTTGACCGCACCGATGAGCGCCGTGAGGTCGGCCGACTCGTCGGCGCCGTCCAGCAGCGGCGCCACCAGATCGGCGGCCAGCCAGCTCCGGGCCCGGCTGACCGGTACGTCGTACCGCGCGTGCATCTCCTCGGCGAGCCAGGTCGACAGTGGACCGCGCGCCGGCGCCCACGAGGCGAGGCTGACCAGTACCGGCATCGGAGCCGAGCTGTCCCGTTCGGCCCGGGTCACGAGATCCGCGGCTAGTTCGGCGAGTAGCCGGGACTTGCCGGCACCCGGCGCGCCCAGCAGCAGCAGGGCGCCCTCCGCCACGTCGAACACCGCGCCGATGTTCGGCCTGTCACCACGCTCGCGGAGCTGTTCGGCGAACCGCTGCCGGAGCGCGGTCACGTGGCCGGGCATCGGGCCGAACGTGAGCGCCAGCGAAGGCGGATCACCCTCGGGCAGCCAGAGGACGTCGCGAGCCTGGTTGGCTACCCGCGCCAACATGTGCTGACGGTCCGACGTGGACAGTGCGGCGGTACCGGTCACGGCGCCGGGGCGGTGGTCCAGCAGGTAGAGCGCGAGCCCGACCACGAACAACACGGCCGATCCGGCGAGGAACACCGGCAGGGCGCCGTTCCGCCACGACTGCGGCAGCCGCTCCGCGACCACATTGCCGAGCACCGACATCGGTACCGACAGCGCCAGCGCGACGACCATCAGACCTGGCCCCAGCAGCCGACCGCGCGACTCCCTACGGGTCGCGCGGTCCGGTGCATCTAGCTGCGGCACGGACTCACCGTAGTGCGTCCCCCGCCGATCTAGGACTTGTGCACACGGTTCGATCTCTGAACCGTGTGCACAAGTCCTAGATCGACGGAGGTCATGCCGAGTCGCGGATCACCAGTTCGGTCGGGAGGATGATGGCGGCAGGGGGCTTGCCGGCGATGCAGTCGAGCAGCAACCGGACGAGTTCGGCGCTGATCCGGTCCAGCGGATGCCGGATCGTGGTCAGGTGCGGCTGCACGGTCGTCGCGACGCTCGAGTCGTCGAAGCCGCCCACCGCAACGTCGTCGGGCACGCGGCGCCCGGCGCGGTGCAGCTCGGCGAGCGCCCCGGCCGCCATGAGGTCGGACGCGACGAACACCGCGTCCAGCTCGGGCGCCCGATCGAGCAGCTGTCGCATCGCCGACTCGCCGCTGGCCTTGCTGTAGTCGCCCGCGGCGACCAGCCGCGGCTCGGCCCGGTCCTCGAGCACCTCGCGGTAGCCGGCGAGCCGCTCGACGCCGCCCGGAGTGTCGAGAGGCCCGGTGATCGTGGCGATGGTCCGGCGGCCCCGCGACTGCAGGTACTGCACCATCTGGCGGGCGCCGTCCCGGTCGTCGGCGGCGACGTACGCGATCTCCCGTTCGTGACCGAGCGGCTTGCCGCACGCGACGACCGGTACCCCACGCGAGCGCAGCTCCCCGACGAGCGGGTTGCCGGTGTGCGTCGAGACGAGCAGCGCGCCGTCCACGTGGCCCGCGGTGATGTACCGGCCGACCCGCTTCCGCTCGTCCTGCGTCCCGGCGATGGCCAGCACGAGCGTGATGTCGTGTTCGGCGAGGGCCTGCGTACAGCCGCGGAGCAGGATGCTGAAGTTCGGGTCCTCGAACAGCCGTTCCTGGGGCTCGGAAAGGATGAAGGCCACCGACTGCGAGCGCTGGGTGACGAGGCTCCGCGCGTGCTGGTTCACCACGTACCCGGTCGCCCGGATCGCCCGACGCACCGCCTCGGCCGCCGCCGGGCTCACGTTGTGGCCGCCGTTGAGCAGCCGCGAGACGGTACCGCGGGAGACCCCCGCCACGGCGGCCACATCGTCCATCGTCGGCCGGTGTCTGAGCTGTCGCACGTGTCCAGTGTCTGCCCCCGGCATCGTCACGTCTTGACCGCCCCGGACACCAGGTCCACCCGCCAGTACCGCTGCAGCGAGAGGAACAGCGCCGCGAGCGGGATGATCGACAGCAGTGAACCGGTAATCGCGTACGTGTACAGGGCCGGCAACGTGTTGCCCAGGTTCAGCATCGTGTACATGCCTACGGTGATCGGGAACTTGTCGTCGTCGCCCAGCATGATGAACGGCAGCAGGAAGTTGTTCCAGATCGCGACGAACTGGAACAGGAAGATGGTCACCAACCCGGGCCGCATCACCGGTACCGCGACCCGCCAGAAGACGCGCAGCTCCCCCGCTCCGTCGACACGGGCCGCCTCGAGCAGCGAATCGGGTATGGCCGCGGCGGCGTAGATCCGCGCGAGGTACATCCCGAACGGGCTCACGATGCTCGGCAGCAGCACCGACAGGTACGTGTCGATGAGCCCGACCTTGGCCAGCAGCAGGTACTGCGGGATGGCCAGCACGATGCCCGGTACCAGCACCCCGGCCAGCAGCACGTTGAAGATCGCGGTGCGACCCGGGAAGCGGAACTTCGCGAGCGTGTAGCCGGTGAGCCCGGACAGCGCAGCGGACAGGACCGCGCCGAGGCCCGCGTACAGCGCGGTGTTGGCCATCCAGCGCCAGAAGATCCCGCCCCGGTACACGGACAGGTTCCGGATGTTGTCGAACAGCGCGTCGCTCGGCGCGAGCGTGAACGTGTTGAACAGCTCCGCGCTGCTCTTCGTCGACGCGATCACCACCCAGGTGACCGGAAAGAGGCTGTACAACGAACCGACCAGCAGGACGGCCGTGGGCAGCACGGCCATCCTGCGGTTCACTGCTGGCTTTCGCTCCGCTCCGCGCCCTGTGCGCCGCCTTCCCTCGTCGCTGCGCTCCTCAGTCCAGACGCCGCGGCGCTCCGCTACGCTCATTGTTCAGCTCCGAACGCGCGCTTCTGGACGAGGCGCAGGAAGCCGTACGAGAGCACCAGCGTGAACAGCGCGATCACCATCGACGTGGCGGCAGCGGAGTACCGGTCGTCGCGGGCGAACGCGTCCCGGTAGATCTTCATGAGCGGTGACCACGACGTCGACAGCGCATTGGTCATCGGCCGCAGGGTGGTCGGCTCACTGAAGACCTGGAACGTGGCGATCATCGAAAAGATCATCGTCATGATCAACGCTGGAGTCACCATCGGTATCTTGATGCGCAGCGCGATCTGCAGCTCCGAGCAGCCGTCGACCCGGGCGGACTCGTGGATCTCCCGCGGAATGGCCTGCAGCGCGGTGTAGATCACCAGCATGTTGAAGCCGACCCCGCCCCAGATGCCGATGTTGGCGATCGAGTACACGATCAGGTCCGGTCCCAACAGATCGGGGTGGGGCAGCGACAGCTCCCGCAGCACGTACTGGCCCGGGCTCACCGACGGCAGGTACAGGAAGCCCCACAGCAGCGAGGCGAGGACCACCGGAACCGCGTACGGAAGGAAGATGGAGATCCGGCTGAACCGCCGCAACCGCGCCCGCGGTGAGTCCAGAATCAGCGCGAACAGCAGCGCGAGCCCGAGCATCGTCGGCAACAGAATCGCGCCGTACCCGAGCACTCGCAGCACGCCGTGCCACAGCTCCGGATCGGTCAGCGCGGACCGGTAGTTCGCGAGTCCGGCGAAGACCTCGCGGCGAGCGCCGCGACCCAGCCCCAGGCCCGAGACCTGCACCCGGCGCAGGCTCAGGTAAGCCGTGTACCCGATCGGCACCAGCAGGAACGCGGTGAACATGACGATCGCCGGAGTCAGGAAGGCGTACGGCACGGCGATGCGTGCCGTACGCCTTCGCGGCGTTGACGTGACCGCCACCGGTCCAGGCGCCCGGGTCGGCACGGCCTCAGCCGACCTTGAAACCGTTCTTACGCATGTCCGCGATAGTGATCTCCTGCATCTGGTCCACGGCAGGTCCGAACGGGCTCTTCTGCGTCACCGCCTTGCCGATCTGGTCGCGGTACGCGCTGTAGGTCACGTTGACGTTCGGACCCCAGATGAAGCCGGCCGCGGTGTCCGCGATCTGCTTCGCGAGGCTGTAGAAGTCGGTCTGCTCGGCGAAGAAGTCCGGTGGCTTCTGCAGCGCCGGTCCGGCCTGTGCGGCCTTGTCGGCCGGATACAGGCCACCGTCGGTCACCAGCATCGAGGTCGCCTCGGGGCTCGTGTTCAGCCAAGTGGCGAACTGTACCGCAGCCGCCTTGTTCTTGGCCTTGGTCGTCACCGCCGTCGACGAACCACCCCAGTTACCGGTCTTGCTCTCGCCGGCCGTCCACTGTGGAAGCGGCGCCATCGCCCACTTGCCCTTGGTGGCGGCCGCGTTGCCGGCCAGGACCCCCGGTCCCCAGATCGCGCTGGGCCAGGCGATGAGCGTGCCGTCGTTGAGCGCCTTGTTCCACTCCGGCGTGTACATCGGCTGATCGTCGATGGCCCCTTCGGCGACGAGCTTGCCCCAGTAGTCGGCGACCTTCTTGGTGGCCGCGTCGTTGACGGTCACCTGCCAGGTCTCGCCGCTGATGGCCCACCACTGCGCACCGGCCTGCTGCGACAGGCCGGCGAACCAACCCGGGTCGGCCGAGGAGAACGTCGTCAGGAACCGGTTGGGGGCCTTGGTGCGTACGGTCCGGGCCGTCGCGGCGAACTCGTCCCACGTCTTCGGTACGGTCAGTCCCAGCTCGGTGAAGACGTCCTTGCGGTAGTAGAGCATCATCGGGCCGGCGTCCTGCGGGATCGCGTACACCGCATCCGTGCCGAGCGTGACCTGTTGCCACAGGCCAGGGCTGAATTTGTCCTTTATGGACTGTGTCTCGTTCTTGATGTCCGCCAGCACGTCGTTGCTGACCAATGTGGGCAGTGCTTGGTACTCGGCCTGCACGAGGTCCGGCGCACCGCCGCCCTGCGCGGCGGTCAGCAGCTTGGTGACCAGCTCGTCACCTTGGGCCTGGGTGCTGACCGTTACGTGGATGTTCGGGTTGGCGGCGTTCCACTTGGCGACAACCTTGTCGATGTTGGGTACCCAGGTCCAGAACGCAAGGTCCACCGGGCCGGCAGGGGCCGTGTTTTCGGGGGTGTCCGAACTGCACCCGGCGAGCAAGCCGGCGCCCAGCACCAGGACGCCGACCGCCGAGGCGATCCTATGTCTCACTATGTCCTCCGCGGATCTTTGAAGGGGACGGCGCAGGAGATACGAGGCTGTGAGCGCTCACAGTCTCTGCCTCACCCAGCGACCTGTCAAGTTGTCCGGTCCCCTGATAAATTGCGGAACCATGACGCGGGCGGATGGCTGTGAGCGCTCCCAGAATTGGCCGCTTATCGACGGTCTTGCCTACGGCGGTGACTACAACCCCGAGCAATGGCCGCGGCGGGTCTGGCTGGAGGACGTCGAGCTGATGCGGGAAGCCGGCGTCAATCTCGTCACGGTCGGCATCTTCTCCTGGGCGGCGCTGGAACCCGCCGAAGGCTCGTACGACTTCGCCTGGCTGGACAGCGTGTTCGAGCTGCTGCACGGCGCCGGGATCGCGGTGGACCTCGCCACGCCGACCGCCGCGCCGCCGCCGTGGTTCACCAAGCGGTACCCGGACAGCCGGCCCGTCACCCGCGAAGGTCTGGTCCTCGGACCGGGCGCCCGCGGGGCGTTCTGCCCCAGCTCACCGGAGTACGCCGCGGCGGCCAGGCGGATCACCGAGCAGCTCGCCATGCGGTACGGCAACCATCCCGCGCTCGTGCTCTGGCACGTGCACAACGAGTACGGCGCACCGCTGGCGGCCTGCTACTGCGAACGCTCGGCGGTCGCCTTCCGGCACTGGCTGCGCCGCCGGTACGGCGACCTCGCCCGGCTCAACCGAGCCTGGGGCACTTCGTTCTGGAGCCAGCGGTACGGCGACTGGGACGAGATCGAGCCGCCACGTGTCGCCCCATCCGCCGTCAACCCGGCCCAGCAACTGGACTACCAACGCTTCTCGTCCGACGCGATGCTCGACTGCTACCGCCGGGAACGGGACGTCTTGCACGAGCTGTCGCCCGGCATCCCGGTCACCACGAACTTCCACGCGACCCAGTGCAAACACATCGACTACTGGAAATGGGCGTCCGAAGTGGACGTGGTCTCCAACGACCACTACCTGCGGGCGGAGCAGCCGGACAACCACGTGGATCTGGCCCTGTCGGCCGATCTGACCCGGTCACTGGCCGGTGGCCGGCCGTGGATCCTGATGGAACACTCGACGAGCGCGGTCAACTGGCAGGACCGCAACATCGCCAAGGTACCGGGCGAGATGCGCCGCAACACGCTCACCCACGTGGCCCGCGGTGCCGACGGCGTGATGTTCTTCCAGTGGCGGGCCGCGATGTTCGGGGCGGAGAAGTTCCACTCCGCGATGCTGCCGCCCGGCGGAACGCGTACGAAGGTCTGGCGGGACGTGGTCCGGCTCGGCGCCGACCTGGCCACGCTCGGGGCGCTGCGGGACAGCCGGGTCACCGGCGACGTGGCGATCGTCTGGGACTGGGAGAGCTGGTGGGCGCTGGAGCTGGAGTGGCGCCCGTCGGTCGACCTGACGTTCTTCGACCGCGTGACCGCCTGCTACGACCGGCTGTGGCGGGCCCACCTGGTCGTCGACTTCGTCCGAGCCGACGCCGACCTGTCCGGGTACCCGCTCGTCGTGGTGCCCAACCTGTACCTGACGACACCGGCCTCGGCGGCGAACCTCACCTCGTACGTCCAGAGTGGAGGGACGCTGCTCGTGTCGTACTTCTCCGGCATCGTGGACGCCCAGGACACCGTGCACCCGGGTGGGCACCCCGGCGCCCTGCGTGAGCTGCTGGGCCTCGAGGTCGAGGAGTTCCTCCCGCTGCGCGCTGGCGAGACGGTCGAGCTGTCCACCGATCCGCCCGTCCGTGGCGATGTCTGGGCGGAGGACGTCGTACCGCGCGGGGCCGAGACCGTACTGTCCTATGTCGACGGTCCAGCGGCGGGAAGCCCGGCGGTGACCCGCCACCGGCTGGGCTCCGGAACCGCGTGGTACGTCTCGACCCGACTCGCCGGCGAGTCACTCGACGCGGTGCTGCACCCGGCGCTGGCCGATGCGGGGATACCCATCCGCACCGACGTACCGGTCGGCGTCGAGCTCGTCCGCCGGGTCGCCGACGACACGTCGTACCTGGTCGTCGTCAACCACCTCGACACCGAGGTCACTGTCCCGGCCGACGGCGTCGAGATGCTCACCGGCGAGACCTGCGCCGGCCAGCTGTCAGTGCCGGCCGGCGAGGTCCGCGTGGTACAGGAGAAAACCTAGCCCCCGAAGACGGCCATCGCAGGTAGCGGGTGGCCGGTGTAGTCGAACAGGGCCTGGTTCTCCCAGCCGTCACCGGAGCTGGGATCGGTCGGGTCCCAGCCGGCTCCCTCGATAGCCGTCCACGTGGGCTCCCAGTAGAAGACCCCGAGCGCCCGCGGTACCGCGTTGACCACGGTGTACAGATCGCGGAACGCGGACAGTTGGCCGCGCGGGGTCGCCGGGTACCCGCCGGCCTGTTCGAGCGACGCGTTGAAGATGTTCTGTTGCGCGTCGTTCTCCGCCAGCGTGAAGCCGTACGCGGTCTCCATCACCGCGATGTCCTTGCCGTACCTCGTGGTCAGGTCGAACAGGTTGGCCTGCAGGCTGCCCAGTGACCCGTGCCAGTAGATGTAGTGCGACACCCCGATGACGTCGAACGTGACACCGCGGGAGATGGCGTTGTCCAACCACCACCGGTGCCCACCGTTGTTGCCGCCCTCGGCGAGGTGCACCATCACGCGGGTTCCGGCGTGCGTCGCCCGTACCGCGTCCCCGGCCGAGACGAGCAATGCCGCGAGGCCGTCCCAGTTGTCCCACCGGCCGTCCGGCCACAGCATGCCGCCGTTGATCTCGTTGCCGATCTGGGCGATGTCGGCCGGCGTGCCCTGCCGCTTCAACGCGTTCAGCACGTCGTACGTGTGGTCGTACACCGCCTGGCGCAGCTCCGGGAAGGGCAGCGACGCCCAAGCGGCCGGCTTGATCTGCTTGCCGGGATCGGCCCACGAGTCCGAGTAGTGGAAGTCGATGATCAGACCCATCCCTTGGGCCCTGATCCGGCGAGCCATCTGCAGCACCCGGGCCTTGTTGTTGTACCCGTCCGCCGGGTCCACCCAGACCTTGAGCCGGGCGTAGTTCATGCCGCTGTCCTTCAGGATGGCCAGCGCGTCCCGCTGCCGGCCGCGGCTGTCGAAGTACGCCGCGCCGAAGTCCTCGTTCTTCTTCAGCGTCGACACGTCGGCTCCACGTAGCGGTAGCTTGCGAAGGCCGCCCCTGGTCAGCGACACGTCGTCGAAGTGTGCCCAGTTGCCGGCGTTGGCGTCGGAGACGAAGCTGATCGTGCACTCGTGCCGAGTGACCTTTGTGGACACCGCGATCTGTACCCAGTCGGTGCCGCCGGTCCGCGGCAGAGCCACGCGCTGCTCGGGGCCGCTACTACGCAACGCGACGTACGCGTCGTTCTGGCCGCTGTCCGTGCGCACCCAGACCGTCAACGTGTACTGCCCGTTGGCCAGGCCGGTCAGCCGCTGCTCGGTGCGGACCGAGTACGGCGTCGCCGCCCAGTGGGTCAGCCGGAAGCCGCTGCCCCCGTGACCACCCGCTTCGACGAACGACGCATCGCCGTGGCCGGTACCGGAGACCTCGGACCACCCGGTCGGCGCTTGGGTCGGACCGTCGGACTCGAAGCCTGGGTTGGCCGGGCCGGCTACCGATGATGGTCCACTGTAGACAGGTATCGCCATGACGAGAGTCAACAATATCTTGCCTAGCATGCCTCCCCCTAGACCGAACCGAAGACCGCGACACCCTGCAGCGCGCGGTTGTTGTAGTCGAACAGGGCCTGGTTCTCCCAACCGTTGCCCGAGTTGGGGTTCGTGGGATCCCAACCACTGCCGGGTACGGCGGTCCACGTGGGCTCCCAGTAGAAGACGCCGAGCCCGTGACCGTTCGGCACCGCGGCGACCGCGGCGAACGTGTCCCGCATCAACTGCGCCTGACCCGCCGGCGTCGCCGGGTACCCGCCGGCCTGCTGCAACGACGAGTTGAAGATGTTCGGCTCGCCGTCGTCCTGCGCGAGCGTGAAGCCGTACGCCGCCTCGGCGACCACGATGTCCTTGTTGTACCTGACCGCGAGGTCGTTGATGTTGTTGCGCAGGCTGGTCAGCGTGCCGTGCCAGTACACGTAGTGCGAGACCCCGATGACGTCGAACGGCACTCCTCGCGAGACGGCGTTGTCGAACCACCACCGGTGCTGGCTGTTGTTGCCGCCCTCGGCTAGGTGCAGCATGACCCGGGTCGAACTGTTGGCCGCCTTGACCGCGTTGGAGCCGGCGGTCAACAGCATCGCGAGGTTGGCCCAGTTCGACGTGCTGCCGGTGGGCCACAGCATGCCGCCGTTGATCTCGTTGCCCACCTGGACCATGTCGGCCGGCGTGCCCTGCGCCCGCAGCGCGTTGCACACGTCGAAGGTGTGGTTGTACACGGCGTCCCGCAACTGCGTGAGACTCAGGTTCGCCCATGCGGCGGGCTTGGTCTGCTTGCCGGGATCGGCCCACGAGTCCGAGTAGTGGAAGTCGACGAGCAGTTTCATGCCCTGTGCCTTGATGCGCTGGGCCATCTGCAGCACGCGAGCCCTGTTGTTGTAGCCGTCCGCCGGGTTGACCCAGACCTTGAGCCGGGCATAGTTCATCCCGCCGGCCCGCAGGATCGCCAAAGCGTCACCCTGTACGCCGGACTGGTTGAAGTAGACCCCGCCGAAGTCCTCGTTCTTCTTCAGGGTCGAAACGTCACCGCCGCGGATCTGGATGCCGGTACCGGTGCCGGGCGGAATCCACTCGACGTCGTCGAAGTTGGCCCAGTTGCCGGCGCGCGCGTTGGAGTTGAACGCGATCGTGCACTGTCCATTGGAGACCTGGGTGGTCAGCGACAGCTGGGCCCAGGTGGTTCCACCGGTGGCGGGGATGTTCACGCGCTGCTCGGTGGAGCCGCAGTTGCGCAACGCGACGTACGCGGAGACCTGGCCTCCGCCGGACTTGACCCAGACCCGCAAGGTGTACTGGCCGTTGCTGAGCCCGGTCAGCGTCTGGGACGTCTCGACCTGGTAGGCGGCCGACGCCCAATGGCTGAGCCGGAAGCTCCCGGAGCGCCCACCGGACTCGGTGAAGGAGGCACTCGCCTGCCCGGACTCCGACCACCCCGTCGGCGTCTGGCTGGCCCCGGCCTCGAAGCCGGGGTTGGTCACGGTGGCCGCGCCGAACGCGGGCGCGGACAGGATCGGGGTTGCGGGGACGACGGCCGCCGCCACGACAGCGACGAGCAGCACGCGTGCTCTGCTGGGCATGCACCCTCCCAGAGACGAAGGCCGATGTAATCGCTCACAGCCTCGTATCTGTTGCGGGCGCCGTTACGCTAGCTGAACCGCGTTGTGAGCGCTCACATAACCACGGGATCGTGGTACCTGTCAATGCCTCCCCACCCCGTTGATCATGAAGTTGGTGCCTCGACACGCCGTCGAGACACCAACTAAGTTCATGATCAACGGGGGTTGAGGGCCCGGGGTTAGACGAGCAGGTGGGCGCGCAGGGCGGTTACGTGGTCCGGGGCCAGGCCGGCCCGTGCCAGGTAATGCTGGACCGAGCCGTACCGGGCGCGCAGCTCGCTGAGGAAGAGCAGCATCGCGTCGGGCGGGGTGAGGGCGTAGTACGGCGGAGGTTCGCGGTCGAACACGCGGGTCTTGCGCAGCCAGGCGGTGAACTTCGCCTCGGCCAGGCCGGTGAGCGCGTAGTCGTCGCCGATGTCCACATCGGACACTCCGAGCAGGTCTAGGGTCAGCGCGGCTACGACCCCGGTACGGTCCTTTCCCGCCACACAGTGCATGACCAGTGGAGCCGCACCGGCGTCGGCGATCAGCGCGATCGCCCGAGCCAGCCCTTCGGAGCCCTGCTCGGCCAGTTCGAGGTACCGGTCGGCCAGGAATCGCGCCACGCCGGCGGTCTCGTCGTACGTGTCGGCCCGCCACTCCGGGTGATCCGGGTGCACGTGCTGGTACGCCAGAGTCGGAAGCTCCGGCACCCGCCCGTCCCGGGCGACCTCGCCCGGCCGGCGCAGATCGAGGACGGTGCGGATACCCAGCGCGGCAAACGCGTCCCGGTCCGGACCCGCGAGCCGGTGCAACGAGTCGGACCGGTAGAGCCGCCGCCACGCGACGGTACGCCCCCCGTGACCGGTGTAACCCCCCAAGTCGCGGAAGTTGAACACCGCCGCGAAGGAGATGTGCCTATCCACCGTCACAGAACCCGGTGCACCCAACCGTGCCGATCCTCTACGCGACCGCGTTGGATGTCCACAAGGGACTGACGGAGGGCCGTCGTCACTGGACCGGTACCGCCGTCGCCGACGACGAACTCGCCGTCCGGCATGCGTACCCGGGCGATCGGCGTCAGCACCGCGGCCGTGCCGCACGCGAAGACCTCGCGCAGGTCGCCACTTTCCGCGTCGGCGCGCCATTCGTCGATCGAGTACGGCCGCTCGACGACCGTCATCCCGGCCTCGCGGGCGAGGGTCATCACCGACTCGCGCGTGATGCCGGGCAGGATCGTGCCGAGCGGCGGGGTGACGAGCGTGCCGTCGGCGTACCCGAAGAAGATGTTCATCCCGCCGAGCTCATCGACGAACCGGCGGTGCACCGCGTCGAGGAAGACGACCTGGTCGCAGCCGTTGTCGAGCGCCTCGGCCTGCGCGACCAGGGACGCCGCGTAGTTGCCGCCGCACTTGGCCGCCCCGGTGCCACCCGGCCCGGCGCGGGTGTAGTCCGTCGACACCCACACCGTCACCGGCTTGACGCCACCGGTGAAGTACGAGCCGACGGGCGAGGCAATGAGCACGTAGAGGTACTCCGCCGACGGCCGGACACCGAGGAACGCCTCGCTCGCGTACATGAATGGGCGGAGGTAGAGGCTCGCCTCGTCGGACTCCGGCACCCACGCCCGATCGATGCGGATCAGTTCATACAGCGAGTCGAGGAACGTCTGCTCGGGCAGGGCCGGCATGGCCATCCGGGCGGCCGAGGCGGCGAACCGCGCGGCGTTGGCATCCGGGCGGAACAGCGTGATGCCACCGTCGGCAGCGCGGTATGCCTTGAGTCCCTCGAAGATCTCCTGTGCGTAGTGCAGGACCGCCGCCGCCGGATCCAGGGAGATCGGCCCTCTGGCCTCGACCCGCGCGTCGTACCAGCCCTTGCTGTCGGCGTAACGGATCGTGACCATATGGTCGGTGAACACCCGACCGAAACCCGGGTTGGCGAGCAGCCCGGCGCGTTCGGCGACGCCTACCGGCTGCGGGTTCGGACGAATCTCGAAGTCGAGGCTGTCACCGCCGCTCATCGCGCATACCTCCGTGTCACATGCTGAGACGATCCCGTCTTTGAACGGTACCCCGAACGCTCGTTAATGCCCTAGCGCACAGCCAACATCAGGCTACGGCGGCGGCCAATCGGTCGCCCACCTCGGCAGTGCGTAGCGGACCGCCCGCTGAGCGTGTCGCCAGCTCAGCGGCCACGGCGTCGGTCACCCGCCGGGCGGCCTCGGGGTGTCCGAGGTGCTCCAGCAGCAGTGCGGCGGAGAGTACGGCCGCGACCGGGTCGGCCACGCCCTGCCCGGCGATGTCGGGGGCGGAACCGTGCACCGGTTCGAACGTCGATGGAAACTCCCGTGGCGGATTGATGCTGCCGCTCGCGGCGAGTCCGATGCCGCCCGTGACCGCGGCGGCGATATCGGTGAGGATGTCCCCGAACAAGTTGTCCGTGACGATCACGTCGAACCGCTGGGGCTGGGTCACCAGGTACATCGCCGCGGCGTCGACGTGCTGGTACTCCGTCTCGATCGACGGGTGCTCGGCCGCCACGGCCGCGAACGTGCGCGCCCACAGGCCACCGGCGTGCGTCAGCACATTGGTCTTGTGGACCATCGTGACCTTGCGCCGCTCCCGCCCAGCGGCCCGGGCGAACGCGTCGCGGATCACGCGCTCGACGCCGAACCGGGTGTTGAGGCTCTCCTCGGTCGCCACCTCGGCGGGGGTGTGCCCGTGCAGCACGCCGCCCGCCCCGGCGTAGAGACCCTCGGTGCCCTCGCGGACCACCACGAAGTCGATCTCGCCGGGCTTCACCCGGGCCAGCGGGCCGACCGTACCGGGCCACAGGCGGGCCGGACGCAAGTTGACGTACTGGTCGAACCGGAACCGCAACGCGAGCAACAGGCCGCGTTCGAGGACCCCGGGCGGCACGTCGGGCGCGCCCACCGCGCCGAGCAGGATCGCGTCGTGCCGGGACAGCTCATCGAGTACCGAGGACGGCAGCACCTCTCCGGTCCGGAGGTATCGGGCGGCGCCCAGGTCGTAATCGGTCGTCTCGATCCCCGGTCGCACGGCATCGAGCACCTTCAGTGCCTGAGCCACCACCTCGGGACCGATACCGTCGCCAGCAACCACCGCGATGCGCGTCACCTAATGGACGTTAAGGCATCGTCCCGCAACGTGGCCGCCCAGTCCCGCGATGTGGACACACCATCTTCCGTCGATCAAGGACTTGTGCACGTGGTTCGATCTCCAAACCATGTGCACAAGTCCTTGATCGACGGACGGGTGGGGCTAGTCGTCGTCCAGGTTCACCGTGCTCGCGGCGGTCGCGCCGATGGCCCGCGCCGCGGCGTCGAGCAGGTCGGCGTTCACCGGAGAGTCGACGGTCAGCGTCATCAGCGCCTCACCGCCGGCCTTGCGCCGGGCCACCTGCATCGCCGCGATGTTCACGCCGGCATCGCCGAGGATCGAGCCGATCGTGCCGACCACGCCCGGCCGGTCCACGTACCGGAAGAACAGCTGGATGCTCTCGGCGGCCAACTCGAGGTCGAAGCCGTCGACCTCGGTGAGCTTGCGTACCTCGCGACCCGGGGTCACCAGCACGGTGCCGGAGACGCTGACGGTACGGCCGTCGGGCAGCGCACCGCGCACGGTCACCAGGTTGTGGTGGTCGGGCGAGTCGGTGTACGTACTCAGGTCGACCTCGACGCCGCGGTCCGCCGCGAGCATGGGCGCGTTGACGTACGTCACCTGCTCCTCGATGACGGCCGCGAACAATCCCTTGGTGGCGGCCAGCTTCAGCACCGACACGTCGTGCTCGACGATCTCGCCGCGCACCTCGATGCTCACGCTCGCCGCGATCCCACCAGCCACCGCGGTGAACACCCGGCCCAGCCGCTCGGCGAGCGGCAGCAGCGGCCGTACGTCCTCCGCCACCAGACCGCCGGCCTGAACATTGACCGCGTCCGGGACGAACTCCCGCTCCAGCGCGAGCTTGACGCTGCGCGCCACGGCGAGCCCGGCCTTGTCTTGAGCCTCCACTGTGGACGCACCGAGGTGCGGGGTCACGACGACATTGTCGAAGCCGAACAGTGGCGAGGCGACGCACGGCTCCTTGGTGAAGACGTCGATGCCGGCACCGGCTACCCGCCCGGTCGCGAGCGCGTCGGCCAGCGCCTGCTCGTCGACCAGCCCGCCCCGGGCCGCGTTGACGATCCGCACGCCGGGCTTGACCAGCTCGAGCTCGCGAGCGCCGATGAGCCCGACGGTCTCCGGGGTCTTGGTTGCGTGGATCGAGATGAAATCCGCCTCGCGCAGCAGGTCGTCCAGGCCGACGAGGCGTACGCCGAGCTGGGCGGCGCGCGCCGGCTGCACGTACGGGTCGTACGCGATCAGCCTGGTCCCGAACGCCACCATCCGCTGTGCGAACAGCACCCCGACGCGGCCCAGGCCGATCACGCCCACCGTCTTGCCTTGCAGCTCCACACCGCTGTACTTCGACCGCTTCCACTCGCCGCCCTTGAGCGCGGCCGATGCCGACGCGGTGTTGCGGGCCACGGACAGGAGCAGCGCGACCGCCTGCTCGGCGGTGGACACGATGTTCGAGGTCGGCGCGTTGACGACCATCACACCTCGCGCGGTCGCCGCCGCCACCTCGACGTTGTCGAGTCCGACGCCCGCCCGCGCCACGACCTTGAGCCGCTTCCCGGCGGCGATCACCTCGGCGTCGACCTGGGTCGCGGACCGGACGATCAGCGCGTCAGCCTCGGCCAGCGCGGCGAGCAGGGCGGCACGGTCGGTGCCGTCGACGTGGCGAACCTCGAAGTCATGGGCCAGCACATCGATGGCGGCCGGCGCAAGATCTTCGGCAATGAGTACGACTGGACGCACTCGGCGATCGTACGGCGCCGTCGATGGTGAATTCCTCGAACCCCGACCGTGACCGTTCTCACCCG
>Ga0075429_100000495_pt1 | contig 29570 bp, 28 predicted proteins | sample RhiMetdeltSRZDD3_FD_75295 | JGI IMG/M metagenome (GOLD analysis project Ga0075429, IMG submission 75295) | Populus rhizosphere microbial communities from Tennessee, USA - Rhizosphere MetaG P. deltoides SRZDD3 | ecosystem: Host-associated > Plants > Roots > Rhizosphere > Soil | place: USA...
GGAAACCAGCAGTGAATCGTGGTTCCCTGTCCCAGCTCGCTTTCCGCCCAGACCCGTCCGCCGTGGGACTCGACCAGGTGCTTCACGATGGCCAGACCGAGTCCGGTGCCGCCTTCCGAGCGGGAGCGGGAGGAATCGGCGCGGTAGAACCGCTCGAAGATTCTGGGCAGGTGCTCGCTCCCGATCCCGGTGCCGGCGTCGCTCACACTGACCCGGACGCCGGCGCCCTCGCGGATCGCGAGCGCGGTGATTGCGCCTCCCGGCGCGGTGTACCGGCGGGCATTGTCGAACAGGTTCGCCAGGATTTGCCGAAACGCCTCGGGGTCGACGAAGACCGACTCCGCTCCGGAGCTGACCAGGATCCGGAAGACGTGTTCCGAAGGGCCCGGTCTCCCCGATGCCGTCCAGGTCTCTCGCAAGGCGTTCTCGGTCAGGATCATCCGGGGCGAGGGCCGCCAGTGTCCCGACTCGATCCGGGAGAGATCGAGCTGGTCGTCCACCAGGCGCTGCATCCGCCGCGCGTTCGCGAGAATCGTCTCCAGAAACCGCCGGGTCGTCTCCTCTCCCGGGTGGTCGGCGAGGAGCGTTTCGGCGTAGCCGGAGATCGAAGTCAGCGGTGTCTTGAGCTCGTGGGAGACGTTGGCGACGAAGTCGCGCCGGATCGTTTCCAGCCGGCGGATGTCGGTCAGGTCGTGGAGGACCAGCACTGCGCCACCTTCGGGGAGCGGTCGCGCGCTGAGAAGACAGGTCCGTTCGTCCAGCAGGATTTCCCGGTCCGGTACCGTCTCGCCCCGGAGGCTGGCTTCCACCGCCGCCCGCGCCGCCTTGTGGTGGAAGAGGACCTGCAGCGCGGGGAGCGCTCGTTTCGCGTCATATCCGAGCAGCTTGCGCGCGGCCGGATTGGCGGTCACCACCTGACCCCGCGCATCGGAGGAGAGGACGCCTTCCACCATGGCGTTGACCAGCGCTTCGGTCTCCGCCTGCTTGCGCTGCAGCGCCTCGAAGCGGGCATCGAGCTCCTCGTGCATTCCCCGGAGCGCCGCCACCATCGCATCCATGTCGGGAATCCCCGACCGGGGGAATCGGGGTCTGCCTCCAGCCGCAATGGTGCGGGCCGCCTCGGCAGTCTCGGTCAACGGCCGCGTGATCGATCGCCCGGCGAGCCAGGCGAAACCCGCGCCCAGCAGCAGCGCGAGAAGCGCCGCCAGGACCACCGACCGTTGCGCGGTCCCCACGGCCGAGTCGACCTGATCGAGCGGCATCGCCACCCGCACGACTCCGGGACCGCCGGGGACGGCCACGTACATGAACGCGCGGCTGGTCGTGGCGCTTCGCCGCGTGGCGGTCCCTGCTCCCCCCGCCAGCGCGGTTGCCACCTCCGGACGCGTCGCGTGATTCTCGACCTGAGCCAGCTCCGCGTCGGGGACGTCGGTGTCGGCGCGGACCCGGCCCGACCGCTCGATGAGCGTGATCCGCACCTGGCCCGCCGATCCGACTCGGCGGGAGAATTCCTGCCACGCGAGCGTGTCGGCGGGGAGTGCGGTCATCACCAGACGGGCCTGATGCTCGAGGCTGGTCGCGAGGCTCCGTTCGAGATCGGCCCGCAGCCATCGCTCGGCGGACAGCACGAGAATGGCGACGGTGATGAAAAGCACCAGGACGGTGCCGAGGAGCAGCCGGCGGGCGAAGGTCACGCGAAGGCGGAAACGCGCAACGACGCAACGACGCAAGGTGGTTCACTTTGCGTCTTTGCGTGTTTGCGTCCTTGCGTCGTCTTTCTCACTTGGAAACCCCCTTGAACCGATACCCGAACCCCCGTACCGTCTCGATCAGCTCGCCGATCTCGCCGAGCTTGGCCCGGAGCCGCTGGACGTGCATGTCCACGGTACGGGTCTGGATGTCGGGCTGCGCGTCCCAGACGGTCTCGAGCAGCTGCGGGCGGGTCTGCACCCGTCCCCTCCGCTCGACCAGAGTCAGCAGCAGCTTGAACTCGGTGGCGGTGAGCGAGACTTCCTCCCCGTCGAGGGTCACCCGGTGCGCGCCCCGATCGATGGTGAGCGGGCCTTCCACCAGCGACGACCCGGCCGCCACCGCGGGCGCCGCGAGACGGCGCAGCAGCGCCGCCACCCGGAGCGTCAGCTCCTGGGGCGAGAACGGCTTGGTGAGATAGTCGTCGGCCCCGAGCGAGAGGCCTTTGATCCGGTCGGCCTCTTCCCGGCGGGCGGTGAGGAGGATGACGCCGACGTCACCGGTATCCTGGCGCCGGCGCAATTCCCGCAGCACTTCGTATCCGGTAATCCCGGGCAGCATCAGATCGAGCACCACGATGTCGGGGCGCTCTTCCCGCGCCGCGCGAAGCGCGTCATGGCCGTTGGCCGCGGTGGAGACCCGGTAGCCGCTCCGCGCCAGGTGATAGGCGACGAGCGCGGTGATATCGGGCTCGTCATCCACCACCAGAATCCGATGGCTGCTCACCGCTCCTCCGCTTCTTCCACCGCCGAGCTGCGGCCGGCCGGCGAGGGCATCTTGCCTCGTCCATGGGCGCGGCTCCGGTCCAGCGCGCGATGGCGCTCGAGCCGCATCGGCTCGTCATGCCCCAGCGCATCCAGCACCGCCTGGAAGAGCCGCCCCTGCGGGCCCGATTCGGTCCGGATGCGGTAGAGCACGAACTGCGCGATCGGCGTGTCACGCACCAGTCGGGCATTCTTGAGCACGGTGAGATGGCGTGACACCGTCGGCTGTGGGAGGTCCAGGACCGCCTGCAGGTCGGAAACGAAGAGCGGTGCGGCCGCGAGGCAGTTGACGATCCGAAGCCGGGTCGGTTCGGCGAGCGTCAGCAGCAGATCGGTGGAGGCGATTGGGCTCATATTCGGCTAAACATATATGTGTGAGGGTACATTTATTCAAGCGCCATTCTGTCACGATTGCGCAACACCTCCGGGGAGAGGATTTTAGACGATGCTTCCCGCCGTGCTCCTCGGGTTTGCCCTTGCCGGCCGGGCGGATTCGACGCTGCTTCGCATTCTCGCCATCAACGATTTTCACGGCGCCCTCGAGTCCCGGCAATACAGCTGGTCGGGAGGTCGCCCGGTCGGGGGCGCCGCGGTGCTCAAGGCGCATCTCGACAGCGCCGCCCTCGCCTGTCGCTGCGCGGTGCTCCGCCTCGACGGGGGCGACGAGCTCCAGGGCACTCTGGCGTCGAACCTCGTCTACGGGCGCTCGACGATCGAAGCGCTGAACCACTTCGGGCTCGACGCCGCGGTGGTCGGGAATCACGAGCTCGATTGGGGTATCGATACCCTTAAGGCGCGGATCGGCGAGTCGCGCTGGAAGTGGATCGCGGCAAACGTATTCGACTCACTGTCGGGTCGCCGCCCCGACTGGGCCATGCCTTACACCTTCCTCGAGCGAGGCGAGCTCCGGATCGCCGTGGTGGGATACATGGCGGCGCGGACCAAGCAGATGGTGGGGGCCACCCAGGCGGCAGGCCTGGTCTGGCGCCAGGGTGTCGGCGCCATCCGCGACGCCCTCGATGCCGCCCGCGCCGAGCGGCCTGATCTCACCATCGTGGTGGCGCACGAAGGTGCCTATTGCGATTCGCTCCCCTGCCGGGGGGAAGCCATCGACCTCGCTCGCGGGCTCGACTCGACCCAGGTTCAGCTCATCATCGCGGGCCACACCCACACGCTCGTCAATACCGTGGTGAACGGAATTCCGGTGGTGCAGGCCCGGAGCAACGGCACTGCGTTCAGCGTGATCGATCTGGTCCGGCAGGACGACGGAACCCGGGTCTGGCGCGCGCGGGTGGAAACGTCCTGGGCCGACCGGGTTACGCCCGACAGCGGCGTCAATGCGGTCCTGGACCGCTACCGGCCGATGGTCGATCGCCTCGCCCGGGGCCGAGTGGCGGTGCTCCGCGATTCGCTGGCTCGCCAGGGCGACCAATATCCGCTGGGCAACCTCATCGCCGATGCCCAGCGCGCGGCGGCTGCCGGCACCGACTTCGCCCTCATGAACAACGGGGGGATCCGGCGCGACCTCCCCGCCGGACAGCTGACCTACAGCGATCTCTTCGAGCTGCATCCCTTCGGCAACAGCATCATGCGGGTCTGGATCACCGGCGAGCAGCTGAAGGTGGTCATGGAGCGCGCGGTCGTCTCCGGCAGGCCGTCGTTTCACATTTCCGGGCTCACGGTTCGCTACGACAGCCGGAAGCCATCCGGCAGCCGGGTGCTCCAGATGCGAAAGACCAACGGCGCTCTGGTACAGCCCCGCCGCACCTATGTGCTGGCACTCGGTGATTTTCTGCAGACCGGCGGCGAGGGTCTCGCCCTGTTGCGGACTCTGCCGGCCCGCCGCACCGGGAAGACCGATCTCGAGGCGATGATCGCCTATCTCGGCCGGCTCCGGCAGCCGGTCGCGGCGCCGCCCGCCCGGCGATTTATCGACCTGGCCCCGTGAGCGAATCCATCGCCGTCTTCGTGAACGAGAAGGCGGTGTGGGTGGCGCCGGAGAGCTCGGTCGCGGACGTGGTGGCGGCCTGCGACGCGGCGCTGGCGCACGCGCTCGCGGCCGGGGGCGCTCAGGTGACCGACGGTCGCGGCATCGCACTGGATCCCCATGCTCCGGTGTACTCCGGCGCCATCCTCCGTGTGTTCCTGAGCACCCGCCGGGGCAGGGACGAGTCCGATGCTCAGGCGTGAGCTGATCGCGCGGCTCCCCAAGGCGGAGCTCCACGTGCATTTCGACGGCTCCGTGAGGCCGGAGACGATGCTGGAGCTGGCCCGCGCGGCAGGCGTGACCCTTCCGGCATCCGACCCGGAATCACTCGCCCGGTTCATGCTGGTGAACGACGCGCGCAATCTCGAAGACTACCTCTCGCGATTCGACATCACCGTCGCCCTCCTGCAGACACCGGAGGCGATCGAGCGGGTCGCCTACGAGATGGTGGAGGATGCGGCCCGGGACAATCTTCGGTATCTCGAGGTGCGGTACGATCCCCACCTCTCGACCCATGGCGGTCTCTCGATGGACGAGGTGGTCCTGGCGGAGCGGCGCGGGTTCGATCGCGGGGAGCGCGACTTCGGGATCCGGACCGGGATCATCAACTGCACCCTCCGCCATTATGATCCCGCGCGCTCGGTCGAGATTGCCCGCCATTCGGTGCGCTGCAAGCCGCTCGGCGTGGTGGGATTCGACCTGGCCGGGGGCGAGGCGGGTCGCCCGCCGGGTCGTCACGGCGAGGCGTTCGATATCGCGCTGGCGGGGAATCTCGGCATCACCGTCCATGCCGGCGAGGCCGCCGGCGCCGAGTCGGTCGCCGAAGCGGTGCGGCGGTGCCATGCCGTCCGCATCGGCCATGGCACTCGCCTGGGCGAGGACCCGGAGCTCATGGCGTACATTCGAGACCGGCAGATCCTGATCGAGACCAATATCACCAGCAATCTGCAGACCCGTGTGGTTCGCGAGGCCGCGGCGCATCCGGTGCGCGGCTATTTCGATGCCGGACTCGCGGTCACTCTCTGCACCGACAGCTGGCTGATGAGCGGAGTGCACCTCACCGATGAATACTGGCTGGCCCACCAGAGTCTCGGCTTCACGCGAGAGGAGATCGACCGGATGATCCTCAATGCCTTTGCTGGAGCATTCCTGCCCTGGCCCGAGCGGCAGGCGATGATCGCGCGAGTGCGGGACGAGCTGGAGGCCATCTGATGCGTGCGCCCACGCTGCGCCGCTGGTTTCTTGCGACCGTTCTGACCACCGCCGCGATCGCGGCGGGCTGGGCCATTCCGGGCTGGGTGGGCCGGGGCATCGGAAGCGTCGCGGCCCAGGCCACCGCCCAGCAACCGGTTCCTCCCGTCGTCGTGCCGGCCGATTCCGTGGTGACGCCGGCGCCGGTCTCCACGCCGCTCACGACCCGGATGACCGGCTTCCTCGGCATGGCGCTGATCCTCGGGATCGGCTTTGCCCTGTCCAGCAACCGGAAGGCGATCCGGTGGCAGACCGTGGCGTGGGGACTCGGCCTGCAGATTGTCTTTGCGATCTTCGTGCTGCGGGTGCCGTTCGGGCGGGAGCTGTTCCGCGCGCTGGGCGACTTCGTCACCGGCGTGCTGCACTACTCCTACGTCGGCTCCGAATTCGTCTTCGGCGAGCTGGGCAAGCCGAACTCGAGTCTCGGCGTGATCTTCGCGTTTCAGATCCTCCCCGCGATCATCTTCGTCTCCGCCCTCTTCGCCATCATGTACTATCTGGGCGTGATGCAGCTCATCGTGCGGGCCTTCGCGGTGGTGATGGCGAAGATCATGCGGGCGAGCGGGGCAGAAAGCCTGGACGTGGCGGCGTCGATCTTCATGGGGCAGACCGAAGCGCCCCTGACCATCCGGCCGTTCCTCCCCAGGATGACGATGTCGGAGCTGATGACCGTCATGACTGCGGGCATGGCCCACATCTCCGGATCGATTATGGCGGCCTACATCGCGTTCGGGATCGAGGCTCGGCACCTGCTCACCGCCGTCATCATGACCGCTCCCGGCACGATCATGATGTCCAAGCTGTTCCAGCCGGAGACCGAAACGCCGGAAACCTACGGCAACGTGAAACTGGATATTCCCAAGACCGACGTGAACCTGGTGGATGCCGCGGCCCGGGGAACCAGCGAAGGGCTCCACCTCATGCTCAATGTCATCGCGATGCTGGTGTCCTTCATCGCGCTGGTCGCGCTCACCAACGGCGCGATGGGGTGGATCCACGGTCACATCCCGGTCTTTCCCGAAAATCTCCAGACGATCCTCTCCTGGGTCGGCCGGCCATTCGCGTGGGCGATGGGTGTGCCGTGGCATGATAGCGGCACGATCGGGGGTCTTCTCGGCACTCGAACCGTCCTCAACGAGTTCGTGGCCTTTTCACAGCTCGGCCCGCTCAAGGACACCCTCGATCCCCGGTCGTTCACCATCGCATCCTTCGCGCTCGCGGGCTTTGCCAACTTCAGCTCGGTGGGCATCCAGATCGGCGGCATCGGGGCGCTGGCTCCCTCCCGGAAGAGCGATCTCGCCAAGCTGGGCTTCCGCGCCATGCTGGCGGGAACGCTCGCCAACTTCATGTCGGCGACCATCGCGGGGATTCTCCTGTGAACGCCGTCGCCGACGCCCGGGCTGCGGTCGAGTCCCGGCTGGGGGGGCGTGCGCCGACCATCGCGCTCGTGCTGGGGTCGGGGCTCGGCGGGCTCGCGGAGCAGGTGGGTGACGGGGTGCGGATCCCCTACAAGGAGATTCCCGGTTTTCACGTCCCGACCGTGGAGGGGCATCGCGGCGAGCTCGTCATCGGGAAGCTCGGTGGCAAGACGGTCCTGGTCCAGAGTGGCCGGTTCCACATGTACGAAGGGTACAGCGCCGTGGACAATGTCCTCCCGATTCGGGTGTTCGGGGCGCTGGGCATCAAATCGATCATCCTCACCAACGCGGCCGGAGGCGTGCGCAGAACATTCCAGGCCGGCAGCGTGATGCTGATCTCGGATCACGTGAATCTCACCGGTCGGAATCCGCTGATCGGGCCAGTCGTCCCGGGCGACGAGCGTTTTCCCGACATGTCCGAAGCCTACGATGCGGAGTACCGGAATACCGCTCGGGCGATCGCGCGGAAGCTCGGGATTCCTCTCGAGGAGGGCGTGTACGCGGGCCTGTTGGGACCCAATTATGAGACGCCCGCCGAAGTGCGGATGCTCGAACGCCTTGGCGCCGATGCGGTGGGAATGAGCACGGTGGCCGAGGTGATCGCGGCTCGTGCCCGTGGGATGCGCTGCCTGGGATTCTCGCTGGTGACCAACCCCGGCGCCGGCATCAGCCCGACGCCGCTCAATCACAAGGAAGTGATGGAGACGGCGGCCAGGGCGGGGAAGGAACTGGGTCGCCTCATCGTTGGGGTCGTCGACGCGATGTAAGGCAAGGAGGCAAAGAGGCAAGGAGGCAAGGAGAACTACATTGCCACGTTGCGACTTTGCCACTTTGCCACTTTGCCTCTTTGCGCCTTTGCGCCTCACGCGGAATGGTTCAGGGGCCGGTTCCCTCGGCCGAGTTTCGGCGCGGTAGCGATCGCGCGGTGGACATATTCGAGCGCTTCGGCCACCGTGGACGCGAGCAGGTCGAATGCCACCAGCCGTCCAGCCGTCGAGCCCTCCAGCCGTCTGGCAATCCCCGCGGCAATCGCCGCCGAGAGCGTGCAGCCGGTGCCGTGAGTCGACCTGGTTTCGATCCGCGGGTGTTCGAACCGCAGGGTGCCCTGCCTGGTCACCAGCAGATCGACCAGCACGTCACCGCGCAGATGTCCCCCCTTGACGAGCGCGGCGGTGGCGCCCAGTGCAACCAGCGACCGCCCGGCGCGCTCCATGGAAGCGGGGTCATTCACCGAGAACCCCGCCAGGATCGTTGCCTCGTCGAGATTCGGAGTCACCACCGTCGCGAGCGGTATCAGTCGCTCGCGGATCAGGCTCTCCGCTTCGCGGTCGAGCAGCCGGTCGCCGGACGTCGCAACCATGACCGGATCGCAGACATATGGAATCGCGGGATCGAGGGCGTCGGCCACCACCTGTACCAGCTCCGCGGTGGCGAGCATTCCGGTTTTGCACGCCGCCGCCGGAAGATCCGACGCCAGCGCCGCCAGCTGGGCACGTACGATGTCGGGGGGAACCGGATGCACGGCCGTGACGCCCAGCGTATTCTGCGCAGTAATGGCGGTGACCACCGACGTGCCGAAGACGCCGAATCGTTGAAAGGTCTTGAGATCCGCCTGAATTCCGGCGCCCCCGCCGGAATCGGAGCCCGCGATCGTGAGGGCGATTTGCATCAATGAGTCACTCGCTGCATACCCTGGTGCGGGATCTTCGGCTGCGCCGCGGCCGGGAACGGCGCGGGCTCGCGCTCGCGGAGGGCGTGCGCCTGGTGGAGGAAGCACTGGCCGCGCGGCTGGTCATCCGCCACGTCCTCGCGAGCCCGGCGCTGGAAGCTACTCCGCGAGGCCGGGCGCTCAAAGCGGCGCTCGCGGCCGCGAGGCACCCCGTCGTGGATGCGGACGAGCGCGAGTTCGATGAGCTCGCGGCAACCGAGCATCCCCAGGGAATTCTCGCGGTGATCGAGCCGCCGGCCTGGACCCTCGACGCCGTCCGGCCCGGGCCCCGGGCTCCAGTGCTGGTGCTGGACGGGGTGCAGGATCCCGGCAATGTCGGCACCATGGTGCGGAGCGCCTTTGCCCTGGGTGCCGCGGGAATCCTGGCGCTTCCCGGCACCGCGGAGATGACCAATCCGAAAACCCTGCGCGCCACGATGGGGGGCTACTTCCGGCTGCCCTGCGTTTCGATCGACGAAGCCGCCCTCCAGAGCTGGGCGGCCTCCGCCGGAGTGCGCGTGATGATCGCGGCACCGGGTGGCACCTCGCCCGGGAGCGCGCGTGGCACGTCCCTCGCAGTCGTGGTCGGGAATGAAGGCGCCGGAACCCGGCCGTCGCTCGACGGCTGGGCCCACGGCCGGATCGGCATCGCCCTGCGCGAGGGCGCCGACTCCCTCAACGTCGCGGTGGCGGCCGGTATTCTTCTGTACGAGGTGACGCGTGAATGAGTCCTCGCTCGCCGCGGTGGTCGGCGGGCTGTTCGGAGCCGTCATCGGGAGCTTCCTGAACGTCTGCATCGTCCGGCTTCCCGCCGAGCAGTCGGTGGTCTCTCCTCCGTCGCGCTGCCCCCAGTGCGGCAAACCGGTCGAGTGGCGGGACAACATCCCGATGTTCTCCTGGCTGCTGCTGGGCGGGAAATGCCGCGGATGCGGGAAGCCGATCAGTATCCTGTATCCGCTGGTGGAGCTCGCCACCGCGCTGCTGTGGGCCGGCATGGCGTGGTATTACGGGCTCTCGCTCGAGGCGCTCAGCGGCGCCCTCTTCGGCACCCTGCTCATCGGGATCGCCCTGACCGACGCGCGACAATACATCATTCCCAACGAATTCACGTATGGTGGTCTCGCGATCGGCCTGGTGCTGAGCGCGGCGGGCGGGCTGGACTCGGTGCTCTCCGCCCTGATCGGGGCCGTCGTGGGCTTCGGCATTCTCTGGGTCGTGGGCATCGCCGGCCGCTGGGCATTCAAGGAAGAGGCGATGGGTGGCGGCGACATCAAGATGATGGCGATGGTCGGCGCGTTCGTGGGGTGGCAGGGCGTGCTGCTGACTATTTTTCTCGGTGCGCTCGCGGGAACGGCGATCTTTCTGCCGCTCACGCTGCTCGGAAGGAAAAAGCTGGTTCCGTTCGGTGTGTTCCTCGCGATCGGCGCCGCGGTAACCTACGTCATCGGGCCCTCGATCATCGAGTGGTACCGCCGCTACCTCGGCGTCGCGTGAAGCTCCGGCTTTTCGTCCTCTGCGTCGCCGTGGTCACCGGGTGCCGGGGAACCCCGCCGGCGCGCGGCCAGGCTCCCGACCTCTCCCGCCTGGTGGACAGCATGCGCCCGGTAGTCGAGCGCGCCTCGGGGCTGCGATTCAAGGGCCCGACCCGCTCCGCCATGAAGACCAAGGACGAGGTCCGAACTTTTCTTCTTGGCAAGCTGGAGCAGGACTTCCCCCCCGCGCGGCAGGAAGGGGTAGAGGCGGTATATCGCCTGCTCGGCCTCATCCCCGATTCCCTCGACCTGAAGCAGCTGCTGCTGGACCTGTACACCGAGCAGGTCGCCGGGTACTACGATCCCGAGAGCGCGACGCTCTACGGCGTCGTCGGCGCCGAACCGACGGCGCTGCGCTTTGTCCTCGCGCACGAGCTGGTCCACGCGCTGCAGCACCAATACCTCCCGCTCGATTCGCTGATGCGGATCAAGGCCAGCGCCGACGAGCAGACCGCGGTCCAGGCGGTGCTCGAGGGCCAGGCGACCGTCGCCTCGATCGTGGCCTTCGTACCGGACCGCGACATCCTCCGCCAGCCCGGGTTCTGGCAGATGGCGCGCGAACAGGTCAGGACCCAGGCGGCATCGATGCAGATCTTCTCGAGGGCGCCGCTCGCGGTGCGTGAGGGTCTGGTGTTTCCCTACCTCGGTGGCGCCGAGTTCATGCGCTGGTGGGATTCCGCGCGGGCAGGAGAGCCGCTGCCGACGCTCGCGACCATGCCGCGCTCCACCGAGCAGATTCTGCATCCGGCTCGGTACGCGCTGGGTGATGCTCCGGTACCGGTTCGCTTCGCGGACCCGGCCGGCGATGCGCTCTATGAAGACACCTTCGGGGAGCTCGAGATCCAGACGCTGGCGACGGTGCTCCGCGGCGGGGGGGAAGTGCTCACCGGGACGCCGATCGGATGGGGCGGTGACCGGTTCAGGGTCTATCGAACTGCTGCGGGCCCCGCCCTGGTCTGGTACCTGGTGTGGGACGACGAGGTGAGCTCGACCCGCTTTCAGCGAACTGCGGGTGTGCGGCTTCTCGCCGCACAAAGGCAGGGGTACCGCACGGCCGTGGAACCGTTCGGCGGGACAGGGAAACCCGGCATTCGCATCGTCATTGCGCCGGTGCGCTGGGATCGCTGGAGGAGCTTACCTCGATTGGGCAATGGGCCATGGGCAAGGGACAATAGGCAATAGGCAATAGGCACTAGGCACTAGGGCACTAGGCAATGGTGCCCCGTGCCCAGTGCCCAGTGCCTGTTGCCTGCGATTCAAATGCCCGGCACCGGCGCACATCCGGCGAGCGAGGCGGCGTTGGAACGAACCAGACACTCATTGTTAGGGAACGGCATGGCGGGGAAGAACTTCCCATTCGCCGTCATCCGCGGCAGCGCGGTCAGCTTGTTGTAGTGCCGGAAGTCGATCCAGCTATGGCCGCCTTCCCAGAGCAGCGAATACCGCTTGTTGTAGAGCAGCTCGTCCAGCACCGCGCCGGCGGTCACCGCTCCGGCATAGTTGGGGAGGCCCCCGGCGTTGCTCCGGATGAAATTGATGTCCACAAGGGCCTGGGCGATGTTGTTGTTTCCCAGGTTAGCCTCGGCCCGGAGCAGAATCAGCTCCTCATTCCGGATGATCGGCACCCGTGTGGTATTGGTGGGATAGATCGTGAAGTCCTGGTCCGAGGTGATGCTGGTGGCGCCGGAGGTGCCGGTCGCCGAGGTGCCGGTGGCGAGCTTCGACGAGACCCTGAGGTCAACCTGTCCGTTGGCACGCAGCTGTGCCGCGGTGATCAGGAGCGGATTGGCCCGGAGCACCGCCGTACCGCGGAGAATATTGTTGGTGAGATCCCCCGAGCCGGTACTGTAGGTATGGTAGGCCCCCACACCGAGAGAGACCCCGGTGTCCAGGAAGGACTGTCCCAGCGCGGCGAGCGCGGTGGTCCAATCATTCAGGTACACCGCCACCCGGGCGCGGAAGGCCCGATTGACCTTGAGGAAGTTGGCCGGGGTGTTGAAGCCGGCAAAGCCATCCCCGAGAGGGAAGGAGAAGGCGGTTCCCGCCGCGAGCAGGTGCGTGCGGGCCTCCTCCAGCAGAGCCACGATCCGCGCATAGGTCTCCGCCCGGGTGGCGATGGCCCCCGGCTCCCCGGTGGGCGACCGGTCCACGTCGATCACCGCGCCGTTGACATCGCGGGTCACAATGATCCGCAGGAGCTCGATCGCCTGAATGGTCTTGGCGAACCCTCTGATTCCCTCTTTGCGTTCTGGCGACAGGGCATTGTCGCTCACCCCCTCCAATGCGTTGAGCAGTGTGGTGGCATTCCGGATGTTGGCATAGCGCTGCGGCCAGGTATTGGCGCCGAAGGCTCCCGACCCGGGGTCGAGGGGGCCCGCGATCATCTCCGACATGTAGCGCGGATCGGAGTTGGTGTTCAGGTTGAATCCTTCCCGGCCCATCATGCCGAGCAGCACGATGTAGCCGTTCGGCTCGGCGACGTTGTTCCGGAGCCCGACCAGGAGGCCGGTGGCCAGGGTATTGATCGCCACGGCACTCGGGTTGGTGCTCAGCTCTTCGATGCCGGGGTTGTTGAGATCGCCGACGTCGAGGGTGTTGCAGCCGACTACGGCCAGCGCGCCCATCAGGGCGGCGGTGAGCCGGCGGGACGTGATCGAGGCTGTCATCTGTCCGCTCCTCACAGGCCGAGGTTGATGGTGAAGAAGAAGGTCCGGCTGGGCGGGTAGGGCGTCACGTCGATGTTCCGCGCGATCGGCTGGTTGCCGAAATTGCTCACTTCCGGATCGAATCCCTTATAGGGGGTGGCGAACCAGAACAGATTCCGGGCGCTCACCGAGATGTTGGCCGTGCGCACGCCGCGGAACATGCCGGCGATCCGCGACGGCACTTCCCACGCCAGCGACACCTCGCGCACCTTGACGAAGGTCGCGCTCTCGATGTACTGCGAGGTATGGCCGCCGGCCCACGCCCCGATCCGGGTATTCCCCGCATCGCCGTCGGGCGCATTGCCGGAGGCGTCCTGCAGCAGCCGGGTGAGGTTGATCACGCTGCCGCCCTGCTGCCAGTCCACCAGCCCGGAAAGAGTGAGGTTCTTCCAGCTCACTGTGTTGGTAAAGGCCATCCGAAACTCCGGATTGGCATCGCCCAGGACCTGGTCACCGACCGTTGCGGCCACCGTGTCCCGCCCTAAAATCTGGGTAGCCGACTTCCCCTCCTCGATCTGGAATACGCCGAGGCTGGAGCCGAAGCCGCCGGTCTGGAATGTCGGTACCGGCAGCGAGGTCACCTTGCTGTGGTTTTTGGCGAAGGTCACCCGGGACACCCAATTGAGAGTCCGGCCCTGGACCGGGAGCACCATCGCGGACACCTCGACGCCGCGGACCCGGAGCGAGCCGCCGTTGAAGATTTCCTGCACGAAGCCGGATGACGGCGGAAGATTCCTGGTCAGCAGAAGGTCGCTCACGTTCTTCTGGAAGTAACTGGCCTCGAGCGAGATTCGGTTGCCGAAGAACTGGCCGTCCATCCCGACCTCGATCTCCTTCTGTCGCTCCGGCTGGAGGTTCGCGCTGCCGGTGACCCCGCCCACCACCAGGCCGGGGAGCCCGCCGAGATTCAGGGTCGAGTTCAGCGGGGTGAATCGCTGGGCGTAGAGCGGCTGGTTGCCGGTCTGGCCATATGCGGCGCGGAACTTGATTTCGTTCAGCAAGGAGCTGCCGCCGCCCTCGATCCGGTAGGAGGCGCCTGCCTTCGGGTAGTAATAGAGCTTGCCGGCGTCGGAGTTGAGGCTCGACTGGTCGGCGCGGATGCCGGCGCTGAGAAGCAACCGGTCACCCATCATGAGGACTTCCTCCTGCGCAAAGAAGCCCAGGTCCTTGATCAGGGAACGGTTCTCGCGTACCCGGACGGCGGTGCCGGCGCTGACGTTGGGCTGGCCGGCGATGAGGTTCCGGGACTCGATTCGGTTGACGTCAAGCGAGCGCCGCGCGTACTGCACGCCTGCGGACGTCGTGGCGGTGAAGCCCCGGCCCCGGTACGCATGGACGGCGTTCCCGTCCATGTTCAGGTTCAGGTTGTCCGAATTGCTCAGCAGTGACGTGCCGGGCAAGCCGTCGTCATCCTCGAATTGAAGCCCTGGCGGCGAGAAGATCGTGTTTTTCTGGATGAAATAGTCGAGCCCGCCGGTGGCGGTCAGCCGCAGGTCGCTCCGCTCGGTGGCGACCAGGTTCCAGGTGAGCCGGCTTGAGTTGATCACCCGCCAGACGTCCTCCTTGTTGCTGGTGAGCGCGGCGGTCTGGAGCGGATTGGAAGCCTGGAACGGATTATCGGGGAAGGACCCGTCGTCCCTGGCGCGGAGATCGACGAAGGATGGCGTCCCGGTGAGGATGTAGTAGTAGCTGATGCCGTTGTTGTCGTTGTTGGTGAGTCCGCGATCGCCCCGGGTATGCAGGACGTTGGTATTCACCGAGAGGTCCCACTTGGCGCTCAGCCGCTGGTCGAGGTTGAGTCGCACCGACTGCCGCTTGAAGGCGGTGTTGGTGATGATCCCGGGAGTGTCCTCGATGGTACCTGAGGCATAGTACCGGGAGTTCTCGGTGCCGCCGGAGAGGTTGGCCGAAGTCTGAAAGGCGAACGGCTTGCGGCCGCCTAGCTCTTCCTCGTGATCGAAGAAGGGGCACTGCCCGGTCCCGCAGTAGGTGGCGCCGGTGCCGGCAGCAAAGGCGCCCGAGGCCTCCACGTCCGCGGCGTTGCTGAACCGCCGGCTCCCCATCTTCCGGAGGAGGGAGGAAAAGCCGACCCGCTGGGTGATCTGAAGCCGGCTCTGCCCCGGCCGGCCCCGCTTGGTCTTGATGATCACCACGCCGTTGGACGCCCGGCCGCCGTAGATGGCGGCGGCCGAGGCCCCCTTCAGAATCTCGATCGACTCGATCTCGGATGGATTGAGATCGCTGATCCGGTTGACCAATCCGTCCTGGGTCAGGGCCGGATTGGAGCCACCCGCGGCGCCGGTGATGGCGTTGGCGTTGGAGGCGATAGAAATGTCGCTCACGATGACGCCATCCACGATCCAGAGCGGCTCGGCGGTGGCGTTGATTGACGTGACACCGCGGAGCCGGACCTGGACTCCGCCGCCAGGCGCGCCCGAATTAGTCTGGATGTCGGCGCCCGCCACCTTCCCCTGGAGTTGCTGCTCGAGGCTCGCGGTCGGATGGGCATTCAGCTCCTCCGCGCCAACGGAGCCCACGGCATTGGGAAGGTTGCGGCGGGCGACCCCAGTGGCCTGGCCGGTGATGACGATCTCCTCGATTCGGAAGACGTCTCTGGCAAGGGCAACATCGATGGAGGAAGTGGCGGCGGGGACGCGGATTTCCTGCCGGCGATAGCCCACCGCGCGCACCGAGAGCGTCACGTCGCCCGCGGGCAGGTTGGGGAGCTCGAATTGCCCCGAGGCATTCGGACTCACGGCGGTGGTGCCCCCGAGCAGCCCGATCCGGGCCCCCTGGAGCGGCGCTCCGGTCAGCGAGTCGCGCACTCTGCCAGTGATCGTCCGCCCTTGTCCCAACGCGGGGACGGCACTCAGTCCCAGCAGCAGCGCTGCCAGGATCCCGCACTTGAGTCGCATAAACCCTCCGGGGGAGTAGGACCGTGGTGGAGCCCGTCGGATGGCACGAATGTACGAAGGGAGGAGAGTCGCGCCAGACCTCAGCCGAACAGCTTGGGGACCGCATAGATCGCGAGCCCGACCAGCCCGCCCACGACGGTGCCGTTCATGCGGACGAACTGGAGGTCGCGCCCCACCGCCAGCTCCAGGCGCTTGGAGGTCGCCTCGGGATCCCATCGCGCCACCGTCTGGGCGATCAGGTCGGCGGCTTCGTGGCGGTGCTTCTCGATCACGTCGAGCGCGGCCTGGATCCCCACTTCCTCGATCTCGGCGAGCAGCGCCGGGTTGGCCAGGAGACTGGTGCCGAATGCGCTCACGCCGCGCGCCAGCGGGCCCGGCTTTCCGTTATGCTCCCGGGTTGCGTAGCCGGAGACGGCATGCCGGGTGGCGTCCCAGATCCAGTTGGTCAGGTCGGCGATGGCACCCTCCGACAGCCATTCCTCCTTGAGCGCCTCGGCGCGCGCCCCGGCCTCGGGGGAGTGCTGCAACCGGTCCACGAAGTCGCGAATCGACGCGTCGAAGCTGGCCCGCACCGGATGATCGGGATTCTCACTGATGTCGGTGAGCAGCTGCTCGATGGCGGTGACGATCCGCTGGTAGATCTTGTTGTCGATCGCGCTCGGGACCCACCAGGGCATTTCGTCCTTGACCCGCCGGCGAATCGCATCCTCGTTGTCATGGACGGCCTTGGCCGCCAGACGAATCGCTTCGTTCAACAGCTCCTGGTGACGGTCCCCCGCCACCACCATGGCCAGCGTCTTCCCCAGCACCGGCGCCACCCGGGTCGCGCGGATGCGATCCATGGCGCCCTGCTGAATCAGCTCCCGGATCTTCTCGTCGGGGAGCGCTTCCAATGTGCGTGCCACGCCGCTGGCGAGCTGCACCGCGATCCGCTGGCTGTTCTCGGGCCGGCTCAGCCACTCCGCGGCGCGCTCGCCGATCCGCATGGCTCGCAGTTTGGTGGACACCGCCTCGCGGGCGAGGAAGTGATGCTGCACGAAGTTCCCGATGATGCGACCGATCCGGTCCTTCTGCCGCCCGATGATCGCGGTGTGGGGAATCGGAATGCCGAGGGGGTGGCGGAACAGCGCGGTCACGGCAAACCAGTCGGCGAGCCCACCGACCACCGACGCTTCGCTGGTGGCCCGGACATATCCCAGCCAGGGATACTGGGCCTCGAACCAGCTCGCCGCGAGGAAGACCAGGGCCGCGATCAGGAGCAGCCCGGTCGCACGCCGTTTCATCTTGTCGAGCTCCGCCTGGCGTGCGGCGTCGTCGGGGCGCGGCGCGAACGGAGTAGTCGTACGAAGCTCCTCGGTGAAGCAAAGAGGCAAGGAGGCAAGGAGGCAAAGTCGCCTCGCCCTCTTTTGACCTCCGCTCGCGGAAATACGGTTCCGGGCGGATCACGGTTTCGGCCGACATTTCCGCCATGATGCCCTACGAACGGCTGAAAGCCTGGCAGAAGTCACACGAACTTGTGCTGGCAATTTACACCGAGACCGAGCTCTGGCCTCCGCGTGAGCTCTACGGCCTGATCAGCCAGGCTCGCCGGGCCGCCGTTTCCGTTCCAAATAACCTTGCTGAAGGCACGGCACGGCTTGGAGGGCGCGAGCTGCGGCGGTTCGCTGACATCGGACTCGGTTCGCTTTCAGAACTTTCCTATCTGCTCCGACTCGCTCGCGACCTTGGCTTCACGACTCCGGAACGCTGGGCTTGTCTCAATGCACTACGTGATCATACCGGCAAGTTGGTTTATGGCCTGGCCCGTTCTGCATTGCGTGTGCGCGGGAGCACCTAGGCGGCAATGCTTCATAGTCGGGTGGCCTCTTTGACTCCTTGCCTCTTTGCCTCTTTGCCTCTTTGCCTCTTTGCCTCCTACTCGATGCTCTTCCTGAATCGCAACACACTGAGGCCGACCAGTCCCGCGGCAAACCCGACCAGCATCACCGCCTCTCGCCACAAGGTCTCCCACCCGACGCCTTTCAGCAGAATGCCCCGCATCACCTCGAGAAAATAGGTCAGCGGCAACGCCGCCCCGAGCCACTGGGCCGGCTCCGGCATCGCTTCTCTCGGAAACATGAAGCCAGAGAGCAGAATGTTGGGAAGCAGGAACAGGAATCCCAGCTGCATCGCCTGGGCCTGGGTGGACACCACGGTCGACACGAAGAGGCCGATCGCCAGGCTGGCCATCACGAAGGGAAGGGCCATCACATAGAGCGTCGCCACGCTCCCCCGAATCGGAACATCGAACAGCAGCAGGCCCAGAAGCAGGATCACCGTGATCTGCACGTATCCCACCAGCAGGAAGGGCAGGATCTTGCCCAGCATGAGGCTGGTCTTCCCGATCGGCGTCACCACCAGCTGCTCCAGCGTCCCCCGCTCCCGCTCCCGCACCAGGGCGATACTCGCGACCACGATCATGGTGACCGAGAGCAGCACCCCGATGATCCCGGGCACGATATAGACGGCGCTCCGCGAGGTGGGGTTGTACCAGGGCCGCACCCGCACTTCGATCGCGGCAGTGGCGCCCGCCTGGGCCGCGAGCGCCTGGGAGCGGACCGCTCCGGCAAGGCGTGCGCCGCCGATCGCCGCCGAGGACGCGAGCGGATCGGCGGCATCGACGATGATCTGCGCCACGGCGGTGCGCCCGCGCTTCACATCGCGCTGGAAATCGGCCGGAATGATGATCGCCGCTCTGGCGTCTCCGCGATTGATGCTTGTGGTCATCTCCGCACGGTCCCGGACCGTGCCGGTGAGGTCGAAGTTGCCGGTATTGAGGATCGCCTGGACGAATCGTCGGCTCTCCGGGGACTGCGACTGGTCCAGCACGACCGTCGGCAGATGACGCACCTCGGTCTGAATCGCGTAGCCGAACATGACGAGCTGAATCGCGGGAATCCCGATCATCATGGCGAGGGTGCCGCGGTCACGCCGCATCTGGATGAACTCCTTTCGGAGCATGGCCCAGAGCGGGAAGCGGGCGATGCGCTCGACCCGCGTCATGTCAGCGCCCCCTCGTCGCGCCGCTGCAGTTCGATGAATACATCCTCGACCGTCGCGACTCCGAACCGCGCGGTGATCTCCTCCGGCGTTCCGACGCCGATCAGGTGGCCACGGGACAGGAATGCGAGCCGGTGACAGCGCTCCGCTTCATCCATGTAATGCGTCGTCACCAGGATCGTCATCCCGGCCTGGGCCCGTCGCCCGATCAGCTCCCAGAAGAGTTTCCGCGAGGCCGGGTCCACGCCGGCGGTGGGCTCATCGAGAAACACCAGGTCCGGTCCGTGGGTGGTGGCGCAGGCCAGCGCGAGACGCTGCTTCCAGCCTCCCGAGAGCGTTCCGGCCAGCTGCCCGGCGCGCTTCTCCAGCACGTATTCCGCCATCTGCTCGGTAATTCGCCGGCGCCGCTCGGCACCGGCCAGACCATACACCCCGGCGTAGAATTCGAGGTTCTCCCGCACCGTGAGATCGTCGTAGAGCCCGAAGCGCTGGGACATGTACCCGATCCGCCGCCGCACCAACTCGGGCGACGTGATGACGTCGACACCGACGACCATCGCGCTGCCCGCGGTCGGCACGATCAGTCCGGTCAGCATTCTGATCGTGGTAGTCTTGCCACTGCCGTTGGGCCCGAGCAGTCCGAAGATCTCACCTCGGCGCACCTCGAGATCGAGATTCTCCACGGCGGCCACGCCGCGATACACCTTCCGGAGCCCGCGAATGACGATAGTTGCCGCTGGGATGGGGTCAGCCATGGTGCGTCCTTGCGTCATTGCGCCTTTGCGCCTTTCCGCCCCAGCTCCACCGTCACCCAGAGCCCCGGATAGGGCGCCTGCGTGGGATCGTCGAACTCCACCTTGACGCCGAACATCAAGTCGGCGCGCTCCTGCTCCGTCAATGCCACCCGCGGCGTGAACTCGGCGCGGGGATTGATGGCCGCGATCCGGCCCGGCACCGAGCGTCCGTCGCCGGTCAGCACCGTGGCCGGCGTGCCGACCCTGAGACCGCTCACGACCGACTGCGGGAAGAAGACCCGCACAAATGGACGGGATGTTTCCCCCAGTGTGAGGACCGGGACACCCGCTCCGAGCGCCTCCCCCGGCTCGGCGTTCCGGCTGAGCACGATCCCCCCGACCGGAGCGGTGAGCACCAGGTCCGACGCGCGCGCCTCCACTTGCTGCAGCGATGCTCGCGCCGTGTTCACTTCGGAGCGCGCCGCCTCGATCTGATTCCGTCGGCTGCCGGCCCGGAGCAGGCGCACTCGTTCCTCCGCGGACTGCGCCCGGCCGCGGGCCGCCTGTTCGGCCGCCAGCGCATGATCGAGCGTCTCCTTGCTCACCAGGTCGTTTGCCGCGAGACCGCGGGTCCGCTCGAGGTCCTTGCCGAGGCGATCGAGCTCGGCTTCCGCCGTGCGGAGCTCGGCCTCCGCGCTCTTGACCTCCTCGGGTCGCGAGCCCGCCTCGAGATCCCGTAACTGGGCGGTCGCCGTCGCGATCCGGGCCCGCTGCACCGACAGGGTGGCCTCCAGGTCGGACTGGGTGAGGAACGCCACCGTGTCTCCCGCCCGCACCAGCGCACCTTCGTCCACCCGCACCGCGATCACCCGGGCCGGGGCCAGTGCCGAGAGGTCCACCTCGGGCATCTCCACGGTGCCACGGGCAAGGAAGGGATCGGCGCCGGCGCGATTGCAGGCGGCGGCAAGGAGCAGGGCCAGAAGCCGCGGGGTCCAGGCGCTCATGGGGCGCTTTCGGTGGGGGACAGTGCGCGCACGGCGAAGTCGCCGGCATGCCGGGCGAACTCGCGGACGGTGGGGTCGGTGATGCCGCCGGCTCCCCGGCCAAAAAAGATCCCGACGGCCGGTCTCGCGAGGGTGAAGTAGACGACTTGGGAGATCGTGCTCACCGCGGCGAACCGGGGCTCGACATCGGTGCGGAACTCGCCGGAGCGCTGACCCTGTTCGATGACTTCGCAGAGCCGCTGGAACAGCCCGGCCGCCAGCTCCAGAATGACGGCTTCGGCGCGTCGCGCGTCGTGATCGATCATTTCGCGGACGAAGAGCCGGGAGACGTGGGGGTGGCCCAGCACAAACTCCGCTTGGGTGGCGACCAGCGCCCGAATGGCGGCGGCCGGCGCGACAGCAGCCTCGATTGCGGCACCGCCCGTTGTCACCAGGGCGCCGACCGCTCGGTGGAGGACCGCCCGGTAGAGCTCGTCCTTGCCCGCGAAGTAGTAGTACAGCAGTGCGGGGTTCAGGCCGGTCGCCGCGCCGATCTCCTTGATCGTGGTGCCGTCGTATCCCCTGGTGGCGAACAGCCTTTCCGCAGCATCAAGGATCAGGTCGCGGGCAGGGGCGGCGGGGGGCATGTCCTTAATTAAGCGTTTAATTAAGGACGGCGCAAGGGGCAAAGAGGCAAGGTGGCAAAGAGGCAAAGGTGTTCCTTGCCTCCTTGCCTCCTTGCCTCTGATCCCCGCCGTTGAACCCCGTACGTAATCCAGCTATCTTCAACGGCTTATGTTCGACGAGCTGTCAGCAAAACTGACCGGTGCTCTCAGCAGGCTCACCGGGCGGGGCGTGCTGTCCGAGGACGCCGTCCGCGAAGGACTTCGGGAAATCCGGCGGATTCTGCTCGAAGCGGACGTCAGCTTCGATCTCACTCGCGAGTTCCTGGAGCGGGTGCAGGAGAAAGCCGTCGGACAGCAGGTCCTCAAGGCGGTGCGGCCGGGGCAGCAGCTGGTCAAGATCGTCTATGACGAGCTGGTGGTGCTGCTCGGCGAAACCCAGTCGCCCATCGCGCACGCGACGGTGCCGCCGACGGTGATCCTCCTGGTGGGATTGCAGGGATCCGGTAAGACGACAACCGCCGGGAAACTGGCCAAGCGGCTCAAGCTGGAGCAGAAGGCGCCGTTCCTGATCGCGGCCGATGTGTATCGACCCGCGGCGGCGGAGCAGCTCGCGACGCTCGGCCAGCAGGTCGATGTCGGGGTATACCGCGACGAGGGCGCCACCGACGTCGTCGCCCTGGTCAGGCGCGGGATCGAAGCGGCGGGCAAGGCCCGCGCGCGCACCGTCCTGGTGGACACCGCGGGCCGGCTGCAGATCGACGAGGACATGATGCGGGAGCTCACCCGGCTCAAGGCCGCGGTGACTCCCCACGAGATCCTCCTGGTGGCCGACGGGATGACCGGCCAGGATGCCGTCCGGATCGCGCAGGGATTTCACCAGGCGCTCGGCATCACCGGGGTGATTCTCACCAAGATGGACGGCGATGCCCGGGGCGGCGCCGCCCTCTCCATCTATGGGGTGACCCGGGCGCCGATCAAGTACGTCGGCGTGGGAGAAAAGCTCGACGCCCTGGAGCCCTTCCACCCCGAGCGGATGGCGGGCCGGATTCTCCAGCAGGGCGACGTGCTCACCCTGGTGGAAAAGGCCCAGGAAGCCGTCGACGAGGACGAAGCCAAGCGGCTGGCGAAGAAGGCCGTCTCGAAGAAGGGCCTCGATCTCCAGGACTTTCTGGGCGCGATGAAGCAGATGCAGAAGCTCGGGCCGCTCAAGAACGTGCTCGGGATGCTGCCGGGGGTGAATCCCCAGATGCTCAAGGCCGCGAACGTGGACGACAAGAAGCTCAAGCACGTGGAAGCGATCGTGCTGTCGATGACGAAGGAAGAGCGGGCCGATCCCGACATGATGAACGGCTCGCGCCGGATGCGGATCGCGAAAGGCTCGGGGCGCACGGTGCAGGAAGTGAATCAGTTGCTGGCGCAGTTCAAGCAGATGCAGAAGATGATGAAGGTCGCGGGCAAGCCGGGCGCGAAACTTCCTTTCGGTCCCCGGTTTCCCGGTCAATAACCCGGGAAGAAAGACAGACGCATGAGCACTCGCATCCGCCTCCGCAAGATCGGCCGCAAGAAGCTGCCGCTCTACCGCATCGTGGTCGCCGACAAGGAATCGCCCCGCGACGGGCGCTTCATCGAGATTCTCGGGACCTATGATCCGAAGCAGGAAGGCGCCAAGAAGGTCGTGATCGACGTGGACAAGGCGAAGGGCTGGCTGGCCAAGGGCGCTACCGCGACCGATACGGTCGAGGCGCTGCTCAAGGCGGCCGGCGTTCTGCCCGCCAAGGCGTAATGACCGGGGAGGAGACGCGCCACCTCGTGGTGGGGCGGCTCCGCAAACCGCACGGCCTGAAGGGAGACTGCGCGGTCTTCCCGCTGACCGGCGACCCGGAGCTGGCGTTTGCCGTGGGCAACGACGTCTGGCTCAAGAACCTGGCGGGGACGGTGGTCGCCGGGCCGCTCACGATCGCGCGAAGCCGGGCGTATCACCGGCAATGGCTGGTGGCGTTCGCCGATCACCTCGATGTCGAGGCGGTCAAGCCCTGGGGTGGCCTGTTCATCGTCGCGGACGCCGCCACGCTGCGACCGCCGGCCGTCGGCGAGGTGTACGTTCACGAGCTGGCCGGCTTCGCGATGCAGGACCGGGCGGGCGCGCCGGTCGGACTGGTGAGCCAGGTAACCGAGATGCCGTCGGGCCTCATGCTCCTGGTGCAGGGACCCAGGCGCGAGTTCCTGGTGCCGTTCCGAAAGGAATTCGTCGTGGAAGTCGACCGCGAGGCGCGGACCTTGGTGGTGGAGCTGCCGGAGGGGATGACGGAGCTGTAAGACGTGAGACGTGAGACGTGAGAGGTGAGACGTGCTGAGAATCAACGTCGTCACCCTCTTCCCGGACGCGATGGAGCCGATGCTCGGATCCAGCATCATGGGCCGGGCGGCGGCGGCCGGCCTGGTCGAGTTCCGGCTGGTGCAGCTCCGCGACTTTGCTCACGACCGGCACCAGACGGTGGACGACTATGCCTTTGGCGGCGGCGCCGGTATGGTGCTCAAACCGGAGCCGTTCTTCGAGGCAGTGGAATCGCTGGGGCCGGATCGCAGCGGACCGGTGGTCCTGTTGTCCGCCCGGGGCGAGCGCTTCGATCACCGGCGTGCGGTGCGCTACTCGCTGGAGCGGGAGGTGACCCTGCTCGCGGGCCACTACAAGGATGTGGACCAGCGGGTCGCGGACGGGCTGGGCGCCGAAGAAGTCTCGGTGGGCGATTTCGTGCTGAGCGGCGGAGAACCGGCGGCGTTGTGCCTGATCGACGCGGTGGTGCGGCTGCTGCCCGGCGCCCTCGGCGATCACGAATCGGCGAGCTCCGATTCGCACTACGACGGGCTCCTGAGCCCGCCCAGCTATACCAGGCCGCCGGAGTATCGCGGCCTCGCGGTTCCGGAAGTGCTGCGCTCCGGCAATCATGCGGACATCGCGGCGTGGAAGCAGCAGATGGCGGAACGATTGACGGCAGAGCGCCGGCCAGACCTCTGGGCGGTGTGGCAATCAGACGAAGGAGACGACCATGGACCGCGTGGCAGCAATCGCCCGTGAGGGCTTGAAGAAGGACATCCCGGTGTTCGCGGCGGGGGATACGCTGCGGGTCATGGTTCGGGTTCGCGAGGGCGACAAGGAGCGGCTCCAGGCCTTCGAAGGCGTCTGCGTGTCGCGCCGGGGCGGCGGCATCGACGAGACCTTCACGGTGCGGAAGCTTTCCGCCGGCGTCGGCGTCGAGCGCATCTTCCCGATGCACGCGCCCACCATCAGCTCCATCGAGCTGGTGCGCCGGGGCAAGGTGCGGCGGGCCAAGCTGTACTACCTCCGGGCGCTCTCCGGAAAAGGCGCCCGCATCAAGGAGAAGAAGCAGCAGTAGACGGACGCCGCCGCCATGTCCCGCGCTCCCAGCCTTTCGCGAGAACGCCTCGCCTGGGCGGAGAGCCGGTTGCTGGTCGGGGTGGACGAAGCGGGCCGCGGTCCCCTGGCTGGTCCAGTGGTGGCCGCGGCCGTGGTCTTTCCCCCCCAGACCCGCCGCATCAACGGCATCCGCGACAGCAAGATGATTTCGCGGGACGATCGCGAAATGCTGGCCCTGCAAATCCGCTCCCGCGCCATCCGGCTCGGCATCGGGGCCGCATCCTGCCGGGAAATCGACCGCCTCAACATCCGGGTGGCATCGGCGCTGGCGATGCGGAGAGCGGTGCGGGCTGCATTTCGTTTCGAGGGAGCCAGAGAGCCAGGGAGCCAGGGAGGCAGGGAACTACTGGCTCCCCAGCTCCCCGGCTCCCTGGCTCCCTATGTCATCCTCATCGACGGCCTCCCGCTTCCCGAGGTCGGCTACGCGCACGAAGCCCTGGTCGACGGCGATGCCCACTGCTACAGCGTGGCCGCGGCGAGCATCGTGGCCAAGACGGTGCGCGACCGGATCATGCGCTGTCTCGCCAGCCGCCATCCCGCCTACGGCTGGGGGACCAACGTAGGCTACGGGACCCCGGAGCACCTGGCGGGACTGGCGAGCGTGGGGCCGACGCGGCATCACCGGATGACGTTTGCGCCGTGTGTGCAAACAGAGCTTTGGAGCGGGGTGGCGATCTCGATGGGGGACTAGGTGCTGGGTACTGGGGACTGAAGATGCTGCCCCAGCATCAAGGGCCCGAGTCCCCAGCACCTTTGCATCGAGACCCACCTTACCGCGATCTTGGTCTCGGGGGGCGTAGCTCAGCTGGTAGAGCAGCGGGCTTTTAACCCGTAGGTCGTGGGTTCGAGTCCCACCGCCCTCACTCGGAAGTGGACGGAGGCAAGGTGGCAAGGAGGCAATGTGATCTACTTTGCCTCTTTGCCTCTTTGCCTCTTCTCCTCCCTACGGCACCACGAAGAACCTCAACACCCCCCCGGCCTCCTCCAGCCGGTCCATCTCGATTCCCATCATCCCGCTCTTGGAAAAATCGATGCGGGGTCCCGTCTGGTTTCCAGTGAGCAGGAGCCCCGCGAGGCTGCTCATCCACGGCTCATGACCCACCAGCGCGATCGTTTCATCCCCGCCCACCTCGCCCACTTCCGCCGCGATGGCGTCGACGTCCGGCGGCATCGCGAGCGATTCGGCGGCGAACCGTTGCCCTTTGGGCACGCCCATCTCGCGCATCAGGATCCGGGCGGTCTGCCAGGCACGCTTCCAGGGACTGCTGAACACCCGGGTGGCGACGATACCCTGTTTGCGAAGCTGCCGGCTCATCCGCCGCTGGGTGCGCTGACCTTTGGGGACCAGCGGACGCAGCGAATCGTCGGGGTATTGCTCGGGATCCTGCTCGGCGGCTTGCGCGTGGCGTACCAGAAGAACCAGCATGGGAAGATTCCCGTTTCTTGAATGGTGGTGATCGCATGGCCGATCTCAGTCAGTCAAGTTAGTTTTTCCGCGGGCGCGGCGACAGCCGTCGGCCCCTACCCTCCCGGGAGCCGGCATGGCGACGATCTGGATCGATGGCGAGTGGCACACCAAGGATACCGGCAAGGTCTCCGTGTACGACCACGGACTCCTCTACGGCGACGGGGTCTTCGAGGGCATTCGCGTCTACGGGGGGAAAGTCTTCAAGCTCCCCGAGCACATGGACCGTCTGTACGAGTGCGCCCACGCCGTGATGCTCACGATTCCGATGCCCAAGGCAGACTTCGCCGCCGTCATCGAGGAAGCGGTCCGGCGCTCCGGGATGCAGGATGCCTATATCCGCCCCATCATCACCCGCGGCGTCGGCGATCTCGGCATCGATCCCCGCAACTGCGGCCGGCCGACGATGATCGTCATCGTCGACGCGATCAACATCTGGCCCGCCCAGCGGTACGACCAGGGACTCTCCGTCGTCACCGCCGGGACCCCGATTCCCCACCGGGAGTCGCTCTCTCCGCGGGTCAAATCGCTCAATTACCTCTGCCACGCCATGGCCAAGTTGGAGGCCAATATCGCGGGCGCCGATGAGGCGCTCATGCTGGACTCCTCCGGCCACGTCGCCGAAGGCACCGGGCAGAATATCTTCGTCGTCAAGAAGGGGATTCTCCGCACCCCACCGCTTCATGCGGGAATCCTTTCGGGGATCACGCGCGCGGTCGTCATGGAGCTGGCGGGGCAGTCGGGTCATCCCGTGAAGGAAGAGATGCTGAACCGCTTCGACATCTACACCGCCGACGAGGCGTTTCTGACCGGATCGGCGAGCGAGATCGCTCCGATCCGCAGCTACGACGGCCGGAACATCGGGAGCGGCAAGGCGGGGCCGATCACCCGCGATCTGATGACCCGCTTCAGTGCGTACGCCCGCGCATCCTAGCGCGCGCCGCGACGACGGCGGCATGGGCCAGCCGCGCAATGTCCGCATGCAGCGCCATGCCGCGGCTCCGCTCCGGGACGCCGCGCGTCAGCACCACCAGGGCATAGGGCTCGGCGCCGTCGCCCGGGTACACCAGCGCGGCGTCGTGCCAGGTCGCGGTGATTTCGCCGGTCTTGTGGGCGACCCGGGTTCCCGGCGGAAGTCCCCCCGGAATGCCGTCGTTGAACTCCTGGGCCTCGAGGATTCCGAGCAGCTGGGCCGTCGTCTCCGGCCGCACCGCCTTTCCGCCGGCAAGCGCGAGGAGCAGCGTCGCGAGGTCGCGCGCGGTGGTGGTGTTGTTTCGCCCTTCGGCGTAGGCCTTTCCATCTTCGACGCCGCGCAGCACCAGCATCGAGTCGGCGCCCAGTGACCGGATGGTCGCGGTGACCCGGGTCGCATCGAGCCGCTCGATCAGCAGGTTGGTGGCGAGATTGCTCGATCGCACGATCATCCGGGTCGCCAGCTGCCGGAGCGGAAGCCCGGCGCCGATCGACCGGTACACCGTGGTATCGCCGTCTTCCTTCGCGTCGAGACTGTACGGCGATCCGTCGACGATGGACGCAAACTGGTTCTTGACCGGGAGCGAATCGGACCATCGCATTTCACCCGCGTCGATCCGGCGCCCCAGCTCGATCAGCACCGGAACCTTCATCGTGCTGGCGGCATGAAAGCGCTGATCAGGATTAACGGATACGAAGAATCCGGAGACCGGATCCGACAGGAAAACGGCCACACTGGCACCGGAATCGCGTACGATGCGAGAGAGGATGGCGGCACGGAGCGAATCGGTCTGTGCCGGTCCGCCCGCCACGGCGAGGAAAAGCAGGAGTGATGTCATGAGGGTGAAAGATACTGCGCGATGAAGGAAAGGCTCCGCTTCGTCAACTTCAAGCTGGACCGCCTTCCCAGCGGAGAGTGTCGCGTGCGGGTGACACTCGCGTGGGGCGACGGTGCAAGCTTCGAGGGCGAGGCCCGGGGTCTCACCTCTCAAGCCGGTGAATTGCGTTGCGCGGCCCAGGCAGCGCTTCTTGCCCTCGCGCAGGCGGTCCACGAGCCCAGCTTCGAGCTGGTCGGGGTCAAATCCATCCGTGCCTTCGATGCCACCGTCGTGATCGTGTCGCTCGGCGTGCCCGGGGGGTCGGACATTCCGAGAGTCGTGGGCTCATATCTGACCGAGGACGATCCGCCCCGTGGGGCAGCGCTCGCGGTGCTCAATGCAACGAATCGGCTGCTGGCTCGTAAGGAGCCACCGGAGAAGTAGCCGCAACGTTGGGCCTGCTTTCTGCATCTCATTGGATACCGGCCCTGGATCGGTGGCTGAACTTCCGACCTGGCTTGCACTTCCACCCTTGAACGGGAAACGCCATGCGGAGCTGGGCCGGACTCGGTATTGCGCTGTTCATCGCATCCTGCGCGTCGTCCTCGGCTCCGAGGACCGCCCCGGCGCCGGAGCCGTCCGCTGCCCCGGCCCCCCGGCCCGCCGTAGCTGCTGATTCCGAGGCCACCCGCGCATCGCTCACCGCGCTCCGCTCCCCGCCGGTCGACTCCATGGTGCGCGATTCTGCGGCGAGCGCTGCCGCGGCGCGCGATTCGGCGCTCGACGCGGCGATGCTCGACAGCATCGCGGCCGCGAGTGCACCCGCGACGACCGAGCTTCCCGCCGCGCCTGCGGAGGGAGAGTCCGCGACGCTGCGCTCGATGTTCGACATCGACGTCGCGAATTTCGAAGATCATGGCCGGGTCAAATTCTGGGTTGATTTCTTCAGCAAGCGCGCCAAGGAGCGGATGGGCATCTGGCTCACCCGCATGCCGCGCTACGAGCCGACCTTTCGCGCGCTCCTGGTCGCTCGCGGGCTGCCCGGCGATCTCGCCTATCTCCCGCTGATCGAGTCGGGGTACTCCACCACCGCGGTGAGCCGGTCCCGCGCCGTCGGGATGTGGCAGTTCATGCGCGCCACCGGCAGATACTATGGCCTGACGATCGACAGCTGGGTCGACGAGCGGCGCGACGTTCCCAAAGCGACCGAGGCCGCGGTGCGGTATCTGGCCGATCTCAACAAGCGGTTCGGCTCCTACTATCTCGCCGCTGCGGCGTACAACGCCGGCCCCGGTCGCATCGGTCGCGGCCTCAGGCGCATGGGGCCCGGCGACGAAAATGACGTGGAGGCGGAAGCGGACGACTCGCTCGCGGCCGACGACGGCGATCTGGCGTTCTTCCAGCTCGCCGACACCCGGTACATCCGCCAGGAGACCAAGGACTACGTTCCGAAGCTCATCGCAGCCGC
>Ga0075429_100000496_pt1 | contig 29568 bp, 32 predicted proteins | sample RhiMetdeltSRZDD3_FD_75295 | JGI IMG/M metagenome (GOLD analysis project Ga0075429, IMG submission 75295) | Populus rhizosphere microbial communities from Tennessee, USA - Rhizosphere MetaG P. deltoides SRZDD3 | ecosystem: Host-associated > Plants > Roots > Rhizosphere > Soil | place: USA...
CGGGTCGCCTACACCGGGCTGCCCGGGTCGTACTGCGAGAGCCGCATCGTGCCGGCGGACCGGATGGTCAAGCTGCCGCAGGGCATCTCCGACGAGCAGGCCGCCTCGATGATGCTGAAGGGACTGACCGTGCACTACCTCATCCACAGCACCTACGAAGTGAAGTCGGGCGATACGGTGCTATGGCACGCGGCGGCCGGCGGCGTCGGGCTCATTGCCTGCCAGTGGCTGAAGGCGAAGGGTGTGACGGTCATCGGCACCGCCGGCTCGGACGAGAAGTGCGCGCTCGCCAAGGCGCATGGCGCCGAGCACGTCGTGAACTACAGCCGCGAGAACTTCGTCGAGCGCGTGCAGGCGATCACCGGGGGCAAGAAAGTGCCGGTGGTCTACGACTCGGTGGGCAAGACCACCTGGGAGGGCTCGCTCGAGTGCCTGCGCCCGCGCGGGCTGATGGTGTCCTTCGGCAACGCCTCGGGGCCGGTGGCGGCGGTCAACCTGGGGATCCTGTCGGCCAAGGGTTCGCTCTATGTCACTCGGCCGACGCTGGCGACCTACATCGCGAGCCGCGCCGACCTGGTCCAGCGCGCCAACGACCTGTTCGAAGCGGTGAAGAGCGGCAAGGTGAAGATCGAGACCACCAAGCGCTATAAGCTCGCCGATGCGCAGCAGGCGCACCGCGACCTGGAGGGCCGGAAGACGACCGGATCGATCGTCCTCCAGCCCTAGCCGAAGCTACTTGATCCCGAGGATGCCCTTGGCTTTGCCGAGGGCAGCCATCGATTCGGTGTGCTTGCCGGCCTTGTGGAGCTGCTCCCCCTCGTCGCGGAGCTGCTTCACTTGCGCCGTCTGCTTGGCGTCGAGCTTGGCTTTGGGCAGCGCCGCGTCGATCGCCTTGACTTCGTTCGGGCAGTTGTGCGCCCAGGCCGTCGAGGCAAACGCGAGTGCTGCAACCGTCAATGCAATGCGCTTCATGTCCCTCTCTCCGTATGGTTCTTGATGTAGCGGGGTTGAGGGTGCGCCTGAAGCGCACCCCGCCCGCGTTCTCAGTATACGGCGACGACGACCGTCGGGAATCGGTCGTGGCGACTCCGACCGCGGCCGCGGTGCTGGTGCCGATCGTGGACCATCCATCGGGGCTGACCGTGATCTTCACCCAGCGCACCTCGCACCTCAAGGCGCACTCCGGGCAGGTGAGCTTTCCGGGCGGCCGCGCCGAGCCCGAGGACCCGACGCCGGAATTCACGGCGCTGCGCGAGGCTCAGGAGGAGATCGGCCTTGCCGCCGAGCGTGTGGAGGTACTCGCCAGCCTGCCCGAATACCACACCCGCACCGGCTTCCGGGTCACGCCGGTCGTCGGCCTGGTCACCCCGCCGCTCGGGCTCATCCCGGACCCGCGCGAGGTGGAGGAGGTGTTCGAGGTGCCGCTCGCATTCCTGCTCGACCCCGGCAACCACCGCCGCGAGACGCGCGAGATCCAGGGCCGCACCGTGGGCTACTACGTGATGCGCTACGGGGCTCATACCATCTGGGGCGCGACCGCGGGGATGCTGATGAACCTGTACCGCCATCTGGGTGAATAGAATGCGGCCATGAGCGTGCTCGCCATCGTGATCGCCCTGCTCGCAGAGCAGTGGCGGCCGCTCGACAGCCGAAGGACCGTGCAGCCGCTGCTCGAAGCCTGGGCAGCGTGGCTCGAGCACGCGTTCAACGGCGGCGAACGCAGCCATGGCATGGTGGCCTGGCTCGTGGCGGTGCTGCCGCCGGTCGCGGCGGCGATCGTGATCCACCATCTGCTCGCCTCGGTCCACTTCCTGCTCGCGGCCGCGTTCAACATCGCGGTGCTCTATTTCACCCTCGGCTTTCGCCAGTTCAGCCACCACTTCACCGAGCTGCAGCTCGCGGTGAAATCCGGCGACATCGAGCGCGCGCGCGCGCTGCTCGAGGAGTGGCGCGGGGCCTCCGGCGTGGTGCGCACCCGGGAGGAAGTCATCCGCCTTGCGATCGAGGAAGCACTGGTCTCCTCGCAGCGGCACGTGTTCGGGGTGATCTTCTGGTACGTGCTGCTGCCTGGACCGAGCGGCGCCATCCTGTACCGGCTGGCGGCGTTCCTGCGCGAGCGCTGGCAGGCGCTCGGCGGCTTCGGCCGTTTCGCCGAGAACGCCTTCGAGCTGATCGAATGGCCCGCGGTGCGACTCACGGCGGCCTCCTTCGCCGTGGTCGGCGACTTCGAGGATTCGGTCTACTGCTGGCGCACGCAGGCGCGCGCCTGGCCCGAGCCCAACGAGGGCGTGGTGCTCGCCGCCGGCGCGGGCGCCATGGGCCTGCGCCTGGGCATGCCGGTGCAGGAGGTCGAGGGCATGCAGCCGCGCCCCGAGCTCGGCGTCGGCGAGCCCGCCGACGGGCCGTTCCTCGACAGCACGGTGGGCCTCGTCTGGCGCGCGCTCGTGCTGTGGGTATTCGTCCTGCTCGTCGTCACGATCGCGCGCTTGCTCTAGGCACGCTCGGTGCTTGGAACGTCCGGGTGAGACGCCGTAAACGCAGTCCCTCCCTCGTGAAGCTCGCCGAGCTCTCCATTGCCGCGCCCCAGGTCGTCGCACTGCGTGCCGCGCGCATGCTGGCCGCCGGGGCCAATCCCAGTGCGCGCGACCGGCGCGAGCTCGAACGCATGGGGACGGAGAAGGTGCTGGCCTTCTGGGAATCGATGAACGCCATGGGAGTGGAGATGGCAAAAGCGCAGCAGCAGTACGCGCTCGCGGCGATGCGCCAGTGGTGGTCGCCTTGGGTGAGCCCGTGGTCGGCGGCGGCGAGCGCGACCAAGGTGCTGGAAAAAGGGCTCGGGCCGGTGCACCGGCGTGCATCGGCGAATGTCCGCCGGCTGCGGAAGCCTCGTCGGAGGTGAGCTAGCTCCTCCGCCAGGCGCCGCAGCGCCAGCACTGGCTGAACTGCGCGCCGAGCGTTTCTCCGCACTCGCAGGTCCAATCGGGACCCGGCACCGGCTGCGCATCTAGAATCTGGGTTGCCTTTTCGAAATCCGTGTCTTCCAGCACCCAGACCTGCGCCTCGCATTCGGCGGGCGGCAGCTCGCCCATGGCCGAGGACAGGTACTGATTGCGTACCAGCACCGGGATGCCCGCGGCCTCGAGGAGGTTCTTCGCGTGGTGGACGAGCTGCTGGTTGTAGGAGCCGAAGACTCTTTTCACGGAAAGGAACGAAACACCAGCGGCAGCACCGGCCTGAGGTCGAAGCGAAGCGGCTGCTCGCTGGCGAAGCCGAGTTCCAGCGCATAGCCGGCGCCCGCCTTCAACGTCACCACCCCCTACCGAGAGCATCCCGCAACATCGGTCACGCGCTCTTCAATCGCGCGATGCGCGCCGCCGCCGGCGGGTGCGAATCGTAGAACGCCGAGTGCACCGGGTCGGGGGTGAGCGTCGAGGCATTGTCCTTGTAGAGCTTGACCAGGGCCTGCTCCAGATCCGAGGGGCGCGCATACCGGACCGCGTACGAATCGGCCTCGAACTCGCGCTTGCGCGAATAGCGGCTCATCAAGGGGTCGAGGAAGAAGGTGAACTCGGGGATCGCCAGCAGGAACAGCGCGAGCGCCGCCGCCATGCTCGGCGTGTCGACGCCCAGGCCCGAGAAGAACCACGGCTGGTCGAACACCTGGCCGAGGATCCAGAAGCCGGCGAGGCTCAGGGCCGCGCTGAGCGCGATGCCCTTCGCGATATGGTGCAGCTTGTAGTGGCCGAGCTCGTGGGCGAGCACCGCCTCGACCTCCGCGACGCTGAGCCGCTGGATCAGCGTGTCAAACAGCACGATGCGCTTGCCGGCTCCAAAGCCGGCGAAGAAGGCATTGCCGTGGCTCGAGCGCTTGGAGCCGTCCATGACGAACAGCCCCCGGTACTTGAAGCCGCACTTCGCGATCAGCGCCGCCACCCGCGCGGCGAGCTCGCCGTCGGTCACCGGAGTGAATTTGTTGAAGAGCGGGAGGATGAGCGCGGGATAGATCATCATGAACACGACCAGGAACGCCACCAGCAGCACCCACGCGTACACCCACCAGAAGGCGCCCATCTTCTCCATCAGCCACAGGATCGCCATCGCCAGCGGCACGCCGAGCGCGAGCGAGACCGCGAGCTGCTTGGCGAGATCCGACAGGAACAGGCCGAAGGTCATGCGGTTGAAGCCGAATTCCTGCTCCACGACGAAGATGCGGTAGAGGGCGACCGGCAGGCCGACGACGAACTGGACCGCGAACACGCTCAGGAGCAGCGCCGTGCCGTGGGGCAGCGAGCCGGGCTCGAACAGCGCGCTCCAGGCGTCGGACAGAAGCTGGATCCCGCCGCCGAGCGTCAGGCCGAGCAGCAGCAGCGTGCCGACGAACAGGCTCACCAGGCCGAGGCGCGCCTTCGCCACGGTGTAGTCCGCGGCCTTCTGGTGCGCCGCGAGCGGGATCGCGTCGGCGAAGGTCCGCGGAACCGCGCCGCGGTGGGCGCGCACGTGGCGCATCTGGCGCAGCGCAAGCCACAAGCGCGTCGCGGTGGCTGCGGCCAGCGCGGCGAGAAAAGTCCAGGTCAGGGCGCTCGACATCTGCATGAGAGAATAAGCCATGCCAGCGGATCCGAACAACCTGATCTGGATCGACATGGAGATGACCGGGCTGCAGCCCGACAGCGACCGGATCATCGAGATGGCGCTGCTGGTCACGGATCCGCAGCTCAACATCCTCGCCGAGAGCCCGGCGTGGGTGCTGCATCAGCCCGACGAGGTGCTCGAGGCGATGGACTCGTGGAACAGGGGCACGCACGCCAAGACCGGCCTGATCGGCCGCGTCAGGGCCTCGTCGCTCAACGAAGCGCAGGCCGAGGCCATGGCGCTCGAGTTCCTCGCGCCGTTCGTGCCGGCGAGCGCCTCGCCGATGTGCGGCAACTCGATCTGCCAGGACCGGCGCTTCCTCGCGCGCTGGATGCCGCGCCTCGAGGCGCACTTCCACTACCGCAACCTGGACGTCTCCACGCTGAAGGAGCTGGTGCGGCGCTGGAAGCCCGAGCTCCTCAAGGGCTTCAGCAAGGAAGGCAAGCACGAGGCGCTCGCCGACATCCTCGAGTCGATCGAGGAGCTGAAGTTCTACCGCAAGACGGCGATGACCATCTAGGACGCTGCGTAGGAAGCGCGGGCTCTGACCCCGGATCCCTATTCGACTTCCACGATGCACTCGATCTCGACCGGGATGCCCATCGGCAGCGACCCCATGCCGACTGCGGAGCGCGCGTGCTTGCCGCGCTCGCCGAACACCTGGACGAAGAGGTCGGAGCAGCCGTTGATGACCTTCGGCTGATCCTCGAACTCGGGCACGGCGTTCACCATGCCGAGGACCTTGACGATGCGCTTCACCTTGTCGAGGCTGCCGAGCTCGGCGCGCATCACGGCGATGAGGTCGAGGCCGACGGTGCGCGCGTGCTCGTACGCCTGCTCCACGGTGTACTCGCGCCCGACCTTGCCCTTGGGACGCTTGCCGTCCTTGCCCGCGCGCGGGCCCTTGCCGGCGAGGAACAGGAGATTGCCGGCGCGCACCGCGTTCACGTAGTTCGCCACGGGCGGGGAGACGCTGCCGAGGTCGATTGCAAGTTCCTTGAGGCGTTTTTCGGCGCTCATGATGGAACGACCTTTCCGGGATTCATGAGGTTATCCGGGTCGAGCACCCGCTTGATGTCGCGCATCACGTCGAGCACGTCGTCGCCGAGCTCCATGCGCATCGAGCCGATCTTGCCCATGCCCACGCCGTGCTCGCCGGTGCAGGTGCCTTCCAGGCGCAGCGCGCGCTCGACCAGGCGCTGGTTGAACGCCTTGGCGAGCTCGGTCTCCTCGGGCTTCGCCGGGTCGACCAGGAACATGAGGTGGAAGTTGCCGTCGCCGATGTGGCCGAGGAGCGGCACCGGCGCGATGTAACTCTTCACGTCGTCCATGGTCTCGTGCACGCACTCGGCGAGGCGCGAAATCGGCACGCAGACGTCGGTCGAGACGGCGCGCGAGCCGGGCCGGATCTGCAGGCAGGCGAAGTAGGCGTCGTGGCGCGCCTGCCAGAGCTGGCTGCGCTCCTCGGGCTTCGTGGCCCAGACGAAATCCATGCCGCCGTGCTCCCTGGCGATCGCCTGCACCGCTTCGGCCTGCTCCACCACGGACGTTTTCGATCCGTGAAACTCGAAGAACACGGTGGGCGCGACGCGATAGCTCGTCTTCTTGAACTTGTTGATCGCCGCCACGGTCTTGTCGCAGACGATGTCGCAGCGCGCCACCGGGATCCCGGCCTGGATGGTCTGGATCACGGTGCGCGTGCAGCCGTCGACCGAGTCGAAGGCGCATACCGCGGCCGACATCGCCTCCTGCACCGGGTAGAGCCGCACCGTGACCTCGGTGATGATGCCGAGCGTGCCCTCGGAGCCGACGAAGAGGCGGGTGAGGTCGTAGCCCGCGGCGGACTTTTTTGCCCTTGTGGAAGTTTGAATAATCCGTCCGTCGGCGAGGACGACCTTGAGCGACAGCACGTTCTCGCGCATGGTGCCGTAGCGCACCGCGTTGGTCCCCGAGGCGCGCGTCGCGGCCATGCCGCCGAGGGTGGCGTCGGCGCCCGGATCGACCGGGAAGAACAGGCCCGTGTGCTTGATGTATTCGTTCAGCTGCTTGCGCGTCACGCCGGCCTCGACCACCGCGTCGAGGTCTTCCTCGTGCACCGCCAGCACCTTGTTCATGCGCGAGAGATCGATCGACACGCCGCCGTGCACCGCCAGGATGTGGCCCTCGAGCGACGTGCCGACGCCGAAAGGAATCATCGGCACGCCGTGGCGGCGGCAGATGTTCACCACATCGCGCACCTCTTCGGTTGTCGTTACATAGACTACCGCATCTGGAAGTGCGTACGGGAAGTAGGACTCGTCCTTGCCGTGGTGCTCGCGCACCGCCGCCGAGGTCGAGACCCGATCGCCGAGCAAGGCCTTGAGCTCCGCGAGGACCGACTGGTCAAGTTCGCGCGCCTTGTTCATGCACTCATTTTAGGCGGATTTCGCCGTCGAACGGCACGCGCACGCCGAGCGAGGGAATCTCGAGCGTGCACTTTACCGGCACCGGTTCCCCGTCCTTCAGCTTGCCCGACTGCATGGCCTTCTGAACCGCCTGCTCGATCTCGCGCTGGGAGTTGACTCCCACCATCTTCAGGAACTTGCGGATGCTGATGTTGAAGGTCTCCTGGTCCATTACCGTTCTCCTTGAGGATCTTTGAGCAAGTTATGAGCCCCCAAGCAACTTGCTCGCAAGTTGCTTCCCTAATTCGACCCCCCACTGGTCGAAGCTGTTGATGTTCCAGACTACGCCCTGGGTGAAGACCTTGTGCTCGTAGAGGGCGATCAGCCTGCCCAATGTTCTCGAATCGAAGTTCTCGAAGATCAGCGTGCTGGAAGGGCGGTTGCCCGGATATCGCCGATACGGCGGGAGCGCCGGATCGTCGGTGCCGAACGCGAGCGCGTCGGCCTGCGCGCGGCAATTCGCCGAAAGCCGCGCCTCGAGGCCGAGCTCGATGAAGTCGCACGCGACGGCCTGCGTGCCTTGGTGCAGCAGCTGGTGGAAAGAATGCTGGCTCACGGTGCCCTCGGCGCCGAACAGCACCGGCGCCGTGGCATAGCCGAGCTCACGCCCCTCGCGGTCGACGCGCTTGCCGTTCGACTCCATCTCGAGCTGCTGGAGATACGACGGGAGCAGCCGCAGCGCGCTGGAGTACGGCAGCACGGCGTGCGTCGGGAGGCCGAGGAAGTTCGTATTCCAGGCGCCGATCAGGGCCATCAGGACCGGGATGTTCTTCTCGAGCGGCGCCCGGGCGAAGTGCTCGTCCACCTCGCTTCCCCCATCCAGAAATTCCTGGAACGCATGCGGCCCGATTGCGCACATGGCGGCGAAGCCGACCGCCGACCAGACCGAAAAGCGCCCGCCGACCCAGTCCCACATCGGAAAGATCTCCTGGACGCCGAATTGCCTGGCAAGCTCGACGTTCGCCGTCACGCCGATGAAGTCCCTGGCACCCCAGGCTTTCGCTGCTTGGGCGTTCGCCATCGTCTCCTGCGTGGTGAAGGTCTTGGAGACGACCACGATCAGGGTGCTCGCCGGATCGGCGCCGTCGAGCGCGCGCTGCAGATCCTTCGGGTCGATGTTCGCGGCGAAGCGTACGTCCAGAACATTGTCTTGAAGAGAATCCGCCAGAAGGCGCGGCCCCAGGTCCGAGCCCCCGGTGCCGAGATTCACGATTCGCTTGTAACGCTTCTCCTGCCGCAGTCTTGCCGCCAAGCTTTTGGCCCGTTGCAGGGTTTCTGTCACTTCCCGTGGTGGGTGGGAAGCCCGCAGCGCGGTGTGCCACGCCGGGCGGTTCTCCGTGTTGTTGACCGGCGCGCCGGCGAGCAGCGCCTCGCGCCATTCTGCGAAGCCGCGCTCGGCGGCGAGCCTGACGAGCAGGCGCAGCGTCACGGCGCCCAGGCGCTGGCGCGAATAGTCGTAGCGTACGCCCGGACCTTCGGCGACCAGCTGGACGCCGCGCGCGACGTCCTGCGCGAACAGGCTGCGCAGGTGCACGCCGCGCCAGCTCTCCGCGTGGTGCGCGAGGTCCTGCCATGCCTTGCATTCGGTGGGCGGGGTCGTGTTCATTTGCCGTATCGATAGAGGCGAAAGCGCTCGCCCTTGTCGCCGGGCCGGCCGACGTCGGCGAGCTTGGTCCATCCGGGGCCCGGCGCGTCGAACTCGTACTGCGGGTTGCCCTGCACCAGGTGCAAGGGGCACTCCCGCGGCTTTCCGAAATCGAACGCGCGCGGCTGGATATCGCCATAGTAGTCGAGCGAGGCGCCCTGCGGCACCCCGAGGCCGCGCTGCGTCATGCAGGTCGTGCCGACCGGGATCTTCGAGCGCAGCTGCAGGGCGACCGAGCGGTAGCCTTTCTGGTAATCGGCCCACGGCATCCACAGCGTGGCGAAAGTGCCCCAGAGCAGCACGATGCCGGTGGCCCAGCGCGCGATGCTGCGCGTGGGCGAGTACGTGGTGAAGAACATCAGGTAGATCCAGGTCGCGGTGAGCGCGAGCGCCACCAGGAACAGGAACGGATTGAACTCCGGCACGAACCCCGGAGCCGTCTTCGCGAAGTTGTGCGCGATCTTAGGCGGCAGCCCGGTCATCATGGCGACATAGCCGAGCCACACCAGGCCGCCGAAGAAGGCGAACGTGACCAGGCCGAACCAGTCGAGCGCCGCGGCCGCGCCGCGTCGCAGGCTCGGCACGCCCTGCACCCCCAGGATGACGAGGGGCGCGAGCATCGGCAGCAGCGTCACGGTCTGCGGCTGGCCCCATACGGCGAGCCCGGCAAGCATGATCAGCACGCTGAGCGCCGGCACGAACACCTGCGGCTCGCGCCAGCGGCGGCGCAGCGACCAGAGCGCCCACAGCGCGAGCGGCCACGCCGGCCAGGCGAACCAGCCGGCATTGTTGAGGAAGTAGCGCAGGCTCGCGCCGATGTTCGGCTGCGGCCGCACGTTCAGCGCCCACCATTGCGCGAAGGCTTCCGGGGCGCGCCTGAACAGCGCGACGGGCCAAAGTGCGCCCAGGGCGAGCGCGACCACGGTTGCGACGCCGAGAAACAGCAGCGCGTGGCGCGTGCGCCAGGGCGCATGCACGAAATGCGCCGCGATCACCGCCAGGTAGACCGCCGCCGGCGTCACCCAGCTCGACGAGGCGAAGCCCGCAGCGAGCGCGGCGCCGAAGGCGAGGCCGGCGGCGACGGGACGCGCCTGTGCGGCCGCGAGCGCCGCGAACGCGCCGCACAGCGCGGTGAGCGTGGCGAGCTCGGGCACCGCTTCGTGCGCGTGCACGATCAGGCCCACCGAGCCAAGCAGCAGCAGCATGGCGGCGGAGGCGCTCGCCGCCCGATCCTGCGCGATGACCCAGTCGCGGCCCGCGCGGTAGATCAGCCAGAAGGCGGCGAGCACAAAAGCGCCGCTCGCGAGGCGGGCCCCGGAGTGGAACTCGATCACATACTGCAATGCGCTGCCGAACGCGAGCGCCACCCAGTGGTAGAGCGGCGGGTCGTTGAGCCAGATCCAGCCGCTGACGCGCGGCACGACCAGCTCGCCGCTCTTCGCCATGTCGTAGACGATGCCGATGCCGATGGCGTCGTGCGACTTCCACAGCTCGTGGCCGGCAAGCCCGGGCAGGACGAACGCCAGCGCGATCAGCGCAAGCGCCGCGGGCGGCAGCGGGAGCCGGAGCGGAGGAAAAGCCCGGCCGGGGATCATCGTCCCCCGACGACCTACTTCTTGTCCGCGGGTTTCTTGGTGTAGCGGCGCTTGAACTTCTCGACCCGGCCCGCGGTATCGACGATCTTCTGCTTGCCGGTGTAGAACGAGTGCGACTCGGACGAGACCTCGAGCTTCACCACGGGATATTCCTTGCCGTCCTCCCACTTCATGGTCTCGCGGCCCTTGGTGTCGATGGCCGAGCGGGTCAGGAAGGCGTGGTTCGCGCTGGTGTCGAGAAAGATCACCGGCCGGTATTCGGGGTGGATGCCTTGTTTCATGGGGCGCGCATTATAAAGGAAAACCCGGAAAATCGGGGCTTTTCAAAGCCTTCCTTCGCTTTTCAAAGCCTTCCTTCGCGTTTCAGCTCGAGGTAGCGGTTGACCAGGGCGATCGGGAGCCGCTCGGGCTCCACATCGAGGGTCATGACCCCGGTGGCGCCGATGCGCCGGAACACGCGCTCGCGCAGCGCCAGGTACTCGGCCGCCGCGGCATGGGTCAGGGCGCGATCGAAGCTGTCGACGCGCGCCGAAAGCGCCCGGCCGAGGATCGCCTCGCGCAGCGAGGCGAGCACGACCAGGTGGCGCGTGGCGAGCAGCCGCAGCGCGGGCAGCAGGGTTTCGTCGTCCTCGTCGCGCAGGTTGGTGAGCAGGATCACGAGCGCGCGCCGGCGCATGTGACGCATCACCTCGCGCGCCGCGAGGTCGTAGTCGGGCACCGCCAGCGTCGGCTCGAGGTCGTAGGCGCGGTTCAGCATCGCGTGCACCGCGGCCACGGACTTGCGCGGCTCGAGGTAGCGCTGCACCCCGCCCATCGTGAGCATGCCGACGGCGTCGCCCTGGCGCAGCGCTACGTGGCCGAGCAGAAGCGCGGCGTTCAGCGTGTGATCGAAGTGCGAGAGTGCGGCGTCCTTGGACGCCATGCGCCTGCCGCAGTCGATCACCAGCAGCACGCGCTGGTCCTTGTCCTCCTCGTATTCGCGGGCGATCAGGCGTCCGGTGCGCGCGGTCGCCTTCCAGTCGATCGCGCGTTGCGGGTCGCCCTCCCGGTATTCGCGCAGCTGGTGGAACTCGGTGCCCTCGCCGCGGCGGCGCACCTGGAGCACGCCGATCTGCGAGAGCCGGTTGTCGGTCGCGAGCAGCGTGTACCTGGCGAGGGCCTGGAAGTTCGGATAGACGCGCACCGGCGCCTCCTCGCCGGCGCGCCGCGTGACCTGCCAGAGGGCGAACGGCGAAGCAAGGCGCGCCTCGGCTCGGCCGAAGCGGGCCTCGCCGCGCGCGATCGGACGCACCTGGTAGCGCAACTCGGTCCAGCCGCCCGGCGCGAGCGCCACCGCGCGCGGCAGCCCTTCGGCCTCGAGCGAGGCGGGATGATGATCGTGGAGCTCGAGCCGGATCGGCCGCTTCGCCCGGTTCAGGATCCTCAGGCCGACTTCGGTGCGCACACCGAGCGCCAGGGCGTGGGGGACGCGCCGCGCTAACTCGGGCGGTGGCAGACGCAGCGCCATCAGCGCATCGGCGAGCGCCGCGACCGCCACGAGCGCCGCGGCGCCGAACCAGAGGTCCTGCGCGCCGTAGATGGATGCGGCGAGCGCCGCGGCAAGGAGCGCTGCGAGCATCCCCAGCAGGCGGGGCGCCGGCAAGATCATGTCTGCATTTCTACTTTCTGGGTGCTTCGATTTTTTCCAGTAGGCCTTTCAGGATCGCATCGGTATCCCTGCCTTCGAGCTCCAGCTCCGGCGAAGGCGCGATGCGATGGCGCAGCGCGGGCAGCGCCATTCGCTTCACGTCGTCGGGGGTGACGTAGTCGCGCCCCTCGAGCAGCGCCGCGGCCCGCGCCGCGCGCATGAGCGAGATCCCGCCGCGCGGCCCGGCGCCGGCCACGACCCCGGGCCAGTTGCGCGTGGCGCGCGCAAGGCGCACCGCGTAATCGAGCACCGCTTCGTCCATCCGCACCGACGCCGCGACCGCCTGCAGCGAGAGCACGGTCGAGGGCTTGACGAGCGGCATGACCTGCTCGACGTCCAGCTTGTCGCCGACCTTCCCCTCGATGACGTGGCGCACGAGCGCCATCTCGTCGGCGGGCGAGGGGTAGTCGATGCGCACCTTGAGAAGGAAGCGGTCGAGCTGGGCTTCGGGCAGGGCGTAGGTGCCCTCGTGCTCGATCGGGTTCTGGGTCGCGAGCACCATGAACGGCGGCTCGAGCGGATGCGCCTGGCCCTCGATCGTCACCTGCGCCTCCTGCATCACCTCGAGGAGCGCGGCCTGGGTCTTCGCCGGCGCGCGGTTGATCTCGTCGGCGAGGAGCAGGTTGACGAATACCGGGCCGCGGCGCGCGACGAAGGCTTGCGCCTTCGGATCGTACAGGGTATGGCCGGTCACGTCGGCGGGCATGAGATCGGGGGTGAACTGGATGCGGCCGAACGTGCCGGAGATGGCGCGCGCCAGCGCGCGCACGAGAAGTGTCTTGCCCAGGCCGGGCACGCCTTCGACCAGGACGTGGCCGCCCGCGAGGAGCGCGCACAGCACCGCGTCGATCACGTCGCGCTGGCCCACCATCGCCTTGGCGACCTCGGCGCGCAGGGCGGCGGCGATCTTTGCTGCCTGGACGAAATTTTCTTCTTTCATCTGGCTCCTCTTTCCAATGCGGCGTGGATGCGCTGCGCGGTGTGCATGGCGCGGATGAATTCGGCGCCGGGAAGGTTCGCGCCCGCGCTCATGAAGCGCTGCGCCTCCGCGGGAGGGATTTGCGCGAGCGCGGCGACGCGGGCGGTGCGCTCGGCCTGGCCGGCTTGCGCGAAGTCGGGCTGGGCGCGGGCAATGCGCCGCAGCGCGGCGTCGCGCGCCGCGGCAAGCAGGCGTCCGCGCAGTCCCTGCGCCCAGTAGAAGCGGCCGCTCGCGCGCAGGTGGTCGAGGAGCCGCCGCCGCGCCGGCGCGGGGTCGGGCCGCACCGGGCCGAAGCGCGGCGCGAGGCGCCACAGCCACGCCGCGATCAGCGCGGCCGCGGCGGCGAGCACCGGGGCCGCGTGCTGCACGAGAAATCCCCACAGCGAGAGGCGCTCCGGGCGCAGATAGATCTGCAGCTCGGCGGCGGGCGTCAGGGTGAGGAGGTGCCAGAGAAAATCGGCGTTGTCCTCCGTGCCGACGAGCTGGTTGCGCGCGAAGTGCAGGCCGATCAGCGCGGTCACGACGCCTTCACCGTAGTCGAAGCTTACAAAGCGGCCCTTCTCGTCGGCGTCGCCCGCCTCGAGTGTCATGGCGCCGAACAGCGAGACCGAGAGCTTGCGTCCGTCCGCGAGCTCGACCGCAACCGGCTTCGCGGGCGCCACGCCGCGCAGGCGCTCGACGCCGGCGAGGTCGAGCAGCGGATCGGCGACGCCGACCAGCTCCGCCTCGACGATGAGATGGCCACCGGCCTGCACCCACGCCGCGATCTCGCGCAGGCGACGCGGGTCGAGCGCCTGGCGGCGGTTCGGCAGCAGGAGCGCGCTCTTCGGCTTGAGCGTGTCGAGGTCGGGCAGCGAGCGCAGCTCGCGCGTGGCCAGGCCCATCCGCGTGGCGAAGCGACCCGCGGCGAGATACGCGTTGCGCCGCGCCTCGGCCGACGGCCCGACCCACTCGCGCGAGGGCACGCGCTCGTGGGTCGACAGGAACCACGCCACGCCCGCGGCAAGCAGCGCGACCAGCGCGAACGGCAGCAGCCAGCTCCTCATGCGAACGCTTCCCTGTAGGCCCTCGCCAGGGACTGGACCTCTTCCAACGAGGGAACCCGGCTGGCGTAAGCGCAGCGGCGCCAGGCGTCGACCAGCGCGCCGAAGTACGCCACACGGGCGAGGCGCACCGCTTCGCCCTCGGTATGGCTCGCGAGCAGGTGCACGCCGCGCTTGTGAACGAGCTCGGACAGTGCGCCGCGGTAGAGCAGGCTCAGCGCGTCGCGCAGCCTCCCGGAGGCGGCGAGCCGGGCGGCGGCCTCGGGCACGTCCGCCGGGAGCGTGTCGGGCGCGAGCTGCATGCCGAAGAGCGCGGGGGGCGGCTCGTAGGCTTCGCGCCGCGCGTCGCCTGCGCGCGGGAGCCGCCGCGCGAGCCACCAGAGCGCATAGCCGAGCGCCGCGACTGCCACCACCCACAGCGCCACCTCGGCCGCCTTGGCCAACGCGTAGCCGATCGCGTGCCAGAAGCTGAGGTCGGGCGTCTTCGGATCGGGCGGCTTCGCCGGGTCGCGCCGCTCCCAGCGCGTGGCGTCCCGGTAATGGCCGAACTCGGGCGCCTTCAGCACCTCGGCGATCTCCTGCTTCGGATTCTTTTCCTGGGCTAGCGAAGTACCCGAAAAGAAAGGGCACAGCAGGGCGAATGTGAAGAAAAAGACTGAAACCAGTACGGCCGCGTGGCGCTCGGCGATGCGGCGCAGCGCCACCTCGATGTCCCAGCCTTCGAGCAGCGTGCGCCGGTTGAGATAGAGCCCGAACCCCGCCGCGACGTAGAACGGCTCCAGGAAGAGGATCACCGCGGCGTAGATCAGCGCGTCCGCGACCGACGCCATCTTCAGCAGATCGAGGAAGCCCGAGAGGAACGGATCATCGCCGCCGGGGGCTCGCTCGAGGCCGGCCGGCAGCAGCAGTCCCGCCATCGCGCCAGCGGACCAGAGCAGCGCGCCCTCGAAATGGATCCAGACGACCGTGAGCCACACCGCCTGGCCGCGCGCCCTGCGCCCGAGCACGCGGCGGCGCTCGCGCGCCTCGCGGCCGCGGCTGCCTTCGAGCTGGCGCACCGGCAGGTTGAACGAGCGCGCCATGTCGAAGCGATCGAACCAGAGGAGCGCGCCGGCCAGCCCTCGGGTCCATTCCCTCCATGATCGAAAGACCGAAAGTGGGCTGGCGACTTCGCCGAACACCGCGCGCGACAGGACATGCAGCACCACGCGGTCGTAGAGCGGCTCGAGCCACCAGAACGCGAGCATTCCCGCCCACACGGCGTCGAACGCCCAGCCGAGCGCGACGAGCGCCAGCGCGAGCGGCGCGACGACGAGCGCGTGCGCCGCGTACACCGGCCGCCACCAGCGCTGCAGCATGGCAAGGCCGAGGTCGGTCGCCTCCCAGGGCGAGCGCCTGCGCAGCGCGACGGCGAGGTCAGCCGGCTGCACGGGCGCGCCCGGCGAAGGCGAAGTACGACGCGAGCAGGGCCCACCCCGCCGCGCCGGCCGCGATCTTGACGCCGAAGGGGATCGCGGTGTGCGGCGACCAGAACGCCTCGACGAACGCGGCGATCAGGAAAAGCAGCGCCGCCCCGTACATGATGCGCACCGCGGGCTTTGCCGCCGCGACCAGCGCGGCCTTGCGCGAGAGATCGCCCGGGGCGATGACGGCGAGCCCGAGGCGCAGCCCCGCGGCGCCCGAGAGCACGATCGCGATCAGCTCGAACGAAGAATGGCCCGCGACGAACGACCAGAAGGTCCGCGCGTAGCCGATCTCGGTGAGGTAGCCCGAGACCGCTCCGATCACCACGCCGTTGGCAGCGAGAAACCAGATCGAGCCCACGCCGAACGCGAGCCCACCGGCGAAGGTCTGGAAGCCGATGCGCACGTTGTTCCAGATATAAAACCCGAACATGACGAGGTTGGTGTCGGCCTCGCGCATGCCGAGGCGCTTCGAGGCCGGGTCGTACATCTCATGGAAGCTCGCAATCTGCTCCGGGGAGAGCAGGTAGTGGACGAACTCCGGGAACACCTGCAGGACGACGATCAGCGCACAAAGCGGGCCGAAAAAGAGCGCGGCCGCGGCCGCCACGAGGCGCCACTCCCGCCGCACCAGCGCGGGGAATCCGCCCAGCATGAACTCGGCGACCTGCTGCCCCTGGCGCCCCCGGTTTCGGTAGAGCGCGTGGTGCCCGCGCAGCGCGAGCTCGTTCAGGCGGTCGACCAGCGCCGGGCTGTAACGGCGGTCGGCCGCGAGCGCGAGGCTCTGGCACAGGCGTCGGTAGCGCGCGGGCATTTCCGCCGCCGGAAAGGCCTTCGACTTGGGATTGTCGAGAAAGTCCTCCAGCTCGCGCCACTCGTGGGCATGCGCGGCTTCGAAGGGTGTTTGCTTCATCTTCCGGCAATGTGGTTGGCAATGCCCAGCAGGCGCATAGCCGCTGTACTGCCGTGCAGGCGGCCGACGAGCGGGACCGGCAGCTCGGCGAGCTCTTCCACGCGCTCCTGGGTGAGCGTCACCGAGCGCTCGGCCAGGTCGAGCACCGCGCGCTGCTCCTCCAGGGTGAGCGCGACCGGCGGCGCGATCGCCGGCGCCGCCGGGATGTTCTTGTTCGCCTCCGCCTTCTCGGCCTGGTACACCACCACGGTGCCGGCCGCGAGATCGCCGAGGCGCTTGAAGTCGCGGCTGGCCAGCATCGACACCAGCCCGACGCCGTAGACGAACGGCAGGAAATCGACCGCGCGCAGCAGGTTGCGCGTAAGCGCCGCCGGCCAGCGCACCGGCGTGCCGTCGTCGTTCAGCACCGCGAGCCGCATGATGCGCTTGCCCGGCGTCTGGCCGCGCCAGGCGGCCTCGAGCCACGCCGGCAGCAGCCATTCGACGAAGAACAGCGTGAGGAGCACGATGCCCCAGCCGGCGCGGCCGACCTGCAGCGCCACGGACATGACCGCGAACACGATCCCGGCGCGGATGGCGAGGTCCACCGCCCAGGCCATGGCGCGCGGCACCGGTCCGGCGAGACGCAGGGTCAGCTCTATGCCTTCGGGTGTCGCCACCTTGCGCGTGGTGTCGAGCATCCCCTTCTCCCAGGAAAACCGTTCTTGTTGTTCTCTTTCCTGCCTTGTCAGCCCCGGCGCATGGAGTCGAAGAACTCCGAGTTGGTCTTGGTCGCGCGCAGCTTGTCGACCAGGAATTCGGCCGCCTCGAGCTCGTCCATCGGGAAGAGGAGCTTGCGCAGCACCCAGATCTTCTGCAGCACCGGCTGGTCGATGAGCAGCTCCTCGCGCCGGGTGCCGGAGCGGTTGACGTTGATCGCGGGGTAGATGCGCTTCTCGTGCATGCGCCGGTCGAGGTGCACCTCGAGGTTGCCGGTGCCCTTGAACTCCTCGTAGATCACGTCGTCCATGCGGCTGCCGGTGTCGATCAGCGCGGTGGCGATGATGGTGAGCGAGCCGCCTTCCTCGATGTTGCGCGCCGCGCCAAAGAAGCGCTTCGGCTTCTGCAGCGCATTGGCGTCCACGCCGCCGGTCAGGACCTTCCCCGACGCGGGGACGACGGTGTTATACGCGCGCGCGAGGCGCGTGATGGAGTCGAGCAGGATCACCACGTCCTTCTTGTGCTCGACCAGGCGCTTCGCCTTCTCGATCACCATCTCGGCGACCTGCACGTGGCGCGAAGCGGGCTCGTCGAAGGTCGAGGCCACCACCTCGCCGCGCACGGTGCGCGCCATCTCGGTCACTTCCTCGGGCCGCTCGTCGATCAGCAGCACGATCAGCGTGATCTCGGGGTGGTTGGCGACCAGCGCGTGCGCGATGTGCTGCAGCATCACGGTCTTGCCGGCCTTGGGCGGCGACACGATCAGCCCGCGCTGGCCCTTTCCCACCGGCGCCACGATGTCGAGCACCCGGCCGGTGAGGTTCTCCTCGGCCTTGATCTCGCGCTCGAGCTTGAACGCCTTGTCCGGGTGCAGCGGCGTGAGGTTCTCGAACAGGATCTTGTTCTTGGCCGCCTCGGGGGCCTCGGCGTTGACCTTGTCGACCTTGACCAGCGCGAAGTAGCGCTCGCCGTCCTTGGGGGTGCGGATCTCGCCCTCGATCGAGTCGCCGGTGTGCAGGTTGAAGCGCCGGATCTGCGAAGGCGAGACGTAGATGTCGTCGGTGCTCGCGAGGTACGAGGTCTCGGGCGAGCGCAGGAAGCCGAAGCCGTCGGGCAGCACCTCCAGCGTGCCGTCGCCGAAGATCGAGACGCCCTTCTTCGCCTGGCTCTTGAGCAGCGCGAAGATGAGGTCCTGCTTCCTCATGCGGCTCGCGTTCTCGATACCGTTGGACACGGCCATCTCGACCAGCTGCGAGACGTGGTGCGCCTTGAGCTCCGAGAGGTGCATCGGGATCGCCACAGGGTTGGCTGCAGGACTGCCGGCGCCCTGCGCGGGCGCGGCGGGTTCCTGGGCCTGTGGTGAACGGACTGCTTCGGGCTGTGCCGCCTGTGACCTGCTCATGTTGGGACGATACGTAAGAACCGCCGCGCCGGAGCCGTGGCGCTGGACAACCTTGTTGGATTCACCCCCCTCCGGGACGGAGGGGGCCCTTACCTAGGCAAGCCTAAAAGCTTCAGATGTTGCTGTCAAGGAAAGCGGTCAGCTGCGATTTCGAGAGCGCGCCCACGCGCGTCGCCTCGACGTTGCCGTTCTTGAAGAGCATCAGCGTGGGGATGCCGCGGATGCCAAATTTCGCCGGCACCTGCTGATTCTCGTCGACGTTGATCTTGGCGATCTTCAGGCGGCCTTCGTACTCCTTGGCGATCTCGTCGAGGATCGGCGCGATCGATTTGCACGGCCCGCACCACTCGGCCCAGTAGTCGACCAGAACTGCGGTGTCCGATTTCAGGACCTCGGGTTCGAATGTGTCGTCCGTCACATGCTGGATTGCGGTGATTCCGGTGCTGCTCATGGTTCCTCATGGGTGTTACGACGTTGCCCGTATTATGGGGGCGCGGCGGGCGCTTCCCAAGGGATATACTAACTGGCTGATTCGCAACGCCTTCTTATAACCTAGATGACTTACGTCGTAACCGAGTCGTGCATCAAGTGCAAGTACACCGATTGCGTCGACGTCTGCCCGGTCGACTGCTTCCGCGAAGGCCCGAACATGCTCGTGATCGACCCCGCGGAATGCATCGATTGCACGCTGTGCGTGCCCGAATGCCCGGTCGAGGCGATCTACGCCGAGGACGACGTGCCCGACGCGCAGCAGGACTTCATCGCGCTGAACGCCGAGCTCGCGAAAGTCTGGAAGCCGATCATCGAACGAAAGCCGGCGCCGCCCGACGCCGACGGCTGGGCGAGCGTGAAACAAAAAAAACAATTGCTGGAAAAATAGGCTCGATCGGACAGCAAAACAAAAGCGCGGCGCAGCAATTTTGTCGATCGACACGACGAGAGCGGCGCAGCAATTTTCGCAGCGCAAAATATTTGTCGTGTGTAGAACCACAACGATTTTGAAATGTCACCCGCAAGTGCAAAGTCATACTTTTGAAAGCAGAGTGGCGTAGGCTGTCGAATTGTTCGTTCGGAGGGACAAGATGGAAACAGGAAGGCTCGCCTTCACCGCCGTATACCTGAAGTCCAGCAGCGGCTACATCGGCTTCATCGAGGAACTGCCCGGCGTCAACTCGCACGGCCGCACCATCGACGAAGCGCGCGACACGCTGCAGAAGCTGGCCGCGGTCGTATTCGACGAGGAGCGCCGCGGCGCCGAGGAGCTGATCGAAGGCAAGGATGTGGTGCGCGAGTCCTTCTTCATTCCGATCCCGCGGCCGTCCTGAGTCGGGTCGGCGAATCGCGAAAGGGCGGACCGCGGTCCGCCCTTTTCATTTCTAGCGCACGAACATTCCGGCGCGGTTGATGATCGTGAGGTCGATGTACTGCGTGCCGGTGCGGTTCTGGGAGCCGTAGGTCACGTCCACGCCGCCGAGATCGACGCGCTGCATCGATTCCAGCGCCGCGATCAGCTTCTCGCGCGTCGGCCTCGGGCCGGCGCGCCGCAGGCCCTCCACCATGACCTTGGCGGCGATGAACCCCTCCATCGACGCGTACGAGGCCGAGACGTCCTGGCGGCCCTTGATCGCGTCGTGGAACTCCTGCGTGATCGGCATGGTGCGGGAAAACGGATAGGGCGACACCTGGCTCACCGCCACGCCGTGCCCGTCCTCGCCCAGGTTCTTGATGAAGGCGTTCGAGCTGTTGTTCGACAGCGTGACGAAGAGCGGGCTCGCGCCGGTCTTTCGCATCTGCTTGATGAAGGCGACGCCCGCGTCGAGCACGGTCACCATGATCACCGCCTGCGGCTCGGCCTTCGCGATCGCGGCGAGCGCTTCTTCCACGTTTACCGTCCCCCGCGCGTGGCTCGCCACGACGACCGGCGTGAGCCCGTGCGCCTTCATGGCGTTCAGCGTGCCGGTGAGGCCGTCCTTGCCGAACGAGTCGTCGGTATGGAACACGGCGATGCGATTGATCCCCGTCGAGACGAGCTGCGCCACGATCTTCGCGGTCTCCGAGTGGTAGCTCGGCCGCACCGGGAAGAGGTAGCGGCGCGGCGGGTTGTACATCGACATCGCGCCGGTCGAGGGGCCGACCAGCGGCACCCTCGCTTCTTCGAGCACGGGGTAGGCCGCCTCGTTGGTCGGCGTGCCGCGGGAGAGGAACAGGGCGAACACCTGCTTCTCGTCGATCAGCTTCTTCACCACCTCGGGCGTGCGCTTCGGGTCGAAGCCGTCGTCGAGCGACTCCAGCACCACCTTGCGGCCGTGCACTCCGCCCGTGGCGTTCACGCGGTCGAAGTAGGCCTTGGCGCCGGCGGTCAGCTCCTTCACCGTGCCGGCCACCGAGCCGGTGAAGCCCGCTGCCTGGCCAAGCACGATCTCGCTCGGCGTGATTCCCGGCTCGGCGAGCGCGCCCGTCCACAGGATTGAGCCGATGATGACTGCCGCGAGCCTGTTCTTCTTATTGGTCGATGCCATGGATCCACCCCAGGGGCGATTATTCCAACTGTCCCGGGCCGAGGATGCGGAGGAGTTCGCACTAGGTGCAAACCGTCTGCGGCGAGCTACTCGTAGCGCCCGCCGGTGCCTACTTTTCCTCGGAAGATGCGGTACGAATAGGCCGTGTAGCCGGCGATGAGCGGGAGCACGATCGCGGTCCCGACCAGCACGAAGGCGAGCGAGCTCGGATGCGCCGCCGCCTCCCAGATCGTGAGGCGGTCGATCACCACGAACGGAAACAGGCTGTAGGCCAGGCCGGCGAAGGACAGCACGAAGATCGACACGGCGCCGAAGAACGGCGCGCTGTCGGACTTCTTCAGCCGGAACCACACCCAGAGCCAGGCCGCGGCGGTGGCGAGCGGCAGGAACGAGAGATACGCGAGGCGCGGGAAGGTGAACCATTTTTCCCGCACCGTCTCGCTGATGAGCGGCGTGCCGAGGCTGACGAGCGCCACGGCCAGCGCCACCCAGAGGAGCCCCCAGCGCGCCCAGGCCACCGCCTTCGCCTGCAGCGTGCCGTCGGTGCGCAGGATGAGCCAGGTCGCGCCGAGCAGCACGTAGCCGCCGCACAGGCTCGCGCCGGTCAGCAGCGCGAAGATCCAGAAGCCCGCTCCGGCCTCGAACCCGGTGATGTAGCGGCCGAGCATCAATCCCTGCGCGAACGCGGCGAGCGTCGAGCCGGCCCAGAACAGCCAGTTCCACAGCTCCCGGTGCCAGCCCTCGGCCTTGATGCGCAGCTCGAACGCGACGCCGCGCAGCATCAGCCCGACGAGCATCGCCATGACCGGGATGTAGAGCGCGCCGAGCACCTCGCCGTGCGCCACCGGGAACGCCACCAGCAGCAGGCCCACGCCGAGCACGAGCCAGGTTTCGTTCGCGTCCCAGAACGGGCCGATCGACGCCACCATGCGGTCCTGGTCCTGGCGCTCGGCCGCCGGCAGGAGCATCCCGACGCCGAGGTCGTAGCCGTCGAGCACCACGTAGACGAGGATCGCCACGCCCATGAGGATGGTGAAGACCACCGGCAGCCAGTCGCTCATTCCGATCCCTTTCCTGCGATGTGCGTGAGCACCACCACGTAGGAAATCAGGAGCACCGTGTAGGTGAGGATGTAGGCGGTGAGGCTCGCGCCGACCGCGCCGCCGGTGATGTCGCCGACGGCGTCCTCGGTGTAGAGCAACCCCGTCACGAGCCACGGCTGGCGGCCGATCTCGGTGACGAGCCAGCCGGCGAGCGTCGCGACCCAGCCGGAGAACGTGAACCCGGCGAAGGTCCACAGCAGCCAGCGCGGAGCGGTGCCCTTCCTTAGGACGAAGCTTCCGGTCCACGACGCCAGCAGCATGAGAACGCCCATTCCCACCATCACGCGGAACGCGAAGAACACCGGCGCCACCGGCGGCGTGTCTTCGAACGCCTCGAGTCCCTTCACTTCGCCGTTCGGGTCGTGCACCAGGATGAGCGAGAGCGCCTTCGGCAGCGTGATCGCGAAATCGTTGCGGCGCTCCGGCTCGTTCGGAAAGCCGATCAGCGTGAGCGGCGCGCCGCGCTCGGTCTTCCACAGCGCCTCCATCGCGGCGATCTTCGCCGGCTGATGCTCGAGCGTGTTCAGGCCGTGCTGGTCGCCGACGAAAATCTGGATCGGCAGCAGCACCGCCGCGAGGTGCGCGCCGAAACGCAGCGTCTTGAGCGCCGCCGGGTCCTCCGGCGCCCGCAGCAGCCGCCAGGCCGAGAGCCCGGCGACGACGAACGACGCGGTGATGCCCGAGGCGAGCAGCATGTGAACCAGGCGATAGGCGAACGAGGGATTGAAGATCACCGCGAGCCAGCTCGCCGCGACGATCTCGCCCTGTACGAGCTCGTGACCGGTGGGGGTCTGCATCCACGAGTTGAGCGCGAGGATCCAGAACGCCGACACCGTGGTGCCGAAGGCGACGATTCCCGACGAGGCGACGTGCACCCAGCCCGGCACGCGGTCCATGCCGAAAAGCATCACGCCGAGGAAGGTCGCCTCGAGGAAGAACGCGGTGAGCACCTCGTAGGCGAGCAGCGGCCCGGCGATGTTGCCGACCGTGTTCATGTAGCCCGGCCAGTTGGTGCCGAACTGGAAGCTCATCGTGATGCCCGTGACCACGCCCATCGCGAAGGACAGCGCGAACACCTTGACCCAGAGCTTGTAGGTCCGCAGCCACGCCGGGTCGCGGGTACGCTCGTAGCGCACTCGGACATAGAAGAGCATCCAGCCGAGACCGATGGTGATCGTCGGGAACAGGATGTGGAAGCCGATGTTGAGCCCGAACTGGACCCGCGACAGGATCAGCGCCTCGTCCACCCGATTAATATACTTCTGGATGCGCCGCGAAGAGAGGGAAGTTCAATACAGGGCGCGCGGCTGGTGGGCCGACGACACGCTCACGCGCTGGCTCGCGCGCCACGTCGAAGAGCGGCCGGACGCGCCTGCGCTGGTCTTCCAAGAGAACGTCCTGTCGTGGAAAGCTCTGGAAGAGAAAGTGCTTTCAACGGCGGTCGGGCTTCGCGCGCGCGGCGTCGGCGCGGGCGACGTGGTGGCGCTGCAGTTGCCGAACACGCCGGAGTTCGTGTTCAGCTATCTCGCGATCTCGCGCCTGGGCGCGATTACCTGCACGCTGCACATGCCGTATCGCGGCGCCGAGGTGCAGGCGCTCATGCGCCATAGCGGCGCGCGCCTCGCGATCTGCCTGCCGCAGTCGAAGGAGATGTTCGAAGGCCGCGGCATCGCGTTTGCCGAGATCCCGGGGGACGAGCCTCTGGCCTCATATCCGGAAACGAAGCCGGGCGACCCGTTCCTGCTTCTCTATACTTCCGGCACCACCGCTGCGCCCAAGGGCGTCGTGCATCCGTACCGGACGATGCTCGGGAACGGCCGCGTCAGCGCGCGCGAGCATGGCCTCCATGAAAACAGCCGGGTCCTTTGCGCGGCGCCGCTTTCGCACCTCTACGGCCTGTATTCGCTGCATTGCGCCTGGGCGGTCGGCGCGTGCACGGTCCTCCTTCCCGCCTTCAAGCCGGACGATCTGGGTGAGACGGTCGAAAATTCGAAGCCCACGGCGCTGTGGACCGGGCCGGCCCACGTCGCGGCGTGCCGCGCCGCGGGCGCCTTCGATCGCTACGACTGGTCCTCGCTCGAGCTCGCGATCGTCTCGGGATCCATCGCCGCGCCGTCCCTCGTCCGCTCCTTCGCCGAGAAGCTGCCGGGCTGTGCGGTGACGCAGCTCTGGGGCATGACCGAGCTGCAGGCCGGGCTCTACACGCGCCCCGGCGATCCGTTCGAGATGTCGGCGGCGAGCGCGGGGCGGCCGAGCCCCGGAACCGAAGCGAGATTGTCGGAGGAGGGCGAATTGCAGGTTCGCGGCCCATCCGTTTTCTCCGAGTACTACAACAATAGAGAAGCTACGAACGCCGCCTTCACGGCGGACGGCTGGTTTCGCACCGGCGACCTCGCGGAGGCGCGCGGCGAATACTTCGCCATCACCGGCCGCAGCAAGGACCTGATCGACCGCGGCGGCGTCAAGATCAACCCCGCCGACGTGGAGATGCTCCTCGACGCGCATCCCAAGGTGCTGCAGTCGGCGCTCGTTCCGATGCCCGATCCGGTGCTCGGGGAGAAAGCTTGCGTTTTTGTCAGCTTGAAGAATGCCGCCGATCCGGTGTCGCTGGAAGAGCTTGTCACCTATTTGACGAGCAAGGAAATCGCGAAAAACAAGCTGCCGGAGCGACTTGTGATCGTCAGCGAAATGCCGCTCACGCCGACGCGCAAGATCATCAAGTCGCGGCTGCGCATCCCGGACTGATCGGCGTATTCTTGCGGCCACGGAGGAGCCCCCCAATGAAAGTGGTGCAACGCTTTGTTCTTGTTCTTCTATCCGGAATTCTTTTTGCCGCTCATTTCGGACCGGCGTACGCCCAGTCCCAGGTGGCGCTCGCCGGGAAAGTCAGCTCGGCCGAGGAAGGCGCGATGGAAGGCGTGCTGGTCAGCGCGAAAAAAGCGGGCTCCACCATCACGATCACCGTAGTGAGCGATGCCGAGGGGCGTTACAGCTTCCCCGCCAGGAAGCTCTCGCCCGGCAAGTACGCGCTGAAGGTGCGGGCGGCCGGCTACGAGCTCGAGTCGCCGACCGCGATCGAAGTCGGCAAGGCGCGGGCGGGCGCCGATCTCAAGCTGCGCAAGACCGCAGACCTGGCGGCGCAGCTTTCGAACGGAGAGTGGATGGCCAGCATGCCCGGCGACGACCGGCAGAAGGGCCAGCTGCTCAACTGCGTCGGCTGCCACACGCTCGAGCGCGTCGCGCGCTCGCGCTACGACGCCGACACGTTCACCAAGGCCGTGCTGCCGCGCATGCAGGGGTACGTGAACCAGAGCATTCCGCAGCATCCGCAGCTGCGCAAGGCCGAGCGCCTGATGGAAGAACGCGGCGACCAGCGCGTGCAGGTGTACCGCTCGACCGCGGAGTACCTCTCCACGGTCAACCTCGCCGAGTCGCCGAAGTGGGGCTACGAGCTGAAGACCTATCCGCGTCCCAAGGGGCGCGCGACGCGCGTCATCTATACCGAATACGACCTGCCGCGCGAGACGATCGAGCCGCACGACGTGATCGTCGACAAGCAGGGGATCGCCTGGTACTCGAGCTTCGGCGAGCAGAACCTCGGCCGGCTCGATCCGAAGACCGGGCAGGTCAAAGAGTTCGAGATCAAGAAACATAAACCCGAGTTTCCGACCGGCCTGCTCGGCCTGCGCGAGGACCGCGACGGGAACCTCTGGCTCGGCAACATGTACCAGGCGGCCATCGTGAAGTTCGACAAGAAGACGCAGAAGTTCACCTACTGGACGCTGCCGCCGGAGCAGAACATCGACGCGGCGCAGGTCAACATGGTGAGCCCGCAGTCCGCGCACGTCGACGGCAAGGTCTGGACCCAGAACAACGGCTTCGCCGGCGTGCACCGGCTGGACGTCAAGACCGGCCAGATCGAGACCTGGGAGCCGTTCAAGGATGCGCCGAAAGGCGAGCCGCACAACATCTACGACGTCGTCCCCGACTCGAAGAACAACGCCTGGTTTACCGACTTCCGTCGCAAGCACATCGGACGCATCGACGCGAAGACCGGCGAGATCAAGATCTTCGAGATGCCCGCGAGCGCTGCGGTGACCGCGCCGCGCCGCGGCCAGATGGACGCGCAGGACCGCCTCTGGTTCGCGCAGTACCGCGGCGACAAGATCGGCATGCTCGACACCAAGACCGGCGAGTTCAAGGACTGGGCGGTCGGCCCGCGCTGGTCGGCGCCCTACGACGTCGCCTTCGACAAGAACGCCGAGGCCTGGACCGGCTCGATGATCGACGACCAGGTGACGCGCCTGGACACCAAGTCCGGATCGACGGTCCAGTACCTGCTGCCGCGCAAGACCAACATCCGGCGCGTGCACGTCGACAACTCGACCACGCCGGTGACCTTCTGGGTCGGCTCCAACCACGGCGCCTCGATCGTGAAGCTCGAGCCGCTCGACTGAATAGAAGGAGGTTTCATGAAAAACCAGGCGAAGCACGAATCGCTGAGCCAGCACGACCTGGTCCAGCTTCTCAACTGGGAGCTCGCGGCCTACGACAAGTGCGAAGGCACCCGCTTCACCTCGATCAAGTCGATCCGGAGCACGGATCCTTCCGGATGCAACTGGAGCTACGCGCGCGTGAAATCGGATCATTCGCTCGACCGGCGCGAGCGGCGCATCGTCCGGCGCGTGGTCGAGCAGACGCGGCGGGAGTTCAACCTCGACTGAGCGCATGGCAGCCCGGCGCCGCCGACCTGAGCATCATTCGGTCTACGTCGTCGAGCTTTCGAAGGAGGTGCTGAACGAGCCGCGCTTCAGGAAGGCGAACCAGGACTATCGCCTGGGCTTTCCCTGCGTCTACGTCGGCATGACGGGCCTCTCGCCCGACGTGCGCTTCGACAAGCACAAGGCCGGCATCCAGTCGAACAAGTTCGTGCGCCTCTACGGCCTGCACCTCCTGCCGCGCCTCTACGAGCCGTACAACCCGATGCCGTACGACGGCGCGCGCGACATGGAGGTCGAGCTCGCGATCAGCCTGCGCGCAAAGGGCTACGGCGTCTGGCAGGGATGAGAAGCGATCTTTGCTGATTCCTTGACCGCGGGGGAGATCGCCTACTGCGCCGCAGTTCTGCTGATCGCCTACTCCCTGCGCGGCAGCACCGGGTTCGGCGGCCTGATCGGGATGCCGCTGCTCGCGCTCGTGATCCCGGTGAAGGTGCTGGCGCCGGCGTGGACGCTGCTCGGCATCGCCTCGTCGGCGACGATCCTCGGCGGCGAGCGCGCGCATGTCGACAAGCGCGCGTTCGGGACTTTTCTCCCCTGGTGCGTCCTCGGAATCGGCGCCGGGCTTTACCTCTTCAAGACGCTCGAAGCCGCCATGCTCGCCCGAGCGCTCGGCGTGCTGGTCCTGCTCTACGCCGCCTACACGGCGTGGCTGATCGCGCGCCCGCGGGCGCGCGACCCGCTGCCGGCGGGGGCCGTGCGGCCGGCCGCCGGCGTGCTCTCCGGCGTGGTCGGCACGATGTTCGGCGCGATGGCATCGATCTTCTTCGCGATGTACCTGAACGCCTGCGCGCTCGACAAGCGCGCCTTTCGCGCCACGATCTCGGCGATGCTGCTGGCGCTCAGCCTGATCCGGCTCGTCGCGTACGCCGCGGTAGGGGAGCTCGGCGCCGAGTCGCTGGCGGTGTTCGCGGCCGCGCTACCCATCATGGGGCTCGGCATCTACCTCGGCAGCCGGATCCACGCCCGGATGAGCGAGGAGCTCTTCAAGGGGCTGGTCTGCGCCATACTGGTGGTCTGCGCGATTCCACTTCTCCTGCGATGAATACCCAGGCACAGAAAGCGGCTGCATTCCGCGCGCTCCACGGGCGCGACGGCGCATTCATCATTCCGAACCCGTGGGATGCCGGCACGGCGCGGCTGCTGACCGCGCTCGGCTTCGAGGCGCTGGCGACGACCAGCCTCGGGTTCGCGAACACGCTCGGGCGCGCCGACGGCAGCGGCGCCGTCAGCCGCGCCGAGGTTCTCGCCAACTGTGCCGAGATCGTCGGGGCGACTCACCTGCCGGTGAGCGCGGACCTGGAAAACTGCTATGCGCACGAGCCACGTGCCGCCGCCGAGATGATCCGCCTCGCCGCCGAGGCGGGCGTGGTGGGCGGCTCGATCGAGGATGCCACCGGCGACGCGCAGCAGCCCATCTATGATTTCGACCTCGCCGTGGAGCGCGTTCACGCCGCGGCGGAAATGGCGCGCTCGCTGCCGTTTCCTTTCACGCTTACGGCAAGGGCGGAGAATTTCCTGCACGGGCGCCGCGACCTGGACGACACCATCCGCAGGCTTCAGGCGTTCGAACGCGCGGGCGCCGACGTACTCTACGCGCCCGGGCTCCGCGATCTGGCAACCATCGCCACCGTGGCCTCGTCCGTCACCAAACCGCTCAACGTCGTCATGAGCGCCGCGGATCCGACGCTCACCGCGGCTCAGCTCGCGAAGGCCGGGGTCAAGCGCATCAGCGTGGGTGGCGCGCTCTCGAGGTTGGCGCTGGCGTCGTTCCTGCGGGCGGCGCACGAGATGAAGGAGCAGGGCCGCTTCACGTGGATCGCCGACACGGTGTCCGCCAAAGAGCTCAAGCGGCTGTTCGACGCGTCATGAATACCCTCTGACGTAGACGCGCAGGATCATACTGCGTGCATGCTTCGCCGCGCCTTCCTGCTTGTATGCGTTTTCGGTTCGATGCCGCTGGCGGCACAGGACTATCCGCTGCGGCCGGTGCGGCTGATCGTGCCGTTCCCGCCCGGAGGCGGCAACGACATCGTGGCGCGCGCGGTCGCGCAGGAGCTCGGAAAGAGCCTCGGCCAGCAGTTCGTGGTCGACAACCGCGCCGGCGCGGGCGGGGCGATCGGTGCCGAGCTCGCCGCGCGCTCGCCGGCCGACGGCTACACGCTGTTCCTCGGCGGCGTCGGCAGCCACGTGGTGAATCCCAGCCTGCACGCGAAGCTCCCCTACGATCCGATCCGCGACTTCGCGCCCGTCACGCTCATCGCCTCGGCGCCCTCGGTGCTGGTGGTCAACCCTGCGTTGCAGGCCACGAGCCTCTCCGAGCTGACGGCGCTGGCGAGAGCCCATCCCGGCAAGCTCAACTACGCGTCGAACGGAAATGGCAGCTCGGCGCAGCTTGCCGCGGTGCTCTACGAGTCGATGGCCGGCGTGCGCATGGTGCACGTCCCCTACAAAGGCGTCGCCCAGGCGCTGGTGGAGCTCATGAGCGGCGAAGTGCAGGTCATGTTCGGCACGCTGGTCGCGATCCTGCCGCACATCAAGGCCGGCAGGCTGCGCGCGCTCGCGGTGACCGGCAGGAACCGCTCCGCGCTGCTGCCCGAGGTGCCGACGCTCGCCGAAGCCGGGCTTCCCGGGTACGAGGCCGGCTCGTGGTACGGGATCCTGGC
>Ga0075429_100000499_pt1 | contig 29468 bp, 47 predicted proteins | sample RhiMetdeltSRZDD3_FD_75295 | JGI IMG/M metagenome (GOLD analysis project Ga0075429, IMG submission 75295) | Populus rhizosphere microbial communities from Tennessee, USA - Rhizosphere MetaG P. deltoides SRZDD3 | ecosystem: Host-associated > Plants > Roots > Rhizosphere > Soil | place: USA...
GTCAGTATCCACGAGTCCCAAATCTTTCCCTTTTTACCACCTCCTCCCATTACCATTATTGACTGGACAAAAGTAGGTACGCATGAATAGACTCAAGGTGGCGGTAGTGGTCAAGAATCGGGTGGCTGCGTTTGCCCGTGATGAGCGCCCGATGGGCATGTGGAGTTATGCCGTTCCCGAATTCCAGTGGGATTTTCTCGCCTTGGGCAAGGGATTTGTAGCCCATACTGCCAGTTATGCGTCTGCCTACGATTTCATCTTCCATGAGGACGGTGGCAATTGGGGACAGTTCAAGGGAAACGCCCTGCCCATCCTTTATCATGTGATTGACTCCACGCTATCCGAAAAACACCATTACCAACCCCGTTTTGAGCAAGCCAGGCAAGCCAGCCTCGTATTGATTGACCATGACCGCCTGGAACGCTTCACCGGGACGGGTAAAAAGGTATTGCGCTTTGAATACTGCATAAACGATAAAGTGTTCAAGGATTACGGGTTGGAAAAGACCACTGATGTGGCGTTCCATTGCGGCGGCAGTGAAGACCGCCAGAAAGTGCGTGTCCGCCTGCATGACCTGTGCCGGGAACATGGGTGGACGTATACCAGTGGGGTACTGCCCCTCGTTGAGTATGCCAAAGCGATGAATCGTGCTAAGATTACCGTCAATTGGCCTCGTGCCGAGGGGAATAGACCCCACCGGGTCTTTGATGCAATCGCGTGCCGGAGTCGTTTATTGACCGCCCCTATTCCATACGATACCCAATCTCATGTTTTATACGGCAATGATTATTCTATTTTTCATGACTTCACAGAGTTGGAAACCGAAATCGCGCGAATCCTTAAGGAACGGGAGTGGGCGTGGCGAACCAGCTACCATGTGGTACATGATTATCACACCTGGGCAGTACGCGCCAAGCAGTTGAGGGAACTGGTTAATCAGGAGTTTGGATTGTAATGCGAAAACCCACGCCTCAATATATAGGGAAAATTCGCGCGGCTTTAGAGAAATTAGAAAGATACCAACAGACCCCTCATTACTCCCACTTATTCAATGAGGCTATAGAGGTCTATGCGGACACAGGGTATTTCACTTGGACACATCACCATCATGCTGGGGTTGGTCTTGAGTTTGTCAATCGGGTTATGAAAGACCCAACGAATGCGGAGGATTTTAAGACGCTGATTTACATCCTTGAGACCACATTAAAAAATCTGGAAATGGAGTTTGGGTTATGAGTACCATTACGAATAAGGGGATTCTGAATCTCGAAACTAAAATCGCCGGATTAGGGGCTAAAATTCATGGGTTGCAGGCGGAACTTGAAACCCTTATCTCTTGGCGGGCGACCTTGGTGGAGCGCCTAAAACAAGCGGTAGAGGAAGAAAACCATCGCCAAGCGCAATTAGAAGCCGCTATTCGTAAGCAAAACAACAAAAGGGATAAAGAGCGCCGATGAATCTCTACGTACTGACCAGCAACAAATATGTGCATTGCCTCCCCCCTTTTGCTCACCTATTTGTCAAGTATTGGGGGTTAACCCAGCCTGTAACCATCGTGGGGTACGAGGAGCGCCCGAATCGCACCTTGCCACGCAATTTCACCTTCCTTTCCCTGGGCAAGCAAGCCTCGTATACATGGAGCAGGGGGTTAATGGCGCTGTTGGAACGGATACGGGATGAATATTTTATCCTCATGCTAGAGGATTACTTTCTTGACCATCCGGTGCGGCGTGCTACCGTTGATATGTGTGAGCAGGTGATGATGGAGCGACCGGAGGTGGTCAAGATTGACCTGACCGATGACCGTCAAAAGGTGGAGCATGAAACCACTGATATGGGCAAGCCCTACGGACTCAACTTTATCCTGAGTGCCCCCGGCGCGGCCTATCAGGGCAGCGTGCAAGCCGCCATTTGGCGGCGGGAGTTTTTGCTGCGCTTCCTGAATGCGAAAGAGGATGCGTGGATGGCGGAAAAGAACTTTACCCGGCGCGTGATTAAGGCGCGGCAAGAGGGGTACGACGGCAAAATCTTAGGGTTGGTGCAACCCCCTCTCCATTACGTCAATGCCGTCGGCGGCGAGGGGAATCACCCTCACATTTGGGCAAAAAAGCGGTTTCCCGCGTGGATGTGGAGCGAACTCACCGCGCATGGGTTGATTGTGGAGGCGGTCAATGGGTAATGTTCCAATGAGTAGTCATGTTGAAGGGTTAATCTACGCGGCTTTCGTTTATGCGGATAAAGAATGGCCCACCTTTGCGTTGGAATTTCAGACTAGTGGGCTATTGGAAATAGCACTATCAGAGATTCGGGATGATAAAGGGGATTGGTCGGTAATCTATACGGGGGGCGGGCGTTATCATTTAGTCAATCGCTTTTGGCTGAAAGTGGTCTTATCAAGCGACAGTTTTAATGACCTCATAGCTAAAGTCCAAGTTTTTATTAAGTCAGGAGGCGAAGATGGGAAACAAACAATTGGGCATTCCCCAGCGTGAAGCGCTGGCGCTGGCAAAACGCCTCCGCATTAAAACCTTTATCGAAACAGGCACATACCGGGCCGGAACGGCAATGTGGGCGTATAATTGCGGACAGTTTGACCGTGTTATCACCATTGAGGGCTACCGTAAACGCTACGATGGGAATATTGCGACCTATGGACTGAACGCCCTGTCGGGGTTGGAGTTTGTATATGGGGATTCCCGTACCATGCTTGCCGAGGTACTTAAAACCGTTGACGAGCCTGCACTGTTCTGGCTAGACGCCCATTGGGTCGGCGATTCTAAGGTGGCATATGCACAAGCCGATGAGTGCCCCTTACGCGAGGAATTGCTTGCCATCAATGAACACCGAATTGCCCCCTCCCATGTGATTCTGATTGACGACGCCCGCTTGTTTATTGAACCCCCGCCCTACCCCCACCATCCTGAGCAATGGCCGACCCTGAAAGAGGTGGAGGTATCCCTAAAACACCATGCGCGGGGGGTGGAGGTCAAAGATGATGTGATTTGGGCAGTGCCCTATTTCCATGAAGTGTTGCTGCATAATCTATTGGAGGCGGAGTCATGAAATTGTCAGGGAAAGCAGGAGCAAAGGGTCAATTAAGCATGGTGTTGATTAAGGCCGATGGTCGGCGTATTCCCATTAACCGATGGTCTGGATGGAAGGTTTTCGACTTCCTTATAGGTCTTGTTCATCCTCAAACAGAAGGAGAAGCAGCGATGTACAGTTTCAAGGTTCAAAAGAATTTCAAGGTCACAGCGGAGATGAATCCCCGTTTTCTTGAGGTTGGGGCGTGCTACCTACAGGGTGACATCGTAGAGGGGTTATCTCGCCTGGAAGTGGAAGAACTGCTCAGGTTTGCGCCAGAAGGAACCTTTACCCCCGACGACAAGGACACCCACGCATTTGTGGAAACGCTGCCCGCGTAGTATAATCCCCTCATCGCCCGTGTTTTGACGCACCCGATGATTTTGCAAAAAGCCCGCCCTCCCAAGTGACGGGCTTTTTGTTTGTGATATGCTGAAAGAAAAGCGAACTCAAAAGGGAATGAACACCATGTTTCGAGACAAATATCTTGACCTCTCCGGCGATATTCAGGTAAAGAAAAACCAGCGCGGGCCGGGGTTACGCTGGCGACTCCGTAACCTGTTCACCACCCGCTTTCTGATGGGTTGGTTCTTCTTCCATCTCGCCAAGGTTTTCAGCGCTTTAACGGGAATCCCCACCCTTGTCGGGGAACTCAAAATCACGCTCATTCGCGCCAGTGGCGAGGTGGTGGAATTCGGCACGGTCTGTTACCGCGTGGTCACGGACGCCGGAGTCGCCTTCCTGGTGGACGATTGGGACAATAACGGGCAAGATATTTCCACCATGAACTTTCACGGCTGTGGTACGGGTACAAATGCCGAAGCGGTTGGGGATACTGCCTTACAGACCGAATCGACCACTGCCCTCAATCCCGACAGCACCCGCGCTACCGGAACACGCTCCCAACCCGCCGCGAATCAGTATCGCAGTGTCGGCACACTCACCTTTGATGCGGGCGCAGCCGTCACGGAACATGGGCTGTTTAGCGCTTCTGGCACGGGTACTGGCTCATTGTGGGACAGGAGTACATTCAGCGCCATTAACGTGGTGTCGGGTGATTCCATCCAGTTCACCTATACGGTCACAATTACCTCTGGCGGCTAATATGTCTATCTATGCCAAAATCTGTTGGGAAGAACCCCGAAGCTGGGGGTTGCACGAATTTCAGGCGGCCTGCAACGAGGTGAGGCGTGGGTTCGCATCGGCCAACACCCAACGCCTCCATTTTGAACTCACCATTGCGGAGCGCGATGAAATATTGGCGCTCAACGCGCTTATCCCCGGTACGATTAGCGAAAAACGATGGGATGACTGCTGCATGTTGGCTGATGCCCGCAATCCCGAATATGACACGTCCACGAAACTGAAAGCGAAGTTAGGTATTGCCTAGGAAAGGACACGTCCATGTCTCTGTATACACGACTGCTGAATCAGGGCGGTACACCAATCGATTATCATGCCTTTTGCGGGGCAATGAATGAGAACGCCGCCGACCAAATCACGATTACGGAATTGGCGGAAGCGTTTAATCTGAGCGCCAGCGAACAAACCAGCGCCGAACAGATTATCAATTTGTTTGGTGGCGACCCGCCTGCGATGACGTTGCAGGAAATCTTTTATGTGCTATCGCTGGGTAAGAGTGGTGTGATGTATGACACCGAATCAAGCCTCATGGCGCGCTTGGGTGTCACGGAATAACGCATGGCACTGTCCTGTAAGGTCGGCTCATTTGCTACAGGGACGGGCGCGGTTAGTTCCACTGTCGTCGTGAGCGATGTCGGCTTTCAGCCAAAAGTCATTTTCTTCATGTGGAATGGGCGTCTTGAATCAACGGACACCGTAGGGCGTGCCAATCACGGGTCAGGATTTGGGGTTGCCATCAGCACCACTGACCGACGCTGCATGACTTCATTGGCGCAGGATACCCCTACCGCGATGGTCACGAATCACGTCCAGCGCGATGCCTCCTGTATCTGCACCACCACGACAGCCGATGCGATAGATGGGGAACTTGACCTGCAAAGTATGGACAGTGGTGGTTTTACCCTCGTGGTGGATGACCAGTTTGCGACCAGTGTGCGCGTTCAATACCTTGCACTCGGCGGGAGCGACATCCTCAACGTAAAAGGTGGGGCATTTGCCAAGATTGGGACAACCGGAACGCAAAATATGACCTCTGTTGGCTTCCAGGCTGACGGTCTCATCATGTTTGGCATTAATAGCACGTCTGCCAATGCCGCAGTCGCTATAGACTGCAACAACTTTCTGGGATGGGCACAGAACGCATCCAAGCAAGGTCTTTGGGTGGGCGCATCCAATGATGCGGCAGCCAACGCTCAGTCTATATCCTACCTCAAAGATGATCAGTGTGCCGGTCACATGAACGCCGCCGCCAGTGCGGTAGAAAATCGCGCCGCATTTACGGGATTCACCCCGACGGGTTTCGACCTGAATTGGCTCAGTTCCAGCAGTTCGCTTTATCAGATTCATTATGTTGCCATTAAAGGCTGTGCGGTGGATATTGGCAGTTTTCTCACGCAAACGAATACCAGCACCACCATTCCGGCACGGACGGGGTTCGAGCCGAAGGGCGGCTTGATTATGTCGCACTGCAAACCGGAAAGCACCGACAACACCGCCCAGGATGATGACGAGTTCAGCATTGGTACATTTACCAGCACCTCAGCGCGACAGGCGATGGGGCGCATCGACAACGACGCAGCGGCAACGGCTGAGGTGACAACTGCCGTTGAATACGATGCGGTCTATGTCAGCCTCACCGACAACGGCGGCACATTGCAAGGGTTGGCGGACGTAAACGCCGTTACCACGACAGGGTTTGAACTCATCATGGATGACGCCGACCCGGCACAAGCCATGATGTTGTATATGGTCTTTGGGAACAGTCCGGTACTACCGGAGCGACAGACTCGACGGATGCGTTATAACGCACTTTTAAGGAGATAGGTATGGGACGAAAGTATTCAGTAACCTTAAGCGCAGCGGTCACAGCGTCGGGCGATTTAATTGAAATTGCCTCCCCAAGCGACGCCATTACCATCATTCACAGCTTGGAAATCACACAGTCTACCGACACAGACAGTGAAGCCCTGCGCGGCACACTGTCACGTTGTACGTCGTCGGGGAGTGGTGGCTCTACGGCAACGCCCCGTCCGTTGGAAGTGGGTGACCCCGCCTATGGCGGCACAGTGGAAACCCAAAACAGCACGCCTGCCGGAACATTGACGCTGATTCATACCTTTGGATGGAACGTCCTCAATGGTTATATGTGGCTACCGACGCCAGAACTCAGACCCGTGTTGTCCCCTTCGGGGATGGCGGTATTTCGCATTGAAACTGCCCCAGCGGATAGCGTGAATCTGGAAATTACCATCACGTTTGAGGAAGTGGGTGGGTAAATGAGTTACGGGGTCTATCGGCGCTACCCATACCGGAGGCAACATCGGGACTTAAACGCCTCGTTCAAAGCGCCGACCTCGCAGCTTTATCTTCAAAGCGTCTCCGGGGCAATCACCCCCACTGGCGCGCTCACCAAACAAACCTCCAAATTCTTTACAGGCGCTTTCACCCCTACCGGAGATTTACTCAAGCAAGCCCAAAAGGTATTCACGGGTGGTTTTACCCCTACTGGCGCGCTGTTGAAGCAAGCCCAAAAGGTGCTGGCGGGTGCGTTTACCCCGGCGGGCGACCTTGTGAAGATGACCAGCAAGTTCTTTACGGGTGGTTTTACCCCTACTGGAACGCTGACGGGGGTGAAGACTACCTTAATTTCGCTTGCTGGGGCAATCACCCCCACTGGCACGCTGGTGAAGCAAACCACTAAATCCTTTGCCGGGGCGTTCACCCCCACAGGGGAACTGCTTAAGCAAACCGCTAAATCCTTTACGGGTAGCTTTACCCCAAGCGGGACATTGTTGAAGCAAGCCCAAAAGATGCTGGCAGGAAGCATCGCCCCCACTGGCGCGCTGGTGCGGGACTTTTTTACGTTTCTCACGGGTACAATCACCCCCGCTGGCGCGCTCACCAAACAGACGTCCAAATTCTTTACAGGCGCTTTCACCCCCACTGGAACGCTCACGGCGATTCGTACCATTCTGGTGTCCATCGGAGGGGCAATCACGCCCACTGGAACGCTCACCAAACAAATCAACAAAGTGTTGACGGGAGTCGTTGTCCCGACGGGCGCGCTGAACAAGCAGGTGAGCCTGTTTATGGTGGGCACGGTCTCTTTTGTGGGTGGGTTAAGCAAACAAATCAACAAAGTGTTGGCGGGGGTCGTTTCTTTCGCGGGCACGGTGACGAGCATGTTTGTCACGCCCAGCGCGACTCCACATGAGCGCACCTTTTCTGTGCCCGCCGAAAATCGCACCATCCAGGTCGTCAATGAAGACCGGGTGCATCGTGTATTATTAGAAGAGAGAAGCGATAGCGTTCCGCGAGGACAGTAATGCCTCAAAAATTCAACAAAGCCCCCACCGAACTCCTGGATTACGTCATTGATTGGCGCGATACCTCTGACCCTACCCTTGACCCCTATCTTGAAAGCGGGGAAACCATTGTCACGTCCGTATGGAGCGCCGAAACGGGAATCACCATCGGCACACCCGCTTCCAGCAACACCACTACGACCGCAAAAGTGTGGGTCAGTGGGGGAGCAGTGCGGCAAAAGGAATACAAAGTGACCAATACCATCACTACCAGCAACGGGCGCACCGCTGTTCGCACGCTGTTTTTCAGTATCGTGGAGACGAAATAATGCCCGAATCGCTCTATGCTACCCCCGAAGAACTCCGCAATCAGACCGATAAAGTCGTGGTGGCAGATGACCCGGCGCTGGAAGACCTGCTTCGCGCGGCGAGTCAGTCCATTGACCTGTTCACCAATCACCCCGATGGTTTTCTGGCACTCGCCACCGCCACCGCCCGCCCCTATACGGGCAGCGGCACAACCTTTCAATTCATTGGGGAATGTATCGCCGTTACCCTGGTGGAAGTAAAAGAGAGCGTAACGGGAACGTATACCCCCTGGGCAAGCACCGATTGGATGGCCTTTACGGGCGACCCGGACAACCCGGATTTCAACAGTTTACCCTTTGATGCCCTCATGATTGATCCCAGCGGCGACCAGAGTCATTTTACCAGCGGTAAATGGGCGGGGTTGCGCGGTTTTCGTCCAGAGGAACAAGACCGGGGCAGGGCTGCCCCTACCGTGCGTGTGACGGCGAAATGGGGATATGCCGAGGATGTGCCGCCCATTATCAAGACTGCCTGTATTGCCCAGGCAACCATCTGGTTTAAGCGGGCAAGGAGCGCATGGGGGGACGCGGCGGGCAATCCGGAGTTTGGGATGCTGTTTTACCGCAAGCCGCTTGACCCCGCCATTCAAACCATGTTGGTGGAGTCGCGCATGGTTGCCCCTGCTATTGGGGTAAGGCGGAAATAATGGTCGATGCCTTTCATGTGGAAATCCTGGGGTTAAAAGAACTCCAAGACAAAACGGAACAGATGGTACGCGATTTACGGGGCGACGAATTCCTACAAGGGATGCGTGATGTCACCCTGATGCTGCAACGGGACGCCAAAATCAATGTTCCGGTGGATACGGGCAGGTTACGCGCTAGTATCACCCCCACAGTGGAAATGAACGGGGACACCGTAGAGGGGATTGTGGGCACAAACATTACCTACGCGCCTTATGTGGAATTTGGGACAGCGCCACACCGACCCCCGATTGCAGCATTGGAAGTGTGGGCAAGAAGACACGGCATGAGTGCTTATGTACTTGCCAATATCATTGCTCAACGCGGCACAAAAGCGAGTCACTTTTTCCAACGCGCATTCGATGACAACGAATCTAAGATTAAAGACCTCCTGGGCGATGTGGTCGGAAAGATTGTGAGCAAATAACATGGCAGTGACTCTGATGGAGTTGGTCAACGCGGTGCGCGATACCCTGGCGACAGCTGAGGGGTTAAAGGGGGCATGGAGTCAAGCGGAGGCGGACATCAAAGAAAGCATCCCGCCGGGGGATTTACCGCTTCTACAGGTGTACCTCGCTACCGGGGAGACCAGCAAGGACAGCAATACTGACCGGATTACCTTTAGTTCCGGTGTTTCCCCCTATAACCCGATTCGTCATTTTGATGCGCTCATTCGGGTGGATGTCTACGCCCGCCAGCGTTCCTATATGGAGGAAGACTTAAGAGCCTCCCTTATTATTGCCAATGCCGTGTATAACGTACTGGATACCCAAAACCTTGCCCCCTACTTTGGGCATGATGGGATTAAAGCCTTCCGTTTTGATATGCAGTTTGTCAATTTCGTGTATGGGTCGCAACCCGAAAATTACACGGGCTACCGTTTTGAACTGGAAATCACCGTGTTTTAGGGGATGTGATATTGTAAGAATAGAGGAAAATGCTGATGTCCATGTATCGCGTTCACACCCCCATTACCCAAAAGGACGGCACACTTTATCCGGGGTCAATGGTGCGCCTCAAAATGAATGAGGAAAAGATTGCCGCCCTTATCCTCGTGGGGGCAATCAGTCCGGTACACGGCCCGCCCTTGAGTATCCTACCGGGGTGGGTGACGAGAGCCAAGCAGTTGGCGACAGAGGACGTTGTGACGGCGGAGCAGTTCCTGGATACTGACGAAAAGGTACTGGCGAAGGTGTTGAATGTGAAAATAGACACGATTCGCAAGTACAAAACGGAATTGGAAACCTTTTGGTTAACCGCACCCGACGGGAACGGGTGATGCCCTACATTCGTATTCCCTAGGCTAGAGGAGTAAATGCAATGCCCCTAACAAGTTCCGCAATTAATTTGTGCAACGCCGTTATTCATATGGCCGACCACCTGGGCGTCACCTATGACATCAGCGGTCAATCCAATGAGGCGGGAATCGACCTCACCAATGACGTGGGCGATTACAAGGTGTTTGGCACGGCAGGTCGGGGTCGCCTGATTTGTGGTAAGGATGGCAGCGTGAGTCTGTCGATTTACTACACGCGCGGTGGCAACGAAGCGATGGACTTGCTCAAGCGTTGGTATTGGTTGTATCGGGAGCAGTTGCGCTATTTTGCCTTCTATGCCCCCAACGAGTCCATCAGCAGTGACAAATACTACGGCTATTTCGCGCTGGAAAGTTTCAACATCCCGTTCAGCGCCGAAGAAGCCGCCCCCGCTTTAGTGGAGATGAATCTGCTGCCCAACTTCGGCATTGAGTGGGCTGTACAAGGAACATAACGCATGATGAATAACGCCAAGCCCGCCCGCCAGCGGATTCGCCGCCATGACAGTAGTAAGGTCATGGGGCATGGCAGCTATGTGGTGATTGCCGCCATTACGATGGGCGATGCCCAACGGTTGAAAGAACAAACCGAGCCGCCGGAACTGATGGAGGGCGAGTCCGAGAAAGATTATAAGGAACGCCTTGCGGAACACGAAAAGCGGGTTGAAAAACTGAACAATATCGCGCTGGCAGATGTCACCCGCGAATGGAATTGGGTGGATGACGAGGGCAACCCCCTCCCCCAACCTTACCAGAACCCGGATGTGTTCGGCCTGCTCAGTGGCGAGGAAATTGAATTCATCACTGACCGCATGAATGGCAATGTGAAACCGAAAAAAAACTAGAAGAACAGTTACGGCTTCACCTTGCCATGCCCCACACCAATCCACCCCCGCCGGAGTATTTACGTTTGATTTTCTGCCGGAATATCTGGTTTTGTACACCGGAGGAATTCTGGCAGCAGGATGTAGAGGAATACGAAACGGCGATGGCGTTATTGCAGGTGGAATGGGCATACATCGAAGAACAGCGTAAAAAGAACCAACCTAAGAGGGGTGGGTTCAAGAACTTTTTTAGGCGCGGGAAACGCTAATGGCGAAAAAGTACGAACTCCAAATCGTCGTCACCAGCAAAGACAAAGCCTCCGGGGTATTGGCGAAAATCACCGGGGGCTTAAAGGATTTGGGGTTGGCGAGTTTGGGGATTCGCGCGGTCAAGGATGCCATTGCTGGCGTTGCCGATGCGATGTTCGATGCGGTCAAGGGTGCGGCTTCCTTTCAAGGCATTAGTGAGGCGTTTGAAGGCATTGCCCGTTCTGCCAATCGTGCCGGGCCGGACATCCTCGACCTGTTTAAGAAAAACAGCGCGGGCATGATTAGCAACCGCGATGCCATGCTGGCCTACAACAAAGCGGCGCAACTGGTCAGCACCGATTTCGCCAACACCCTACCCGATGCGATGGGGATGCTGGCAAAAGTCGCCTCCGCCACCGGGCAGGATATTGGGTTCTTGACCAATTCGCTGGTCACGGGTATTGGGCGCACCTCCCCCCTCATTCTGGACAACCTGGGGATTACGGTTGACCTTGCCGAAGCCTACGAAACCTATGCACAATCCATCGGCAAAACGGTGGACTCGCTCACCAAAGAGGAGCAGCAAACCGCCCTGACCGCACAGGTCATGGAACGGTTGGCTGAAAACACCAAGAATCTCCCCGATATTGCTGGGCAAGCCGACACCAAAATGGCGGCGCTGGGCGCGACCTTCCAAGACCTCAAGGATAAAGTGGGCATGTTCCTGTTACCCGCCTTCCAGTCTATTTTGGATGTAGCCACGACGGTGCTGGACGGGGTTATGAACAAGTGGGACGTGTTCTCCCAGGCAATTGGTTCGGGGATGGGTTTTTTCGATGCGCTCCGAGTCACCTTTACCGATATGACGGGGGTGATTGATTTTCTCGAAACGGCATGGACGAGTATCAGCAATGTCATCAATACCCTGGTGATTCCCGCTTTCCAGAAGGTAGCGGAGTGGATTGGACAGGTCATTGATGCGGTCAGAAAATGGATAGATAAGCACCCGGAATTCGTTACGACCATGCTGCTCATTGGCGGCGCGCTGTTGGGGTTATCCGTTGCCGTAAGCGCGGTCACAGCGGCATTCGGGGCGTTGAAAGCGGCGGTGGCTTTCTTTCTTTCTCCAATGGCTATAGCGATTGGATTGATTGTCGCCGGAATCGCCTTTCTTTCCGACCAGGAGGGCGGGTTGGTCGGGGCGTTAAGACGGGCGGGGGAAACCATGCGGCAACTCGCCGCCATTGTGGGGGTCGTACTGGCGGGCGCGTTTTATTTTGTCTACGGCATTATCCAGAGCGTGGGCAACTGGATTAACACCCAACTGATTCCCTTCTTTCAACGGTTATGGGCAACCATTACCCTCGTGGCAGGAACGGTTGTGGCGATATTGGGCGCGGCCTGGCAATGGTTTTTGGATACCATCATCACGCCAGTGGTCACTTTTATCCGGGATGAGTTAATTCCTATTTTTCAGGGCATATGGGCAGCAATCGAACCTGCTTTGAATGACCTGTTTGATGGAGTTAAACAAATTATTGAGGGGATTCGGGATGATATTATCCAACCCCTGATTAACTTTATCAATGACGTGTTTGCCCCGGTGTTTGATGCCGTAAAACCCATTATTGAGGGTGCGCTGGGGGCGTTACGCGATGTTTTTGTGACGATATTTGGAGCGATTATGGCAGTCATTCAACCCATTATTGATGCCATTAACGCCCTTCCCCAAGCCATTGAAACCGTCGTGAATCTCCTGCGTGGGTCTGAGTTCAATTCTGCCCCTTTTATAGAACGTATGCAGGGGTTAGGAATGCTCTCTAGCGGCACAGCGCCAAGTGTGGATAGTTCCAGGGTGAGTAGCTCCGGCTCGATTGGCGGGTCGCATGACTATGGCGGGCGCGGTTTCCCCGGCACAACCTACGCCATTCGCCCGGCGGTGAAAACCGAATACTTCACCCCCGACTCCGCTGGCGAATTCACCCCCGAAGACCAGTTAGGCGGTCATTCCATTGTTATCAACTTTAATGGCAGCGGCGGGCCCAATAACCAGCAGGAAGCCGACCAGCAGGGTGAAATGTTGGTAAGCGCCCTCCGCGCGCAAGGAGTACGGGTGTAATGCGTTTGTTCCGTTTTGGGGATATTGACCTCGTAGAAAAGGATGGGCAAGACGACCTTCCCATTAAGGCGCGTTCCGCCCTCGTTGAACTGCCCGATGGTTCGTTTGACCAGGACGGCGGGCGCGTGGTGTTTAAGCCCGTGACCGTATCCCGTAAATTTTTGGTGATTCAACCGGACATCGATGGGCAAATTGAAAGCCTGCTGCGTTTGCTGGGACGGGGGCGCTTGCCCCTGTACGCCAAGTTACGGGACAACGTCCGCACGCGCGTCATCTATGCCAAATTGACCGATGTGAGACGTGGGGCACGCGCCGAAGATTACACATGGATGCAGGAAATTCAGGTGACATGGCAGGTGGACTTTCCGTTTTGGGCAGACTCCGCCGACATCGCCTTTTTTGACACGGGGTTATTCTTTGACTCCGGTCTATTCTTTGATGGGCATTACGAAACCTTTAACGTTGACCGCCCCACCTACGAATTCGGGATTCACAACCCCGGCACCACGCGCGGGGTATGGGGAGCAGTGGTCATTGTACCGGATGCCGCCAGTTCCATTGAAAACCTACGCTTAAGCAATCTCACCAATGACATGAGTTTCCAGTACAACGGCGCGGTGGCGGCGGGGGAACGGTTGGAGTTTGATTTTCTGACCCGCACCGTGCAGTTGGATTACACCGACGCTTATGCCGACTTTCTGGTCGCCAATGCCCGTCAGAGCGATTGGATGGCGCTCGAAGTTGGCAATAACAGCCTGAAACTGCAAAGCACCATCGTAGGCACGGTTAAGCTGTATTGGCAGTGGAACAGATTATATCTGTAATTATTTTAGCCTCGCAAATTCCCCGTGATATTTCTCGGCGGCTTCGCAATAAACTTGGTAGCCTTCCTCTGGTGTATGGTAATAACCAAGATAAAGACGTTTGCCATTTACTCGAATTTGAACCAACCATTTTCCTGCTCTCCTACTCCAACATACACCTTTATATCCACTTGTATTTGTAATAGGTTTTCCCATATTCTGACTGTTTTGGGCAGCAGTAGCCAATCGCAAATTACTCCTTTGATTGTCTAATCCATTTCCGTTTTTGTGATCAGGATATTCGTTTGGTTCTAGAGTTCTTCCTAGAATTCTCTCAAGAATAATTCTGTGCATCTTGATTATTTGACGTTTTCCCACCTTTCTGGTTGACATACGATAGGCATAATAAGCCTTTTTTGAGTAATGGGCGAACCAATTAAAGGTCATCAAATCGGTATCTTCGGCACTCACAAGAGCTACTTTTCCTTGCGTAAGAGGAATTTCAAAGACTTCTTCTGGAAAAGGTAACGGAGATTGAATATACTTGGGGTTAGACATTAGCTTACCTCTGATGTCTCGTGCGGCGGGCTGTTTCTACCAGCGCCGCCGTTCCATTTCAATACCTTATCATACCTAAAAATGACAATTCCGACTATGGTAGTCTTAATATAGAGCAAAGTTCCACTCAGGAGTATTCCTTGGTTTCCCCCTTTCGTATTGACCTCTTAGATATTGACAATACCATCCTGGGCGGTGGCCCGATTACCACTGCCGTGCGCCTGAATGACCTCGTTAGCTTGTCGCGCATGGGCGAATTGGTGTTCAGCGTGCCCGCCGGAGACCCCCGCGCGGCGGAGATTACCGCCGCCAGCAAGTTTGATGTGTACGATGCCGAGGATGGGTATTTAGGACGCTTCTTTTTCTCTGATGATAGTCTGGACGAATCCACCGGAAAAGCCATCCTTTCCGTGCATTGTTACAGCGAATTGGTGGAATTGCTCCGCCAAACCGTAGGTTTCCAGCGCTCTTACACCTATAACAGCGTCGAGCAGGTCATTATTGACCTTGCCAACACCGTAGACTGGAAAGCGGAGGTGGAGACAGATATTGGGTTTACGACCCTCTCCTATGACGGGGAAAGCGTGCTGGGGGCGATTGACGAGGTACGAGACCGCTTTGAAACCCATTACCGTCTGAAATTGGCCTCGAATCGCATTCTCCAATTCGGCAATTTCGGAGAGTCCAGCGGGGTTCGGCTCACCAACCTGCGCGGGCAGGTGCAAGTTCAGTTTGCCGCCCAACAGAATGTTGCCATTGTGGAGCAGATTAGCCGAAAGCGCGATGCCGAGGGTATTATCAACCGCGTGATTCCGTTGGGGGCAGGCGATGGGGAGGCGCAAATCACCATTGAGGGCGCAACCAGTGGTACGCGGGTGATTCAAACAGGCACGAATGTGAATGGCAGTTCCTATTTCTATCTTGAGGATGCCGACAGTGTAGCGCGGTATGGGGTCAGGGTAAGGGTGCTGGTCAACCAAACCGCCCGCCCCTTAACGGGAAACGACACCGCCATTTTGAACGCCAAGAACGCCCTGAAACTGATTGGCGAGTCTTTCCTTACTAAACACCTCGTTGAACGAGTGGAATATGATGTCACGGTAAGGGGTTTACCCGCTACTGTAAACGTGGGGGATAAGGTGCGGCTGGTGTACCGGGGTGTCCGGGAAAATGTGGTGTATCTGAACGTGGACGAGGATTTCTATGTCATGGATATACGGCGGAGCAGGAGCGCTAGTGGAGACCGGAGCGCCGACCTGAAATTGGCAAGCGATAACGCCCGCCGTACCACCGATGAGGACATTTTGGTGGGGTTAACCAAGAAGCAGGGTAAAAATGACACCCACGCCAAGCTCACCACTGCTCCCTTGCGCTGGGAAGCCGAGGACACGATGGGCAGCGACGGTGTTAATTCGGTGTTTAAGTATGCCGTGTTCAATTTCAAGATGAATGAACGGTTTGTGGATGTATTAAATCTGACGCTGGACTTTCACACCTTCCCCTTGTCGCTCAACAGCTATCAGAACAATTACGCGGTGTATGAGACCGCCATGTATCCCCAATTTGTGACCATGTTGTTTGACGAGGAGGATGTGAGCAGCCAGTTCGGTGGCCCCTGGAATACCCAAAACAAAAATGAACAGGTGGACGTGACGTGTGACCTGACCAATTTGCTGGTGAATTCGCCGTTAGGGTTATATGCCCAGCATACCGTGAAATTCCTGACGGCGGGCGGTGCAAACTTCGATACGGGCGTGCTGGGAACAGTGAACAATAACCAACTGTACTCACATGGGAGAATCAAGGCGGAATTTACAGCTATTGTGGTCGTACAGGCAACGAATAGAACCTAATGGAAGAATCAAGGATTTGCTCTAAATGCAAGCAGGAATTTCCATTGACAATGGAATATTTTTATCGTTCCAAAAGTGGTAAAAATGGTTTCCGTAGTATCTGTAAGAGTTGCATGAATGCAATGGAACACCAATACAGAGAAACGCATAAGGATTCTATCAGGGAGAACAAGCAGTTTTACTATAAGCAGAATCGCGCGGTAATTCTTGAAAAACAAAAGGAATATGCACGGGAAAATCATGAGGCGATTGTAGAATATCATAAATCGTACTATCAGGAAAATAAAGAGCGTTTACTAAAAGTTTCATATCAATACCGAAAGAATAATTCAGAAAAATGGAAAGCGAAAGATAAGCGATGGTCAAGCAGAAACAAGGAACGGAAACGCATTGCTTGTCGAAAGCGTCGCACTCTAAGGAATTCAATGAGATATGAATTTAATACCTCCGATTGGCAAATCTGCCTCAATCATTTTCATGGGTGCTGCGCTTATTGTGGTGCTCAACAGGATTTCTGGCATGTACTTGAGATAGAGCATTTTATTCCTTTAAGCGCCCCTGGTTGCCCCGGTACTGTCCCGTCTAATATTGTCCCGGCGTGTAGGTCATGCAACGCCAGTAAACGGAATCACGACGCCTACAAATGGCTTATTTTAATGTTTGGTAAACTAAAGGGAAGGATTATTGCCGAGAAAATTCATTCCTATTTTGTGGTCGTACAGGCAACCAACCGAACATGACCAATTTATACCATAACGCCATCGCTTTCGCCGCGCCGCTGAATAGCAGCGTGGTCAATACGCCCCTGGGTCAACTTGACCAAGCGATTGATGACCTGAATACGCGCACCACGACGCTGGAAGGCTACCCAAGCGGGGATACGGCATTTACCCAACTCAATTTCGGCCCGCCGGGGACAACGCTCCTGATTGCTTCCGGCGCAATCACCATCACCCGTTCCCGCCACCGCATTGACACCGAAGGACTCGCCGCAACGGACATCCTGACGACCATTAACGGGTTTGCTGATGGCGACATCCTGCACTTACAAACCGTGAGCGCCAGCCGGGTGATTACAGTAGCGCATGACAATGGCGCGGGGGGCATTTACCTGGCCGACCTTTCTGACCGCGTATTGGACGACCCCCATTACGTGCTGGAACTGATGTACGATGATGACACTGACCGTTGGGTAGAGCAGGTCACGAGTCTGAGTATCCCCTACAACGATGAAATCAACACCACCCCAGCGCGGTTTCGGTCTTTGGTGTTGCCGCTCAATAGTTATATTGTGGGCAGCAATAATCAGGTGCGGTTGGATTTCGCTCCCAAATTGTCGCGCCGGAATTACTGGTCAATTCGTGCCGCTGCTGCCACCTATTCCCAGAACGGCATTGCCGCCCCCACCTCCACAGGCGCGGGGGCGGTTACAGAAGCTAACGACACCCGTTCCACCTTTGTTTCCCAGGCCATTGCCGCCACCGCTGGCACGTTTGGTGGGGTGCGAACCACCTCCTTTGACCTCGTTCGCACGGGACATGACCCCGTTTTTGAAGCCGTCATTAAGACCGGGTCGGACATCACCAATATGCGAATTTATGTTGGCATATTTGAAGCGGGTGTCACCAATACGGATGACGTGGCGGGCGCGGGCACGGAAGCCATTACCTTTGTGTATTCTACGGTGCGCGGGGATGCAGGTTGGCGGGGGTTATGCTCCGATGGGGCGACCCAAACCCTTTCGGGTACTATCGCCGCCATCGCCGCCGCGACGGTTTATCACTTGCGAATCCGCGTGGACAGCACCGCTGGCATTGCCTATTTCAGCGTGGATGATGGTACGGAGGTGGCGGTGTCCACCACATTACCCGCTACCACCACTGAAATGGGAGCAGAGGCAACCGCCATTAAAACCGCGACCACTGCCCCGGCTACCAACTTTGCGACGAGTCGTCTGGTTATGGAGTATAACTAATGAGTAACCTCAACGGGCAAAGCATGAACCCGGAACTCCGGGCATGGCTGGATAGGGAAATTGAACGCCTGACCGAAATCCGGGACAAGTGGTATGTCGCCATGAATATGGAATTGGGGCGCAAGAATGGGGAACTCGAAACCCTGACTACCCTCCGGGACGGGGTAAAAGTGGTTGCTGAACACACCTCCCCGGCAGAAAGCCCGAATGGACAGGTGCATGAGATTGAGGTGGTGAGTGAGTAGCATCTATTTCACGCCCATTACCTTTGCCTCACCGCTGAATAGCAGCGTGGTCAACAGCCCGTTGGGACAACTTGACCAGGCGATTGACGATGTACTGGCGGGGAATCTGAGTTTTCGTCGCCTCAATTTTGGGTCGCCTGTCACCCGCACCATTGCCAGTGATGCCATTGCCCGCACCCGTTCCTACCATACCCTGATTCCGCAATCGGGCACATCGGACGACCTCAAAACGATTACCGGGGGGTCAAGGGGTGATGAGTTAAAACTGGAAATCAATGATGCCAGCTACACCATCACCATTAAACACGGCACGGGTAATATCGTGTTATCCAGTGGGCAGGATTTAATCCTCAACAGCGTCAACCAAACTCTTTCCCTGTGGTTTAACGGGACGAATTGGGTGGATAGTGGCGGCAGCTTGGGAATAGCCCCCACATCCTTTCAAGTTGTGCCGTATACGGTTTTAAGCGCTCCCGATAACGATATTCGAATCCCGGCATCCGGTTCTTTTGATACCAGTTTCAGCGAACTTGAAATTTTGCTCCAACTCAGGAGTGACCGTGTGGCAATCAGTGACGATTGCAATATTCGGATTAATGGCGATTCGGGTGTGAATAACTATGCCTATAACATGATGCTTTTGGTTGCCAGTGCTATGGATGTTTGGCAAGACTCCAATAACGGCAGTATTTACGTTTCGGGGGTTATGGGCGACACAGCAACGGCGAATCGGTTTTCCATTGTTCGCCTCAACATCCCTGGTTATGCCAGAACGAATTTTCATAAACATGGGCAGGTGCATTCTGATTTCATACCCGCCAGCACGATAACCGACTACACCCAAAGATGGGGCAGTTGGATATGGAAAGATACCAGCGCCATTACGCACTTAAACATCTTAAGCAGCGCTGGAAGTTGGATGGCAGGTTCGGCCTATGCCGTGTGGGGCAAACGTTAAAAAGGGAGTAATCATGCGTCTTTTAGTCGTTCTTCTGACGTGTTTAATCATCGTGATTTACGGTTGTGATGGGGATGTACAGCAGCCCCCGGAACCCACACGCTATTGTTATGCGATTGGCGATGGTTCTGTGGAGTGTAATCCGCCGTTAGAGCGTTAAGGGGTATGCTACACTGAAATTATCGTAAAGATTCGCTAGGTGCAGCATATTGGAAACCCAATCCTTTTTCACTATCCTCTTGGCTATTCTGCTGGGCGTGGTAGGGTATATCACCAAAAAGCAGGAAGCCGCCAATAAGCGCCTTGAAATCCAGTTGGAACAGGTGAAGACGGACTCCGCCGGAAAGCTGAAAGCGATGGAGACCAAAACCGAGGAAGCCAAGCGGGAATCCGCCGAAGCCGCTTATCAGGCCGAGCAGGTCAAGTCCAGTATGGCAGCGGTTTCAACCCTCGCCGGGGGCATTACCGAACTGGCGCGGTCTTTACCAAGCAGCATTAACAAGCTGGGGCATGAACTCCGCACTGCCCAAAATGAGTCCACCACGAAACTGGTCAAAACCTTTACCGATACGGCGAAAGCGCAGCGGGATTACATCGAAGAAGTGCGTTCCACCTCCTCTGCTCTGATGACCACCTTAGACCGCGCGATTACCACCACTGGCACGCGCCTTGACCACTTAGAGGATGGCCTAAAAACCGAAATGGCGCGGATTCGTAAAGAATTTATTGAATTGGAAAATCAGGTGAAAGCCCTGCCCAAGCTGGACGGGGAAGCCATTCTGAAAGCCATTAACGATTCAGGGGAGCGCATTATCGCCTTCCTTAAGGAAAGTCGAAACGGGGAAACCATACCCCTGCCTATTGTTCAATAAGGAGTAAAGCACATGGAAAACACCGTAATGGGCAACCTGTTGGTGATTGCCACCTTCGTGACCGGGTTCATGGAATGGTTGAAAAATACCTACCTCAAACCCTACTTCATCAATAAGTACAAAGACAACCCGGAATTGGGTGACCAGTTGTATACCCGCACCGTGCAGCATATCAGCCTGGCAATGTCCCTGTTTGGGGTTGCCGTTGCGCGGTTTTTCCTGTTCCAGGATGTGAATCCCCTGACCGGAACGGTTTATCAATTAAGCGGGAATTTCGGGGTGATTGTCGGTGTGATTGCTGGGGGGTTCCTGGTGTTTGGTGGCGACCTTGTGATTCATCAGGTCTTTGACCGCTTAACCGCCTCGACCCACCAAGCCCGTTTGAAAGCCATGCAGTTGGCAGCGGAAATTGAGAACATACCCATAGCAAGGTGACGCGCCTCTTTTGGGTGTTGGCGCTGGTGCTGGCAGGTTGTACCTTAGACCTGCCCACCCTTTCCCCCACTGCAACGCAAAACCAAGCCCCTACAGCGCCCATTGACACCCTTACGCCCGTTTATACCCAAACAGCAGAAAACCCCGCAAATACCCCTTTATGGACGTTTACGCCCCTATTGGAAGATACCCCCACTTGGCAAACCAACACGCCGGATGCTACAATAACGACATGGACGATTACACCTACCCCAACCCCTGAGACAAGCTTACCGATAACCGTTCACAACGAAGCGGAATTGGATGCGTGTAAGATTGTTCATAACGCAACCTGCGAGATAGTCGGCACAATCTATCTCACCAAGCAATTGACGATTACCGTAAGCGGTGTGACCATTCGCGGCGGCGCACTAACCAACGTTCCGGAATACCCGCACAGGCTGGTAGCGATTACACAGGCTGACCATGTGTTGCTCGATGGCATTACCGTTTACGGGTCGCCATCCCTTTCCGGTTCCGCTATCAAGGATATGGTGCTCATTTACAACAGTCATGAGATTTCCCTTGACCACGTGACGCTTCTCTATTCCGAGGACGAGAATCTGGACATCCAGTACAGCACCAATGTCATCGTGACCAATAGCGTCATCATGCAGCCACTCCATTGCGCCATGCACACCAAAGGCTGTCACGGCTACGCGGCGCTCATTGTCAACAGCACTGTGAGTATTCGAGACAGTGTAATCGGCAGCGCGAAGGCACGGATGCCTGAATTGCAGAATAGCCATGTCACGATGGAGCGCGTCCTGCTGGACAATCTCGACGGCAGCGCCATACAGGTTCAGTGCGATGGGGTATTGGTCACTCAGGGAATGATTATTCGCGGGGGCTTCGACACGGACGATGTGAGCTATGGTATCACGACGCCGCACGCGGAGGATTGTGTGCCTGATGGCAAAGCGCCGCCGCAGATTACAGAGAAGTGTACGTTGGTCGTGAATTGGCATGTATCAGGTAGCGATAAATATCCGCGCGTGCGGCGTTCCAGCACCTATTACACGACCCCCTCGACCACAGAGTTTAAGAGCGATGCGTCCGGGTGTACCATGCCGACAGGGGATAGCGATGACACGACGGATGACGATATGACACGTATTATACAAAACGCTGGCTCACAAGGGACGCCAGCGTGTCTACTTGAGGCGAATTGCCAGATTATTGACGCGCCGCCGAGTTGATACCACAAATGAACATTTGCAGCGGTTATTCATCGTATCCCTTCAAAACGCGCTCAATCTTTTGGATAGCAATCCATCCCTCTTCGATTTCGCCGATGGTATAACGAGCAATGATGTTTAACGCTCGTTCAATCCGGCGGCGAGGGCTTCGCGTGCAATATTAAGCGCCTGTCGTGCCAGTCGCCTTCCCGCCGCCGAGTCGGAGCGCCATTCATGACCACAAGCGCGGCAACGTAAAACCGGAAACCCGCCTTTGGTAAATCGGATGAATTCAGCAGTTCGTAATCTACCTTGTCGCCGAACCCCCGCCTTTTTGTAGCAGTGATAGCAACGTGCCTCAAATCGCCTCACGTTTCCCATCACTTACCATCCTTGGTTTTATCATCTGGCGTCATGAGTCCCTTCCGATGTTCCTGATACATAGCCAAGAATGGCTTCGCCGCCTCGACCAGCGCGTCCCGTTGTGCCTCCGCCTTCTGTGCGCGGTCTAGCAGCTTGCCGCCTTCACTACCGAGAAAAGACACCATCTCGCTATGCGTCTTTTTCCATGTTGCGATTTCCGACTCCGCTTGCCGCAGCCGTTCCAGCAGGTCAGCGCCAGCAGTGGGTACAAGCGCATCAATCAACTGTTGCCAGTGACCCGGCTCCACACCAACCATCTCTAATTCGTCGCTTACGATAATGGCTAAGTCTCGCGCCCGTTGGCGGATTGCTTTCTGCGCCGCCGCGTCCGCAAGCGCCGCATCGCGCTCTTGTTCGAGCGCCATCACATGCTCAACACTTGTATCGTTTGCCTCTACTAGACATGCACCTAGTTCGTCTTTAAGTCGCACGATTTCGGCTTCTGCGCGTTGCAGTCGTTCCAATTCGGTCAGCGGCGCATCGTAGTCAATGAGGTTATCGTCATCGCTCATTCCAACCGCTCCCTTCCCCCGCCAAACTTGTCCAGCAGGCGAGGCCATATCACAAACAGGACAAATAGCGTCAGCACGACGCCAATAGCAATGCCGAGTAGTAAGTTATCCATTGGCTTTTTGCACCCCTAAGTTCTCTATGAAGAAACCGAAGTTGACTCCAAAAGGCTCGTACTGGATTGTGTCACCCGGCTTCACCTCAACATTACGGGGTGCGATAACGTGGTATCGCGCATCCCGATAGAGAAGCGTTCGGTCTTCTTCTCTGTACACCGTCTCTACAACCATTGTCTTTTCCATACTCATTCCTTTGGGTCGCGCCAAACGCAGATGATTTGGTAGCCAGAAGTTAACATAAGGTTATACAGGTTCGTTTCTTCCATATCTACCCTTCCGGCTTCACCGCGATTACCATCGGGGAGAAGGAATTCAATCTTGCTCTTACCTTTAGGATAGGGGACGAACACTTCCTGCCCATCCACGAGCAGCGTTATGCCGTCGCTGTCCACCGACTGCAAATCCACCATGCCGTCAATCATTCCCCATCCTCTTTCTCTGAATATTGCGGGTCACGAATCGGCAACCCGCCAAAAATCATCACTTTAGTGACCCCTGCTTCCTTTGCCTCTACCTGCCATTCACCTGTTGTAAGCAACCATACACTCACAATGCCATTGTCCGCCAAAAGGTAATGCTCCTCTCCCGGCGTGGGGGGGATAGGATACTTCCAGCCATAGCACTACGGCCCCGGAGTCGGTGTCCACAAAGACCAGCGTATTCTCAGTAGAGAAAGCGCGATACTGCCCTAGCGTAACCATATGCTCTCCTGACCAATCTATTGGGGCGATGGTAGGGTCTGGTGTGGGGGTTGGGTTATCAAAGTCCCCCAAATACAGCCAGCAGTTGGGGTGATAGGCTGGGCAGTGCGGCTCAGGGGTAGGGTAAACGTCCTGGGCGCGGGTACTGGCAACGCATTGAAAAAGAATCGCCAATGCCACACATACAAAAGCTAAAAGGATAAGTTGCCGAGGCTTTAGGGTCATTGGTCGTTTACCTTTCGCAGCGCCGCCAACACCTCATTGTGGTCTGCCGGGGTTAAGTAACGGGAATGTCCGTTCCTGAGAATGAGAAAGCACAGGGCATACAAGCCCTCACGGAGGACACCCGCATCGGGCACGGTTGCGCCGGGTTTGTCCTGAGTCAACAGTGCGCCAATCAGGGCAATGAGTTGGGTGGTTTCTGGCGTTTTTTCCACCATGTAAAACTTGCGTTCATTGGCGTTTTTACGGGGCATTTTCACCCTCCTCGGCAGGACGTTCAATAACCGCCATTATACTGGCGAATCCCGGCATTTTGAATGTGGTACAAGTAACATGATGGGTTGCGCTGCATACCATCATGTCCTCATCGAGCAGGTAGCGCCGCAACCCTTCCAGCGCCAGTGTGTAATTGGTGAATGCGGTAATAACGCGCCAGTGGTCGCCATTTTCGCGCACGCGCGACTCCCAAATCGGCTGATGCTGGCGGGTGGGGAGGAGGTTATCCATTACACCCCCTCCTCTGTTTTGACGACTTCCACCTGCATGTACACAACCGCGCGATTCGCCACCCGGTCAACCTGCATCTTGCGCGGGTTGCCATAAATTCGCCCCTGCTCCGGCATGACCTGAATCCCGTCACAGAACAGGCGGAACACCATGCGGATATTCACACCCTTTTTGCGGAGATTCAACGAGGGTTTGAAGCAGTAGTATCCATGATAATTCTGGAAACCCTTGTCGCTAAAATCTTCCAGCGCCTTGACCTGTCCCTTTGCGCCGTTGTATAAGCGGGGGTCGGGCATTTTCACCAGTTCCCGAATCACTTCCCGCGCGATGTTGCGCTGTTTGGCGGTCAGGTCGGAGTCCTCGTGGTACGTTTCCACTTGCCATATGCCGCCCATTACAGCACCACCTCGAAAATCACCAGCGGGTCAAGTTCCACCGACTGGACGGTTAGAGGTGGGCGAAGTGGCCCGTACCCCGGCTCAAGCATGGCCTCCCATTCGTTGGGGTCAAGGATGGCGACCATATCGGATTCAGTGAAGGGGTATTCATCCAACTGGTTTTCATTGAGGGGTAGCAATTCCATGAACTTGCTGCGCTCATCAATTGTGACCACCGGGCCGAAAATGCCATTCTTGAGTAACACCACTTGCCATTTACCGAGTAGCATAATGCTTCTCCTCTCGGATGGTAATTAGGTAATCCATACCCATAACTGCTGCTTCCCATCGCACGTCATCATATTTCTTGTATCCTAAGATAAGTGCAGAGACGGTACGGATTTCCCAATGTTCCAAAATCGGTTCGTAAATCATCTTCTTCCCCCGTTTTAATAGGGGCGTTCCATGGAACGCCCCTGCTTCCGTTGCTGCTGGCGATTACTGCACTGCCAGCAAAAGCGAGTACGACTTGCGGATTTCACGGGCACGGTCTCCCACGAGAACATTATGGGCCATACTTTCCATCGTGCCCCGGCGGTAGGTGGCGAATTCGCTGAACGCCTGCAACCCATACCATGCCGTACCCATCAGGTCGGCGTTGTCCAGCCCATACCCCTTGCCGTTAAAGAGCAGGTTGATTTCCTTGTGTGCACGGCGAGTCCAGTCCATCCGGTATTCCCAACCCTCCATGCGTTCCGCCCAGGGGGTCAGGAGCGCATCATTAGGCTTGGGTTCAGCGGGGAACTTGTACACCTGCTCGGCAATCCACTGGATTTGCACGTCATCGACTTTCTTGGCGGCAAGGCGGTTATAGTTCTCCTGCATCAGTTTCACGCTCAACAAAGCGCCCTGATACGTGTCCTGCAACCAATTCCCCAACCGTAGCGCAGCGCCCTTGCTGTGGGGCACACGAAACTTGCTTTTGCCCTCGCCAAGCGCCATGTGGAGTGTATTCTGGCACACTACACGAGTCGCGGCAACCAGCCCGGTGGCGGCTTCATTGCCCGTGAGGGGGCTGTACAAAACAAGAAACGTTTCCACGTCCTCGCCCTTAACGTTAATCTTGGGCAGCACGCCGCTGATAAATACCTTCGCGCCGTTGGCAAGGATACCAAACGTTTCCACCGGGATACCCACTTTTGCATCCCAAATCGCGGCGGCGGTGCTTGGGTAAATAGGGCTGTAATCCTCCCCGACCACCCCCATCACCTGCGGTTTGGTTTCGTTGCCCTCTGGATGCCGGATGATGGCATAATCGCCAGTGGGGAAGGAAATGCCGTCAAATTCGTATTGCGTCGGTAGCATTTCATAACGGGATTCCCCGATGAGCGCCAGCACTTCCGTCGCCGCGCGAGGCTTGTCCTCAATGTCGAGGTCGTTCAGAATGTTGATGGTGTGCCAAGCGGGTTTCGCGCGAGGTGTGTAAAACTTGCCGGAATAAATATCATGTGCCATTGTCCCTATCCTTCTCTCTGTTAAACGGTTGAATCTATCATAAATCTATTCTAATAAAATGTCAATACCCGTATAAGGATACTAACGGATTAATCATACTTGGTTGGCGACCAGTAGAGTTGATTAAACATCAGCCTCAGACTGACGACCACGCCAATACCCCCGAAAACGCCCATCCAGCCCCTAAATTGCGCTGCCACGAGGGATACTGCCAATAGCACCGCAACCCCCAATACGATGATATAGATTTGCCTTTTCATTCTTGAGCCTCCTTAGCCCGATACCCATTTGCTTTCAACGCCACCCTTGCCGTCCTCCACCCAACCCATTGTCGGGTGTGGGGTTTCAGGAAGTGTCCATTGCTGCAAAATCCGCTCTTCCAGTTCGGTGAGTGCATACCCGACGGGGTCACGATAGATAACTACCCGACTCTGATTGTGTTCAGACAGCAGAGTGTCCGGGAATACATTCCCTCGCGGGGAACGAATCAGGGCGTTCCACCAAATGCTGTTGGGATGTTGAGGTAAATCCGACTTCCCGATAAGCCCTAGAAACACGTCGCCCTTAGTTGCCCCACATCCACTCAGCAGCACGTCGCCCGGTTGCAATTCGCTGGGGTGTACAGTCTTGACATACCCCGCCGGGGCGTATTCGGGTGTTTCTTGCATGGCGTTCATCTCCTCGTCGGTAGCATCCAGCGGTAATCCCAACTTCATACACAAGGTTACCCGTGCCATCGCCGCTTGGGTGTTGGTCTGGTCAACCTTGCGCCCAGCCACGCCCCGTTTTTTAATCTTTTCCGGCGCTGGACTCCCGTCCATAATTGTCCATTCCGGGTCGGTGGTTTCCGGGGGCAGCACTTCCTTGATTTTGCGTTGCTTGTCCAGAATGACATAGATATGGCAACGGAACGGCTTATTCTGATTGAACCATGCCCCATCGTACCCCACTAACTTGATTGCCCCCACCTGTTCCTTATACAGTTCCAGTTTCAGGTGGGTTTCACCCTTGCCGCTGTGGGCAATCCATCGGTCAGTGCCGAGCGCGGTATTGGCAGGGATGATGTAGGACAGGATAATCATTTCGCCGTCCAGGTTGGCGCTGCGAATGGGTTCGGGTTTCGTGTAATGACTCATCCCAAAACCAAGGTTTTCGTATTGCCAACCCTGCTCACGCAACCAGTTTCCGGCTACCATTGTGGTTTCCCCTAAAGAGAAAAAACCGACAAGGTCGCGTGTCTCAACGCGCATTCTTTCACGAGTAACAAACACGGTTTCCGCCATGTGGAGCGCTGCATAAATTTCAATAACTTCCATTAACCTGTGAAAGTGCAGGCGCGAAATGACCGGGCAGGGCGCATCGCCACAAACAGGGGTTTCCGGGGCACTGGCCCACAGTTCCCATGTATCGCTGGCGGTCAATAGAGAAATGGGGTTCTCGCCCAATACCTTCTCATCGGCCTTGAAATTGGCGCTGCAACCCCGCGCTTTGATGGTGAGAGTGGGTGAATTAAACTGCTTACGCCCTACGTTGAATTGGGTATGCGTGATTGCCAGTCCCAACCGTTCATGCGCCGGGGCAAGTTTCACCCACTCATACAGGGTATCCAGTTCAATGCTGACCACAAAGGGCGCAACCACATTTGCCTGAATAAAGGATTCGGCGGCGTAGGGCTTGCCCTCGTCGTTAAGGGCTTGCTGCATCAATACAACCCGTCCTTCCCCTGGTAGCGCCCGGAGCGTCACCGAACCATACAGGAGGGCATATTGCGCCTTCTCTGATTTACTGCCACCCAACCCGGCGGTTTTCAGGGTGGGGCGGGTTTTACGCGCCTGCTTAAGCAGTTCGACCAGTTGAGATTGCAATACCGTCGCGCTCATTATTCCTGCTCCCCTGCTTCAACCGCCAAGTCACGGTCGAGTTGTCGGGCGATGTCCAGCGCCTTGCCGTAAGCGGCGTAGAACTGCGCGGAGTCGGTCAGCGGCGCGTTGGTGGAATACCAATCCATTGTCGTTTCCCGCCCCTGCTCGAAATACACCCGGATAGCACTATACTGTTTCAGGTCAGGGCGAACATCCGCATTCACTTCCCAATCGCCATCGCCCCAAAACCCGCGACGCAGGTTATAGGAAATACCATCGGGGTTTTCGTTTTGCTCAATACGGAATTGCTGGTCGGCTTCAAACTCACAGAGCCAATACCCCTTGCTACGGAACGGGCAATAGAGAAGCGCGGTGTATTGCGTTTCGTCCCGATTGCCATACACGGCCAGCACCTGGTTAACACCCCAGGAAATGGCGTATTGACCATCCCGGCACATCCATGTCGCCTGTTGGATGGTAATCAGGGGTTCTTGCTCGATGGTCACGGGTTCAAGGTACTGCACATTGGGGTCAATGGGTAAGAAATACCCATAACTAAAATGACCTTCGATTTCAGCAGGGACGCCCGTTGCGGGGATAGCGCGGCGCTGAATCACCTCTACGTCCTCGTTGTCAATTTCGGCGGCGAATGAGGTAATGTGAGTGATGGCGACCAACATTTCCTCCAACCCCGGCATTTCGGGCAGTTCATTGATATAGAACAGGTTATCCCGCTTGTGGAACGTGATGGAAAACCCGCGCTGCGCTGCCAGATTTTGGAGTCGCCATTTTGCCGCTTGACGGAGTTCCTTGGTGGTCAATTGAGGGTTGCCCCAAAATTCCACTTCGTTGTATTTGGCGCTCGTTCTGAAGTCGTCGACCAAACCCGCATCGGTGAGCAGTTGGGCGATTTGTTTACGGGTCACTTTCGGATTCATGGTGGTACTCCTTATTTCCAGCCGTATTGTGCGGCAAGGGCGAGATATTCTGTACTAAAGTCGATACCGCGTGCGTCCAGTTCCAGCATCACGGCCTGGAGGTAGGTCTGGATTTCCTTCACCCGTTGCACGTCCCTGGGGGTCATGGCTTCCAGAATCAACCCCCGGTAAGTGGTCAGCAGGTCGTCGTTGCTTTGCAGGTGGTACAAGCCGTTCATGGTTGCTCCTTGTCGAATGTGTGTCTGTTTCTGAACCCCTGTTACACACTTAAGGGGTGAACGGAAAAG
>Ga0075429_100000501_pt1 | contig 29462 bp, 29 predicted proteins | sample RhiMetdeltSRZDD3_FD_75295 | JGI IMG/M metagenome (GOLD analysis project Ga0075429, IMG submission 75295) | Populus rhizosphere microbial communities from Tennessee, USA - Rhizosphere MetaG P. deltoides SRZDD3 | ecosystem: Host-associated > Plants > Roots > Rhizosphere > Soil | place: USA...
CCGATCAACGACCGCAAGGGCCTGAACAAGGACAGCGCGTACAACCAGGTCTACGCGGTGAACTTCCTGCAGCCGGTGGGTACGATCCCGGGCGACGCGGCGGGCCGCAATCCGGTCCACGTGCAGTTCGCCCAGCCGGTCACCGAATTCTCCTTCCTCGCCGACGGCGGCCAGGCGATCGCGCCGGCGAGCACGCAGATTCAGTTCACGGTGAACGGCGTCGCGCTGCCGCCGCAGGACATGGTCCCCGGAACCCCGGTCCGGCTCGGCGTCGCGGACCCCGCCGGGTTCACCGAAGTCACGATCAACGCCCTCGGCGGCTACACCCAGGCGTTCATCGCGAGCGAATTCGCCTTCCTGCCGATGCAGTAACTGGTCGGCCCCCCCGCGGCCGCGCCTTCCCCCGGCGCGGCCGCGTTTTTTTTGTCGGCGCGGCCGCCTACCTCCTGCACCACTGTTTCTCGCACGGAACGCCGTCGTTGTTCCCATCCATCCGCACCCCCGGACAGTTTCTGAGAAAGAACGTCGCTTCTTCGCACGAGGTCATCTGGGAACAATAGGTCCTGCCGTCGCACTTGAACTGAACGGCCGATAAGGTTCCACGTTGCGGAATCACTGCAGATGATGGAGCCGCGACATCGGCCGGCCCCACGACCGCGGCAAGCGTGTAGCGCTGGTAGGACAGATAAGCCTGCCAGGCAAGGATTCCAACGATGACGACACCCACAAGGCGCCTCATTGGAAGTCCCAATCGGATTCAGACATACAGATCGCGCACGATCGCGTTGCCGGGGTTGGCGGCGTCGACCAGCACCTCGACTTCCTGGTTCGCCGCGAGCGCTGCGACCTGCTTGTTCTTGTGCACCGACGTCCACGAGCTGACGCGGTGGCCGCGGAAGTCGTAGGCGAACTCGACCCGGCCCCGGTCCATCGCGACCTCGACGCGAGTGATCTGCGCTCGCACGAGCTGGCCGCGGGAGAAGAGGCGGTGGATGCGCACGATGCGCCAGAGCAGGAGTCCGCCGGCGACAAGCGTCAAGGGAACCGCGAGCATGAGCGCGTCGCGCCCGGTGAAGCCGCCGTCGTGGCGGAAGAGCATGAGCTGCCCGCTGATGAGCCAGATGATCGGCAGGCACATGAGGCAGAGCAGCGCCGGGAAGTCCGTCCAGAGGATGCTCCCGAGGCGTGGCTTCATAAGGCCGGCGTTCCAGTCCACTCCGCGACGCTAGCAGCGGCAGGCCGCTGGACGCGAGGGCATATGCCTCGCGCGATTGCGGCTCGCCGCGCGCGCGCCTTCTAGGGCGCGAGCAGCGTCGCGGCGAAGAATTCCTTCACCGCCTTTTGCGCCGCGGCGTGGCCCTTCTCGTCGTACGCGACGGTCGGGCCGAGCTCGACGCAGGGGTCGGCGTAGGTGAACGCCTGGCCCGTCTTCACGTTGACGATGACGCCGTTCTGCCGCTCAGCGAGCTGGCAGCTGCGCGTCGACTGCGACTTTTCGGCGACCACCGGCGTCTTGAGCAGCCGCGAGTCGAATGCGTGGTGCGCTCCGGGATACTCGGTGAGCGTGACATCCACGCCCTTCGCCTTCAGCCGCTGAACGTATTCCCGGCATGGTGCGACCGGCACGTAGTTGTCGGCCGCGCCATGGAACATGCGAATGGGCTTGGTCGAGAAGTTCTCGTCGTCGACGAACCGCGTGCCGCACGAGGCGTAGAAGGGGACGTACGCCGCGAACTCCAGGCCCGACGCCGGCCCGTGCATGCCCTGGAAGCGCTTCGAGGCTGCGTAGAGCACCGCCTGGCCGCCGCGCGAGAAACCCATGAGCCCGACGCGCCGCGGGTCGATGCGCGGGTGCTTCTCGAGAAGCTCGAGCGCGCGGTAGGCGTCGTAGGTCATTGCCAGCCTTCCGAGCACGGCCTGATTGGCGCTCGTCGAAGTGATGCCGCGGCCGGTGAACGCGTCGAGCACGAAAGTGGCGATCCCCATCTGGTTGAGATCGTTTTCCCAGTCGACAACGTTGCCGCCGACGCCGCCCGAGCCGTGGAGCAGCACGACCGCCGGCAGGCGCTCGTTGCCCGCGCGCGGAATTTTCAGCTGCCCCGCCAGCATCACGGGCTTCGCGTCCTTGCGCCCGTTCAGGAAATCCTGGTCGCTCATCGTCACCGACTGGATTGGGACCACCTCGACCCTCGCGATTTGGGCGAGGCACAGCGCTGGAGCGACCGCAATGACCAGGGTCGAGATCGCGCGCAAGAACGATTTCATCGGCTCCTCCTCTCGGGGTGATTTAGAACTCTACGCCGCCCGCGGCGCCGATAATGTTGCGGCGCATGAAATCGGCTTGGAGGGTTGCATCTGCGCCGCGCCGGGCGCAAGATTCCGGTCCCAGGAACGACGGGGCAATGGTTACGCATTTCATCGCCTCACCGGCCAAGCGGCTGGAGCACATGCCGGTCACACCGGCGCGTGTCCAGGAGGCGTTGAAAGTCTGAGGGATCCCCTCGGGCACTGAAGGGGCCGCGCCAGCGGCCCTTTTTTTATGCCCCCCTGTGAAGGGGGCGCGACTCATTTGCCAAATGAGCGAGCGGGGGTTTGGTTCTCGCCCCACTCCGCGATCTGCTGGAAACATTCGCCGAAGTAGAGCTCGAAGTTGTCGAACTCGGCCCAGCCGAGGTGCGGCGTGCACAGCACGTTGGACATCGCGAGCAGCGGGTGATCCCGCGGGACGGGCTCCTCTTCGTACACGTCCAGCGCCGCGAATCCAGGCCTTCCTTCCCTCAGGGAGGCCAATAGAGCACCCGGTTCGACCAGCTCGGCGCGCGCGGTGTTGACGAAGAGCGCGCTCGGCTTCATGCGGCCGAGGTCCTCGCGCGTCACGACGCCGCGCGTGTCCGGCGTGAGGCGCACTTGCAGCGTGAGCACGTCCGAAGCCTCGAAGAGCTCGGCCTTGCTTCTCGCCGTTGCATAGCCGAGCGCTTTGGCCTTCTCAAGGGAGGTGGAGCGGCCGAAAACCAGAACCTTCATGCCCAAACCCGTGCCGGCCTCGGCCACCAGCGATCCGATGGTTCCGAGTCCGAAGACGCCGAGCGTACTGCCGCGAAGGCGATGCGAAACCGCGCGCGGCAAGTCGCCCCGCTTCATGCGCTCGGCCTCGGTTGCGATGTTGCGGCGCGAGGCTAGGATCAACGCCAGGGTGAGCTCGGCGGGCGACGCCGGCGAGGCGTTCGAGCCCTGCACCACGTCGATGCCGAGGTCCTTGCAGGCGGCGAAGTCGATCACCTTCGAGTGCCGGCCGACGAGCGCCAGCAGCTCCAGCTTCGGCAGCCGCTCGAGCAGCGATCTCGGGAAGGCGACCCGCTCGCGGATGGCGACGACCACCTGCGCGTCGGCAAGGCGCTCGGCGAGCTCGTCCTCGTCGCGCGCAGGTTCGCGAAACCGCAGCACTTCGTGGCCGCGCAGCAGCTCGAAGCACTTCAGCCGGTGCACAATATCCTGATAATCATCTGGGATGACTATGCGCATTACCGTCGTTCTAAGTCTTTTTCTTTGGATGACGCAAGCTCCTGGGCAAACCTGGCCGAACAAGCCGGTGCACCTCATCGTGCCGTTCTCCGCGGGCAGCGCGGTCGACACCCTCGCCCGCATTCCCGGGCAGAAGCTCGCCGAGCTGTGGGGCCAGCCGGTCGTGGTCGACAACCGCGTCGGCGCCAACACCATCATCGGCACCGAGGCCGCGGCGAAAGCGCCTCCCGACGGGTACACGCTCGTACTCACGAACGACGGGGCGCTCGCGACCAACCCCGCGCTTTATCCCAAGCTCCCGTACCATCCGCTGCGCGATTTCGCTCCCATCGCCCTCGCGGCTTCCATACCCATCGTTCTGGTCGTGAACGCCTCGTTCCCGGCATCGTCGGTGCAGGAGCTGGTGAAGGAGGCGAAGGCGAATCCAGGGAAGATCAACTACGCCTCCGGCGGCAACGGCAGCGCGCAGCATCTGCCCATGGAAATGTTCAAGCTCGCCGCGGGCATCGACCTCGTGCACGTCCCCTACAAGGGGCTCGGACCCGCGTTCAACGACCTCGTGGCCGGCCAGATTCCGGTGATGTTCGCGGGGATGTCCAACGTCTTTCCGCACGTGAAGAGCGGGCGCATCCGGGTGCTCGCGATCGGCGGCGCCAAGCGCTCCGCCGCCATGCCCGACGTGCCCACCATGCAGGAGGCGGGCGTCGCCGGATTCGACTACGCGGCCTGGGCCGGCTTTCTCGCCCCAGCCGGTACGGCGCCAGCGATCGTTGAGAAGGTCAATACCGACCTCAAGAAGGTGCTCGGCATGCCCGAGGTGCTCGACAAGCTGAGCACGCTCGGCTTCGAGGTGTCGCCGGGTACCCCGCAGGAGCTCGGCGCCAAGATCGAGCGCGAGATGGCGAAGGTCGCCAAGGTGGTGAAGGACGCGGGCATCCGCGCTGACTAAGAAGAAGAGGACGACCCTTGAAAATCGTGACCGTCACCATTTCTTTGATCGTCGTTGTCTTCGTATCTTCAAAGGCGTTTGCGCAGCAGAAACCAAAAGCCCCGGGGTTTCCGGACGCGCCGGGAAAGGAAACGCTGATGTCCAAGTGTTTCCAGTGCCACAGCCCGGCGATGTGGATGGACCACCGCCAGGACCGCAAGGGCTGGGAGGGAACCCTCTATCGCATGGTCGGGCGCGGCGCGCTGTGGAACGAGGACGAGATCAAGGCGATGGCGGATTATCTCGGCGCCGTCTACGGGAGGAAACCGCAATGAGAGAGCTGGTCGCGCGGTACCTGTCGCGCTCGATCTCGCGCCGCACGTTTCTGAAGGGACTGGCGGGGGCCGGGCTCTCGGCCACCGCGGCGCAGAGCGTGCTCGACTCGCTGGTCCCGGCGGTCCAGGCGCAGGACGCGGCGCGCGTCGCGCCGGACGCGGTCAAGGTGGTCGAGGGAAGCGGCGCGCTCTGCTTCGCCGAGCAGCTCGTCGCCTCGGGCGTGAAGTACGTATTCGGCAACTCGGCGAGCGAGGACGCGCAGTTCTACGAGGCGCTGGTCGACCGGCCGCAGCTCAAGTACATCCTCACCCCGCACGAAGGCCCCGGCGCGGCGATGGCCGCGGGCTACGTCAAGGCCTCCGGCGAGCCGACCATCGTGATGCAGGCCGCGGTGGTCGGCCTGGTGAACGCGATGGGGCAGATGTTCAACGCCTTCAAGGAACAGACGCCGCTCGTGTTCTACAGCTACCGCACCGACCAGACCGGCCGCGCCGGCCGCGACGGCTTCGAGGAGGTGGCGAACCAGGAAGGCATCGTGGCGCCGCTCACCAAGTATTCCTGGCTCGCGCGCCGCGCCGACATGATTCCCGAAACCGTGCGCCGCGCCTTCAAGGCGGCGTGGACGCCGCCCTACGGCCCTACCTACGCCTCGTGGCATTCGGACCTGAACGACGAGCGCGTGCGCACCGAGGTGATCCTGCGCGAGAAGTTCGACCCGCGCATGCGGGTACGGCCCAACCCCGCCGAGGTGGAGCGCGCGGCGAAGCTCCTCGTCGAGGCGCGCATGCCGCTCATGATCGTAGGCGACGAGGTCTACGGCGCCAAGGCGGTGGCGAAGGCGGTGAGGCTGGCCGAGGTTCTCGGCATGCCGGTCACGCAGGCGCGCCAGATCTACGCGAGCTTCCCGGAAGCGCATCCGCTATGGGTCGGCGCGCTGCCGGTGGGCCGTGTCGCGAGCCTGGACTACCCGAAGGATCCGGACGTCGTCATCAACGTCGGCAACAAGCTGCAGCACAACAGCCCGACGCCGATGATCGGGCGCGGCCCGAAGTTCATCGACATGCGCATCGACAGCTGGAGCATGGGCAACGTGATGAGCACCGAGGTGCCGCTCGTCGCCGACGTGGGCTACGGCCTCGACGACCTGACCGCCGCTGTCGAACACATCATCACACCATCCTTCAAAGACAAGGCGGCGGCGAGGGCGCAGGAGGTGCGGAAGTTCTCGGAAAAAGCAAAGGAATTGCGCGCACTGGTCTCGAAGAATCCCGACTGGGACCGCGCGCCGATGATCGCCGACCGCGTCACCTGGGAAGTGGCGCAGTTCGCCGACCCCGACGCGATCATCGTCCACGAGGCGGGCTCGGTGAACCTGCACGGCTTCAACTTCGACCCCGAGCGCGGGCGCGAGCTTTTCTACTACTACGGCGCGCACCTCGGCTCGGGCGTGGGAACCGCCGCCGGGGTCAAGCTCGCGCGGCCGAACCGGCAGGTGATCTGCCTGGTCGGCGACGGCTCGTTCGTGTTCGGACCGACCGCGCTCTGGAACATGGCGCGCCTCGAGCTGCCGGTCATCACCGTGGTGTACAACAACCACGCCTACAGCGGGCCGCACAGCCGCGTGATCGAGAAGGTTCCGGGCGGGCGCATGGTGCAGACCGGGCACTTCTTCCACGACTACCTCGGCAGCCCGGACATGAACATGGCGTGGATCGCCAAGGGCTTCGGCGTCGAAGGGGAAGTCGTCGAATCGCCGGCGCAGCTCAAGGCCGCGCTCGCCCGCGCGAAGAAGGCGACGGTGGAAGGCAAGCCCTATCTCATCGACGCGCAGGTCGCGCGCATGGGCGTGGCGTGGGCCGACAAGCCGTGGTTTCCCAGGAAATAGAGGAAACAGGGACCGTCCCTGTTTTTCGGAGTTTCGGCGCGGGCGCCTGGCGGCTTCGCCGCGTGGCGCCTTCTTCTGCATGCCGCGAGGGCCGGGGGAGGCACGACGCGGCGCCCGGGGTCGATCGCCCCTTCGCCGAAGAGATCCGATCATCGCCGAGCGCCGCGGGCTCGAGGCCGAAAAATGTCGCCGCCGGAAACTTTGGCGATGAAAAAAATCGTTCTAGAAAGCCTTCAGGCCCCTGCCGGCGAGCGTGCGCAGCCGCGGCACGTCGAGCAGCGTGATGCCGCGATAGCCGCTGCGCACGAGCCCCTCGGATTCCAGGCGCCGCAGCTCCGCATTCACGCGCGAGCGGCTCGTTCCGAGCATGCGCGCCAGATCGGCCTGCGTCATCGGCAGCACCGGCTCGGCGGAAGCGGATGCGATGGCGGGGAGAAGGACCAGCAGGCGCCGCACCAGCCGCTCGGGCAGCGCGCACGCCGTGTTGTCGCGCAGGAGCATGAGCGCGACCATCAGCCGGTGTGAAAGCAGCGCGCCGAAATGGCGCCACAGCGGCGGCCGGTCGTCGAGCAGCCGCATCAGCGCGGCGCCGTCGATCCACGCGAGCTGCGTGGCGCCGAAGGCGCGCGCGTCGATGGTTCCGACCCCTTTGCCGATCACCCCGGCGAGGCCGAAGTAGTTTCCCGGACCGAGCACCGCGTACACGTGCTCGGCCTTCGCGGTGCTCGTGCTGATGCGCACCGCGCCGCTCAGGATGATCCACAGGTGGCCGTCGTAGCCGCCGGCGCTTTGCACGCGCTCGTCGTTGTGCAGCCGCCTGAGGCGGGCGAGCTGCGCGAGGCGATCGAGGTCTCTGGCGGCGACGTGCCGGAAATGCTCGCTCTGCTCCAGCGTTCGCCGGATGGCAACGGACTGGCGAGGCCGCGCCGCGGATTCAGGCGAGGACCTCGCGTCCATGCTGCGCTAGCGCTTCTCCTGGACTTCCTGCGCCAGGTTCTTGTCGATGAGCGTGATCTCGATGCGGCGGTTCTTGCGCCTGCCCTCGGCGTCGTCGTTCGGCGCGATCGGCGAGAATTCCCCGCGCCCCGACGCGGTCAGGCGCTCGGGCGGCACGCCGTTGGCCTGGAGGAAGCGCACCACCGTGGTCGCGCGGGCGGCCGAGAGCTCCCAGTTCGAGGGGAACTGCGCGGTGGCGATCGGCACGTTGTCGGTATGGCCGACGACCCGGATGATCTTGTCCTCGTAGCCCTTGAGCGCGTCGCCGACCTTCTTCAGGACCTCCTTGCCGGAGTCCTTGAGCGCCGCCTTGCCGGAGTCGAAGAAGAGCTGCTCGGCCACCTCCACCGTCAGCATGTCCTTGTACTGGCGCACCTGCAGCTGGCCCTTCTTCACCTCTTCGTTGAGGTTGCTCACCAGCCCGTCGTACTGCGACTTGGTCTGCTGGTTCGCCGCCTCGAGCTGCGACTTCTGCCGCTGCAGGTTGTCGACTTCGGAGCGCAGGGCGGCCTGCTGCTTCTCGAGCGCCGCGCGCTGCGTCTGCAGGTCGCGCGTCTGCTGCTCGAGCGCGGCACGCTCCTTCGCCAGCGCCTCGATCTCCTGGTTCTTGTCGGCCTGCAGCTTCTCGAACTCGCTCTTGCTGACGCAGCCGCCGGTGATCAGCGCGGCTGCGATGACGCCGCCTACGACAACGTGAAACTTCTGAAGTCTTGACTTGTTCATGGTCGATCCTCTTGTCAATCCCCCAACGCCCGCAAACTTAGCATGTTCGGCGCGCTCTTCGCTGCCGGGGCGCGATGCCCCGTATCATGCATGCGACAACCGACTTGACATCCCATGGACTACCAGACCCTGACCCTCGAGACCCGGCAGGCTCATCTGCTGCTCGTCACGCTGAACCGCCCCAAGGCGCTCAACGCCCTCAACACGCAGATGGGGCGCGAGCTCCACGAGCTCTGGACCCGGCTCGCCGCCGAGCCGGGCGAAACCCGCTGCGTGGTGCTCACCGGCTCCGGCGAGCGCGCCTTCTGCGCCGGCGCCGATCTCAAGGAGCGCGACGGCATGGCGCAAGCCGCGTGGCAGGTGCAGCACGAGCTCTTCGAGCGCGGCTTCATGGCGCTGATGGAGCTGCCGCTGCCGGTCGTCGCCGCGCTCAACGGCCACGCCTTCGGCGGCGGGCTCGAGATCGCGCTGTGCTGCGACTTCATCTACGCCTCGAGCGAGGCGCGCTTCGCGCTGCCGGAGGTGCGCCTGGGCATCATGCCGGGCGGCGGCGGCACGCAGAACCTCGCGCGCGCCGCCGGCGAGCGGCGCGCCAAGGAGCTGATCCTGTCCGGCCGGCAGTTCACGGCGGCCGAAGGGGTGGACTGGGGCATCTTCAACCGGGCCTGCGAAGCCGGCTCTGCCTTGAACGAGGCATTGGAAACTGCAAAAGCCATCGCGGAAAACGCCCCGCTGTCGGTGCGCCAGGCCAAGAAATCGATCCGCTACGGCCTGCAGACCGATCTCCTGACCGGCTACCGCTTCGAGATCGAGGCCTACAACCGGCTGGTCGACACCGACGACCGCCGCGAGGGCGTGCGCGCCTTCAACGAGAAGCGCAAGCCCGTGTTCCGCGGCAGGTGATCCCGCTCAAATTGCCCGTACGGCCGGCACGACGGGTCAGCCCGGCGGCAGACCGCGCACGAAGGACGGGCCGATAAATCCCGGCTGCGCCGGGGGACGCGGCAGGTGCACCAAGCGCATGCGCACCGCCCCGGACTCGTCGATCAGCGTGAGCAGGCCGCCTTCCACGCGATGGGAGCGCGCGGACTCGAGCGCCTCGATGAAGGCCGCCTCCTCCTTCATGAGCTCGGGCCCGCACTCCTGCCGCGTCACCGCGATTTCGCGCGCTTGCCAGGCATCGGCCTTGACCGCGAGCGCGCCGCTGAAGCGATTGCAGCCGCCCGAGCCGCTGATTCGCCCAGGGTTGAAAACCAGCGTCGCGTAGGTCTTGTTGCCGGGCCCGCGGCCATCGATGTCCCACGCGAGCCACGCGGTGCCGACGAGCGGATTCTCAGGGGCGACGGACGGCGCCGACTGGCAGCCAGCCACAGCGAGCACCGCGAGAAGTCGAAAAACGCGCACGCGCTACTATAGCCCAAACTTAAAGAACCGTTTCTAAGTCACTGATCAAACTTGTGCTTGCGGCCGATCTTCTCGGCCGCAAGCGCGGCGCGCCCGAGCTCCTCGCTTCCCTCTTCGCGACGGCCCTGAGCGAGGAGCGCTTCGCCGCGCCAGCGCCGCGCCTCGGCGGCGAGCTCCGCGAGGCCCGGCGGCTCCACCAGCGAAAGGAGCTCGTCGGCGTGCGCGAGGCACGCTGCGGCGTCGCCGCGTGCGAGGGCCAGCTCGGCCAAGCCCGCCAGGCAGCGCGCGAGCTGGAAGCCTTCGGCGTTCTGCCGGCAGTAGGCCGCTGCGCGCTCGAGCGGCTCGCCGACCTCGAGCTCGCCCAGGCGCAGGCGCGCGATCGCGAGGTTCGCCTCGATGCGCGGACACCAGAAGGTGATGCGCGCACTGCGCGCGAGCTCGAGGCCGCGGCGGCACCACGCAGCCGCGTCGTGCGCCGCGCCGGAGTCGAGCAGCAGGTGACTGATCAGGTCGTAGGCGATGATCTGATAGCGGACCTGCTTCAAGCTCTCGAGCCAGCGTAGCGTCTTCGTCATCCCGGCGAGCGCCTCGTCGTATTGGCCGGCGCAGGCGCGGAGGTGATCGAGGCCCAATAGCGTAGGTCCCATGTGCCATTGCAGGTCGGCCTTGCGCGCGATCTCGAGCGAGGCCTCGAAGTGCGCCTTTGCCCGCGGATAGTCGGCGAGGCCCATGTAGCCGGTGAGCGCGTAGCCGATCATCATCAGGTTCTCGCACTCGTAGCTCTTGTCGCCGATGCGGCGCGAGAGCTCGAGCGAGCGCTCGTAGCAGGCGATGGCGGCGGCGGGCTCGACGTTGTTGTAATGCGCCTCGCCGCGCCCGTGATAGGCCTGCACCGCGACGAGGTCCGCCAGCCCGAGGCGCTCGCAGATCTCGACCGCCTCGGCGTGAAAGCCGATCGCTTCGCGATTGCGGCTGTTGCTCCAGGCCACCGTGCCCAGGTGGTACAGCGTGTCGGCGGCGTGGCGCTCGTCGCGCAGGGCACGGCTCTCGGCGAGGGCCTGCGTCAGGCACTGCGTCGCGCGCTCGTAGTCGTCGGCGCGCCTGTACGCCATCCCGAGCTGGATCACGGCGTCGCGCGCCTTCTCGCGCTCGCCGCGCCCCTGCGCCGCCTCGATCACCCGCCGGATGTCGGCCACGGCGCCCTCGGTCTGCCCCGCCTGCGCGCGCGCGCTGCCGCGCCGCGCATGAAGCTCCGCCGGATCCTCGACGGCATCGGGATGCGCTTCGGCGAGCGCGACCGCGCGATCCAGCCAGTGCAGCGCATCGCGCATGGCGAAGAGCGCGCGCGATCGCTCCGCCGCGAGCAGCAGATACTGGAGCGCCTTCTTCCACGCATGGCCGCGCTCATAGTGCTCGGCAAGCCGCGCATGGCGCTCGTCGGGCTCGCCTTGCGCGTGCCGCTCGAGCGCCTCGCCCACGGCGCGGTGCAGGGTGACGCGGCGCGCGCCGCCGATCTCCCGGTACACCACCTCGCGCACCTTGTCGTGGCTGAAATCGTAGAAGCCGTCCTCGGGCTCCTCGCGCAGCAGGCGCCGCTTGACGAGGGTCTCCAGCGCAAGGACCACCCGCTCCTCGGGCTCGCGCGTCACCGCCGCCAGCGTCTCGAAGTCGAAGCGCCGGCCGAGCACCGCCGCGACGTCGAGCGTGTGGCGCGCCTCAACCGGAACTTGTCCCAGGCGCGCGCGCACGGAAGCGCGCAGCGCCTCGGGCAGCGGCAGCTCCCCGGTCGGCCCGGAGTCGGCGCCGCCTTCGGCCAGCACCTGCAGCATCGACATGAGGAAGAACGGATTGCCGTCGGTCTCGCGGTGCAGCCGCTCGGCGAGCCCGGGGCGCTCGAGCCCGGGATGCGCTAGGCGCTCGAGCAGCGCGGCAATGTCGGACTCGCCCAGCCGTGCGAGCGGCACGTGGCGCGCGTGCGCCTCGCGCCGCAGGCTCTGGACCAGCGCCGCGAGGCGCTCGTGGGTCTCGAGCTCGTCGCGGTACGCGCACACGAGGAGCAGCGACCGCCGCGAGGCCTGGCGCGCGAGGAAGTGCACGAACTGCGCGCTCGCGTCGTCGGCCCACTGCAGGTCGTCGATCATCACCACGATCTGGCGGCCGCCGGCCAGGGCCTCGAACAGCTGCACCACCGCGCCGAAGAGGCGCGCCTGGCGCGCCTCGGGGAAGTCGGCCGAAAGGCTAGGCACCGCCACACGCTCGGCCACCGCGGGCACGAGCGCCGCGATCTCCGCCAGCGACACCGGGGCGAGCTTCTCCAGCGCCTGCTTCGATGCGAGCTCGAGCGCCTTGCCGGCGAGGTCGATGACCGGCTGATACGGCATGGCCCGCTCGATCTCGTAGCAGTTGGTGGCGAGGACGCAGAGCTCGCGCGCCGTGCAATAGCGGGCGAGCTCCTGCATCAGCCGCGTCTTGCCGATGCCGGGCTCGCCCTCGAGCAGCACGACGTGGCCCGAGCCGGCGGTGAGGCGCGCGAGCAGCCCGATCAGCAGGCCGAACTCGGCGCCGCGGCCGACAAATGGCGATGTTTCGCTTTCCTCGGAACCCTCTTTGGAAACCAAGGGAACTTCGTCTACCTGCAGCCGTTCCGCCGCGCGGACGGAGCGCGCCGCGTCGAGGAAGGCCTCGCGCTCCTCCGCCGGGATGCCGAGCTTTTCGGCCAGGCGCTCGGCGAGGCGCCGCGACGGCTTGCGCTCGTCGGACTCGATCTTGCGGATGGCGAAGCGCGAGCAGCTTACCGCCTGGGCGAGCGCCTCCTGGGTCAGGTCGAGCGCCTTGCGCCGCCGCCGCAGCCAGTATCCGAACCCCTGGGCCCGCTCCTCCACCCGGAAATTCTAGTGTCATTGTCCGCCGTCGTTTGTCCCCCTTTTTGTCCCGCTAGGTCACCCCAACCGGGATTGCCTCCGTAATGCAATAGCGGTGCGGATTCACAAACTTGGAGGAACACATGAAAACCCTGAAAGCGAGCGCGCTGGCGCTGGCGCTTCTTGCCACCTCGGCCTGGGCGCAGCACACCGGCCACCACCAATCCGTCAACGCCGCCGATCTGAAGTGGAGCGACGTCCCTTCGCTGCCCAAAGGCGCGCAGATCGCCGTGATCGAGGGGCCGATGAGCCAGGCGGCGCCGTTCACGGTGAGGCTCAAGTTCCCGGCGAACTACTCGATCCCCCCGCATACGCATCCGGCCGTCGAGCGCGTGACCGTGCTGACGGGGACCTTTCACATGGGCATGGGAGAAAAGTTCAACCGCAGCGGCGCCCAGCCGGTGCGCATGGGCGACATGATGATCATGCAGCCGGGCACCGCCCACTACGCCTTCACCGAAGGCGAGGTCATCGTGCAGCTGCACGGCACCGGACCCTGGGGTATCACCTACATCAACCCGAGCGATGACCCGCGCAAGCAATAGGGATCGATCATGACTACTGTCACTTCCCAGGGCGCGGTTGATTTCACTCTAGTTAAAACCAAGCAGCAAGCCGCCTGGGCCGCAGGCGACTACGCGGTGATCGGCACCACGCTCCAGATCGTCGGCGAAACGCTGTGCGAGGCGCTCGACCTGCGCGCGGGCGAGCGAGTGCTCGACGTGGCCGCGGGCAACGGCAACGCCACGCTCGCGGCGGCGCGGCGCTGGTGCGACGTGGTCTCCACCGACTACGTTCCGGCGCTGCTCGAGCGCGCCCGCGCGCGCGCCGGCGCCGAAGGCCTCGCGGTGCAGTTCGAGCAGGCCGACGCCGAGCACCTCCAGTACGAAGACGGCGCGTTCGACGTGGTGCTTTCCACCTTCGGCGTGATGTTCACGCCGAACCAGGAGCAGGCGGCGGCCGAGGCCGCTCGCGTGTGCAAGCGCGGCGGCAGGATCGGCCTCGCCAACTGGACGCCGACGAGCCTGGTGGGCGAGATGTTCAAGCTGATCGGACGCTACCTCCCTCCTGCCCCGGGCGTGAAATCTCCGGCGCTCTGGGGCACCGAGGAGCGCCTGCGCGAGCTTTTCGGCGGCCGCATCGCCGCATTGCAGGCGCCGCGCCGCCACTTCGTGTTCCGCTACCGCTCTCCCCGGCACTGGCTCGACACCTTCCGCACCTACTACGGGCCGATGCACAAGGCGTTCGCGGCGCTCGACGCCGGCAGGCAGGAAGCGCTCGCCGAGGACCTGCTCGGGCTCGCCCAGCGCTTCAACAGCGCCACCGACGGCTCGATGGTGGCGCCGAGCGAGTACCTCGAGGCCGTGATCAGGCTACGATAACGCATGAAAATCGCGAACTCGGTAGTCGAGCTGGTCGGCAACACGCCCCTCGTCCGCATCAACCGGCTGGCGCAGGGCTGCGGGGCGAAGATCGTCGTCAAGCTCGAGTTTTACAGCCCCGGCGCGAGCGTCAAGGACCGGATCGGTGTCTCGATGATCGAGGCCGCCGAGCGCGCCGGGAAGATCGGGCCGGACACGGTGATCGTCGAGCCGACGAGCGGCAACACCGGCATCGCGCTCGCCTGGGTGTGCGCGGTGAAGGGCTACAAGTGCCTGCTCTTCATGCCCGAGCAGATGAGCAAGGAGCGCCGCGCGGTGATCCGCGCTTACGGGGCCGAGCTCGTGCTGACGCCCGCGGCCGAAGGCGCGATCGGCGCGGTGAAGCGCGCCGAGGAGCTCGTCGCCTCCGATCCCAAGCGCTACTTCATGCCCGACCAGTTCCGCAACCCGGCCAACCCCGACATCCACCGGCGGACCACGGCCGAGGAAATCTGGCGCGACACCGATGGCAAGGCGGACATCCTGGTGTCGGGCATCGGTACGGGCGGCACCATCACCGGCGTCGGCGAGGTGATCAAGGCGCGCAAGCCCGGCTTCAAGTGCATCGCGGTCGAGCCCGACGCGTCGGCGGTGCTCTCGGGCTCGCCCAAGGGCCCGCACGTGATCCAGGGCCTCGGCGCCGGCTTCATCCCCGATATCCTCAACCGCGAGATCTACGACGAGATCGTGCGGGTGCCGAACGATGCGGCCCTCGACACGGCAAGGCGACTGGCTAAGGAGGAAGGCCTCTTCGTCGGCATCTCGTCGGGCGCCGCGGTGTGGGCCGCGCTGCAAGTGGGGCGCCGCAACGAGAACGAGGGCAAGCTGATCGTCGCCGTCCTGCCCTCGTTCGGCGAGCGCTACCTCACCTCGCCCCTTTATGCCGGACTCATGGATTGACCCAGGTTAAACGTGGTCCGTCCCTGATTTGTTTGGTTTCAACGCGCTAAGATTTGCCAGGCGATCGCGGCTTGCGCGAAGAAGCCGACGGCAAAGGCGAGCGTCCGCACCCAGGGGATCGCGAAGGTATAGGCCAGCACGTGCACCACGCGGGCCCAGAAGTACACCATGGCCGCCGTGGCGATCGCACTGTTGCTCTTGCCGAGCGCTGCGGCCGCCAGCACCAGGGCGGCAAACACCACCAGGTTCTCCACGGCGTTCATGTGCGCCTTCATCAGCCGGCGCGCCCATGGCGATTGGGCCGGCGGGTTATCCGGGTAGCCCACCGCCGTGGTCAGGCCCCAAGTGGCGATGCGGTCCAGGATGTACGGAACCCAAAGCAGGCCGGTCAGGACCGCAACGTATACAAGGTACAGGAGCTCGGTTTTCATTTTTTACTTCTCCTTGTTGTTATCGTGCGGCGCCGCTCGCCGCTGGGGCGCCACTCTACGCCGAATCGCCGGTATAGGCCCTTGGTCCAATTTGCGGCGCCGTAGCGGGGTGGCAGCATCGAAAGTCTCGGAGGAACGTATGAATAAACTATCCCTCAGTATCGTAGCGAGCAGCCTCGCGTTCAGCTTTTCCGCCTCAGCGCAGGAGAACCAGCTTCCCACCGAAGCGTTTCTGGGCGCTCCGTCCGATGGCCGCGTTGTCATGGACACGTACGGCAACTGCGTCCGGACTTCCCAGTGGAACATGGACAAGAACATCATCGGATGCGGCAAGGCGAAGCCGGCACCGGTCGCAGTCATCACCCCGCCGCCTGCGCCACCGGCACCCGTCGCTGCAGCACCCGCACCCGCGCCGGCCGCGGCAGCCCCAGCCGCTGCCGCCGCCGCACCGGCTGCCGCCCCGAGCGCCGCCCCGCTGGCCATCGCTCCGGCCGCGGCAATAGCCGCTGCACCCCCCCAGACCAAGCAGACGCGCACGGTGACGATCGGCGGCGACGCCTTCTTCGCTACCAACAAGGCGACCTTCAGGCAGGAAGCGCAGCCCGAGCTCGAGAAGTTCGCTGCGCGCGCGCGTAACGTGAGCTCGGTCGAGGCCGTCCAGATCACGGGGCATACCGACAATACCGGGAGCGCGGACTACAACCAGAAGCTTTCCGAGCAGCGCGCCGCCACGGTCAAGGACTTCCTGGTGAAGAACGGCATCGACCCCTCCAAGATCACGATCCTGGGGAAGGGGGAGAGCACGCCGATCGCCGACAACGCCACCAAGGAAGGTCGGGCCAAGAATCGGCGCGTGGAGATCATGGTCAAGGGAGCCGTGGAAGGCCAGTAGTCGCCCGACTGCTTGATCACCGGCCGGACGTATTGCGTCCGGTCGGGGCTTGCGCCACCGTGACGGCTGGACGATGACTCTGCGAGCGCGCACTCGCTGGATCCTGCTAGGTGTCTCGGCGTTCCTGGTCGGCGCGTACGCGGCCGCGGGGTTCTTCGTCGTGCCGCGCGTGGCGCGCTCGCAGATCGAGGCCTTCGTCGCCGGGACGCTCCAGCGGAAGATCGAGCTCGGCGAGATCCGCTTCAACCCGTTCACCCTCGAAGCGAACATCTCCGACCTGAAGCTCACGGAAGCGGACGGCGCGCCGTTGCTGTCTTTCCGGCATCTGCTGGTCAACGCGGAGCTCGCCTCGTTATGGCGCCGCGGCGTGGTCCTCAAGGAGCTCGAGCTCACGGCGCCGGACGTCGACGTGATCATCGGGCCCGATGGCGGCGTGAACCTGGCGCGCCTCGCTGCGTCCGCAGCCCCGGCGCCGGACAAGCCCAAGGGCGACGAGCGGCCGTTGCGAGTGCACATCGGCAGGCTCGCGGTCGTCGACGGCCGGATCGGCTTCCAGGATCAGACGCACGCGCACCCGTTCAGCGCCGCCCTCGCGCCGATCCGCTTCTCGCTGACCGACTTTCGCACCGATGTCGGCCATAGCAACGCCTACAGCTTCTCCGGCGCCACGCGCGCCGCCGAGAAGGTCGAGTGGGCCGGGGCGTTCACGGTGCAGCCGCTCGGGTCGAGCGGCACCTTCGCCCTCACCGACCTGCGGCTCGCCACGCTCGACGCTTACCTGGAAGACAACCTGCCGCTGAAGCTCGCCTCGGGCACGGCCCAGCTGCGCGGCAGCTACCAGTTCGACCTGCAGCCGCTGTCCCTGGAAGTGGGGCTGCCCTCGGTCAACGTGCGCGAGCTCGCGCTCGCCGAGCGCGGCGCGACCTCCGCCGCACCGGTGGTGATCCCTGGGATCGACCTGGACAGCCTCGCGTTTTCTCTTTCGCGCCGCGACGTGGGCGTAAAGCGTCTCGGCGTGCGCGGCGCACACGTAGATGTCGTGCGCGAACCGGACGGCAGCCTCAACCTGGCGCGCCTTGCAAAACCCTCTTCTTCACAAACTGCATCTACAAAGGATGCATCCGCGCCGTGGACGATTCACGCCGACGTCATCGCGCTCGAGGAGGCCACGGTCGCCGCCGAGGACCGGACCACTTCGCCGCCGGCCCGGCTGCGGCTCACGCCGATCGCGGCGACGGTCAACGACTGGAGCACCGCGAGCGGCGCGCGGCCGAAGCTCGACGCCAAGCTCGGAATCGACGGCCGCGGCCTCCTGGCGGTGCGCGGCGACGTGGGCCAGGAACCGCCGAGCGCGAACCTCGCGATCGACCTCAAGGACTTTCCGCTGCCCGTGCTGCAGCCCTATCTCGCGCAGGCGACGGCGATGACGCTGCACTCCGGCCGGTTCGGCCTCAAGGGCGATCTCGCGTTCAGTGCACCGGCGGACAAGCCGGTGGCGTCGAAGTTTTCAGGCGAGGTGAGGGTCGACGACCTGCGCACCACCGACCAGGCGCTGCGCGAGGATTTCGTGAAGTGGCGCTCGCTTGCGATCACCGGCATCCAGTTCCAGCAGCAGCCCGACCGCCTGCGCATCGACCGCATCGTCGCGCGCCAGCCCTATGCGCGCGTCGTCATCGCCGAGGACGGCAGCGTCAATGTCTCCGAGGTGCTGGCGCCGCAGAAGGAAGTACCCGAGAAGAAACCCGAAACCCGCGCGTCCAAGCCATTCCCGGTCGCGATCCGCACCGTCCAGGTCGTCGACGGCTCGGCCAACTTCGCGGATCACTCGATCCAGCCGAACTTCGCGAGCGGAATCGTCGGGCTCAACGGACAGGTCACCGGGCTCTCGTCGGATCCCGGCTCGCGCGCCAAGGTCGCGCTGAGCGGCAGCGTCGACAAGTACTCGCCGGTCGAGCTGAGCGGCGCGGTCAACCTGCTCTCGGCGGCGGTGTATTCCGACCTGGCGCTCAAGTTCAGCAACATCGAGCTCACCACGTTCAATCCCTACTCGGGCAAGTTCGCCGGCTATGCCATCAGCAAGGGCAAGCTCTCGACCGCGATGGAGTACCGGGTCGAGGAGCGCAAGCTCGACGCGAAGCACCACATCGTCGTCGACAACCTCGAGTTCGGCGAAGAGACCCATTCCAAGGACGCGGCGCCGATCCCGATCAAGTTCGGCGTGGCGCTGCTCAAGGACCGCCACGGCGTGATCGAGCTCGACCTGCCGGTCAGCGGCACGCTCGACGACCCCGAGTTCCGTCTCGGGCCGCTGATCTGGAAGGCCGTCGTCGGCCTTCTCTCGAAGATCGTCACCGCGCCGTTCGCCGCGATCGGCGCGCTGTTCGGCGGCGGCGACGAGCTCGCCTTCGTGGAGTTCGAGCCGGGATCCGCGACCCTGACCGAGGACGCCGCCAAGAAGCTCGGCACGCTCGCCAACGGCCTGGCCGAGCGCCCGCAGCTCAAGCTGAACGTCCCGAACACGATCGCCACCTCCGCCGACAGCGAGGTGGTCGCGAAGCAGGCGCTGGCCACGCTCATCCCGCCCGTCGATGCCTCGAAACCGTTCGACGATGTGGCCAAGCGCAAGCGTCTCGATGCGTTCGAGACCGTCTACCGTGCGCGGCTGAAGACCATGCCGGTCTATCCCGCGGAACTGCAGGCGTCCAAGGACCCGAACCTCGACGCCAGGCTCGGCTTCGTCCAGGCCGCGCTGCTCGACCACCTCAAGCCCACGCCCGCCGCGCTCGACGCGCTCGGACAGCAGCGCGCGGCCGCCGTGCGCGACGCGCTGCTCTCGAACAAGGAGCTGAACCCCGAACGTGTCTTCATCGTCGCGAAGCCGATGGAGGCCGCACCGGCGGCCGGCGCGGTGCGCATGGAAATGAAGCTCGAATGACCTGTCGGCCATTTGCCGACGCACAGGAGGCAAGGCCATGAAACCCGAAGTTACCCGCCCCGCGCATGGATTCTTCACAGGCGCGCTGATCAACGGCCTGCTTGTCATCGTTCCTCTCTACCTCGCCGTGTTGTTGCTGCTGAAGGCGATGCAATCGCTGGTGGGCCTGGTGCGCCCGCTCGCCGCGCTGCTTCCGGACTGGATGCCCGCCGAGGACCTGCTGGCGCTCCTCGCGGTTCTGGTGCTGTGCTTTCTGGTCGGCGTCGCCGTCCGAACGCCGATCGGGCGGGCGGCACGGGAACGGATGGAAAAGCTGCTGTTCCGGAGACTCCCGGGCTACGCGGTGTTTCGAGGCCTTGCCCAGCAGTTGTCCGGCGAAAGCCGAGACAGCGCGTGGAAGCCGGCGCTCGTGGAAATCGAAGACGCCCTCGTTCCCGGCTTCATCATCGAAGAGCTCGACGACGGACAGCTCACGGTCTTCGTTCCTTCCATCCCGACGCCGCTCGCGGGAGCCGTCTATATCCTGCGCCGGGAACGCGTCCACCCGCTGGACATCCCGTTCACGAGCGCCATCCAGGTCGTCTCGAAATGGGGCTCGGGCTCGAAGGCGCTGGTCGCCGCGATGAAAAGGAGGGACAACCCGTGACCAAAGCGCGCAGCCGCAAGGACAGCGCCAAGGCGTTCCTGCGCCTGGCCGCCACCGGCAAGGCCCGCGAGGCCTACGAGCGCTTCGTCGGCCCGGGCTTTCGCCATCACAACCCGTACTTCCGCGGCGACGCCGAAGCGCTGCGCGCGGGCATGGAAGAAGCCCACACCCGGTTTCCCCACACCATCATCGAGATCCAGCGCGCGCTGGAGGAAGGCAGCCTGGTCGCAGTGCATTCCAGGGTGAAGCACGAGCCCGCCGGACGCGACATCGCGGCCGTGCATCTCTTCCGTTTCAAGGGCGCGAAAATCGTCGAGCTCTGGGATGTCGCCGTCGAAGCGCCGCCGGACTCGCCCAACGAGCACGGCATGTTCTGACGCTCCTGAAAAACCCTCAGCCGACGAAGCGCCTTACCAGCGAGTAGAGAAGCCACGCCCGCGTGAGCCACGGCGGCAGGACGCGCGGCACCAGCCCGGCGAGCGCGCCCGCCGCCAGAGTGGCGATCATCGGGTGGACCCGGACAGCGGTCAGAACCCGGTCGGCGGCGGCCGCCTTGGCCGTGAGCGGGCCGGCGGCGGCGGCGATCGAGGCCCGCTGCGCCGAGCAGCGCGCCACCAGCCCGATGCGGCGGCGCTGCAGCTCGCGCGCCCCGAAGATCACGGCTTGATCGCCTCGTAGTCGCGGCGCAGCTCGGCGAGCGTGGCGCCGAAGGCGCGGCGCTTGGCGCGCGCGAACCGCAGCACGGCGAAGCCGAGCAGCACCGCGGCGAGGATGAACCCGCCGGCGACGAGCGCCGCGGCAAGCAGCCGATACTCGGGCGCCATGGCGACCACGACGGCAAAGGCGGCGAACGCGATTCCCAGGATGCCGAGGATGAGCGCCGCCAGGCCGCCGAGCAGCAGCGTGGCGATGCGCGCGAGCTCCTCGCGCAGCTCCACGCTGAAGAGCTCGAAGCGGGTCTGCCCGAGCGAGATCAGGTCGGCGAGCATGCCGCGCGCCGACTCGAGCACGCTGGCGCTCATTTGCGCGCGAGCAGGATGCCGACGACCAGCCCCACCACCGCGGCGATTCCGACCGCGGCGAGCGGATGATCGCGCACCTGCGCCTCGAGCTGGAAGCTCGCGCCCTCGAGGCGGGCGCGCGCCTTGCGCAGCGCCTCTTCGGCACGCCCGCGCAGCTCCTGCATGCGCTCGGGGTCGCCGGCGGCGGCGTTCAGAAGCTCCTCGGCGGCGGCAACGACCTCGCGGTATTCCTCCATCAGCTTGTCGCTGGCGGCGTCCATGGGACCCTCCTTTCCAATTGATCCAGCCATAATGCTTCGAAAAAGGGGTCAGAGCAATTTTTTACGCAGCGAAGGCAATGCTGCGCTGGTCGATGCCGAAGACGTCGGCGAGCCAGTCGATCATCAGCTCCTGGCCGAGCGTGGGATTGTCGTGCTGGCAATGCTCGGCGCCGGTCTCTTCCTCGCTCGTGAGGCGCAGCGTGACCTTCACGCCCTTCGCCTTCGCATGCTCGTAGACGGTCTTCGAGTTCTCCACGCCGAGCACGTCGTGGCCGCCGTGCAGCACGAGGTAGGGGCAGCGCATCTCGCCGAGCACGCCCTCGAGCTTGAAGGGGCGCGCCTTCTCGATCGCCTCGGCCATGCTCTTCGCGCCGAACACCCACTTCATGTGGTTGGCGAGCGCGTGGGCTTCGCCGCGGTCCCGGAAGCGCTGCTCGACGTCCCAGATCGCGCCGTGCGAGATGCACGCGGCGAGTCGGTGCTCTTTAGACCCCGCGCGCGCCGAGTAGTAGCCGCCGAGGCTGGAGCCGCTCACCGCGATCCGGCTTCCGTCGACATCTGACCTTTTCAACAGGAAGTCAATGCAGCGGGCGACCGGCACCTCATAGTCGTAGCGAGTCGCAATCCGGTGCCGCCGCAGCGTGCCGCCCTGTCCCGGCCCGTCGACCATGAGGACCGCGATGCCGCGCTGGACGGCGCCGTGCCCGGTCATGAACCAGAGCTCGTCCTTGAACGAGTCCAGGCCGCCGAAGGAAATCAGCACCGGGCACTGCGTCCGGCCTTTCGGCTTGATGAAATAGGCGGGCATCGAGACGCCCCCCTCATAGGGCACGGAAACTATTTCACCGCCGACGTAGCGCAGCCACTTGTGGCTCGCGCGCTCGCACTTGTCGAAGGTCGCGAGCCGCCGCGGGTCGTCGGGGAGCAGCCAGAACTCCGCCGAGCGGTAGTAGTCGGCCGCGCGCAGCCAGCAGTTCATCGCCGTGCGGATGTGTCCTTTCTCCTCCTCCTCGTCGCCGCGCCGGTCGTTGCGCTCCGCGACGCGCAGCCACTCTTCGTGCCAGCTATCGTCGTCTCCCGGCTTCATGCGGCTCGCCGCCTGGAACGCCTCGCTCACCGCGCCGCCGCCTTCCTGCGTTTCGCCGAGCGCGCGGCGGAACTGGTAGGACCAGAAGAAATGCTCCGGCCAGTGGTGCCAGCCGAAAGGTTCGTAATGCGGTTCTCGATTCATGAGTTGTCCAGAAAAGAGGATGATTCGTCGCACCCGCGAAGGCGGGGGCCCAATTTCGCTATAAATACATGGGTTCCCGCCTTCGCGGGAACGACGGCAAGGGTTTCTTACTGAGGCTGAAAACCGATGTCCTTGACGAGCTTCCCGTACTTGTCGAAGTCGCTCTTCAGCACCTGCGCGAAGAACTCGGGCGGCTCGGTGCGGATGATGAGGCCGGCCGCCTCGAGCTTCTCGGCGACGTCGGGGGCACGCATGGCGCGGTTGATCTCCTCGTTCAGCTTGAGCACGATGTCGCGCGGCGTCTTCGCCGGCGCGGCGTAGCCGAACCAGCCGCCCGACTCGTATCCCGGCACGTCCTCCGCAGCCGCGGGCGTATCGGGCCAGAGCGCCGGCCGGGTCTTGTTGGTCGTGGCGAGGATGCGCAGGCGGCCGGACTTGATGTGCGGCGTCATGCCGGTAATGCCGTCGATGCCTGCCTGGACCTGCCCGCCGATGATGTCGGTGGCGATCGCCGCGCTGCCCTTGTAGGGGACGTGCGTGTAGGTGAAGCCGGCCATGGTGCGCAGGTGCTCGAACGCGAGGTGCGGAAAGCCGCCTTCGCCGTTCGTCGCGACGGTGAGCTTGCCGGGATTGGCCTTCGCGTAGCGCACCATCTCGCCGATCGTCTTGAACGGCGCCTCGGGGTTGGCGACGATCGCGAGGTAGTTGAAGGTCGTCACCGAGATCGGCGCGAAGTCCCGCAGCGGGTCATAGGGGATGTTCTTCGAGGTATGCGGCAGCACCACCATGTTGCCGCCCTGCACGCAGGCGATGGTGTAGCCGTCGGCGGGCTGCTTCGCCACGTAGTCGAGCCCGACCATCCCGCTCGCGCCGGGACGGTTCTCGACGATCACCTGCTGCCCGAGCCGCTCCGACATCTTCGGCGCGATGAGCCGCGACATGATGTCGGTGGTGTTGCCCGGCGGGAACGGGATGATGATGCGGATGGGTCTCGCAGGATAGGAGGAAGAGGGGGACTGCGCATGCGCGAACGCCGCGAACAGCGATCCCAGAATGAAAAGGAACAGGCGGTGCTTCATGGTCCTCCTCGGGAAAACGTGGTCCGTCCCTGATTTCTGATTTTTCCGTCCCTATTTTCGGTTCTGCGCGAGCGCCGAGTCCAGCCATCCCAGAATGGTATCGGTCACCTTCGTTCTCAGCACGGGTTTCCTCCTTTCGGGAATGATGGGCAGCAGCAGGTACGGCTTCTTGTCGAAGTGCAGCGTCACCTTGCCGCCGAAGACCGAAGGCGGCCGATCGGTCTCGTCGTCGTGGGTGAAGGGCCCGCAGCCCTTCATCGGGTGCTTCATGTTGGAAAGCGTGGCCGCGGCGTCGTCGTGCTCGTAGTCGCGGCCGCGGATGCTGAGCGCGATGCGGTAGCCCGCCGGCACGACGATGCAGGTCGGCCAGATCTCGATGTCCAGCTCCACCTCTTCCCCGGGGGTCAGTTTCTGCAGCGCGTCGTGCGTGTGCCACGGCCGGTAGGGCAGCGAGCGGCCGGGATCGAGCTTGCGGTGCGAGGCGCGGAGCCAACCCTGCGCCACCGGCGTCTTCGGGTCGAGCGCGCCCTGGAACAGCACTTCCTTTCCGCCCGGCTCGAACACCCGGAGCACGACGAAGAGATCGGCGTCGTTCGTTTCGGAGGATACGAAAAGCTTGAGCGCCGACGGCCCGGTGATCTCGGTCTCCTCCTTCGCGGTCATGGAGAAGGTGACCCCGCTGGCCATCGGGTCGTACGTAATACTTTCAAGGGAAGAGGGTTCTTCTTTACTGAGGGCGTCGTTGGCCGGATCCAGATAGAAGCGCGTCCACTGGGTGCGCGCGAGCGGCCATTCGTTCTCCTGGCGCTGGACGAATTTCTCGCCCGGATGGCGCACGTTGAGGAGCACGCGCGGCTGCTTGTCCCAGCCGTTCTGCTCGCCTTTCAGGAAGTAACCGAAGAACTTCTTCTGCAGAGCGACGCCGTAGTCGGTATAGAACGGCGCCCAGTGCGACCCGCCATGCACCTCGAGCCACTTGTCTCTTGAAGAAGAGCGAACAAAGCCCTCGAAGTTGCCGCGCGTGTGCAGCCCCTGCCCGCCCCAGTTGGCCGCGCTCAGCAACGGGACTTCCACTTTCGAGAGATCGGGGCTGCGCTCGGCGTAGTACTCGTCGTAGAGCTCGCGCGAGAGGAAAGACTGCCACATGTTCTCGCGATTTTTCTCGAGTTCTTCCAAAGACAAGGTCTCGGGGCCGCACACCAGCTCGCCCGTCACGCGGCTCTTCGCGCCGCGCTCGCCCTGCCCGTGCTGCACCGTCTTCACCTGCATCTCCTGCCAGTTCTTGCGGAAGCTGCAGATGATGCCGCCGTGGCGCGCGCTCTCGCGGTAGGCGTCGTTCCAGCCCTCCCACACGCAGATCGCGGCGAGGTGCGGCGGCTTCACCGCCGCGGCGCGCCACTGGTTGCTCGCGTAGTACGAGATGCCGTTCATGCCGACCTTACCGCTGCACCAGGGCTGCGCCGCGGCCCATTCGATGCACTGGTAGAGGTCGCGCGTCTCGCGCGCGTTGTTGTGGCAGAGGTAGCCGGGCGAGCGCCCGGCGCCGCGCGAGTCGACCCGGACCACGGCGTAGCCGTCGGGCACCCACTTCTCGGGGTCGACCACTTCCCAGTTCTGGTAGCGGTTCGAGGAACCCGCCAGCGCGTCGGGGTTCTCGCGCGCCATGATTTCCCATGCCGTCTTGTACCCGTCCTGGAACGCGAGGCCCTTGCCGTAGGGGCCGTAGCTCAGGATCGCCGGATAGCGGCCCTCTTCGTCCGGGCGGAAGACGTCGGCGCGCAGCACCAGGCCGTCGTCCATCCGGATCGGGACATCCCATTCGATCTTCATGGTGGTATTCCTACCAGATGAGCCGCTTCCGGGTAAAGGCGTACGAGCGCGGCCGCCAGGGAATCGCGTACCAGGTAGCGCGCATCCGGCGTTTCATCGCCGGACAGGAACTCAAGCGCATCCCGATGCGAGCTTGCGATCTCCTCGGCCAGGGCACGCCAGTGCGGCGAATGCTCGCTCTCGCGCCACTCGCCGCGGCCGCGGCCGAAATGCGCGACGGCGAGGTAGCGCAGCACCGCCCCGGCGAGATGCGCTTCGAGGAGCTCGATCGACCAGCGCACGCGCGCCGCGTCGCGGCCGCGCAGCAGGTTCCACGCGTGCGCGGCGCCGCCGGCGCCGAGCGCGCCGACGATGGCGCCGATGATCGCGCCCGCCCCCAGGCTCGCGCCGCCGACTGCGAGGTCCGCCTTCAGCCCGCCTATCAGTCCGCTCACCAGCCCGCCGAGCAAGCCGCTTTTCGCGACGTCGGCGGGCCGCTTGACGTCGAACTGCTCGGCGACGCGGCGGGGGATCTCGTCGCGCGCATGGCCGGCGAGGCCGTGCGCGGCGATCAGCCGGGCGGTCGCCTCGCGGGCTGCGGCCTGCGCACGTCCCGCGAGCGCGCCTATGGCCCGCGAAGGCTCCTGTCCCGCGGCGAGCGGCTCACGATCGGGGAGCACCACCGCGAGCTCCTGCGCGAGCGCATCGACCGACGCTTCGAACACCTGGAGGTTGCGCTCGCGCCAGGCGGCGCGAAGCGCTTCCAGCGCCGCAAGCTTCTCGGCGGGCAGCGCGTTATGGAGCGTCGCGAAGAGCCGGTCCTCCTGCACCCAGCAGCGCGCAAAGGCGTCCAGGGTCAGCGCGCCGCGGACGTCGTTGAAAGACCCGAGGGCGCTGCGCCAGGCGTCTTCCTCCCGCCTTTCCTCGTCGCGTGGACGCGCCGGTCCCGCCTGGTTCAGGAGCAGGATCACCGGCCGGCCGATCCAGCCGAGGATCTCGAGCTCGATCGGCACGTAGGCCGAAGACGCGGGATCTTCGGCCGCGTTCACGAGATACAGCACCACGTCGGCCTCGTCGCGCACGTTCCTCAGCGCCTGCTGGCTGCTGAAGAACGGGCGGTCGGTGAACCGGTCCCAGACCTGCGAGAGCATCCAGCCGATCGGATTGCCGCTCGCGCGCAAGCGCTTCAGCAGGCGTGCGCTGTCGCCGAGCCCCGGCGTATCCCAGAGGCGCAGCAGATCGCCGCCGCCCGTTTCCACCAGCGCGGCCGCCTCCGCCGCCTCGGTGACGTGCGGCCGGTCGGCGATCTCGCCCACGTCCTCGCGCAGCAGCGTGCGCATGAGCGTGGTCTTGCCGACGTTGGTATGCGAAACCAGCGAAAGGCTGATGGTCGTCACGAAGAGCGCGTTGCGAGGTCCACAAAGCGAGCCTCGGCGCCGTGGGCGCGCGCAAAAGCTTGCCAGAGCGTGCGCCGCTCGGCCAGGCGCCCGCGCGCCCCGCCCTCGCCCGCCAGGCGCGCCGCATACGGCGCCTCGTCCACCAGCACCACGAGCTCCACGTTGGGGCCGCGGCGCGAGAGAAGCTCGCGCGCGCCGCTCACCAGCACGCCATGGTTCTCGTCCTCAGGCGTCGCCGCGAGGCTGAAAAGAAGCACCAGGACATCGGCCGCGCCGCCGACCTCGATCTGCGCGAGCAGCGCATCCTCCTCCCCGTACGGCGTGCTCGCCTCCGCTTCGATCACCAGCTCGCCGCCGAGGATCGCGGGAAGACGCTCGCGCAGACGCTGCGCGGCCCAAGGCAAGGGCTCGTAGGCGTACGGCAGGACGCGCACCTTGGCGCGCCCCAGGCCGTCGCTGTGGGCGAACACGCTGCGAAAGTACGGCCGCAGGCTGGCCGGCGGCGCGAGCTCGCGGCTGCGGCGCGCGATGGCCACGCTCGCCGCCACCGCGAGCAGCGCACGCGGAAGCACCACGAAGAGCCCTACCGTGCCGGCCATGAGGTGAATCCAGCGGGCAGCGTTCTCGCCGCGCGCACCGATGGCTTCCAGATCGGCCACGCCGGGAATCGGCACACCGGTGGCGAGCGATGCCGGCCCGTAAACGAACGAAAGCAGCGCGTGCACCTGCGGCGCAGCGAGGAAGGTGCTCGCCCAGGTCGCGCGGTACTCGAGCACCAGGCCGCGCAGGTACAGTCCGCCGATGAGGCCGAGCGCCAGCGCGAGGGCCGCAAGGTGCAGCATGCGCGCCGCGCGCAGCCGGTAAAGGGACTGCGCTGCCTGGAACCATTCCCGCACGAATTTCAGCAGCGCTTCGGAAAGCACGCTTTGGCGCGATCGCTGCGCTGCCAGGCGCGCGAATGCGGGTCCCAGCCAGCGACCTGGTATAGACGGATTAATGAGGAGCACGACATAGACCGCCAGGTTCCAGGCCACCAGGCCGAGGAGCGGAAAGCCGAGGATATTGATGCTGCGGGCGCCGTCGAGCGCGGAGAGCGCGAAGCCGCTCGCAAGCGAGACGATGATGAACGCGGCGGCGATCCAGCGCGGCTCGCGGGTGACCGATACGAGCGAGCCGACCACCGGATGGCGCTCGATGACGCGGGGGAGGAGCCGCTGCGCCCGCACCGCAAGCAGCGCGTCGGTCGCGGCGGCGCCCGGATTCTCCCGGCGAGCCGTTCGCGCCGCCCCTGCGCGTTCGGCGGTGGTGAGGATCGCTCCAGCGCGATCGCTCTCCTCGAGCGCCTTCACCAGCAGGACCGCGCGAAGCTCTTCAGCCCGCATCGGGCGAGGCGAGCACGCCGAGGATCGCGGCTCCATAGCGCTCGAGCTTGCGCTCGCCGATGCCTGGAATCGCCGACAGCGCGCCGAGGTCGCGCGGCCGGGCCGCCGCGATCGCGGCGAGCGTCGCGTCGTGAAACACCACGTACGGCGGAACCGACTGGCTGCGCGCCTGGGCGGTGCGCCAAGCCTTGAGGCGCCCGAAGAGCTCGTCGTCCGGCCGCGCCTGCGGCCTGACCTTCTGGCGCTTGAGGCGCACCTCGTGGCGGCGCATCTCCACCGGCTGCCCGCCTTTCAGCACCGCTCGGCTCGCTTCGGTCAGGCGCAAGGCGCCGTAGGAATCGTGGTCCGGCCGAGCGTAGCCGAACGCCACCAGCTGGCGGAAGACGCTGCGCCAAGTGGCGTCATCGAGATCCGAGCCGATGCCGAAGACGCCAAGGGTGTCGTGATTCCACTGCGCGACCCGCTCGGTGCTCTTTCCGCGCAGCACGTCGATGAGATGGATCGCTCCGAAGCGCTGACCCGTGCGGTAAATGCACGAGAGCGCCTTGCGCGCCGGCTCGGTCGCGTCCCAGGTCTGCGGTGGCTCGAGGCAGGTGTCGCAGTTGCCGCAGGGCTGCGCTTCCTCGCCGAAATAGTGGAGCAGGCGGACCCGCCGGCAGCCGGCCGTCTCGCAGAAACCGAGCAGCGCGTCGAGCTTGGCGAAGGACACTCGCCGGAACGCCTCGCTGCCTTCGGACTGCTCGATCATCCGGCGCAGGTTGACGAGATCGCCCAGGCCGTAGGTCATCCACGCATCCGCCGGCTCGCCGTCGCGCCCGGCGCGGCCGGTCTCCTGGTAATAGGCTTCGATGCTCTTCGGCAGATCGAGATGGGCGACGAAGCGCACGTCGGGCTTGTCGATGCCCATGCCGAAGGCGATCGTGGCGACGATCACCTGCCCCTCCTCGCGCTGGAAGCGCTCCTGGTGCGCGGCACGCGTCGCCGGGTCCATGCCCGCGTGGTAGGGAAGCGCGGCGATTCCCTGGCTCACGAGCCAGGCGGCCGTCTCGTCGACCTTCTTGCGCGACAGGCAGTAGACGATGCCGGCTTCGCCGGGATGCTGCTCGCGGATGAAGCGCAGAACTTGGCCGCGCGCATCGAGCTTCTCGACGACGGTATAGCGGATGTTGGGCCGGTCGAAGCTCGAGATGAAAAGCCGCGCCTCGTCGAGCGCCAGCCGCTGCACGATCTCGGCGCGCGTGTGCGGATCGGCAGTCGCGGTCAGGGCGATGCGCGGCACGTCCGGGAAGCGCTCGTGCAGCACCGAAAGCTGCAGATATTCCGGCCGGAAGTCGTGGCCCCA